>Ga0302314_10020519_pt1 | contig 10923 bp, 8 predicted proteins | sample III_Palsa_N2_3_FD_200533 | JGI IMG/M metagenome (GOLD analysis project Ga0302314, IMG submission 200533) | Peat permafrost microbial communities from Stordalen Mire near Abisko, Sweden - III_Palsa_N2_3 | ecosystem: Environmental > Terrestrial > Soil > Palsa > Peat permafrost | place: Sweden... | reverse complement strand
CCGCCTCGGCCCCGGGCGCGGTGAAGCGCAGCTCGCCCCGACCGACGAAGCCGCTGCCCCGGACCAGCTCCACCGGGCCGGACAGCAGCGCCAGGCCGGTGTCGTTGCGGAACCGCGCCACCAGGGTTACCAGCGACGACAGTTCGGGCGTGGCGAGGTACTCGGTGCGGGCCGGCAGACTCGCCGAGGCCAGCCGGACCCGGTGCGGACGGCCGTCGCCGCGCACCCGCACCGGCTCGGGCACGGACAGCAGACGGACCTCTCCGCCGTCGTCCACCCCCGGCAACGCCTGTGCCGCGCCGGGCTCGCGGTCCGGGCCGAGCGGCTGCGACTCGACCTCACGCAGGTCCACCTCGGTGACCCGGCGCTCCTCCGGGGTGCGGTCCACCAGCTCCAGCAGGTCCTCGGTGAACGTCGGCGGCTCGGCCGCCAGCGCCGAACGGGCCGTGGACAGCGCCAGCCGGACCTCCGGCCAGTCCTCGCCGGTGCGCTGCCAGATGACGGCCTCGGACTCCAGGTCCAGCGAGCCGCCACCGGCCGCCAGCACGGCACGGTAGGCCGGCCGCCAGAGGGCACAGGGCACCAGATGGCGCAGTCTCAGCACGACATCGGTCAGCGCGGCCGGGACCTGGACCACGACGTCGACATAGGCCGTGAGTACCGGCGGCTGCTCCTCGGCCGCCGCCAGCGCGGCCTGCGCGGCGGACAGCTCCGCGCGCAGCTCGGCCAGTTGGCGGCCGATCCGGCGCAGCTCCTCGGCTTGGCCGGTGTGTGCGGCGTAGGCCCGGTCCAGCTCGGCCGACCAGCGCTCGGGCTCATGCAGGCCCGCGCCGACCGTCTCGGAGATGTCCCGGCGCAGCTCGCCGAGGAGCTGCTCCAGCACGGCGAGCCGACTGACCGCGCGCCGCTCCGCCGCCTCGGTGTCGCGGACACCCAGGCCGAGTTCATGGACGCGGTACCGCAACTTCGAGGCCTCCGGCCCGGGCGCGCCCGGAGGTGGCGGCGTCCACAGCCGCACCAGGCGCGCATCGACCACGGTCGCGCCGTCGACCGCCCCAGGGACGGACGCCTGAGGAGCGGACGCCGGTGGGACGGCCCCGGTCGCGCCGGTGGCGGACGCAGGCGGCGAGGCGGACGGCGGAGGGGAGGACGCGTCGTCGGGGGTGAATTCGGCGCGCAGCGACTGGTCCACCGCGAGCGGGGTGACCGGGCCGAGCCGCAGCCGGTGGGTGCCCGCGGCGAGGTCGAGCCGCACCCGGCGGTCCAGCTCGGCCCGGTCCTCCAGCAGGGTCACCGCGCTGATCGGCAGCGCGACGATCGGGGTGGCGTTCATGGCTCAGAACCTCCGGTTGCCGTCGGCGATGGCTCTGGCCACCGGGATCCGGATCTCAAAACCGCCGGTGAGCACGGTGGTCGTGTGCGGCGCCAGGGTGACCCGCCACACCCGCAGCCCGCGCTGGTGGTGTTCGTCCTGCTCGGGCGGCACAGCCGTCCAGGGCGGGGTGGCGGGTCTGTCCTCGATCCTGACGTCCTTGTCGTCGCTGACCGGGACCCGCTCGCGGACCTCGACGCTCACCGGGTGGCCGAGCCGGTTGGCGAGCTCGATCTCGACGGCGTGTTCCAGCACGGTGGTGCCGCCGCGCAACCCAGCAGTGGACTCGCGCATGTGCACCCTGCGGGCCATCCGGATGCCCTCCACCACGCCGAGGCCGACCCGGCGCTGTTGGCCGGGGGCGAGCGTGGGCAGCTCCACCGAGCGCAGGTAGGCGCCGTCGACGGTGACCTCGGCCGAGCCCGCGAGCAGGGCGTTGCCGCTGCTGTTGCGCAGCAGCAGCGCCGCGTGGACGCTCTCTTGCGACTGCGCGCCGGTGGTCGCGGCGAATGCGGTGCAGAGATGCTCCACCGCCAGCTCCACCGGGAACTCCCGCACCGGGACGCTGTGCCAGCCGCCGTCCGCCGGTACATCGACCGGCGCGGCGGTGTCATAGCGGTAGTCGAAGCTGCCCGCCGACTCGCGGACCGGAAGGCAGCCCGGGGGCAGCCCGAGCACGGCCGTCGCCTGGTGGCGGCTGAGTTGCTCCTCGGCCACACGCAACTGCCCACGTTCGGAGGCCGGTTCGTCGGCACCGGCGAGTACCAGCCGACCCAGGTCACGCAGCGCCGGATCGGGCACGCCCGGCCCAGGCGGCCCATCGAGGCCGGCCCCTGGCCCGACTGGCGTCAGCCCCCGTATGGCGCCGGCGTGCCGGACCCGCCGCGGCTCGGCCTGCTGGTCGGCGTCCGGCGACTGAGCCGACGCAGGCGCGGCCTTGGCGGCGCTGGGGGCGATCAGCGCCGTGTGCCGGCGGAGCGGCGCCGGCGGCGGGACCGAGGGCAGCGGGGCGCCGCCGAAGACCGGCGGCGGCCCAGCGGCCAGGGCCGAGGCACCGACCGGCCCGGCGACCGGGGTCGGGGCCGAGCCGACGAAGGCGTCGTAGTCGGCGAAGAGCGAGCCAAGGCCGGTCGGCGGCTCGCGCCAGGGCGACGGCGGCTGCGCCGTCTGTCTGCGGCCCAGCCGCAGTGAGGCGAGCGGCAGCAACTCGGAGTGCCGCCGCAGGTCGGCGGTGGACAGGACGATCCTGACGCCGGTCCAGTCCTCGCCCGTGCGCTGGGCGACGCGGGCCCGCATGGCGAGCACTCCACCCGGCTGGTCGCCGTCGATCCCGGTCAGCCGCAGCTGGTACCCGGGAGCCCAGGCCGCCCCGGGCACGGCGTACTCCAACTCCAGCTCGACCAGCTGGGGTTGGTCCGGCCGGGAGTCGTCGCTGGATACCGTCGTCGGTGGCCGCTCGGCGCCGTCGGACCGGAGCGCGAGCACCACCCCGGTGGTGCTGCGGACGCGCTCGGTGGGCAGTGCGGCGGACGCCTCGGCCAACCGCCTTCGCGCCGCCTGCGCCCGCTGCTCGGCCTCGCGGACCTGGTCCTGCGCGGCCGAGAGCCGCTGGTCGAGCTCCGCGAGCCGGTCGGCGACGAAGTCGGCGAGCGCCAGCAGCGCGTCCACCGGCGCGCGGCGCGGCGGATCACCCCGGCGCACCGGCGCGGGAACCGCCCGCAGCGCGGCGATGTGCTCGATCTGCTGGGCGAGCGCCGCCAACGCGCCCTGTGCGGTGTCGAGTTCGGCCTGAGCCTGATCCGCGTCGTGCCGCAGCGGTGACAGGTCCTGCTCGGACCGGAGTGCGGCCTCGACCGCGCGCCGGACGTCCAGCACCCGCAGCCCCGGCGGCCCGCTGAGCACGGTCGCCCGCAGGCTCTGCTCGTCCAGGGTGAGCGGCAGCCCGGTCAGTATCACCCGCACCGGCGCCGGGGCGCCGTCCGGTCCGGAGCCGCGCGGGAGCTCCAGGCGCGCTGTCCTGCGGCACAGCGCGCCCGAGGCATGGACCGTCACGGAGTCGAGTGTGGAAGCGAGTGTGAATGCGGGCTGTACGTCGTCGGCCATGGCCACCCTCCTGCGCCGATTCGTGCCAGTCACGTTAGAGCACACCACTGACAATCGCCGCCGCCCCGCCCGCGCGGCGCTCCTCGCGGCCCGCGGTTCAGAGCGCGGCGAGCCGGGTGGTCAGTTCGTCGAGCCCGCAAGCGCCCTGGGACAGCGCCTTCATGTGCCAGGCCTTGAGGTCGAAGTCGTCCCCGTGCGCCGCGCGGGCCGCCTCCCGGCCGCGCAGCCAGGCACGCTCGCCCAGCTTGTAGCCGATGGCCTGGCCGGGCCAGCCCAGGTAGCGGATGATCTCGCTCTCCCGCAGCTCGGCCGGGCTGCCGCTGTAGGCGGCGAAGAACTCGGTGGCCAGCTCCGGAGTCCAGCGCTCGCCCGGCCGGAACGGGGAGTCGGCCGGGATCTCCAGCTCCAGGTGCATGCCGATGTCGATGATGACCCGGATGGTGCGCAGCATCTGCTCGTCCAGGAAGCCGAGCCGGTGGGCGGGGTCGGCGAAGAACCCCAGCTCGTCCATGAGCCGCTCGGCGTACAGCGCCCAGCCCTCGATCTCCGCGCTGACGCCGCCGATGGTGGTCTGGTAGCGCGACAACTGGTCCGCGCAGCGCATCCGCTGGGTGAGGTGCAGGTGGTGCCCGGGGACTCCCTCGTGGTACCAGGTGCTGACGATCTGCCAGGTCGGGAACTCCTCCCGGCCGAGGGTGGGCAGCCAGGTCCGGCCCGGACGGGTGAAGTCCAGGCTGGGCCGGGTGTAGTAGGGAGCGGCGGCGCTGCCCTCGGGTGCGATCATCGCCTCGACCTGGCGCAGCGGTCCTTCCAGGTCGAAGTGGGTGCCGTCGAGCGCCACGATGGCGTCCTCCATCACCTGCTGGAGGTAGGCCCGGATGCCTTCGACGCCCTTGACCGTGCGGCCGTGCTCCTCCAGGTGGTTCGCCGCCTCCATCGGGGTCGCGCCCGGGATCACCTGGTCGGCCGCCTCCAGCTGCTCGGCGTACAGCCGCGCGAACTCGCCCCAGGCCCAGCCGTACGCCTCGTCCAGGTCCAGATCGGCGCCGGTGTTGAGGCGGGCGCTGCGCAGGTAGAGCTCGCGCCCGGCGATGTCGGAGGCGCCGGCCGCGGCCGGGCCGTACTCGTTCCGCAGCCAGTCGCTGAACGCGGCGGCGGCAGCGGCGGCCTGCGCCACGGCGGCATCGAGTTCCGGACGCAGCGCCTGCGGGCCGTCCGCCACGAACTGGGCGAACCATCCGGGCTGCTCGGGCGTGCCGGCCCAGCCGCCGACCTGGCCGGCGACGGTCTCGACCTGCCGGGGACCGGAGAACAGGCCGCGGCGCACCCCCTCCTCCAGGGTTCGGCGGTAGCCCTGGAGCGCTCCGGCGACATTGCGGAGCCGGCCTGCCACCACGGACCAGTCGTTGTCAGTGGCAGTGGGCATGATGGTGAAGATCGAGCGGACTTCGAGAACGGGGCAGGCAATGTTGCTGAGCGCGTGGAGGTGGTCCCCGGCGTCGTGGCAGGCGAGCAGGGCAGTGAGGCGTTCCCGGAGCAGCCTGGCGCAGGCGGCCTCGGCGGGGTCGGCCGGGTCGACACCTCCGGTCACCGATTCGAGTTCGGCCAGCGCCTGCCGGGCCAGCTCGGCTTCAGCCTCGAAGCCCTCCGGGGACAGGTCGGGCTGCCGGTCGTCGTCGAGGTTCAGACCGAAACTCACCGCGATACCGGGGTCGAGGGCAACCCGGCTGTCGAGGTAGGCGTCGGCGATCTGCCGAGGGGTGCGCGAGGGTGTTGTGTCAACCATGGGGATCATCCTGTCCTACCTGCGCAAGAGGAAGACAGGTTTCCTCAGCAGCGACTTCTCCGGCCGCCAGTCGCCCCCGTGGGCGCCGATGGTGAGCGGGTAGCAGCCGACGCCGATCAGGAAGGCGGTCAGATGCCCGAGGTTGGTGAAGTTCGTTGAGAAGCCGAACAGCAGCAGGTAGAAGGTGGTGGCCGCGCCCAGGTAGAACCAGCGCGACGGGCGGGCGAAGTACCAGGTCAGCACACCGACGGCGCCGGAGAGCGCATAGCTGACACCGATGTCGATGGTGTGCTTGGTCCGGTAGGGGAGGTCGCCCGCGTCGATGAGGTAGGCCACCGCGCCCTCGCTGACCAGGGTGGCGAGGATGTGCGCGAGGGCGACCACGCCGAGCCAGCGCCGGGTGCCCAGCCAGCGCTCCACGGGCACGCTGAACAGGTTGAACAGCACGAACCAGAACAGAAAGCTCGGGGTCTCGGTCCAGAAGGCGCTGGCGATGAGGACCTTCACCGGGTGGTGGCCCAGCTCGTCCAGGTTGGTGCTGTGGGTGATCAGGAAGTACCTGCGGAACCGGGGTGACATCCGCACCAGGGCGAAGGTGTTGCCGCCGAGGATCAGCAACCAGATGAAGGTGCCGGGGGCGGACCGCAGATAGCGGACGACAGCGGCGGCGGTCCTGGCTGCCCGGCGGCGCGGGTGCGGCAGCGCCGCGGACCCGCGCCGAGCAGACCCTGGTGGCGAGGACCCGTACGGAGAGGACCCGTGCGGACCGGACGGGTCGTCGCCCTCCTCCGGATCCTCCCAGTCCACCGGCTCCACCTGGTCCGCCGGATCCAGCGGACCTGCCGGACCTGCCGGACCGTCAGGGTCAGTCGGGTCTGCCGTCGTCATGGCTCCATTCTGCGGCCCGGCCTGCACTGCCCGGTCCCGACTCGCCTTTCTCCCAGCCAAGTGGCAGGGGCGTGGCCGGGTTGGGGATTGACGTCCTTGCTGACATAGAGTCTCATAAGAACGGGCAATGTCGTGGCCGCGCGCCCGTGGCCCGGCGACCGAAGGAGGCGGAGCATGGAACACCGAGGCGGAACAGCACTGTTGAAGGACCGCGAGCAGGTGGCCGACCGGCTGCTCGAGGCCTCGGCCAAGCACTCCCACGATCCCGACACGGAGTTGGACTGGGATGCTCCGCTGGAGCCCGGCAAGTGGTTCGTGCCGGAGCAGATCGTCTCCCTCTACGGCACCCCGCTGTGGCAGCAGATGAGCGAGGAACAGCGGATCGAGCTGTCCAAGCACGAGTTCGCCAGCATGGCCTCGGCCGGGGTGTGGTTCGAGATCATCCTGATGCAGCTGCTGACCCGGCACATCTACGACCTGGACCCGCGCAGCAGCCATGTCACCTACGCGCTCACCGAGATGGCCGACGAGTGCCGGCACTCGCGGATGTTCGCCCGCGCGGTGACCAAGCTGGGCACCCCGTACTACGGCCCTGGCGGGATCACCCGCCTCCTCGGGCGGGTGCTGAAGACCACCGCCACCACCCCGGGGGCGTTCACCGCGACGCTGCTGGTCGAGGAGATACTCGACCGCTTCCAGCGGCTGACCTTCCCCGATCCGACGATCCAGCCGCTGGTCCAGGGCATCACCCGGATCCATGTGGTCGAGGAGGCCAGGCACGTCCGCTACGCCCGCGAGGAGTTGCGTCGGCAGATGGCCACCTGCCCGGCCTGGGAGCGGCAGTTGACCCGCACCATCTCCGGCGAGGCCTCGGTGGTGGTGGCCCGCGCGCTGATCCACCCGGGGGTGTACGCCGCGGTGGGCCTGGATGTGGCGGAGGCCCTGCGGCAGGCCCGGGAGAGCGAGCACCGCCGGCAGACCATGCGCTGGTCGGCGGAGAAGCTGACCTCCTTCCTGGAGGAGATCGGCATCATCCACAGCGCCCTGGACCGCTCCGCCTGGCGTCGCTCGGGTCTCCTCTGACCTCGGCCGCAGGACCGCCCGGGACGCCGGACCAGCCGCCGGCGCGGGCCGTGCGGCACGTAGGGTGAGCCCATGGACGCCCGCATCGCAGATCCCGTGCCCGCAGCACCTCCGGCCGACGCGCCGGCGCCCGCCGCCCGCGCACCGAGAGCGCGGCGCGGCCCCTACCGCCGGCTGCCGGTGGAGCAGCGCCGGGAGCAGCTGATCGCGGTGGCGCTGGAGCTGTTCAGCAGGCGCGCGCCGGAGGAGGTCTCGCTGGACGATGTGGCAGCGGCGGCGGAGGCGTCCCGCCCCCTGGTCTACCGCTACTTTCCGGGCGGCAAGCAGCAGTTGTACGAAGCCGCGCTGCGCACTGCCGCCGAGGAGCTGGCCTCGCGCTTCGTGGAGCCGGTGCGCGGCACCCCGACCGAGCGGCTCGGCCATGTCCTGGACCGCTACTTCGCCTTCGTCGGCGAGCACGCCGCCGGGTACGGGGCGCTGCTGCGCGGCGGTTCGGTCGCCGAGAACGAACGCACCACCGCGATCGTGGACGAGGTCCGCCGGGCCGCGTACCGCAGCATCATCGACCAGTTGGGCGTGGAGCAGCCGGGGCCACGGCTGACGCTGCTGGTGCGGGCGTGGATATCGGTGGTCGAGGTGGCCGCGCTGACCTGGCTGGACGACAGCCGTCGCGAAGCTCAGCCGGTCGGCGACCAGCCCGGGGAGGCCGCGCGGCCCACCGCGGGGACCGCCGCCGAGCTGCGGGACTGGCTGGTGGACGAGTTCGTGGTGATGTTCGCCGCCACGGCGCTGCACGACCCGCAGACCGAGCGGGTGCTCCGGGTCATGTTCGCCGGAGTCGCGGAGAGCGGGCCGGGCGCGCAGCTGATCGACAGACTCGGCAGCCTGCTGCTCGGGGCCGCCGAAGGGACCGGAGTGGATGGCGCGGATGCTACTGACCGGTCACCTCAGTGACGGAGTAAGACATCCGATGTATGGTCTGTTTTGGTTGATCCTCCACTAGGCCAAACGCGGGCCCGGATGCTCTCCGCATCCGGGCCCGCACCACCCCCACGTCCGCTCAGGCCTTGCCGAGCACCTGCCGCTGCCGTCCGAGGCCGTCGATCTCCAGCTCCATGACATCGCCCGGCCGCAGGTACGGCTGCCCGGGCAGGCCCATGGCCACCCCGGCCGGGGTACCGGTGTTGATCACGTCGCCCGGCTCCAGCACCAGGAACTGGCTGATGTACCAGACCACATGGTCGACCGCGAAGATCATCTCAGCGGTGCTGCCGTCCTGCCGGAGCTCGCCGTTGACGGTGGTCCGCAGCCGCAGCCGCTGCGGGTCGGCCACCTCGTCCGCGCTGACCAGCCAGGGGCCGAGCGGGTTGAAGGTCTCGCAGGACTTGCCCTTGTCCCAGGTGCCGCCGCGCTCCAGCTGGAACTCCCGCTCGGAGACGTCGTTGCTGAGCGCGTACCCGGCGATGACCGAGGCCGCCTGCCGGGGGGAGTCGAGATAGCGGGCGGTCCGGCCGATGACCACCGCCAACTCGGCCTCGTAGTCGGTCTTGGCACTGTTCCTGGGGATCAGCACCTCGTCGTCGGGACCGATCACGGTGTTGCCGGCCTTCATGAACAGCACCGGCTCGGCGGGCAGCTCCTGCCCGCTCTCAGCCGCGTGGTCACGGTAGTTGAGCCCGACGCAGACCACCTTGCCCGGGCGGGCCAGCGGCGCACCGATGCGCTGCCCGGCCAGCCCGACCAGCGGCAGCCCGCCCTGCCGGGCCCGGGCCGCCAGTTCCTCGCCGGCGCCGTCCAGCAGCCGCTCCAGAAAGGCCCCGTCAATGTCCCCGGTGACCTCGGAGAGGTCGTAGCCGGTCGTCTCGTCGTCGGCCAGGAGCACGGGCCGCTCCAACCCGACAGGTCCCACGCGCAGGAATCGCACCTGCCATCACCACCTTCGCGATCGAGACGGTCCGGTCGTCCACCGTCGCCAGGAGATCCGATGTATATCAACCGCCGACCGTCCCGTCCAGCCACGCCCGCCATCCGGACGCCGCCGACTGGCGCATCTCGGCGCTACCGCGGCCGACCACCGTGCTGCTCCCACTCCCCCGCCAGGATGGACATCACCGTGGCATCCACCCAGGTGCCCTCCCAGCACAGCGTCTCCCGCAGCGTGCCCTCGGCCACGAAGCCGACCTTCTCATAGGAGCGCCGGGCCCGCGGGTTGAAGCTGAACACCTCCAGCGAGATCCGGTGCAGGCCGAGCTTCTCGAAGCCGTAGCCGCAGACCAGCCGGGTGGCCTCGGTACCCAGGCCCTCGCCGTAGCGTCCCGGCACCAGGGCGATCCGGAACGTGCAGCTCTCGTTGTCGGCGTCCCAGCCGTTGAGTGCGGTCTCCCCCACCACCGCCCCGGTCGCGTGGTCGACGATCGCGAGGTCGAGCCGGTCGTCCTGGCCGACCCGAGTGGCATACCAGGCGTGCAACCTGGCCTCGTCGGCCGGCTCACGCGGATGGCTGCCGGTCAGTCGGCAGCTCTCGGCGTCCTCCCACAGGCTGCGGAGCACCGGCAGGTCAGCCGCGGTGACACAGCGGAGCGTGACCAGCCCGCCCGTCAGCACGGGTTTGGTGAGGAAGTCGGGACCGGAGGCGGAACGCCGTGGATCACTCATGCCGGCAGTCTGCCCACTCGGCGCACCCCCCGCCCCTCCTTTTCCACCCGCCCCGAGGGTCAGTGCTGCAGGATGCGGGTCTCCCCGGCCGGAACGGCGGATTCCAGCCGGTTGCCCGGCGGCGGGAAGGGGCAGATGAAGTGGTCGGCGAAGGCACAGGGCGGCAGGTAGGCCCGGTTGAAGTCGAGGACCGTCGAGCCGTCCGGACCGGGCGCGGGCAGCTCGACGAAGCGGAAGCGGAAGGCCCCCCGCCCACTCGACGCGTCCGCGAAGACCGCGCTGAGGGTGCCGTCCTCGCCCTGGCCGACCTGGAGCGTGTGCTCCGTGCCCGGGCCCACCTCCGCCGGTGCGGCGAACGCGACCGACCCGGCCAGCGCCAGCCCGCGCTCGCGGCCGTCGGCGTTCGGCACGCTGACCGTCCGGGGGGTCCGGTACGGGGTGAAGCGCGCCGGGAGGATCCAGCGCTCGTCGAAGGGGTGGGCGTCGATGCCCGCGAAAACGACCCGCGCCTGCGAGGCCGGGTCGTAGATGCGTACCGCGTACTCGCCCTCGCGCAGGATGAGTACCAGCAGCCGTCCGCCGTGGGTGATCAGCGACGGCTTCGGGGCGGTGTCCGGACAGAGACGCACCGGTCCGTCCAGGCCGACGCCGTCCACCTCCAGGCCGTCGTGCCGAGCCGCGGTCAGGATCACGCAGTTGCCCTGCCGCTCCCACCGGCCAGGCACGCCGGGGACGCCGCCGCGCAGATCGGCCAGCCAGTGCGTACCGGTGAGGGCGAGCGGTCCGTGCGGGGCCCTGGCCGCCACCACACGGTCGTCACGCCAGTGCTTCCAATCATCCAGACTGCTGCTCACTGAAGGACCTCCGAAGAGAATGGGCGGGCGAATAGGTCGGGTCCACATGAACGAAGCAATGGTCTCATCAGGGCACGGAGCCCCACGGGTATTACCCGGGCGGGGTACGGGTCCATACCTCACCAACCGAATCTGCTGCCGGGTATTCCCGCTGGAGCGCGGTCCACACCACTCCGGCCCGG
>Ga0302314_10020516_pt1 | contig 10925 bp, 9 predicted proteins | sample III_Palsa_N2_3_FD_200533 | JGI IMG/M metagenome (GOLD analysis project Ga0302314, IMG submission 200533) | Peat permafrost microbial communities from Stordalen Mire near Abisko, Sweden - III_Palsa_N2_3 | ecosystem: Environmental > Terrestrial > Soil > Palsa > Peat permafrost | place: Sweden... | reverse complement strand
GGTCCCGGCGCGGCGGTGCCGCCGGGCACTGGCTTGGTGGTGACCTCGCCCGGGCTGCGGCCGGACACGCCGCTGCTGGCCAGCGCCGCGGCAGCGGGCATCGAGGTCATCGGTGACGTGGAGCTGGCCTGGCGGCTGCGACCGTCGCTGCCCGGGGGCAGGCGGCAGGAGTGGCTCGCCATCACCGGCACCAACGGCAAGACAACGACCGTCAGGATGCTTTCCGCGATGCTGGCAGCCGCCGGTCACCGGAGCATCGCCGCCGGGAACGTCGGCACGCCCATCCTCGACGTCGTGACCGACCCGCAGCCTTATCCGGTGGTCGCGGTCGAGCTGTCCAGCTTCCAGCTTTACTGGAGCGCCACTATCGCGCCGCTGGCAGCCGTGGTACTCAACCTGGCCGCCCATCACCTGGACTGGCACGACACGCTCAAGTCCTACGCCGCCGCCAAGGCAAGGATCTTCGCGCCCGGCACGATCGCGATCTGCAACGCCGACGATGCGCGCACGGTCTCGATGGCGCGCGCGGCTGCCGGCACCAGCCGGACCGTCAGCTTCCGGCTCGGCCCGCCCGAACCGGGCGAGCTGGGCGTGGCCGATGGCTGGCTCGTCGACCGGGCCTTCGGCAGCGCTTTCGGCAGCGGCGCCGCTCCGGGGAACGGCGTCCGGCTCGCGCCCGCCGGTGCCGTCCGTCCGGCCGCGCCGCACAATCTGGCGGACGCACTGGCGGCCGCGGCACTGGCCCGCGCTTACGGCGACGAGCCCGCCTCGATCGCCGCCGGGCTCGGCGACTTCGTCCCCGAGCCGCACCGCATCGAGCTGGTGGGCAAGATCGGCGGGGTCAGCTACGTCGACGATTCCAAGGCGAGCAATCCGGCGGCCGCTGGTGCCTCGCTTGCGGCGTTCCCCTCCGTTGTCTGGGTGGCAGGGGGGCTCTTCCGCGGTACGGATGACGACCTCAGCGCCATCGTCACGGCAGCCGCCCCGCGGCTGCGCGCGGCCGTGCTCATCGGCACTGACCGGGCCAGATTCGCCGGCGCGCTGGCGCGACACGCGCCCGATGTCCCCGTTACGGAGCTGAGCAGCACCGACACTGGAGTAATGGATCAGGCGGTAGCACACGCGGCAGCGGCCGCGCAGCACGGTGACACGGTGCTGCTGGCGCCGGCTGCGCAGTCGTGGGACATGTTCCGCGACTACCCGGCACGCGGCGAGGCGTTCGCGGCAGCGGTGCGCAAGCTGGCGGATTCGCGGTGAGCCCGGGGTCTCCCGCCAGCACCGGGCTGGGCGGCGGGCAGGCCGGCGGTGAGGCGGAGGGCACAGCCGGCATCCGGCTGACCGGTCCCGGCTCGCCGCTGGATGACGCCCGGGTGCGGATCATCGGCCTGCGCGACGGTGTCATGCGCCTTAAGGCGCTGCTGGACCGGCCGCTGGCCTCCTATTACCTCGTCCTCGGCTGCACGCTGCTGCTGCTCGCGGTCGGCCTCATGATCGTGCTGTCCACCTCGACCGCCTATGACCTGGATCAGGGCCTGCCCGCGTACTCGATGTTCGAGAAACAGCTACTCGGCGCGGCAGCCGGGCTGGCGCTGATGTGGCTCGGCTCGAGGGCGCCGGCCAGGCTCTTCCGCGTCTGCGCGTACCCGCTGCTGCTGGCGAGCATCGCCGGCCTGGTGCTGGTACTGCTGTTCGGCCCGGAGGTGGAGGGCGCCAAGCGGTGGCTGATCGTGGCCGGCACCGAGGTGCAGCCGTCGGAGTTCGCCAAGCTGGGGCTAGTGCTGTGGGGCGCCGATCTGCTGGCGCGCAAGGAACGGCTGGGGCAGCTGACCGACTGGCGGTACCTGCTCGTTCCGCTGCTGCCGGGAGCGGCGGTGATGTGCATGCTCGTGATGATCGGCAAGGACCTCGGCACGACGTTCCTGCTGCTGGTCATCTTCATGGCGCTGCTGTGGATCATCGGCGCGCCCGGCCGGCTGCTGATCGGCATGGTCGGCCTGATGTGGTTCGCGCTCCTGATGCTGGTCGCCGTGCACCCGTACGAGCTCGCCCGGCTCACCGGTTTCCTGTCCTCGCACTCCAGCGGCAGCTGCGTCAGCTGCTATCAGCTCACGCAGGGCAAAAATGCGCTCGGCTCCGGCGGCTGGTTCGGGGTCGGGCTCGGCGCCAGCAAGGCGAAGTGGGGCTGGGTACCGAACAGCCCGACCGACTTCATCTTCGCCATCCTCGGCGAGGAACTCGGCCTGATCGGCACCATCTGCGTAGTCGTGCTCTATGGCGGCCTGGCGTTCGCCGGGCTGCGGATCGCGCGCCGGGTGCCGGACACCTTCTCCCGGCTCGCCGCGGGCGCGATTACGGTCTGGCTGACCACCCAGGCCCTGGTGAACATGGGCGCCGTGCTCGGCCTGCTGCCGATCACCGGCGTCCCGCTGCCGCTGATCTCGGCTGGCGTGTCCTCGCTGATCGTGACCATGGCCGCGCTCGGCATGCTGATGTCATTCGCGCGGGCAGAACCTGGCGCCGCCCAGGCACTCGCCGCGACCGGCCCGGCCGCGCCGCGGCGGCTGCTCGGCTGGCTCGGGCTTGAGCACCGCGTCCCCGCAGCAGGCAGAGCCGCAGGAGGCAGAGCCGCGCCAGGGCGGGCCCGGCCGAAGTAAGGTGGCCCGGTCGAGGAAGGTGAGGGACCGATGGTAAGCGTCGTCATCGCGGGTGGCGGCACCGGCGGGCATATCGAGCCGGCGCTGGCGCTCGCGGACGCACTTCGCCGCGCCGATCCGGACACCGCGATCACCTGCCTGGGGACCGAGCGAGGGCTGGAGACGCGGCTGGTGCCGCTGCGCGGCTACGACCTGGCGCTGATCCCGCCGGTGCCGCTGCCCCGCTCACTGACGCCGGCCCTCCTGTCGGTGCCGGGCCGGATGCTGGGCGCGGTCCGGGCGGCGGCCGGCGTCCTGGATCAGGTGCACGCGGACGTGCTGGTCGGCTTCGGAGGGTATGTCGCGACGCCGGGCTACCTCGCCGCGCGCCGGCGCAAGGTGCCCATCGTCGTCCACGAGGCGAACGCCAAGCCAGGCCTGGCCAACCGCATCGGCGCGCGCCTGACCACGCACGTCTGCACTGGCCAGCCTGGCACGAACCTCCCGCACGCCCGCTACATCGGGATCCCGATCCGGCAGCAGATCTCCGGGCTCGACCGGCTCGCGCTGGCCGACAAGGCCCGTGCGCACTTCGGGCTCCAGCCCGACCTGCCGGTCCTGCTCGTGACCGGCGGCTCGCAGGGCGCCGCGTCACTCAACCGGGCCGTGCTCGGCGCGGCCGCCTCGCTGCGCGCCGCCGGGATCCAGGTTCTGCACGTCGTCGGCCCGAAGGCCGGGGACGTCGAAGTGCCGCCAGGCCCGGCGCCGTATGTGGTGCTGCCGTACCTGGACCGGATGGACCTCGGGTACGCGGCGGCCGATTTCGCACTATGCCGGGCCGGCGCGATGACCTGCGCGGAGCTCACCGCGGTAGGCCTGCCGGCTGCCTACGTGCCGCTGCCGCACGGCAACGGCGAGCAGCGGCTGAACGCCGAGCCGATTGAGCAGGCCGGCGGCGGCCTGATCATTGCCGATGGCGACCTGTCACCGGAGTGGATCATCTCCACGCTGCAGCCGATCCTGGCTGACGGCGAACTGGTGGCCGCGATGGCCCAGGCCGCGGCCGCCACCGGCAACCGGACGGCGGACGAGGACCTGGCCGCGCTGGTGCTGCAGGTCGGCCGCCGCCGTCCTGGCCGCCGCCGGCTGCCGAAGGGCCGGGCGGCAGAAGGAGGCAGGAATGGGCCTGGTCGCCCCGGTTGACCCGGTGCCCGTTGCCGAGCTTGGCCGCGTGCATTTCGCTGCTATCGGCGGGGCGGGCATGTCGGGCATCGCGAGGATCATGCTGGCGCGCGGAGTCACGGTATCGGGCAGCGACTCCGCCGACTCGCCGCTGCTCGGCGAGCTGGCGGCGGCGGGCGCCCGGGTGACGGTCGGGCACGCCGCCGAGAATCTCGGCTCCGCCGACACGCTGGTGGTCTCCAGCGCGATCAGGGCGGACAATCCGGAACTGCTCGAGGCCCAGCGCCGCGGGATCCGGGTACTGCACCGGGCGGCTGCGCTGGCCAGCGTCATGCTCGGCCATCAGGCGATCGCGGTCGCCGGAACGCACGGCAAGACCACCACGACCTCGATGATCACCACGGTGCTGCTGCACAGTGGCGCCGATCCGTCCTACGTCATCGGCGGCATCCTGGCCGCGACCGGTCTCGGGGCCGCCCAGGGCGGCGGCTCGGCCTTCGTCGTGGAGGCAGACGAGAGTGACGGGTCGTTCCTGATGTTCGCGCCGGACGCAGCCGTCGTGACGTCGGTTGAGGCCGATCATCTGGACAACTACGGGACGCTGGCGGCTATCGAGGCGGCGTTCGCGGCGTTCGCCGGGAAGATCAGTGACGGCGGCCTGCTGCTGGCCTGTGCTGACGATCCGGGCGCCAGGGCGCTGGCGCGCACCGTCCGGCCGGGGGTGACGGCGCTGACCTACGGCACCGCGGCCGGTGCGTCCTACCGGGTCAGCGACATCACCGCGCGCGGCATGAGCACGCTGCTGACGGTCACGGGCGGCCAGGGGACGATGCTGGCCGGAGCGGGGCCTGTTCAGCTGGAGATTGCCGTTCCGGGCCGGCACAACGCGCTGAACGCCGCGGCGGCATTCGGCCTGACCGTTCAGGTCGGAGTTGCGGTCGCGGACGTCGTCGCGGGCCTGGCCGCCTACCGCGGTGCCCGCCGCCGGATGGAGCTGAAGGGCGAGGCGGACGGCGTTCAGGTGATCGACAGCTACGCCCATCATCCGACTGAGCTTGCGGCCGATCTGGCTGCCGCCCGTGACATCGCCACGGGCGGCCGGGTGATCGCGATCTTCCAGCCGCACCTGTTCAGCCGCACGCGGCTGTTCGCCACCGAGTTCGGCGCCGCTGACGAGGTCCTCGTGCTGGACGTCTACGCCGCCAGGGAGGATCCGGAGCCGGGTGTCACCGGCCGGCTGATCGCCGACGCGGTGCCGGGCGGCGGTGCGGTGTTCCTGCCGGATCGCGCCGCCATCCCGGCGGCCGTGGCCGGGCTGGCCAAGCCAGGCGACCTGGTGCTCACCATGGGCGCCGGGGACGTCACGCAGCTGGGGCCGCAGATCATCGCTGCCCTGAAAGACCGGGCGGCCGGGCTGTGAGGGTGCGGCAGCCGCCGGGCACCGGCTATAACGACGGGAACGCGCCAGCCGGAGCCAGCCGCACACTCCCGTCCGCAGCCGGCGGCGTCCGCGACCGCGACCTGGCCGGCGGCGGGGATGGTGCGAGCGGAGCCGGCAGCGTACGGCGGCATCCCGATCCGTGGAAGACCGCGTTCTTCGGCGTCCTGGTGGTGGCTGTCCTCGCCGGAGCCGGCTGGGCGCTGCTCGGCTCGAGCCTGCTGGTAGTGCGGCACGTCGAGGTGACCGGGGCCCGGCTGGTGACAGCGGCTGAAGTGCGCCAGGCGGCGCAGATCAGGATGGGCGCGCCGCTGGCCACGATCGACACGGCGGCCGCGGCCAGCCGGGTCGAGCGGCTCGCGCCGGTGCTGTCGGCCACGGTCAGCCGGTCCTGGCCGGATGGCGTCGTCATCAGCGTGCGGGAGCGCACGCCGGTGCTGGCTGTCGCGCTGATCGGCGGGAGCTACGAGCTGGTGGACCCGTACGGCGTCGTGGTGAGCACCGTATCCCGGCGCCCTGCCGGGATCGCGCTGCTGTCGTCGCCGCCGGCGGTGCTGCCCGGCAGCCCGGCGGTCCGGGCGGCGGCCGAGGTCCTGCAGCGGCTGCCGGGCACACTGCGCAGGCGGATGGTGTCGGTCTCGGCTGCCTCGGCCGGCGCCGTCACCCTGCACCTCCGCCACGGCATCACGGTGCTGTGGGGGTCGCCGGGCCAGGCGGCCCGCAAGGCGGCCGAGCTGACGCTCCTGCTCAAGACGAATGCTCGCTACTACGACGTCAGCGATCCGGCGACTGCCGTCACGCAGGGCTGAGTCCGCCAGCCCGGCCCCGGTCTGCCGGAAACGCCGCCGCGACACGCCGGGCCGGATGGCCTGTAGTGGTTGACCTGGGGATGCGGGCAACCCTACTGTCCCTATCAGTCAGCAGCTTGACATAACTCTAAATCTCAACTTGAGGGTGAGAGTTTGGCGAGCCAGAATCCGCGGGATCTCGCCGTGTCTGCCGGTCCTCGGATCGGCGGGCTCCGGGGGTGGCGCGGGCGGGACGGCCGGAAGCGGGGTGACCCTGTTCCCGGTCCGGGACAGTCGCCCGTGCTCACGGTCTAGATCCGCAGAGAGAGCTCGGGGGGACTCCGGGAGTAATGCCCGGAGGAGGCACAGCCGAGCGGAAGGGTTTGCTCCTCGTGGCAGCACCGCAGAACTATCTGGCGGTCATCAAGGTTGTCGGCATCGGCGGGGGCGGCGTCAACGCCGTGAACCGGATGATCGAAGAAGGACTCAGGGGCGTCGAGTTCATCGCGATCAACACCGACGCCCAGGCGCTGCTGATGAGCGATGCGGACGTCAAGCTCGACGTCGGCCGCGAGCTCACCAGGGGTCTGGGCGCGGGTGCCAACCCTGACATCGGCGCTAAGGCAGCCCAGGATCACCGTGAGGAGATCGAGGAAGTCCTCAAGGGCGCCGACATGGTCTTCGTCACGGCTGGCGAGGGCGGCGGGACCGGGACCGGCGGCGCGCCGGTCGTGGCCGAGGTGGCCAGGGCACTGGGCGCCCTGACCATCGGCGTCGTCACCCGGCCGTTCGGCTTCGAGGGCAAGCGCCGCGCGGGCCAGGCCGACACAGGCATCGACCGGCTGCGCAGCGAGGTCGACACGCTGATCGTCATCCCGAACGACCGGCTGCTGTCCATCTCCGACCGGCACGTCAGCGTGCTGGACGCGTTCAAGTCGGCCGATCAGGTGCTGCTGTCCGGTGTCCAGGGCATTACCGACCTGATCACGACCCCCGGCCTGATCAACCTTGACTTCGCGGATGTGAAATCGGTCATGTCCGGCGCGGGCTCAGCGCTCATGGGCATCGGCACCGCGCGCGGCGACGATCGCTCCGTCGCGGCGGCCGAGATGGCAATCTCCAGCCCGCTGCTCGAGGCCAGCATCGACGGTGCCCACGGTGTGCTGCTGTCTATCCAGGGCGGCTCCGACCTGGGCTTGTTCGAGATCAACGAGGCCGCGCAGCTGGTGGCGAACTCGGCCGCACCAGACGCGAACATCATCTTCGGCGCGGTCATCGACGACGCGCTCGGCGACGAGGTGCGCGTCACTGTCATCGCAGCCGGGTTCGACGAGCCCCAGGTCGGCCGTGCCCGCCCGCGGACGACGGCCTACAGTGCCGCGCTTCCGTCAGCTGAGCTGGCGGCCGCGGCGGCGGCCGCGGCGTCGCCGTCCTCGGCGGCCCCGGCATCCGAGTGGCGGCCATTCCAGCTCGGCGATGCCAAGCCTGCCCCGTCGGTGCCAGCCTCACCTGGTGCTCAGCCTGCCGCGACCGGAGCTGGTGCCGGCGGTCCGGCCGGCGGCAGCGCGGCGGACAGCGCGGCCAGGGAGGCCGCCAGGATCGAGGGCGTTCCGTCGCCGCGGTCCGCGAGCCCTGAGGACGCGAGTGGTTCCAAAGACGCCGCAGCCAAGGACGGTGCCATCAAGGACGCTGCCACCAAGGATGGCGGTGCCCACCAGGACGGTGCCCACCGGGACGGTGCCCACCAGGACGGTGCCCACCAGGACAGCGGCTCCCAGGAGCATGCGGCGGCCGGATCGCGCGCGGCCGGCAACGGCCGCGCGGAGGCCGCGAGCACCCGGCGCAAGTCGGTGGTCTTCGAGGAAGACGACGAACTCGACGTACCCGACTTCCTGAAGTGACGCGGCCGGCCCCGGTTCAGCCGGCCCTGGACCGGCACTCGCTCGGCGCCGGGGTATCGGCCGCGTTCACCAGCCGGGCGGGCGGCGTCAGCCAGGGCCCGTATGCAGCGCTGAACCTGGGCCTCGCGGTCGGAGACGACCTTTCTGCCGTCGCGGCCAACCGGACGGCGCTCGCGGCTGCCTGCGGCCTGGCGGTGGCTGACCTGGCCTGGATGCGTCAGGTCCACAGCGCTGACGTCTGCTATCTCGGCGCCGGGACCGCGCAGCCCGCCGAGCCGGTCGACGCGATGTTCACCGATGTGCCGGGCCGGGCGCTGTGCGTGCTGGTCGCGGACTGCGTCCCGGTCCTGATCGCCGACCCGATGGCCCGGATCATCGGAGCAGCTCATTCCGGCCGTGAGGGCCTGGTCGCCGGGGTCGTCCCGGCCCTGGTCGAGGCGATGACCGGAGCCGGCGCCAGCCCGGCCAGGATGCGCGCGCTAACCGGCCCCGCTATCTGCGGCGGCTGTTACGAGGTGCCCGCTGAGCTGCAGGCGCGGGTCGGCGCGGCGGTGCCCGAGGCCCGCTGCCAGACGTTCGCCGGGACCACCGGCCTGGACATCGCCGTCGGCGTGCGGGCGCAGCTGGCAGCGTCGGGCGTCGGCTGGTTCCGGTCGGTGGCGCGGTGCACGCGGGAGTCGGCCGAGTTGTTCTCCTACCGGCGTGATGGCACTACCGGCCGGCTCGCCGGGCTGATCTGGCTAGTGCCGTGACGATGGCATCCGCGGCCGATGAGGATCCCGGCCGGCTGGCGGAGCTGTCCGCGAACCTGACGGCCGTCCGCGCCCAGATCGAGCAGGCCTGCGCGGCCGCCGGACGTGATCCGGCCGAGGTCGCGCTGATTGCCGTGACGAAGACCTTCCCCGTTCCCGACATTATTCGGCTGGCCCGTCTCGGCGTGACCGACGTAGGGGAGAACAAGGACCAGGAAGCGGCGCCGAAAGTCGCCGAGTGCGCCGCGGCCGGGGTCTCGCTGTCCTGGCATTTCATCGGCCAGCTGCAGGTCAACAAGGTGGCGAGCGTGGCCAGGTATGCCGACATGGTCCACTCCGTGGACCGGAACCGGCTGGTCACGGCCCTGAGCCGGCGTGCCGGCGAGAATGACCGGGTGATCCGCTGCCTGGTTCAGGTCAGCCTGGACGAGGATCCGACCGCGCCCGAGTCGCAGGCGCGCGCCGGGCGCGGCGGCGCTGACCCGGGCCAGGTGCTCGGCCTGTGCGGGCAGATCGCGGCCGCCGATGGCCTGGAACTGGCCGGGGTAATGGGCGTCGCTCCGCTCGGCCAGCCGGCCAGGCCGGCCTACGCGCGGCTCCGGGAGGTTGCCGGAACCGTGCGAGCCAGGTACCCCGGAGCGCGGGTCATTTCGGCCGGGATGAGCGGTGACCTGCGAGAGGCCATTGCCGAAGGCGCGACACATGTGCGAATCGGTACGGCGTTGCTCGGCGGCCGGCAAGCCTTCGTCAGGTAATGTCCGACGCGTGGCACCCGGCCGATGATGCCTGCACTGAGCCGGGCCGCCTGGGCTGCATGACGGAGGACAGAAGATGGCCAGCGCGATGCGCAAGATGGCGGTCTATCTCGGCCTGGTAGAGGACGACAACCGCTACGACGATCAGTACTCCGACGAGTACGGCGACGAGTACGACGAGTACGGTGCCGAGCTTGTACAGGACGAGGACCGGCCTGAGTCCTCGCTGCCCGAGAGTCCGGCCCTCGGCCGGGCGGGCGACCGGCGGCCCGCTGCCGCCCAGGTGCAGACGACTGATCTGGCGAGGATCACGACCCTGCATCCGCGCACATACAATGAGGCTCGTACGATCGGAGAGCACTTCCGTGAGGGCACTCCGGTGATCATGAACCTGACCGAGATGGTCGACAGCGACGCCAAGCGGCTGGTCGACTTCTCCGCAGGTCTGATCTTCGGATTGCGCGGGAGCATCGAGCGGGTGACGAACAAGGTGTTCCTGCTCTCCCCGGCCAACGTGGAAGTCGCGGCCGAGGACAAGGCCCGGATCGCGGAGCGGGGCTTCTTCAACCAGAGCTGACCAGCAGCCAGCCGGGTTGCGGGTCAGGGCAGAACTGTACCTGCGACAGACCGGATAGGCAGTGCACGCGTGAACATATTCAGGGATGTTTGCTTCTATGTGCTCTCGGTCTACCTAGTTCTGCTCATCGCCCGGCTGATCTTCAGCTGGATCCAGTTCTATGCCAAGTCGTGGAGCCCCTCTGGCGTCCTGCTTGTGGTAGCTGAGGGTGTTTACTCCGCCACTGATCCGCCACTGAGATTTCTAAGGCGCTACATTCCCACCGTCCGCCTCGGTAGTGTGGCCCTTGACCTCAGCTTCATAGTGCTGTTCCTGGTGGTCTACGTGCTCTGGCAAGTCGCACATTGACGGTAGGGTCATCAGGTAGCGTCCATATGGGACAAAGCTCCAGGGAGAAGAGATGCCACTGACGCCCGCGGATGTGCGGAACAAGCAGTTCAGCACGACCAGGCTCAGGCCGGGCTACGACGAAGAAGAAGTCGATGCCTTCCTCGACGAAGTAGAAGCCGCACTTGACGAGCTCATTCAGGACAATGAGGAGCTCAGGGCCAAGCTGGCCGAAGTGCTGCGCGGCAAGCCGCCAGTCTCACTGACCCCGCAGGCTGAGGTCCCAGAGATCATGCAGCCTGAGCCAGTACGACACGAGCCCGAGCCGCGGCCAGAGCCGGTTGCGCTCGCCCCGCGCCGGCCGGTCGAGGACAACATGGACACGGCAGCGAGGGTGCTCGCGCTGGCGCAGCAGACCGCCGACCAGGCGATCGCCGACGCCCGCAGGGAGGCCGACGAGACGCTGGGACGTGCCCGGCGCGAGGCCGACGACATCCTCACCAAGGCGCGCCGCCAGGCCGAGCAGGTCACCAGCGACGCTCGCGCCCGGGCCGAGAGCCTGGAGCGGGACG
>Ga0302314_10020513_pt1 | contig 10925 bp, 12 predicted proteins | sample III_Palsa_N2_3_FD_200533 | JGI IMG/M metagenome (GOLD analysis project Ga0302314, IMG submission 200533) | Peat permafrost microbial communities from Stordalen Mire near Abisko, Sweden - III_Palsa_N2_3 | ecosystem: Environmental > Terrestrial > Soil > Palsa > Peat permafrost | place: Sweden... | reverse complement strand
AAACGCCAGGATTCCGAAGATGAGGTATTTGCGCGCCAGCGGAAGATCGGCGGGCGCCGTCGTGGTGGTGCTCATGGAGGTCACTTGCATCGTCTGGAATTTGTAATATGATGATCATCATATAAACAGAGCGATAAGTCCATGCGCTACGACACCGAGCACAAGCAGAAGACCCGCACCAAGGTGCTGCAGGCGGCTGCAAAGGCCATTCGCACCGACGGTCCGCACCGTGTCGCGGTGGCTGGCGTGATGGCCGACGCGGGGCTCACGCATGGCGGCTTCTATGCGCATTTTGCCTCGAAGGACGAGCTGGTCGCGGCGGCCATCGAACACATGTTTGATGAAGCCCGGGCACGTGTGAGGCATGAGACAGAGGGACGCGGACCGGCCGATGGGTTGGTCGCCTATATCGATTTCTACCTCTCGAAAAAGCATCGCGATACCCGCGGTGCTGGCTGCCCGATGGCGGCGCTGGCTTCGGACCTGCCACGTCTGGACGAGTCGGTGCGCGAGCAGTTCGCTGCCGGGGCAGGCCGGTTGACGGTCACGCTGGGCGAAAAGCTGACCGCGCTGGGTCATGTGGACACGGAGGCGGAAGCGCGCTCGATGGTTGCCGAGCTGATTGGAGCGCTTTCTCTGGCGCGCATCGAGCCCGATTCGAAACGCTCGGATGCAATCCTCGCCGCCTCGCGTCGTCAGCTTAAACAACGGCTGGGGCTGGAGGCGCGCAAGTGAGCATGGTCACCGACATCGGTGCCGGCCTGAACGGACTGGAACAGCTTCGCGCGTTCATGGCGTCGGGCAAACGGCCGGGTATCGGCGACTCGCTCGACTTCGATCTGGTTGAGATAGGCGATGGCCGGGCTGTGTTTGCCGGCGTCCCTGGCCATCATGCGTACAACCCGATGGGTATCGTGCATGGCGGCTACTTTTCCACACTGCTTGATTCGGCCTGCGGCTGTGCGGTGCATTCGAAGCTCAGCGCGCAACAGGCCTATACGACGCTGGAGTTGAAGGTTGCGTTCCACAAGGCGATGACGGCGCAGACCGGCCGTGTTCGTGCCGAAGGGCGCGTGGTCACGATAGGTCGGCGTGTGGCATTTGCCGAAGCTGTCCTGGTCGACGTCAGCGATACGCTCTATGCGACGGCGAGTTCGACGTTGCTGGTGATGGAACGATGAGCGCGGAAGACTCCCAGTCTGCGTCGACCGCCGGGCAGCAGGTCCCTCAACGCGCGCCCCTGCTGCGCCGCCCGCTCGTGGTCTCTGCCGTGGCGGTTGCCATTGCGATCGGTGGTGCGCTGTACATCGCATCGCCAAAGCACAGTGTGTCCACCGACAACGCCTATCTGCAGGCCGACAGTTCAATCGTTGCACCCAAAGTGCGAGGGTTGGTCGCTGCGATCCTCGTGCGGCACGATCAACAGGTACATCGTGGCGATCCGCTGGTGCGTATCGATCCGGAGGAGTTCGATGCCCGCGTCGCCTCAGCTGCGGCGGCATTGCAGAATGCGCAGGCATCGGTGCAAGCAGCGAAGGCTGCTCTGATCGCGCTGACTGCCGAGGAAAAACTCGCAAACTCCAACGTGCGCGCAGCGCAAACCACCATCCGTTCCTCGGACGCGCAGCAGGTATTCGCCGAGGCTGATCAGCGGCGTTACGACCAACTGATCGCCAGCGGTGCGGTAGCGCGACGCGATGCCGAACAGTTCCGAGCCGCTGCAATCACCGCCCAGGCGAACGCCGAGCACAGCCGCGCCGAGTTCGCGGTGAGTCGCGATGAAGCCTCGGTGACGCAGGTCAAGCGACTTACGCTCGAGGCCAGCGTTGCGCAGGCCGAAGCAGCCGTCGCCAGCGCAAAGGCTGCACTCGATCTGGCCCGTCAGGACCAGACCAACACCCTGGTGCGCGCGCCGATCGATGGCGTCGTGGGCGATCGACAGGTTGAACCTGGCGATTACGTGCAGCCAGGCACCCGGTTGCTTAGCGTGGTGCCGCTGGACAGAGTGTATGTGATCGCGAATTTCAAGGAGACGCAGACCGCGCGCATGCTGGTCGGCCAGGCGGCCAGCGTCTCGGTGGACGCGCTGCCTGGACAGACGCTCACCGGCCACGTGGAAAGTTTTGCGCCCGGCTCGGGTTCGCAGTTCTCGTTGCTGCCATTCGAGCCGGGTACCGGCAACTTCACGAAAATCGTGCAACGCGTGCCGGTTCGCATCCGCTTTGACGCCCATCAGGCCGCACTCGTAAGACTTCGGCCGGGACTGTCCAGCACCGTCACCGTGCGACTGGATGCAGTGAAGACCAGCGAGGCGCTGCGCTAGATATCCCCCGCATCTTTTCGCCGGGAAGTTCATGTCGGCGAACAGTGCATGACCCGGCGAAGAGCGATGGCGCTACGCCCGGCCTCACATCATCTGCCATCCCAATGAAGGTAACGAACAATGAAGATCAAGGGCAGCACTGCACTCGTCACGGGTGCCAATCGTGGTTTGGGACTGGCCTACGCGAAGGCGTTGCTGGCGGCAGGCGCACGCAAGGTTTATGCAGGTGCGCGCGATCCATCCAGCGTCACGCTGGCAGGAGTCGTGCCGGTGAAGCTCGATGTCACCAACGCCGACGATCTGGCTGCAGCCGTCGCTGCGTGTGGCGACGTCGATCTGGTCATCAACAACGCCGGCATCATCGGTTCCGACGATTTGCTGAGCGGCACCGGCGTCGAGGCACTGCACGCTGTGCTGGAAACCAATCTTTACGGCGTGCTCGCGGTGAGTCGTGCGTTTGCACCGGTGCTTCGCGCCAATGGCGGTGGTGCGCTGGTCAACATGCTTTCGGCGTTGAGCTGGGCGAGCCTGCCGAACACCGGCGCGTATTCGGTATCGAAAGCGGCGGCGTGGTCGCTCACGAACGGCTTGCGCAACGAACTACGCGAACAGGGAACCCTTGTTGTCGGCGTGCACGCAGGCTACATCGATACCGACATGGTGAAGGACGTCGACAGCCCCAAGTCGCGACCGGAAGACATCGCACAGGCGGTGCTTGCGGGCATCGAAGCCGGCGACCAGGAGGTGCTTGCGGATGACACCGCGCGGCACATCAAGGCGGGTTTCTCGCAGCCGCAAGCGCTGTATCTCGGCGCAAGGTCTGCTTGAGGCCAAAGAGCAAAGTTGAGGCCACGCTGCCGCACAGCCTCCCTCAAGCTGGAGGCAGCTTTTGTATGATGACGGCGGTCCACCAGCATTTCTTCGCTGCTGCCGAGATTTGTCTTTTACGTGCCAACGACCCAGCTGACGACTTCGGTCGTCAGCGCGTCTGATGCCACTCCAAAGGCGTTGACAACGCTGACGACGTCGCTGTGTGCGGGTGACGAGCGCACTTCGAAGCTCTTGGTGGCGATGATTCGGCGCGTATCGATTTGCACCAGCTGCGCGTCATAGCGAATCACCACGCCTGGCACGCCGCCGGAGTACTCCGTCTGGAAAGACCGCAGCTGTCCGTCCAGCTCGCGATCCGCGGCCTGGTTCGCATCGTCGTTGCTGACCACGGCGACGCGAGCGTCTGCGCGAAAAGCGTCAGCCAGGCGATCGCGTACGAGCACCGCCGGGTTGTCATTCCAGCGCGCGCCTTGATAGACGGTAATCCGTGATGCATCAGGCATGACCGCGATGCGGTTGGAATCCAGAAAACCTGACGCCCTCGGCGTGTCTACCCGCAGCGACCAGCTGAGGGCCGGCGAAGCGGACCGCGGCGTGCTGGTTGCAGCGGGTAGCACGTAGACATCCCGTGGTTCAGCCTTGGGCAGCACGGAACAGCTCGCCATCGAGGTAATCAGCAGTACGGCGGCGCTGAACTTCATTGCACGGCAAATCATGGTTTGAACTCCTTGGTTTGTTCGCGGCCCAGGAGATAGCGCGTGGGATTTTCGTCGATCTGACGAGAGATTTTATGCAGCGAGCCGATCGTCTCGCGGAGCTCGTGAAGAGTCGGACCCAGATCGTTGAGCCCCTGTGCACCGTTATCGATCGCTTCCCGGTTGGTCTGGAGAATATGCTCCAGCGACGCGCTGGTCCGCTCCAGGGATGCCAGGGTTTCGCGTGCGCTGGCCAGTGTTTGCACGGCCGGCCCGCTTACCAGGCCGTTGGCGTTGTCGACCAGGGTTCGGGTGGCCTTGAGCGTTTCGTTCGCTTCTTTGCTGGCGAGCGCAAGTTGACTCAACATCGCATGGATATCCGAGCGATCGTCGGACACGGTGCTGGTTATTTTGTCTATGTGGTCAAGCGTTCGCCCAATGCGAGCCGTGTTCTCCGGGGACAGCAGTACGGTCGCGCGCAACACCGCCTGGTTGATGTTGGTGACAAGGTCCTGGCCATTGCTCAATAGCTGGGATAGCGGCGAAGGATCCGCGACGATGCGCGGCACCGTCCCGTCCATCGTTTCAAGCGCTGGGCTGGGGGGCGCTCCGCCGCTCAATTGGATGACCGCAACCCCGGTGATGCCCGTCAAGGCGAGTTTGGCATGCGTATCTTGACGCACGGGCACATCGCCGCCCACGCGAATTCGCGCGATGACTCGCCGAGGATCGCTGGGATCAAGCTGGATGCGATAAATCGAACCCACCTTGATGCCGTTGTATTCGACGCTGCCGCCCTTGCCCAGGCCAGTCACCGCTTCGTTGAAAATGACGTCGAATTCGTGGAACTGACGGTCGGCGCTCGACCGCGCGAGCCAGACGGCGAACACGAGAGCGGCGCTCACGATGAGCACGGTAAAAAGTCCGATGAGTACATGGTGCGCACGCGTTTCCATAACTAGTCTCCGCGGGCTTCAATGGTTGGGACGGCGTGATGTGCCGATTCAGCTGCCCGGCCACGAGGGCCGTGAAAATATTCATTCACCCATGGGTCGTCTGCAGCAGCGACCTGCGCAAGCGTACCGGCCACCAGTACCCGTTGGTGCGACAGTACAGCCACCCGGTCACAGACGGTGTACAAGGTATCCAGATCATGCGTGACCAGAAAAACCGTAATGCCGAGCGCGTTGCGCAAGGTCAGTAGCAGTTGGTCGAAAGCCGATGCACTGATCGGATCAAGGCCGGCCGTGGGCTCGTCGAGGAACAGTACTTCAGGATCCAGCGCCAACGCACGCGCCAGCGCGGCGCGCTTGGTCATGCCACCAGAAAGTTGAGAGGGGTATTTCAAGCCAGTGGATACCGGCAAGCCGACCAGCGCAAGTTTGACCGCCGCCAGGTGCGTCGCATTCTCACGCGACATGCCCGTGTCCTCGATGAGCGGCATCGCGATGTTTTCAAAAACGGTCAACGAGGAAAACAGCGCGCCGTCCTGAAAAAGAACGCCGAAGCGTCGTTCGATCGCCGAACGCGCGTCCTCCGACATCGCGAGCAGATCGTGGGAGAACACCCTCACGGAACCGGCATTGGGCCGGCGCAGGCCCACGATCGATTGCAGCAGCACGGACTTGCCGGTGCCCGAGCCGCCCACCACGCCGAGGATCTCTCTCGGATAGATATCGAGATCCAGATGATCGTGGACGATCTGGTCGCCAAAGCGATTGACCAGGCCACGCACTTCAATGATCGGTTGGGTGTCCGTCACCAGCCCATCTCCATATAGAAAATGGCCGCTATCGCATCGACCAGGATGACGACGAAGATAGACTGCACGACCGATGACGTCGTGTGCTCCCCCACCGACTGCGCACTACCCGAAACCTTGAAACCCTCCATGCAGCCGATGGTGGCGATCAGGAACGCGAAGACCGGCGCTTTCACAATGCCAACCAGGAATTGCGAGACCTTGATGTCGGCTTTGAAGATGGACAAAAACTGTATTGGTGAGGTACCCAAGGCAAACTGGCAAACCACGGCTCCGCCGACAATGCCTGCCATCATCGCGATGAAAGTCAGCAGCGGCAGCGATATGATCAAAGCGAGCACACGAGGCATGACCAGCAGCTCGACAGGATCGAGTCCCAGCGTTCGCAGTGCGTCGATTTCCTCCCGGGCCTTCATCGAGCCGATCTGCGCGGTGAACGCGCTTGCGGTCCGGCCAGCCAGGAGAATGGCGGTAAGGATGACGCCAAACTCCCTGAGAAAAGCATAAGAGACCAAGTCCACCGTAAAGATGGATGCGCCAAAGTCCGCCAGGACCGACGCCCCGAGAAAGGCCACGACGGCGCCCACCATGAACGACAACAGCGCGACGATCGGAACGGCATCAAGCCCGGTCTGTTCGACCTGCGCGACAAGTGAAGTGACACGCCAGCGCCGTGGATGTGGTGCAGTCCTGGCAAGGGTAGCGAAAATGAGGCCTATGAAGCCCAGCAGCGTGGTGGTCTGCTTGCCGAAGTTTTCGACGGCGCTACCTATCCGGGCAAGCACGATACGAACCACGGCATGATCGCGCGGGGGCGGCGGTCGCGAGCAGTCGATCAACGCCTTGCCGACGGCATCAAGTAGCGCGCGCCGCGACACCGGTATCGCTGATCCCGCGCCTAGCGAGACCAGTCGAGCTGGACCAAACAGGTCCGCAAGTAGCGACGCGCCCGCGGTGTCCACAACCTCGATGCCGGAGATATCAATCTGGGCTTCGCTCATCGCAGCGGTGCTGACGGCTAGCACCTGTTCACGGAGCTTGGCGTAATGAGGAAGCGTCCAGTCGCCTGTCGCCACGAAAACGGATTTGCCCTCACGCATTTCAAACCGCATGCACCCAGCACTTGACCGCTTCGGCAAGGGTAGGGGGCGTTGCGCAGTCGCATTCATTGGAACTCCTGCGAGGATCCGTGACGCGTTCGAGCTCTACGATGACCCACCTGGACAGCATTCAAGTCGACCGACAACGCACCGCGCTTCCCCGGGTCGACTCCACTGGGATCATACTTCCTGTTGAGGGCGCCGAGAGAATCGGTGTGTCCGCTTCAATGGTCCGAAAGGACAATCTCGTTCACTGCCGGGAGCATCGTTGCCATGCCTTCTTCCAACGAACAACGCCCGCCGCTTCCCCCATTCACGCGCGAAACGGCCATCTTGAAAGTCCGTCTTGCCGAAGATGGTTGGAATTCACGCGATGCGACCAAAGTGGCGCTGGCCTATTCGCTTGACACCCAGTGGCGCAATCGCGCGGAGTTCGCGAACCATCGTGAAGAGGCGCAAGCGTTCCTCGAACGAAAATGGAAAAGAGAGCTGGACTATCGCCTGATCAAGGAATTATGGGCGTTCGACAACAATCGCATTGCGGTGCGTTTTGCGTACGAGTGGCACGACGATTCCGGTAACTGGTTCCGTTCCTACGGCAACGAGAATTGGGAGTTTGGTGAAGACGGCCTGATGCAGCGTCGTTACGCGAGCATCAACGATATGCCGATCAAGGAATCGGAACGCAAATATCGCTGGCCGTTGGGGCGCCGACCGGATGACCATCCCGGCCTCAGCGAGCTCGGCTTGTAGCGGAGCCAGGATCGTCCGGTCTGGGCATCGATGGCCTCGCGAGCCATTCAGCCGCTGGATCCAAAAGCCTTGCGATCGGTGGATGCGAGTACGGCTTCGAACAGGTCGTTCGCGCTTGTTCCTTCCGGTGCTGCAGCAAGCACCGGCTTGAGACGGCCGTCCAGAAGCAGCATGGAGAACCCATGGATCAGCGACCAGCCGCCGATAATGTTTCCCCATTCTTCGAGGGTGGGTGTGTTGGTCGACACGCCACGTGCTTGAGCTAGCAAGGCGAAGGCCTCTGCGCGGGCTGCGACATACGAGGGACGATCGAGGTCCAGCCGGTCCGAACGAAACATCAATTGGAAGAGGGCGGGGTTCGCGTCGGCGAAAGCGACGTAGGCGCGCGCGCCATCCCAGCGCTTGTGATGGGGTGAGGCGTTGATTTCCCTCAGTTGCGCGGCGAAACGCGCGAATCCCACCGCTGCCAGCTCGGTCAGCAGTCCAGGCAGATCACCGAAGTGATGGGCGGGCGCGGCGTGGGAGACGCCGGCTTCGCGGGCGGCTGCGCGCAGCGTGAGGGCGGGTAGTCCATCCCGCCTGATGATGGTCTCGGCAGCGGTGAGAAGGGCCTCACGCAGGGCGCCGTGGTGGTACGGGGTCGTTTTCATGGGCTCAATCTTAACACTGTAAAGATTTTGCTTGACAAGGGCTTGAGAGCAAATCAGTCTATCTAGACAACGTAAAGATTGAAAGGTTCAGCGTTGCCCGCCGTAGCGATGCCCCACCAACCACCACCTCTAGTCAAAGGCGAATCCGACCAAGAGAACCATCACCAGGCTATCAACCAGCGCCCTGGTGGGAGACCCGAATATGTATGTGTTGCCCGATCACCGTAGCCACCCTCCTGTAGAGCCCCTTCTGCCAATGCCCCTCGCGGTTGCGCATGAAGACGATCTGCCTGGTTTCAGCGAACTCGTTGTGCTTGAAGATGGTCCCGGCGATGTTCGGGCGTCCCTGCTGCGGCATGAACCGGATGGTCCTTGCACGCACATCGCATTTACACCGGCCGATACGATCGTCGCGCGGATCTTCATGGGGCCGTGCACGCTCTCGGTGAAGCTGGGCACGCAGTGGGTCGGCTGCGGCGAGATGGGCGAGGGCTATCTGCATGTGAGTCCTGCGGAGCAGGGCGTGCTTACCGAATGGCGTGCCACGAGGGAAGCGCTGATCCTGCATGTGCCCGTAAGCTATTGGCGCGAGCATGTGGCGAGCGATTTACCCGTTGGGACGACGCGTCGACCGGTGGGCACGGGCGTAGATGCGGTGCTGCTGCAGCTGGCCAAGATGCTGTTCAGCGCTGCACTGGATGCGCATGATCCCGTTTTTTCCCGCCATCTGGTCGATGCCATCGTGGCGCGTATCGGTGTTTTGTTTACGCAGCGCACTGCACCCGCTACATCCATTGAACGCAATGTGTTGCCGCGTTGGCGCCTGCAGCGTGTAGCCAGTTATGTTCAGGGCCACGTAGGTAATCCCATCAGTCTGGCCGATATGGCTGCTGCCGCCGGCATGTCCGCCATGCATTTTGCGGGGCAGTTCCGCGCAGCTACCGGACTTCGTCCGCATCACTACCTGCTTCAGTGCCGTATCCAGCAAGCCAAGGTGTTGTTGATGGATACGACCCGTTCGTTGATCGACATTGCCATCAGCGTAGGATTTCGTACCCAGGCACATTTCACCACCGTGTTCAAAAATCTCGAGCACGCCACACCCATGCAGTGGCGTCGAAACCGCACGCAAGGCATGCACTGATCGCGATTCAATTTTCTATTCCCACAAAATCCCTCAGTCGACTCATTGGAGACGATCCGCTCATGACCACCAAACAACATCCATCCACTCGTTCGCTCTGCTTTATGTGGGGTGCCGAATGAATCGCACGGTACTTATCTCCGGCGGTGGCGTTGCCGGACTAGCGCTCGCCTATTGGCTGCAGCGCGAAGGATTCACCGCGACAGTGATCGAACGATCGCCCGAGTTGCGCAGCGGTGGTCAGGCTGTCGACATTCGCGGTGTGGCTTTGGACGTAGTGAAGGCCATGGGTCTGCACGATGCGGTTCACGCTCGCCGCACCAGACTTCGGGGCATGTCGATCCTGGATGCGCAAGGGAACGAGGTCGAGCGCACGGAGGAGCGGACGTTCAGCGCAGGGCGTCTGGACAGCGACGATATCGAAATCTTCCGTGACGATCTTTGCAGCCTGTTGTTGAATCAGGCAGGCGAAGGTGTCGAATACATCTATGGCGATAGCATCACCGCCATCGAACAGGATGAGAAAGCTGTCACCGCTTCTTTCCGCGGACAACCGGATCGACAATTTGATTTCGTGATTGGTGCCGATGGCGTCTACTCCAACGTGCGCAAATTGGTGTTTGGCAGTGACGTGCGTTTCGTCATGCCGCTGGGCGTCGGGATGGCCTTGTTCAGTACGCCGAACATGATCGATCTGCAGAGCTGGCAGCTCGCTCATCGCGAAGAGGAAATTGGTTACGTCATCTATCCCAGTTTTGACCAGACGCAGTTGCGAGTAGGTGCGGGATTCGGTGTCGGGGAAGGCCAAATATCCCGCAACGATGTGGCGGCACAAAAGGCTGCAGTGGCGGCGGCATGCAAGGGCCTTGGCGGCTTCTTTCCACAGCTGCTCGAAGCTATGCGTGATACACCGCAGTTTTATTGGGGCGAGCTTGCGCAGATCCATATGCCGGGCTGGTCGCAGGGCCGTGTTGCGTTGGTAGGTGATGCCGGTTATTGCGCATCGCCATTCTCGGGCCAGGGCACCAGCCTGGCCCTGGTGGGTGCGCTGGTTCTGGCCAAGGTTTTGGTGCAAAACCCTGAAGATCACGCTCTGGCTTTTGCTACCTATGAACAGCGCATTCGCCCCTTCGTCAAACTCAATCAGGGGTTGGTGGACATGCAGCGCCGTGGTCACGTTCCCGACGATCAACTTACGACGGCCAAGAACGGTATTTCACTCGTAGACTTGCTCTGATTGAATCGTTAACTGGACAAAAGGAAGGTGCGCATTGCGCACCTTCCTTTATTTTATATGGATGGCCAAAGTGACAACGCCTGGGTCATGTTTCCATGGCCCAGGCGTGTCGGTTTCCTCTCTGTGGAGGATTAACGCCCGTGTTCGTTGGACACGTCGGCGGCCAGGCGAAGTTCTTCATTCGCCTCACTGAGCAGTTCCTTGGCGCGACCGGCGTGGCCACCCAGGCGCGAATCGTTATCGTATTGAGCGTTGCTGACAAGTTGCCACGCCTGGACAATGTATTCCTGCGCGCTGCGCAGGTTGCCGTGGCGGTTGCCGATATCCACGTGCGGTGCCTGTTGAGCCATGGTGGCGCAACCGAAGGTGCACGCTGCGCCCAGAAGGGCGCCGATAAAAAATGTCTTCTTCATGATGATGAACTCTCGTC
>Ga0302314_10020512_pt1 | contig 10925 bp, 6 predicted proteins | sample III_Palsa_N2_3_FD_200533 | JGI IMG/M metagenome (GOLD analysis project Ga0302314, IMG submission 200533) | Peat permafrost microbial communities from Stordalen Mire near Abisko, Sweden - III_Palsa_N2_3 | ecosystem: Environmental > Terrestrial > Soil > Palsa > Peat permafrost | place: Sweden... | reverse complement strand
GGTCGGGTCGGCGGCCGTTATTTCCTGTTCTCCGCAGGCGTCGGGCTCGATGCGAGCGTCGTACAACGCGTCGACGCCCGCCCGCGTCTGAAGGCGCGGCTCGGCGAGTACTACTACGCCTGGGTCGCGACCACGACATTCGGCAGTCGCTACCTGCTCAAGCCGCCGCGGCTCGCCGCCGAACTGGGTTCGCACGACGGCGCCGACGATGGTGAGCTCGTCGAGGGCGTGACCGTTGTGATCCAGAACGCCACGCCCTACACGTACTTCGGCGACCGCGGCGTCGAGATGGCCGAGGGTGCCTCACTTCAGAGCGGTGATCTGGCCGGCCTGATCCTCAAGCGCACGAGCCCGCTCGACGTACCGTCGATCGCCTGGCGTGCGCTCTCCCCCAGCGCCCGCGTCTCGGGCCACCGTCAGATCGAGCCATTCAGCGCCGAGAAGCGTCTGCTGATCCGCTCGCTCGACGAGCGCGAGCTGCCGGTGCAGGTCGACGGCGACTTCATCGGGTGTGCCGCCGAGCACAGCTTCTCGGTGGCCCCGGGCGCGCTCGCGATCCTGGCCTGAGCCTGCGGCTTCACACCCCGGCCGGGGCGAGCACGATGTCGAAGCGCACCCGCGCCCAGCTGCCGTCACCCAGGTCGCGTCCGTCCGGAGTCGGCGTTCCAGCCGGCTGGCGCTCGAATTCGCGCACCAGTGACTCCTTGACCCCGAAGACCGCGTCGCCGCCGCCGCGGAGCTCCTCGCCCTCGACGAAGATGTGCGTGATCAGCGTCCGGCAGCCGGAAGCGCTGACCAGGAAGTGCAGGTGCGGCGCACGCATCGGTGAGCGCTGCGCGGCGTCCAGCAACCTTCCGACCGGTCCGTCGTGCGGGATCGCGTACGGGACCGGCGTGAGCGCCCAGAAGCGAAAGTCCCCCTGATCGTCAGCACTCAGGCGTCCGCGAGCGGCGGTCCGCTGACCCTCGTACTGGACGTCGTAGAGACCGTCCTCGTCGCACTCCCAGATCTCGAGCACAGCGCCTGCGAGCGCCTTGCCGTCCGTGTCGCGCACGCTGCCCTCTACCCAGCAGGGCTCGCCAGGGGCGCCGAACGCGATGTCGCCCCCGAGCTCGACACCGGGCGCGCCCTCGACGAAGAACGGGCCGAGCACCGTAGCCTCGGTCGCGTTCGCAGAGGCCTCGTTGTTGATCGCGATCGTCTGCATCGATGCGCCGAGCACGTCGGAGAGCAGCACGAACTCCTGCCGGCGGTCGTCGGTGATGTGCCCCGCGGCGGTGAGGAAGTCGATCCCCGCGCGCCACTCCTCCTCGGTGAGTCGCGTCTCGCGCAGGAACGCGTGCAGGTGCTTCGTAAGCGACTCGAGCACCAGCCTGAGCCGTGCGTCCGGGGTCTCCGCGAACGAGTCCATGACCGCCCGCACGAGGGCCTCCTCCCTGGCCTGCTGCTCGTCGCTCTGCGCGCGCTCCGCCATCTGAAACCAAGTCTCGCACGCTCGCAAATCCCGCACGTAGCGACTTATTCGTGAGCGCCGGGGGGTCAACAGAGGCCCCTCAACGCCTCCATTGATCATGACGCGCGTTGACCACATCTCACTGACAGAGCGGGAAGCCTCTGTGCTCGGCCCGCTGGCCGAGCACCGGATCCTGATCGTCCCCCAGGTCGCCCTACTCCTCGGGGTCAGCGACAGCACCGCTCTACGCAGGCTCAGCCAGCTCGAAAACGAGCGCCTGCTCGAGCTGCAGCGGATCTTCAAGGGAGTGCCGGCGGCGGCCACGATCCGCAGCCGCGGCCTGCGGGCGCTGGGGTCGTCGCTGAAGCCACCGCAGCTCAACTTCAACGAGTACCGCCACGACGTCGGCGTCGGCTGGCTCTGGCTGGCGGCGCGTGCCGGCAGCTTCGGAGAGCTGCGCGGACTGACGACCGACCGCCGGATGCAGGCCGAGGACGCCGCCGCGCTCGCTGCGGGCCGCGGCTCACGATGGGGCGTGGGAGTCGGGCTGCTCGGCAGCCACGGCCAACCGCAGCGCCACTACCCGGATCTGACGCTGGACATGGCGAGTGGTCACCGTGTCGCGATCGAGCTCGAGCTGACCGCCAAGAGCTCGCGCCGGCTCAATCGGATCATGATCGGGTACGCAAGCGACGCAAGCATCGACAGCGTTCTCTACCTCGCGGCCAACCGCTCGATCGCCACCCGGGTGCAGGAGTCGGCGCGGCGGGCCGGGATCCCCGAGCGCGTGCATGTGCAGCTGCTCGCGCCCGACGGGATCGCCGGAGCGGAGGTCGGGCGCGTGCGCCGCGCCGTCGCTGGACGTGAGGTGTCTGTCGCGCGACCGGACGTTGAGCACTCGGGAGCGGCGCGATGATCGAGGATCCACCTCCGCCCCGCGGCCTGCGCCCGCCCCGGAAACTGCTTTGGCCCGCTGTCGGGTTCCTCGTGCTGATGACCATGCCCCCGGCTGCCGCCGTGGTGTTGCTGGGTGTCGCGCTGCTGGCCCGCGGCACCTGGCGAGCCATCCAGCATGTGCGCGCGCGTGACGCCGAGATCGCGGCGCGGGCCGCGGCCGGTCCCGCGATCACGATCGGCCACGACACGAACGGGCGACCGGTTCAGATCCCGGAGCGCACACTCGCCGCGCACGGACTGATCCTCGGCGCCACCGGCGCCGGTAAGTCGACGACGCTGCTGACTCTGCTGAGTGAGCAGATCCGGCGCGGACGTCCAGTGGTCGCGATCGATCTCAAGGGAAGTCCAGGGTTCGCCCGTGATCTGCGTGCGGCCGCCGATCTGGCTGGTCGGCGCTTCATCCAGTGGACACCGGACGGCCCGAGCCACTGGAACCCGCTCGCGGCAGGAAACGCAACCGAACTCAAGGACAAGCTCCTGAGCACCGAGCGCTTCACCGAGCCGCACTACCGCAGAGCGGCCGAACGCTATCTGCAGATGGCGATCCAGGTTGCGCAGGAGACTGCACCCGACCGGCCGGTGACGCTCTCTCGCGTCGTCGAGCTGCTGTCTCCCGAGCGGCTTGCGACCGCGAGCCGCTCGGCATCGCGAGAACGCTCCAACCACGTGCGCGAGTACGTCAGCTCGCTGACGCCCGACCAGCACAGCGCTGTCCGCGGCCTCGCCTCACGACTCGCGGTGCTGACCGAATCGCACACCGGGCCGCTGCTCGAGCCGGGGCCACCGGCGCAGACACTCGATCTGCGCCGTGCGATGCGCGGAGGAGAGGTCGTGCTTTTCAGCCTGAACTCGAGCACCTACGGCGGGCTTGCGGCGATGCTCGGGACGCTCGCCGTGCAGGACCTGGTCTCCGCCGCCGGAGCACGGCTCACCGACGGAAGCGCACACCGTCTGGGTGCGGTGGTGGCTATCGACGAGTTCTCAGCGCTGCGTGATGACAATGTTCTCGCGCTGCTGGCGCGCGGGCGCGAGGCCGGCGTGGGTGTGCTGCTGGCGACGCAGGAGCTCGCCGACCTCGATCGGGCCGGACGCGGTCTGCGCGATCAGATCCTCGGCAATACCGCGCTCAAGATCGCCCATCGTCAAGATGTTCCCGAGTCGGCTGAGCGGGTGGCGCGGCTGGCCGGCACGATGCGGGTCTGGGAACAGAGTTACCAGCGGCGCTCCGGTGCCGGAACGCTCGGGTCGGGTGGAACTGCCGGCGGCGTCTCCACGAGCGCCCGGATGGTCGAGCGCTACCGCGTCGAGCCCGAGCAGGTCAGCACCATGGGTACCGGCGAGGCGCTGGTCGTGATCAAGTCACCGCAGGCGAGCGCCCACGTCACACGGATCCGCCGACCGCCACCGGCGCCGGGGGTCTCGCGCTGAGGGCTTAGCCGGCGGCGCCGGGCGTGACGCGGTAGGCGTCGAAGACGTTGTCGATGTTGCGCAGACGGCTGATCGCCTGATCGAGCGTGCGCGTGTCACCGACCTCGACGACGAACTGGTTGCGGATCATCGGGGGGTTCACGGTGCAACGCGCCTCGATGATGTTGATGCCCGCCTCCGCGAACGTACGCGACATGTCCTCGAGCAGGCGATGGCGATCCCAGCCCTGGACCTCGATCTCCACCTGGAACGAGGTTTCCGCGTCACCGTCCCAGGAGACGGGCGTGAAGCGTTCCGGATCCTTGCGCAGGACCGCGGCGTTCGGGCAGTCGTCGCGGTGGATCGTGATCCCTCGCCCGAGTGAGATGTAGCCGAGGATCTCATCACCAGGCACCGGATGACAGCATTTGGCCATCCGCAGCATCACTTCGTCAATCCCGTCGACGGAAATCCCGTAGCGGTTGGATGAGGTCGTCGAGCGCGAGCGGCGCCGGCCGGAGGTCATCAGGTCGGCCGCAGCGGTCTGCTGGGTCTCCGCCGCCTCGCCCGCCTTCAGCCGCTGCATCAGCTTGTTGATGACGGTCTGCGGCGAAATCTTGGCCGCGCCGAGCGCAATGTAGAAATCATCGCCCTTGCGGAAGCCCATCTCGCGGATTACCTCTGCCATCAGCGGCGACGCGACGATCTTCTGGGAGGGCAGCCCCTGCTTGCGCAGGTGGTCCTGCAGCAGCTCGCGACCGGCGTGCTCCGTGTCCTTGCGGCTCTCGGCCTTGTACCAAGCCTTGATCTTGTTCCGCGCGCGGGGCGTCTTGACCAGCGAAAGCCAGTCACGTGACGGGCCCCGCTCGCGCTTGGAGGTCAGGACCTCGACGATGTCTCCCGAGCGCAGCTGGTACGAGAGCGGCACGATCTTGCCGTTGACCTTGGCCCCGACGCAGCGGTGGCCGACATCGGTGTGGACGTCATAGGCGAAGTCCAGCGGCGTCGCGCCCGCCGCCAGCGATTTGACCTCACCCTTGGGGGTGAAGACGAAGACGTCGTCCTCGAACAGATCGACCTTCAGGGTCTCAACGAACTCGCGTGGGTCGGAGACGTCCTTCTGCCAGTCCACCAATGTGCGCAGCCACTTGAGCTTGCCGTCCGGGTCGCGCAACGCCGGGTCGCCTCCCGCCTTGCCCGGTGCGCGACCGGGGGGCGTCGCACCCTCCTTGTACATCCAGTGAGCCGCGATCCCGAACTCCGCGAGGTCGTGCATCGCACGCGTGCGGATCTGGATCTCGAGCGGCCGGCCCTCGGGCCCGATCACCGTCGTATGCAACGACTGGTACATGTTGAACTTCGGCATCGCGATGAAGTCCTTGAAGCGTCCCGGCAGCGGCTTCCAGAGCGAGTGGATGACGCCCACCGTGCCGTAGCAGTCCTTAACCGAGTCGACGATCACGCGCATCGCCGTCAGGTCGTAGATCTCGTTGAACTCGCGACTCTTCTTGGTCATCTTCGAGTGGATCGAGTAGAAGTGCTTCGCGCGCCCGGAGATCTCGGCGCGGATGCCGACGTCGACCAGCTCCTTGGACAGGTAGTCGCCGGCAGCGTTGACGTAGCGCTCGCGGTCGTCACGCTGCTGCGCGACGAGCGTCTTGATCTCGTTGTACTTGCGCGGGTGCAGGGTCTGGAAGGCGAGGTCCTCGAGCTCCCACTTGATCGCGTGGATACCGAGCCGGTGAGCGATCGGCGCGTAGATGTCGAGTGTCTCGCGCGCCTTGTCGATCTGCTTCTGCTTGGGCATCGCGTCGATCGTGCGCATGTTGTGCAGGCGGTCGGCGAGCTTGATCAGGATGACCCGGATATCGGAGGCCATCGCGACCATCATCTTGCGGTAGTTCTCAGCCTGCGCCTCATCGCGCGACTGGAAGGTCAGCTCGGTCAGCTTCGTGACACCGTCGACCAGGCCGGCAATCTCCTCACCGAAGCGCGCCTCGATGTCCTCAAGCGATGCCTGCGTGTCCTCGACCGTGTCGTGCAGCAGCGCCGCGCAGAGCGTCTCGGTATCGAGGCGCATTCCGGCGCACACCTTGGCGACGCTGACGGGATGGACGATGAACTCCTCGCCCGAGCGACGGAACTGGTCGGCGTGGTGCTCACAGGCGTAGACGAACGCCTCGCGCACGCGGTCGCGATCAACGGCCACCGCCGCCTCGTCGGCGTGCTCCTCGACGACCGCGAACAGATCGCCGAGCAGACTCTCCTGGAAGGTGCTGAGTCCGTCGCCTGTCGCCGCGCCCTGCACTGCGCCGGCAGCGGCAGTGCTATCAGCGGATGCGGTTTGTCCCGCGAGCGCCGAGCCTCCGGCGATCGCAGGCCCGTCGGCCAGCTGCGCTCCCTCGGTCATCGTGGTGCCGTCCGAGAGCGACGCGCCGTCGGCCTGCGCATGCGTCTGAGCTTCGGGGCTCAGTTCGCTCGTCGTGGTTGTAGCGCGCTCAGGAATCGCTGGCCGTCCTCATGCAGTTTGGTGTAGGTCCCATAGGCCGCCGAACGCTCCAGCTCGGTCTGCTGGGCGCTGGCGATCGCCAGGGCCGGCAGATCCGGGTCGAGACTGATGAGCTCAAGCTCCGTGAATACCCTCAGCATGCGCCCGGACAACCTTGCGGACCGAGCGTGCGATCCGTCGCCACGAAGCAGGTGCTCCAGCTCCTCACCGGCGACCCTCCCCCGTTCCCTTAGGACTCGATAGAGGGCCACGAGCGAAGCACGGAGTCCGTACTCCAACTCATGTATCTGCTCAGCAAAGCGTAGCTCAGGTTCGCCGTAGGCCAAATGGGTGTAGCCGGCACCGAGTCTGGTGATCGCTTCGCTTGTTCTCGATGTTGGTGGGTCGAGGACCACTATGTGCTTGTAATCGGCAGCTGTCTCGGGTTCGTCAACTAGTCCGTCGTGGCTGATCAGTGCAAATCCACCGCGGCGACTGGCAAGAGCTGCGAGTCGCCTCGGCGTATCGGCACAGATCACCAGTACTGGGTTTTCCGGGCCTGAGGCGGCCTGAGCGTCGGCAATGGTCGCGAGCGGACTCCAGGCTCGGCGGTCGACAAGCACTCGCTCGCAGGCAGGGATCAACTCGGCCAGCAGCTCGCTTTCGCTTGCGACCAGGTCGTCCGCGTCCATCGGGAGATCGCGGTCGAGCTCCATCAACACGCTGGTGAGGTAGTCGTCGGGTTCACCGAGGACCTGGATCGGAAGCGGGTCGCAGGGCACGCCCTGCTGCAGGATCAGGCGCGGCTCGACGACGCCGTTCCAGATGTTGCGCTCCAACTTGAAGCTCGCGTCCATCGGCTTGCCGTCGGCGCCCGCGATGCGACCTTCGCAGCCGAATGCAACCGCATTTGCGCGGGCGCCGCCGGAGTTCACGTTGAAACGCACGTGCTGGCCCGAATCACCCATGGTCCGCAGGCCATCAAAGGTGGCGCCGGCCACGTACAGGCGGATGTCAGGGTTGCCCTGCCCGAACGGAGCCAGCGCCTGCAGCTCCTCGGCCAGGTCGAGCGACAGGTCGGCTCCCGAGACGATCGCGTCGACGCGCTCGACGGGCGAGAGCAGATCTGGGGTCAGGAGCCGCTCGGCGTGGCGCTCGAAGGCTTCACGGAAGGCCGGGATCTGTTCGGGCAGGATGCTCAGTCCAGCAGCCGCCCGGTGGCCGCCGTAGGTGATCAGATGCTCACCTGTCGCGTCGAGCGCGCCCAGCAGGTCAAAGCCGGGAATGCTGCGGCCGGAGCCCTGCGCCTGAGCCGCTGGATCCCCTGAGTCGAGCGCGAGCATGATCGTCGGGCGATGGTGGCGCTCGACGATCTTGGAGGCCACGATTCCGATCACACCGGCGTGCCAGCCGGGTGCTGCGAGCACGTAGGCGCTGCGCTCCCCCATCTCCTTGGCGAGCGCGTCCGCCTCCCAGGTGATCTGCTGCTCGGTCGCCCGCCGCTCGGAGTTGACCGCATCGAGCTCGCGAGCGATCGCGTCGGCGCGCTCGGAGTCGTCGGTGAGCAGCAGCTCGAGGCCGGCGTCGGCGCGGCGCATGCGCCCGGCGGCATTGATCCGCGGCGCGAGCCTGAAGGCAAGGCAGGTGGCGTCGAGCGCGCTCGGGTCGGTGCGTGATACGCGCATCAGCGCCCTCAACCCAAGGCGTTTGGTACCTGCCATCTGGATCAGACCCTCGCGAACGATCCGGCGGTTCTCGCCGCGCAGGGGCATCAGGTCGGCCACGGTTGCCAGCGCGACCAGCTCCAGGTCCTCTGCGGCAGTGGGGGCGCCCAGTGCCTCCGCGAGCTTGTGCGCCACCGCGGTCCCGCACAGGTCGCTCGTCGGATAGCGGCACAGCGCCGGGTGCACGATCGGGCAGTCGGGCAGCTCACCGTCCGAGCGCGGCGTGTGGTGGTCGGTGATGACCACGTCAACTCCGGCCGCGACGGCGGCAGCGACCTGCTCGACGGCGGTGATCCCGCAGTCGACGGTCACGAGCAAGCCGGTACCCGACTGGCAGATGCGCTCGACGGTCGCAAGTGAGAGGCCATAGCCATCCTCGCTGCGGCTCGGCAGGTACCAGCCGACGTCGGCGCCCAGCGCCTGCAGCGCGCGCACCAGTACCGCCGTGGCACAGACGCCATCGACGTCATAGTCGCCGTGCACGACGATGCGGCTGCCACCACGCACGTGTCGCCAGATCAGTTCGAGCGCGCGGTCGATGCCGTCGAACAAGCTCGGCTGATGACGCTCATCGGCGGCGAGGAACGCCCGTATCGCCTCCGGCTCGACGTAGCCACGCCGCACGAGGATCTGCGAGAGCACGTGGCCGATGCCGAGCTCACGCTCGAGCCGCAGCGCCGCCGCCAGGTCGTATCCGGGCAGCTGGATCCGCGGGGCGTGCAGCAGCGGCTCCATGTCCGGCGTTGCGGCCACCGCGGAGATCGAGTCGAGCAGGGTCACACTGGCCATCAGGCCAGGTTAGGCGCCAGATCCGACGGAACGGCTGCCAGGCCCACACCAGGCTCGGGCTGAACCGGTCAGCTGAAACTAGGTCTGCGGTACAGCGTGCAGACGCTCGCGCCGAGAACCCTCGACATAGATCAGCCCGATACCGATCAGTGAGCCGGGGATACCCTCGATCGCCGTCACCAAGTGTGTGGCATGCGGGCCCGGAATCGAGAAGCCGTGGATGATCAGGCCGATCAAGATTGCGCCGATCACCGATCCGACGAAGGCGCCGACGATCCCGCCCCAGTAGCGGTCGGGCAGCCAGATCGTGAAGTGCCAGATCGCAAGGCCCATCATTGCCCACGCGAGCAGACCCATTAGCGTTTCCTCCCGTGACGGCGGTTACGCGGTTTGGGCCGGCGCGGCGACTGCGCGGGGCGGGCGACATCCTCGTTCTCGGGCATGTCGGGAGCCGGCGTCACGGGGTTCTCTGTCTCCGGGGCCGTTGTCGGCTCCGCCTCACCATCGCTCTGCGGGGGACCCTGCACGAAGGGCGGCACCACGCCTGGCACTCCTGGCACCACACCGGGGACCGGTGACTGCGCCGCAGGCGGGGGCGGCAGCGTCGATCTGCGCGTGCTCGACGAGCTACTCGGAGTCTGCGCCGCCGGCGCATCGTCCTCGGCGGTCGTGTGCGCCGTCCGCTGGGCCAGACGCGAGCGCCGGCCTTGCCGGGGCTCGGTCTCATCGAGGCCGAGGTCGCGCTTCATCTGTTCGAATTCGGAGACCGACACGTTCTCGTCCGGCGGAGCCATGATCGTCACCGCGGCACGCGCCCGACGCGACGTCGGGTCGACGTCGCCGCCCTCGGCGTACGCGGGGACGAAGCCGTGCTCGGCGATGATGCGATCGCGACGTCCCCGGTAGGCGGGCTCGCGCTCCTTCCAGTGCGTCAGCACCGGTGAGGCGATGAAGATCGACGAGTACGCACCCGAGGCGACGCCGACCAGCAGCGCGAAGGCGAAATCCTTCAGCGTGGAGCCGCCGAACAGCAGCAGCGCGATCACAGGTAGCAAGGTGCACGAGGTGGTGATAAGCGATCGGGTAAGGACCTCTGACATGGAGCGGTTCACGACCTGCGAGAAGGCCGCGCGCGGCATTCTCGGGACGTTCTCACGCACTCGGTCGAACACGATGATCGTGTCGTAGAGCGAATAACCGAGGATCGTCAGCAGTGCCGCGACCGTGTTGGCGGTGACCGTCCGCCCCGTGAGCGCATAGACGCCGGCTGTGATCAGCAGGTCGTGCATCAACGCGATCAGCACGGGGACGGTGAACTTCCATTCGAATCGGAGTGCGACATAGAGCGAGATCACGATCAGCGAGACGATGATCGCAACGAGCATGCTGTGCGTGATCGTCGACCCGAAGGCCGGACCGACCGAGGTCGTGTTGAAGCCCCTGGTGCCGCCGAAGATCCCGAACTTGCTCTGCATCGCGGACCGCAGCTGCTCGTAATGCGGCTGCGACAGATACTTCGATGTGATCTGGTAGCCGTAGTTGCCGAGCGTCTTTGAGTGGCGGACCGCCTGCACGGTGATGTCGTTGCCGCCGGCCTGACTGACCAGCGTCTTGACCTGATTCACCGCGGCCTGGTGCTTCAGTCCGACCGAGATCTGGGTGCCGCCGGTGAAGTCGATGCCGAGCTTCAGCCCGCGGCCGCCGATCGCCAGCGCGCCGACGAGCAGGATCACTCCGGACATCGAGAAGAAGTAGCGGCTCGCGCCCATGAAGTCGAAGCGCCAGTGCTGCTTGTGGCCCCCGGCTCCCAGCGCGGACGGGCTCTGGATGACCCTCGAGTCACCCATCGTCGTGAGGATCGCCTGGGTTGCGAGCACCGCGGTGAAGAGCGACACGAATGTGCCGATACCGAGTGTGAAGGCGAAGCCCTTGACGTCGGAGGTCGCGAGCACGAACAGGATGAAGGCCGTCATGATCGTGACGACGTTGGCGTCGATGATCGCGGTGATGCCCTTGCGGTAACCGGTGATGATGCCCTGTCGGATCGAGCGCCCACCACGGATCTCTTCCTTCACACGTTCGAAGATGACGACGTTCGCATCCGCAG
>Ga0302314_10020511_pt1 | contig 10925 bp, 6 predicted proteins | sample III_Palsa_N2_3_FD_200533 | JGI IMG/M metagenome (GOLD analysis project Ga0302314, IMG submission 200533) | Peat permafrost microbial communities from Stordalen Mire near Abisko, Sweden - III_Palsa_N2_3 | ecosystem: Environmental > Terrestrial > Soil > Palsa > Peat permafrost | place: Sweden... | reverse complement strand
ATAACTCTGCTGCGCGCGACTGCGAAAGAAAGCGAACAGCACGAAGGCACCCACGACCAGCACGATGATCAGCAGCCAGGGCACCGAGGAATGCCCCGTGGGCGGCGCGAAAGCCTGCGCGCTCGGCCCCACTCCGACGCCCGGCGGCAGCGGTCGCATGCCGGTGAGCTGACGCTCCAAGGCACTCAACGCGGGCGGCTCGGCAAAAGCCAGGGTGGGATCCAGTTTCTTTGCCGTGGCCAGCTGCTGCCGCCCGGCGGGGAGATCACCGATGCGGGCATCCAACTCGGCGGCGACGTAGTGTGCCTTGGCGTTGTCCGGGTGATCCCGCAGCACCTGATCGATCATCTGCTGTGCTTCGGCGAGGTGACCGGCCTTGGCCGCCTCGTAGATCTGATGGGGTGTGGCGTCCTTCTGCGGCACGGAATCCATGTCAGCGAACGCGACGCCGGCAACGCCCAGAGCCAGGACAGCGAGCAGTGATACGCGAACACGCTTGAACATCTTAAGTCTCCGGGCTACGCAACAGACGCAGCCCACAGGGCGGGTATGGGGAGAGCGGAAGCGGGATTCAAGGGGCACCGTCTGGCTTCACTCTATTGGGCCACCCAGCCACCGCAAGGTTCCGTTACTTTGAGTAAACGTCGAGAAATATGCTTTAATCAATTGATTAATAACATGATTATAACGCCTGATCGTGCAGTTTGGGCGCCCCTGCAACACGTCCGTCCTCATGGCCATGATCGGCGCCCAACAGGATGTACATCGCCGGCACCACCAGCAGTGTGAACAGCGTGCCGATGGACAGTCCGGTGAACAGCACGATGCCCATCGAACGGCGTCCGGCGGCACCGGCGCCCGAGGCGATCACCAGCGGCACGACGCCAAGCACCATGGCGGCGGTGGTCATGAGGATGGGCCGCAGCCGCACCGCGGCGGCCTCGACGATTGCCGCCATCTTGCTTAAGCCCCCGCGCTGCAGCTCATTCGCGAACTGCACGATGAGAATGCCGTGCTTGCTGATGAGGCCCAGCAGGGTCACCAGGCCGACCTGGGTATAGATGTTGAGGGTCGAAACGCCGGTGTTGATGAACAGCATGGCGCCGAACAAAGCCATGGGCACGGAGACGAGAATGACCGTCGGATCCCGGAAACTCTCGAACTGCGCGGCGAGCGCGAGGTAGACGATGATCAGTGCAAAGAACAGCGTCACCATGAAGCTGCCGGACCCCAGCATGAACTGCCGCGACTGACCCGAGTAGTCAGCCGTGTAGCCGGTGGGCGCGATTTCCTTGAGCGTGTCGCGCAGGTATTTCAAGGCGGCCTCCTGCGAGACCCCCGGGGCTGCGGAAATCGTCGCGGCATTCAGCTGCTGGAAATGGTTGATCGATTCGGGAACGGTGGTGGTCGTGATATGCGCCATCGTCCCCGCCTTGATCAGCGAACCATCACCGCCGTGCACGTAGTAATCCAATACCTGGGACGGGTTGAGGCGATCCTTCTGCAGCACCTGCGGGATCACCTTGTAGGAGCGTCCGGCAATGGAGAAATAATTGACGTAGCCGCCGCCCAGCGCGGCGCCGAGACTGGCGCCCACGTCCTGCTGCGTGAGACCCATGTCGCCGACCAGCTCCCGATCCAGGCCCAGTGTTGCCTGCGGTTTGTCGATCTTCATGTCCGAATCGATGAAGAAGAACATGCCGCTGGCCTTGGCGCGCCCCAGCAGGTTCTGCGTCACCTCGTAGAGGTTCTCGAGGGGATCGGTGGTCGTGATGACGAACTGCACCGGGAGGCCCTGCGAGCCCGGCAGTGCCGGCAGCTGGAATGCGGCGACCTGCGCACCGGCGATATGATTCCACCGCTCCTGCAATACCTTCTGCAGGGCATCCGCATTACGCGAGCGATCGCCCCAGGGCTTGAACAGCACGCCGCCGAAACCGGTGTTCACCGTGCCCTGCCCCATGTTCTGGAACACACCGTAGTATTCGGGCAGCGTCGCCGCAGCGTCATACATCTGCTTGCCGTACATCTGCATCTGCTGGTAGGTGGCATTCGGTGCACCCTTGATCTGGGCCACGACCACGCCCTGATCCTCGCTCGGTGCCAGCTCCGAGTCGGCCGTCGCGAACAGGTACACCGTCAGACACAGCACGCCGGTGCCGAGCAGCACCAGCACCTGCCAGGTCATCAGCCATTCGGCCAGGATGCGGCGGTAGAAGTTGCGCACCCGGTCGAAATTACGGTCCAGCAGTTTAGCGAAGCGGCTCTCTTGCTGGTTGGCGCGGAACAGTTTCGAGCACAGCATCGGCGAGAGGGTCAGCGCGATGACCGCGGAGACCGTCACGGAGGCCGCCAGGCTGAAGGCGAACTGGGTGAACAGGGCGCCGGTCAGGCCGCCCTGAAAGCCGATGGGCAGATACGCGGCCACCAGCACCACGGTCATCGCCAGAATCGGACCGCCGAGTTCGCGGGCGGCGAACAGCGCCGAATCCAGCGGCGATTCGCCCTTCTTCAGGTGCCGGTCGAAGTTCTCGACCACGATGATGGCATCGTCGACCACCAGACCGATGGCAAGCACCAGCGCCAGCAGTGTCAGCAGGTTGATCGAGTACCCCAGTACCAGCATCACGAAGAAGGTGCCGACCAACGACAGCGGCATCGCGACCATCGGCACGGCTGTCGCCCGCACGGTGCCCAGGAACAGGAAGATCACCACGGTCACGATGACCAGTGCCTCGACCAGCGTCTTGATGACCTCACGGATGGAACTGCGGACGAACACGGTCGTGTCATAGACGATTTCGGCGCGCATGCCGCTGGGCAGCTGGTCCTGGATGGCCGGCAAGGCATCGCGCACGGCCTGCGCCACCTGCAGCACATTGGCCTTGGGCGCCGGCTGGATGGCCACGAACACGGATTTACGGCCATCCCAGGTCACCCCGGAGTCGTAATCCTCCGAGCCCAATTCCACGGTGGCGACATCCTGCAGTCGCACCACCGTGCTGTTCTGCTGGCGCACGATCAGCTGCCGGAAGCCATCGAGCGTGTGCAGATCGGTATCCGCCGTGAGATCCACGGAGACCATCTGGCCCTTGGTACTGCCGACCGCCGTCAGATAGTTGTTCGCGCTGAGCGCGTTGTATACGTCGCTGGCCGCGACATTGCGGGCCGCCATGCGCTCCGGATCCAGCCACGCACGCAGTGCATAGACGCGCGCGCCCTGCACATCCGCCGACTGCACACCCGAAATGGCATCCAGTTTCGGCTGCACTACGCGGATCAGATAGTCGGTGACACCGTTGGGCGGCAAAGTATCGGTGAAGAACCCGATGTACATGGCGGCCGTGGTGTCGCCGATGTCGATGCTTACCACGGGCTGCTGGGCCTGCGGCGGCAGCTGGTTGCGGACCGAGTTCACCTTCGCCGTGATTTCCGTGAGCGCGCGGTTGGAGTCGTAATTCAGCCGCAGCGTGGCGGTGATCGTCGAGGAGCCGGTGGTGCTCGATGAGGCGAGGTAATCGATGCCCTGCGCCTGGGCGATCGCCGCCTCCAGCGGCTGGGTGATGAAGCCGGCCACCGTGGCCGCATCCGCACCGTAGTAGGTGGTGCTGATGATGATGTTCGCGTTCTCGGTCTGCGGGTACTGGGTGATCGACAGGCTGAAGATGGCGCGCACGCCCAGCACCAGGATGAACAGGCTGACGACGACCGAGAGCACCGGCCTTCGAATGAACAGGTCTGTGAGCTTCATCCGCTTGCGCCCTAGCGTTCCTGGGGCGTCGGGTTGGGGTCGTTGCTGGGTTTGATCGAATTGTCGATCACCACCGGCGTACCGTTCTTGATCTTCAGCTGCCCGGCCGTCACCACCACATCGCCCTCTTTGACGCCGGCGAGTGCCTGCACCTGATCGCCACGCGTCTCACCGACGGTCACGAACGTCTGCCTGACCGTCTGACCCCCCTTGCCATCAGCGGTGACCAGAAAGACCGTCGCCCCGTAGGGGTTGTAGGTGATCGCAGACTGCGGCAGCGTCAGGGCGTGCACGAGCTTGCCGGCATCCACCTGGAGGTGGCCGAACATGCCCGGGAACAGCTGCCGGGCGTGATTATCCACCGCAGCTTCGACCTGCACGTTGCGGGTGGCACTGTCGATGAGCGGATTCACCGCGGTGATGTGGCCCGGGAAACTGACTCCAGGCCAGGTATCGGCGGTGAGCGTCACCGGTTGCCCGACGGCGATGCGTGCCAGCGACTGCTGCGGCAGCCGGAAGTCCACGAGGATGGGATCCAGCTGCTGCAAGGTCACGACCTTGTCGCCGGGGTTCAGGTACTGCCCGGGATTCAACGTCGTGATCCCCAAGGCCCCCGCGAACGGCGCCCGCAGCGTCTTCTTCGCAACCAGCGCCGCCTGCCCGGCTACCTGGGCGCGCTTGTTCTTGAGATCAGCGGCGTCGCTGTCCAGCTGTGCCTGGGAGATGGCCTGGGCTTCGAACTGCACCTGGTCGCGCTTGAGCACGACGGCGGCCAGGTCCGCGGCCGCGGCCAGTGCCTCCTGCTGGGCGACATCCGAGTCGGCATTCAACTGGACCAGCGTGGCGCCGCCCGGGACATCCTGGCCGGAGTGGAAATTGACGGTGCGCACCAGGCCCGCCACTTCGGTGGTGACGTCCACACCGCGTACCGCGCGCAGGGTGCCGACGGCGCTGATCTGCGGCTGCCAGTCATCGAACTTCACGCTGGCCGTCGCGATGGTCTGCTTCGGTGATGCATTCTGCGCCAGCACCCCCGCGATGATGTGCGCCTTGAACAGGTTGAAGCCGACGATGCCGCTGGCCAGGAACAGCACCGTTACGATGACGATGATCAGCCGGCGCCGGTACGCCCGGCGCAGCCGGATCGCATCGTACTTTGGGATCTGAGGTTCTGAGGTCTCCACTTAAGGGCTCCCGTCTTGGTGGCGGTTCCACCAGCCGCCCCCGAGCGACTGCAGCAGTGCCGCGGAATCCGTCAACCGCGCCATCTGCCCCTGGATTCGTGTCAGGCGTGCCTGCGCGTACTGACGTTGGGCGATCAGCAGATTGACGTAGGAAGTGCCGCCGGCCTGAAACTGGCGGCGGGTGATGTCAAGCGAGTCGTGCGCGGCCGCTTCGGCCTGGACATCCGCCTGCAGCGCCAGGGCATCTGCCTCCAGCGCCCGTAGCGTGTCCGCCACGTCCTGCAGTGCCGACAGCACCGTGCCCCGGTACGTGGCCGCGGCCTCATCGAGTTCGGCGAATGCCTGGCGTCGCTTGGCGCGCAGTGTGCCGCCCTGAAACAGCGGCTGCAACAAGGTCCCGCCGATATTCCAGGCCTGTGTCCCGGGGCTGAACAATGAATCGATCGAGGTCGTTTCCGTGGCGATCGAACCGGCAAGATTCAGCTGCGGATACATGTTCGCCGTGGCGACACCGGCCTGGGCGCTGGCCTGGTGCAGCTGCGACTCCGCGGCACGTACGTCAGGGCGCTGGCGCACGAGCTTCGCGGGCAGTGAGACCGGCAGCTGCGTGGGCAGCGTCAGCGCGGACAGGGTCAGGCCCGCGGTGCTCGCGTGATCCGGTGTCTGACCGCTCAGCACCGCCAGCCGGTGGCCGGCCTGGGCCAGGGACTTCTGCAGCCCCGGCAGCGTCGCTTCGAGCTGCGCCACCTGGGCCCGCTGGGTGAGTACGTCCACCTGCGCCGCCGCGCCGGCATCGCGCTGGCGCTCGACGATCCGCAGCTGATCGCGCTCCGTGCCCAGAATGTCGTTGGTGGCTGCGATCTGATCATTGAGCGAGGCGGCAGTGATTGCGGTCGTCACCACGTTGCCGGCGAGCGCCAGGCGTGCGCCCTCGAGCTCCCACTGCTCGTATTGCGACTGGGCACCGGCTGCCTCGAGCGCCCGGCGCGTCGCGCCGAATATGTCGAAGTTATAGCTGACGTTCACGGCGGCATCGAACAGGGTGAAGGTACTGGTGCCGAGCTCCGGCAGGCCATAGGCGGCACCGGGTTCGGCTTCGCGCTGCACCTCGAACTGCCCGTTCACCTGCGGAAAGAGCGCGCCGCGTTGCGCCACATAACCTTCCCGAGCCGCGCGCAGCGCCGCGACGGCGGCCGCGATGGTCGGGCTGTCCTGCAGCGAGGTGCGCACCAGCGCATCCAGCGGCTCGCTGTGGAACAGGCCCCACCACTGGGCCGGAACGTCCTGATCGACGACGAGGGTCTGGACCTCGCCAACCGCACCGGGCGCTCCGGCCGTCTGCGCAACGGGCTTGCCGGCCACGTAATGATCCGTGGGCGGCGCCGCCGGAGCATGAAAATCCGGGCCCACGGCACAGCTGCACAGTGCCGTGACTGCAACGGCAATGAACGCAAAGCCCGACACTGGCACGGACAGCCAATCGCGATGACGCATGTACGAAACGAAACCTTTCGAGTTGCCCGACGACCTCGTACGTCAGGATTGCGGGGGAGCAATCCTGCGGCCGGCACATCGGTTTATGTGCTGTCATATTACCGGGGAACCGACGCGAACGGGCGACAAAAATCCCCGCGGCCGTGATGCGGATCGGGATGGCATCCGACGCAGCGGATCAGGCCGCAATACTGTGATCTGCCGCCGACGCGGAACCGGGCGGTTGAGCTGAAATGCCCACGTCATGGACCGACGTTCCGAACCCAAGTCTCCGCTGCGACACGTGCTGTTCGTCGATGACGAACCCCAGGCGCTCGATGGCATGCGCCGGCGCCTGGAGCCGCTGCAGGACAAGTGGCACATGACCTTTGTCGACAGCGGCGCCAACGCCCTGTCGAAGTTTGAACAGACACCGCACGATGTGATCGTCAGCGACATCAGCATGCCCGGCATGGATGGTGCGCAGCTGCTCAATGCCATCAGCGAACGCTGGCCCGCGACCATTCGTATCGTGCTCTCGGGCAGGTCGCAGATCGAACAGAAGCTGCGCCTGCTGCCGGTGGCGCATCAGTATCTGGCGAAGCCGTGTCGTCCGGAGCAGCTCGAAGCGGCCGTTGCGCGTGGCCTGCAGCTGCGCGAGGAACTGATGCATCCGAGCGTGCAGGCCATCATCGGCCGCATCCGGCAGCTGCCGGCCCGGCCGCAGGTGTTTGCGCGGCTGCAGGTCGCGATGGCCAACCCGAACGCTTCGGCGCGCGAGGTCGCGCGCGTGGTCGCCTGCGATACGGCACTCACCGTCAAGGTGCTGCAGCTCGCCAACTCGGCCTTCTTCCGTCGCGCCCGGCGCATCACGAATATCGAACAGGCCATCCAGTACCTGGGTTTCCAAAGCGTGCGCAACCTCGTCATGTGCGCCGAGGTGTTTGCGCGCTGGCCGGGCCGCATGCGGCACGCGGCCGTGGATCTGACGGATCTGCAGCTGCACGCGCAGCGCACCGCGGCCGTCGCGCACGCCCTCACCGCGGGCGCGCCGTTTTGCGATGACACGGTGCTGGCGGCGCTGCTGCACGACATCGGCTACTGGGTGCTGATCCAGGAGTGCCCGCGCGAACTCGAGCAGGCGGTCGAACTGGCGCTCGCCGCCGGGATTCCGCTGCAGCAGGCCGAGCAGGAAATCCTCGGCGCCTCCCATGCGCAGATCGGCGCCTATCTGCTGGCGATCTGGGGATTGCCGCATGCGGTGGTCGAAGCGGTGGCCCATCACCACCAGCCGCGTGGCGTGAAGTCGACCGGCTTCGATGCGGTGTCGGCGCTCGCGGTGGCCCAGGCATTCACCGGTGGCGATGACTCCGATGGGTGCGCGCGCAACCTGGTCCCCAGCCCCAGCGTCGATGCCGCCTATCTCGACAGCCTGGGCTCAGGCCTGACCTGGCCGGAGGTCGAAGCGCGCGCCAGGGCCTGCCTGGAACGCATTGCCCAGGAATCCAACTGACCCCCGAAGCTTTCAGGAACCCTTCGCATCGACGATCCGCGCGGGGCGCATGGAATTTGCGCATAATCAGAGCATGCGTACCTACATAGTCGAAGACGATGCCGAACTGCGCGGGGCGCTGGTCAATCTGCTGCGGCAGAAGGGCTACCACGTGGAAGCCAGCGGCCGCGGCCGCGAGGCACAGGAAGTGCTTCTGCTCAACGATTTCGACCTGGCGATCGTGGATATCGGGTTGCCGGACATGGACGGACTGACCCTGATCCGCACCCTGCGCCGCCATCAGCGCGGCCTACCGATCCTGGTGCTGACCGCACTGGACGCGGTGGATAACCGGGTGACGGGGCTGGATGCCGGGGCCGACGATTACCTGGTAAAGCCCTTCGTCATGGCCGAGTTCGAGGCCCGGGCACGGGCCCTGGTGCGACGCCACCGGGCCGACCGGGCGCAGTCCATCAAAATCGGTCCGCTCGAGCTCACGATGGGTCAACCGCGCATCCTGCTATCCGGTACGCCGGTGGATCTGACGGCACGCGAGTTCACGCTGCTGGAACTGCTCGCGCAGCGGGCGGGGCGGGTGGTGAAGAAGGACCAGATCGCCAGCAGTCTCGCGCCCTCGGGCGAGGCCCTGTCGGATACTGCCATCGAGGTGGCGATCCATCGGTTGCGCCGGCGCCTGGAGCCCTTTGACCTCAAGGTGCAGACCATCCGGGGCTTCGGTTATCTGCTGGAGGCGAAGGCGGAACAGGAAACCGATGCCTGAACGTTCGCTGCGGTCCGGCCTGACGCTGCGCGTCCTGGCCGTTGCGCTGCTGCTTCTGGTTCTGGATGCAATTTCCTGTTATGCGCTCTCGGCGCATTTTGCCAATCTGGCCTACGACCGCTGGCTGATTGATGATGCCGGCTCGCTCGCCCAGGCGCTGAGTGTCGAGGACGGCAAGGCCAGCGTGGTACTGCCGCGCGTCGCGCTCGCAATCTTCAAGTTCGACGACTACGACCAGACCTACTACCGGGTCAGCACCGCGCAGGGGCGGGTCCTCGCCAATGATGGCGCGCTGCCGGATGTCTCACCGGGAAGCGACGGCAAGCCGCTGCTGACTTCGATGAAGATCGACGACGTGCCGATGCGCATCGTCGCAACCCAGGTCAAAGTGCCCGGTTCGGCCGATGTCGTACACCTGGTGGTCGGTGAAACGGTGAACAAGCGCGCCACCCTGCTCTCGGAAATCCTGCTCGAGATGGCCCTGCCGCAGCTCGGGCTGATGCTCGGGGCACTCCTGTTCGTGCGTTTCGCAGTGGACCGCGGGCTGCGCCCGTTGACCGTGGTTTCGGCGGCGATCGAGGCTCGCGGCCACGATCTGCTGACCCCCGTGTCCGAGCAGGGCCTGCCCTGGGAAGCGCGCATTCTCGTCGGCCGCATCAACGATCTGCTGGGCCGCCTGGAGCAGACGATCAGCGCCCAGCGGCGCTTCGTGGCGGATGCCGCACATCAGCTGCGCACGCCGCTGGCCGCGGTTTCGCTGCACGCGGAGCGGGCGCAACGCAGCTCCGACAGCGAGTCGCGTAACCAGGCGCTGCGTGGACTGCAGGCCTCGGTCGGCCGGGCCGCGCGCGTCACGCAGCAGCTGCTCGCCCTCGCCCGCTCCGGGCCCGAGGCGGCCGCCAGCCGCACCCTCTCGCAGCTGGACCTGGCCACCCTCGCCCGTACCGCCGGTGAGAATTGGATCGGCCCAGCGCTCGCGCGCAACATGGACTTCGGCTTCGTCGCCCCCGACCGCCCGGTCATGGTCCTGGGGCACGCTGGTCTGCTCGAGGAACTGCTGAACAATCTGATCGACAACGCCCTGCGCTACTGTCCGGAAGGCTCGAGCATCACGGTGAGCGTCGCGATCGACGGCGTGCCGGAGCTGGCAGTGACCGACGATGGTCCGGGCATCGCCGAAGCGGAGCGCGAAAGTGTCTTCGAGCGCTTTCACCGTGGTGCCAGCGTTGATGCCGAGGGCTGCGGGCTGGGTCTGGCGATCGTGCGTGAAATCGCGACGGTACATGGCGCAACGGTCAGTGTCCGGGATGGCCGCGAGGGGCGCGGAACCCGCTTCGTGGTGAGATTTCCGCGCTCGGCCTGATTCTTGCTGCATACTTTCACAACCGGGGCATCTGATGAAATTTTCGCGGAGCAGGCCTTGTTATGACACCCAGTGATTCCATGACACCCGACCGCGACCTGCAGGCGCGGCTGCGGACTGTCCTGGCCGAGCGCGACCAGCTGGAGATGCTGTTGCGCGAACGCGAACGGGACCGCAAGGAATTCTTCGCAACCCTCGCGCACGAGATGCGCAACCCCCTTGCCGCGATGCGCAGTGCCATTCACGTTCTGCGGGTGGCGGATAATGATCAGGCCACCGCCAGCGCGGCGCGCGGCATGATCGAGCGCCAGCTCACCCAGCTGGTACGTCTGATCGATGACCTGGCGGACGTGGCCCACGTGGCGCAGGAGCGGCTGGAACTGCGCCGCGAGCGCGTCAACCTGGAGCTGCTGCTGCAACGGGCGATCGAATCCAACCGTGCCATGCTCGAGAGCCGCCAGCAGCACGTGCACGTGGAGCTTCCCACCGACGTATGGCTGTACGTGGACACCCGGCGAATCGGCCAGGTGTTCGCCAGCATCATCAACAATGCTTCGAAGTTCAGCGATCCTGGCACCGAGATCCGCATCAACGCGACCCGCGATGAGCATCACCTGGTGGTGACTATCGCCGATCAGGGTGCCGGCATCTCCGAGGATCTGCTACCGCAGGTGTTCGACATGTTCACCCGCAACGCCCACTACAACCGCGATGGCCAGATCGGGCTGGGGGTGGGGATGACCCTCGCCAAGCGTCTCGTGGAACTGCATGGCGGGCGCATCACGGCTCACAGCGATGGCCCGGGTCAGGGCAGCAGCTTCGCCGTGAAGCTGAATCTGCTGAACGTTCCGGCGCTGCGCGCGATCCCGCCGGCGCATGCG
>Ga0302314_10020510_pt1 | contig 10925 bp, 7 predicted proteins | sample III_Palsa_N2_3_FD_200533 | JGI IMG/M metagenome (GOLD analysis project Ga0302314, IMG submission 200533) | Peat permafrost microbial communities from Stordalen Mire near Abisko, Sweden - III_Palsa_N2_3 | ecosystem: Environmental > Terrestrial > Soil > Palsa > Peat permafrost | place: Sweden... | reverse complement strand
GGCCTTCGGCCGCGCCCCCAGGGACCCTCAGTCAGCTTGAGCTCGCTTCAGCGCGAAGCCCTAGCGGTTCAGCACTTGGAGCTGCCCGCGACCGTGACGGCCGGCAGGTCCGAGCTTGACGGCGCGCTTGCCGTGGCAGGCAGGCCGCTACCGGTGTAGTTGGTCGCCGTGAACTGCGCGGTGTATTTACGTGTCTTCTTGCAGCCGGTGGAGACAAGGTACGAGTACTTCTTGCCGTGCACCTTGACGGTGTCGCTCCACTTGAGGTTCTCGCTCAACAGCGCGCCCCAAGCCGGCAGACCGCCTGCTTCGAAGGAGATGTTCGCGTCTTCAGGAACACTGTTCACCGCATAGCCAGCCTTTGACACGACCGTGCCCGGGTAAGGCAGCGCGGCGCCGGTGTCAAGCGGACCACAGGCATTACTGGCGACGGTGAAGAAGTAAGCCAGGTTGCTGCCACCAGCGTTGTACACATGTAGTCCGAGTGTGCACGGATTGGCGATCGCGTTGGCGGTGCTCAGCATCGGGTTACTGGTGGTGTTCGGCACGATCACCGAAACCAAAGTTCCGTCAGCAACCTCTGATCCCTTGGGGCAGACGCCGTTCCAACTGCCGTTTGAGCTGCCGCCCGCGTTGATCTGAGCCACCGTGCACTTCGGGAAGTACTTGGCGTCAGGTGAGGAAACACCCTGAATCTTGGTGAGGATGCCGGCCAGCGGGTAAGGCGCGCCGAAGCCTGTCGCCGGCGAGGTGCCGAGCTGCTCAACCATCGTTACGGGCGAGCCAGCCTTGGTGCCGCCCGAAACCTTGAAGCTGGCCGAGTAGCCGTTGTTGGTTGAGGTCGGCGCCACTGTTGCAGCGTACGCGGACCCTGTGAGTGCGAGACACAGCAGTGCTGTGACCGCAATGACAATCCTTCGCATTTTCTCTCTCCTTATTTTCCGGTACCGCATAGAGATCCTCCCATGAACCTCCATGCACTAAACGTTTAAGACCCGGAAGACTCACTTACATAGTTAAAGACTCACGGCAGAGGCTGAAGTTGCGGGTAGAAGCCGCTTTTCGGCCCGAGCGAAGCGCCCAGTTCAGCGCTCAACGCATCACTCAGCTGCTCCTGCGCGTTGCACGCTGGGGTAGGAACCTTGGTCGCATCAGTACCTCCTCCGTAGAACAAGGGTAGTTGGCTTTGGTACTGGACGGTGGTTGTGGCGCTCGACGGGATCGAGGGCAGCGGGTTGCTGGTGCAGACGTAGTTCCCGAACACGCTCAAGGCCGAATTGGCGGTCAAGGTCGAGGCACTGCCGGGGTCGGCGTAGGCGTTGCTGCGGTTGGAGTACGGACGCTTGGACTGCGCTGTCAACTCCTCGGGGCTGAGCGGTGCCGAGACGCGCACGTAGTGGAGCCGTTCGGTGGTGCTGTCGAAACTCTGGCCCGCCGCCTGCGTCGCCGCGGTCGAGTTGGCGAAGAAGCTCGCGATCTCACTCTTGTAGGCGTTGACATAGCGGATCACGGGTACCAACTGCCCAAGGAACGGCGTCAGCGTCGCGAACAGCGTCTTGGAAGAGCCGCTGCCGGCGTTTGCTGAGACGTTGAGGAACGCGTCTAGGGCCGGGATCCCGGTCTCGGCGGCCTTGGTCAGCGGCGCGAGGTCGACCATCACCGTCTTCAGTGAGGGCGCCAGCTTCACGCTCTGCTCGAGCGCATCACTCAGCGGCGTCGCCGCCGGCTGCAGCTCCTTGACCAGCGGATTCGCGTCGGTCGCAAACTGCTTGACGCTGCCGAGCGTTGCCCGTGTGGAGGCCAGGAACGCGGGGAACGCCTTGACTGAGGCGGCCAGGTCGCCGCTCTGCGCCGCGGTGGCGGCGAACACGGAGTTTGCGTTGCGGATCAGGCCCTGCAGTTGAGTCGGGTTCTGACTGATCGCCGAGAGCACACGACCGCCGTCTGAGAGCAACGTGCGGGTGGCGGTTCCGTCGCGCCGCAGAACCTCCAGCACTTTGTTGACGTTGCCGGCAAACGGGACCAGTTCGGCCAGGCCGTCGTTGAAGTCCTGCCCACGATTGGTGAAGGCCATGCCGTCATCCTGCATCCAGGTTTCGAACGCCTGCCGCGTCTTGGGGTCGAAGGTGTTGAGGATCTGGTCGAGCTGAACCGTCGGCGATACCTGGCCCTGCGGCAGGCGCGCACCGTCGCGCAGCATCGGCCCATCGGCGTTGCCGAACGACAACCCGACGTACGTCTCCCCCAACAGCGTCTTCTCTCGCAGGATCGCCCGCGTATTGGACGGTCGCGGCGCGTACTTCGGATCGATCTGCAGCACGGCCTTGGTCAGTCCGGTCTTGTGGTCGAGCCCGACATCCACGACCTTGCCGATGCTGACACCGGCGATCTCGACGTCTGCCTGCGTTCCAAGCTGTACGGCCTGGTTGAACTCGACCGTGATCCGGTAGCCCTGCGGCACGAACGGCACGGATCCGCCGAAGGAGAGCCAGAGGAACAGCAGCAGTCCGACGCACGAGGCCGCGAACGCGGCCATCAGGAAGATTCGTGACTTACTGGGTGCGGTGGTGTTCATCTCGAAGTCACTATCCGCAGGGGCTGATGGTCTTGTAGTTGGGCGTGTTCAGCAGATCCAGGATCGGCGTCAGCGCCGGCTCCGAGAGCTCAAGCGAGTTGAGCGTCTCAAGTGCCGGGCAGCTCGCCAGGAACTGGCCCTGGACCACGTCGCCGTCGGCGTCCTGCAAGCTCGTGAGGCTGTCGGCGTTGTGAGCCAGCCAAGCACCCCAGAAGAGGTAGCTCTGCTCGCCGCCTGGCTGCTGGTAGGCAAGCGTGTTGAAGAGCGTGTTGAGCACGCCGAATGAGCTCGAGAGCGCGGGCGCCGCCTTGGCGAGCTCCGAAGCCGCCGGGCCGAGCGTCTTTGCCAGCGTCAGAATCGCCGGGTTGCTCGCGAACGGCCGTAGCTGGTTGGCAACCGCCGAGGTCGTGTTCTTCGCGAGGCCGCGCACGGCTGAGAGCGCCGCCGGCAGTTCCTGCGCGAACGGCTGCAGCTTCCGGAGGGCGCCGCCGCTGGCCGAGGCGAACTGCTGCACCGAGTTCAGCGTCGAGCTGGTCTGCTTGAGTGCGCCCGGCAGCAGCGAGAGCCCCTGCTCCAAGGCTTCGTCCTGCGACGAGATCGCGGCGAAGTTGGTGTTCGACTGGCGCACCAGCGAGGCCAGTTGTGTATCGACGCTGCCGAGCGAGGTAGCGACCAGATCGAGGTTGTGAATCGCCCCCCGCAGGCTGCTGGAGCGGGTCGCCAGCAGCTTCGTGAATGACAGCGTGCTGCGGTCCAGCGGCCCGAACCGCTTGAAGACCGCGGCCAGGGCGGCGGCGGTCGATGCGCTCGGCTGGCTGCCGGTCGCTCCGTGGCCGTTGAACGCCTGTGCGCCTCCGGACAGCAGCAGCAGCAGGTAGGCGCGGGTATCGGAGTCGAGCGAGTCGAGGATCTGGTCGACGTCGATGTCCGGCTGCGTACTCGCGATCCCGAGCGTGCCTCCGGCCGGCATCGCACCGGCGCTGCGCGTGCCGGGATCGAGCGCCAGATACATGTCCTTCAGCGGCGTGCGCGGGCGCAGCAGCACGGTGGCGTTGCGGTAGATCGGCGCGTAGCGCTTGAAGATGTCCATCGTCACCACGGCGCGGCCGTCTTCCAGCTCGACGCCGCCGATCAGACCGACCTCGACCCCGGCGATCGTGATCGACTGTCCCTGCCCTGGTTCGACCGCCGAGGCTGTCGAGAACACAGCCTTCACCGGGTAGTAGCTGCGCCCCAGCATGAACGCGGGCTGGTGTTCGAGGATGTAGCCGACCGTCGCCAACGCCAGCACCACCAGTACCGCGATCGCGATGAAGTCGCGGCTGTGTGTCTGAATCGCGTGTTTCACGGTGCGCTGCCCTGGGCGGCGCTGTTGAGGTCAGGCGCGGTCTGCGTGTAGCAAGGGACCTTGCTGTCAAGCGTCGGGGCCTTCTGCGACGACGGGAAAGCGGGCAGCGTGCCCGAAAGCGGCAGCACAGCGTTGCCGTAGAGCGGGCCGCCGTTCGCAAGCGCGGCGCTCTTCACCTGATTTGAGCCACCACCGACCGTCGCACGCAGGTAGCGACCGTTGCCGTCGAAGTTCTGGGTCGCGCTGTCGAGACCGACCGCGCTCTGGAAGAGCTGCTGGTAGATCTGCAACCCAGTGGGCGGCGAGCTGTCCTCGGTGATCGTCTCGTTGCCGGTAGGGACCAGCACCTTGGAGAAGCATTGCGAGAGCTCGTTTGCCTGACTGATCAGCGACGCGGTCGAGGTCAGTGCCGTCGAGGTGTTGGCGACCGCTGGGGTCAGGTACTTGAGCAGCGCGCCGAGTTCGCTCTGGGAAGAGAGCGCCGTCAGCTGTTTGAGCCAGGGAACCGCGACCGTGATCGTCGGCGCGAGCTGCTTGATGCCGGGAATCAGCTCGCTGGCGAAGCGTTCGGTCGGCGCGAATGAGGCGCTCAGCGCGGCGTCGGCGCTGTCGGTCGCCCTGAGTACGGCCGGCAGCACGGCGATCGCACTGCTGAGGTCGTCCTGCTTGGCGGACAGCGCGGCCATCGTCTGCTCGAAGTTGTCGACCAGCTGCGGCAGCGCCTCACCACTGGCTGCGAGCCCCTTGAACACCTGGGACTCACCCTTGATCGCGCCCGCAAGATCGGTCGGACGCTCACCGAGCAGCGCCTGGTTGACGATCGCCGAGGTCTCAAACGCCTTGGCGGAGTAGTTCAACGCGTAGTTCAACCCCTGCGCGCCGGTCAGACCGGCGTCGGATTGATCCTGCCCGCGTTTCTCTGCCGCGGTTGGTGGTGTGTTCAGCGAGGCCCCAAGTCCCTGTACCAGCTTCTGCAGGTTGGCGCGGGCGTTCGAGTTCAGCGAGGAGAGGATCCGGTCGAGCTGGACCGGGCCGGTGGTGTTCGAGGCCGGTAGCGTCGCCCCGGACTTGAGGATCGGTGATTCCGGCGTACCGGGCTCAAGGTCGACGTAGAAGTTGCCCTCGAGGAAGATCCGCGAGCGGATGTCAGCGGTTGCGTCGGCGTGCAACGGCAGCCCGTTCTTGTCGATCTGCATGATCACCATGCCGGCGTTGGCGCTGCCCTTGATCCGCTCGACGCCGATGACCTCGCCCACCTGCACGCCGGCGATCCGCACCGGCGACGGGATGTGCAGGTCGGTGTTGGCGGTGAACACGGCCTTCAGCAAGAACGGCGAGCTACCGAACGGCAGCGAGCCCCCGAAGACCGCGTAACAGATGGCCGCCAGCACCACTAGGCCGACAACAGCCGCCTTGAAACTGCTGACCCGCGGCGTACGTCGGCGTACGTTCGAGGAGCTCATCCGCCGCTCACCGTGGTCGTCTCGGTGCTCTTGCCGACGTTGGTCGATGGATTGCCGATAACCGCCGTGTTGGCGTTGAACGGTTCGTTGCCGGCCGAGCACTCGGCGGACTCGCCGGGTGACGCGGTGTTCGGGTTGAGGTCGGCATGCAGCAGCCCGTGGTCACCGCCGCCGTCACTCGAGCCGCCGGATCCGTATGAGGTGTAGGGCAGGCTCGACGGAGCACCCTCGCCCCCGGCCACGTCGTTGTCGATGATCACCAGCAGCGTGCGCAGGACGGTGCCGGTGCCGATGTTGTCGGTGAGCGAGCTGGCGATGTTGCGCAGGAAGAGCGTGATGTAGTTACAGGTCTGCTGGACGGGCGCCAGATACGCAAGCGGCTGAATCAGGCTCGACGAGGTCAGCGTCAGACGGTTCAAGCCAGCTTTGACGGTACTGTCCTGTCCGTACGCGGCGAGTGTTTTCGCCAGCTCGACGGTGTCCTCGTCGAAGTTCGCGGTCGCCGGCAGGTTCTTGGCACCGGCGGAGAAGGCGGCCGCCAGCTCCGGCGCGCTCTGGTTCAGCGTCGCGAAGCCGGGCGCCAGCGTGTGGAAGAGCTTGGCCGTGTTCAGCGCGAACGGTTCGATCGTCGGCGAGTCGTCGATTACCGACTGGAAGGTCGGCGGCGTCTGTGCGATCCATTCCTGCAGGTACGGCGTCGCGACGCCGGCCAGCGCTTTGAAAGTCGTGTCGAGGTTGACGTAGAGCTCAGCCTCCTGCGTCGAAACCGGTGCGAGTGCGGCCGTGAAAGAGCTGAGCCCCTTGATGAACCCGGCCAGATCGCTCTTCGGTGATGCGAGGTTGCGCATCACCGGCGCGAGGTTCGTGACCAGCGGGACGAACTCGCCGATCGCCTGATTGAGGTCGTTGCCGCGTCCCGCCAGCACCTGGCCGAAGCCAAGTGTGGTCTTTTGGACGCCAACCTGCGTAGGCGGCGTGTACATGTCCAGAACCTGATCAAGGTCGACCAGCGCGCTGGCATGGCCGAGTGGAACGGTGGCTCCATTGGCCCAGGTGCGCTTGCTGTGTCCAAGCGTCACGTCAATGAACTTCTCCCCGATCGCGCCCTTCACCCGGATCGTGAAGTGGGTGTTCACGGGCAGCGGCTCGACGTTCTTGTTGAGCTCGGCATCGATCACGGCAACCGGCCGGCCGCGCTTGGTGCGCGCCGCGGTGACGTTTGCGACCGACCCGATCAGCGCGCCGCCCATGTGGATCTCAGCGCCGTGCGTGAGTTCCTCGGCGTTGCTGACCTCGATGTGCAGCGTGTATCGAGGCACGAACGGGAGTCCGTTGTTGGCCTGGAAGGCGAGTACGACGCCAACGACCATCACCAGCACCGTCAGCGCGCCGATCAGCACCGGGTTCGAGAACGGATTGTTGGAGTGGCGGCGCAGCATCATTTACCGCTCCCGCTCTTGCCGGTCGTGCTGGTGCCGCCGCTGCCGACCAGGTAGCGCATCAGCCCGCTGAGCGCGGTGGTCGATGCTGAGCTTGAGCGCAGTGCCTGGCGTGCCGCCTGTGTCGCGACCGAAGCCGCCGCGCCGGTGGAGGCGAACTTGGCCGAGCAACCGGCGACCGGCACCTTCGCGTAGGTGTTACAGCTGCCGACGATTGGCGCGATCCGAACGTAGTGCCCATCAGCGTCGTAACCGTTGGTGGCGCTCGCACCGTAAAACAGGAACCCCATGAACTGCTGGATGCCGCCGGTCTTGTTGAGGCTGGTCAGCAGCGTGTTGAGCGAAGTCGATGACGGAACCGCCGCCTTGCCGAGACTCTCGAGCTGGTTGGCGAGGGGCTGCGCGGCGACCAAAGAGCTTTCCGACTGCTGGGCGGCGTCACCGAGGTTCTTCAGCGCGGTCTGCGCCTGGGTGGCGAACGGGGTCAGGCTCTTGAACTCCGAGTCGACCGCGGCGGCACTGCTACCCAGCGAGGTCATCACCGGCGCCCCCTGCGAAGCCAGCTGCCCGAGATCAGCCATCAGCGGCTTGAGCTGCTTGAGGAAGCCCGGCAGTAGCTTGATCGACTCGGCGATCTGGGCGCTGCGCTGGGCGCTGGCGGTGGCCGTCGTGTTCGCCTGCACGACAAAGTCTGAGAGTGAGTTGCGAGCCTTCGCGAGCGGAGCGAGCACCCGGTTCGAGTCAGTCGCAAGCTCTGCCAGCAGCTTGTTCTGTGAGCCCAGGATGTTGAAGACGTCCTCAGTCTGGGCCAGCGCCGGGTCAGCCCGCAGGATCACGGAGTTGAGATCGGCTCCGCGTCCCGCCAGCCCGGTACCGAGCTCGTTGAGGATCACCGAGAGGCTCTCTCTGACCGACTCCTGGGAGATGTCCTGGACTATGTCTGGGTCGATCGGTGAGCTCGTCTGGGTGACGGGCAGCAGGTAGTTGCCTGCGCCGTAACCGCGCTTGATCTCGTCCAGCCGCGCGTGGCCGACCGTGCCAGGTGCGCAGTCAACGTAGCGCTCCGCGATCAGCGATTGCGGTCGGATCGTGCAGGTCGCGTTGGCGTAGAACGGCGTGAAGTCGCGGTTGTTGATTGAGAGCGTGACCGCAGCCAGGTTCTGCTTTGTGACTGACAGCGCCGAGATCGTGCCAACCGGAGCTCCGGCGACCCGCACCTGCTCCCCCGGCACGGCGAAGCCGGCGTTGTCAAAGAGCGCCTCAACCCGGTAGCCGCCGGCGCCGCCACCGATCACGCCGGTGCCGCTGAGCAGCACGACGACCAGCACGATCACGACCGCCACCACGACGCTGATTGCCAGACCTCGCTTCATCAGCCGGGCGGAATGTTCGAGGTGTCACAGCCGCTGACCGACTCGGGCATCGAGCCGTCGCCGGAGGACTGCGTGGCGCTGCCCGGGCAGCGCCCGGTCTTGGAGAGCGTCAGGCCGCCGTAGCGGTCAGGCGTTCCGCCGTTCTGCGCATCGTCCGGCAACGTGTCGCTGAGCTCACTGCCGCTGATTCCGTAAGCGCCGTAGAACGGTTCGGTGCGCGCGTAGTGCCCGTTGGCGTCGTAGTAACCGTTGATCTGCCCGATGTTGGCCAGCGCCGCGATGATCTCCGGCGTGTACTCGCGCAGGTACTGGATCTGCCCCGACGAGGTCTGCGCGTCGAGCGAAGCGATGATGTGGGGGAAGGCGGTCACCGCAAGCGACTCGAGCTTGGGCGTCTCCTGCAGCAGCTTCGTCAGGTTCCCGCCTGAACTGCTGCCGATCAGCTTCGCCAGCTCTGTGATCGTAGGCGTTGAGACCGCCGCGAACTGCTCGAGCGCCGTTGCGAACTGCGGCAGTTCGGTCACGGCGGGCTTCGCCACGTTGACCAGCGGCGTCAGCGTCGCCAAGGTCTTGCGCAGCCCCGCAAACGTCGTGGTCGACTTGGTCAGCGCGCTGGGAAGCAGGCTGAGCGCGGTCTTCAGCGCTTGACTCTGCCTGGCTATCGCGCCCGTCGCCTGATCGGTTTCATCTACCAGCTCAGTCAGCTGCTCGGTGCTCGAAGCCAGATGCTGCATCGTCTGTCCGCCCTGCACCAGCAGTTGGTCGAAACTCGGCTCGTAGCGGTCAAGCGCCGCCGTCACCTGGCTCGTGCTCTGCAGCACCGGCGCCAGATACTTCAGCGTGGCGTTGGCTTGAGCGGTCTTGCCCTTGATGCTGGTGGCTTCGCCGCGAATGATGTTGCGCAGGCCCTTCTGCGTGGGCGGGTCGAGCGTGTCGAAGAGCTCGTCGAGGCTCACCTCGGCGTAGGTGTCGTTCTGCTGAATCGTCCCGCCCGAGGCGATCTTCTGAGCGTTGGGGGCGGCGGGCTGCAGCGTGACGTAGTGGCTCGCTATGCCGGCCAGCCCGTTCTCCTCGATCCGCGCGACGGTGCCGCGGTAGAGCGGGGCAGCGTCGCCGTTGACGTCGATCACGATCGCGGCCTGACCGGTGTCGGTCAGCGCGATCGATTGCACCGAGCCCACGCTCGAGGGTCCGATGAAGACCTGGTCCCCGGTGACAAGCCCGCTCGCATCGCTGAACAGCAGCCGCACCGAGTACGAGGATCCGCCTGTGAGCAGCACAACCACGACGACAATTGCCGCCAGCGCTAGTGCCCCTCCCCAGAGCACACGCGCAGCTACTTTAGGCGCACGCATCGAGCCTATGGTGCCAGGTCAGCAGGACAGGGGCGACCGTAGGCCGGGCGGCGACCCGACGCAGCCGACATATGTGTCGGTTAGCGCGAGCTCCAGCTACGCCGGTAGGTGTCCTGCGAAGCGCTGGAGACATCGATCCTGACCCCCAGAGCGGCCAGCTTGAGACGTCCAACCTCACGGTCGATCGCGTCCGGAACCGCCTGCACACCGGGTGCGAACGCGCCTGGATCACTGACCAGAGCCTCTAGGCTGAGCGCCTGAAGCGCAAACGACACGTCCATGACCGAGGCTGGATGGCCCTCGGCCGCGGCGAGGTTGACGACCCGTCCTCGGGCAAGCAGGTTGAGCCGGCGTCCATCCCCCATCTCGTACTCATGCACGAGCGGCCGTACCTGACGAACACGGCCGGCGGCGGCGGCATTGAGGTCGTCGAGGTCGATCTCGACGTCAAAGTGACCCGCGTTGGCAAGCAGTGCACCGTCCTTCATTACCGCGAAATGCTCGGCTCCTAACACTTTGCGTGAGCCGGTGACAGTGATGAAGAGATCACCGCGCACCGCCGCCTCGAGCGCGGGCATCACTTCGTAGCCAGCCATCCGCGCCTCCAGCGCCCGCAATGGATCTACTTCGCAGATGGTCACGACCGCACCGGCGCCGCGGGCTCGCTCGGCGATCCCCTGGCCCGCCCAGCCGTAACCGAGCACGACCATCGTCTGTCCAGCCAGCAGCACGTTCGTCGCGCGCATGATCCCGTCGAGCGCTGACTGACCGGTGCCGTGACGGTCGTTGAGCGCGCGCTCGGTGCGGGCCTCATTGACGGCCAGCACCGGACACGGCAGCCCCTGCTGTTCCTGCAACCGGCGCAGACGCAAGAGACCGGTAGTGGTCTCCTCGGTGCCCCCGACCAGGCCACGGATCCCGTCCTCGCCGGCCTCGTGGGCGGCGATCAGCAGGTCGGCGCCGTCGTCGATCGTGACCCAGCTCTTGCTGCCTTGCGGACCGAAGGCGGCGGTCTGCGCGATGTGCTGCTCGTAGTCGGCGAAGCTCTCACCGTGGCGAGCGCGCACCTGTACGCCGTCCTGGACCACAAGTGCCGCCGCGACATCGTCCTGGGTGGCGAGCGGGTTGGCGGAGCAGAGGGCGACCTGCGCGCCGGCGGCGATCAGCGTGCGCACCAAGGCGGCCGTCTCGGCCGTCACGTGCAGGCACGCGGCAACCTTGACGCCCGCCAGCGGGCGGGCGTCGGCGAACCGCGCCGTTACCTGGGCCAGCACCGGCATCTGGCCGCTGGCCCAGGCGATGCGTTCGGCGCCGGCCTGGACAGCGCCCAGGTCGGCCACGTCGTGGGTGGCCGTCATGCGTACGGGTGGCG
>Ga0302314_10020507_pt1 | contig 10926 bp, 13 predicted proteins | sample III_Palsa_N2_3_FD_200533 | JGI IMG/M metagenome (GOLD analysis project Ga0302314, IMG submission 200533) | Peat permafrost microbial communities from Stordalen Mire near Abisko, Sweden - III_Palsa_N2_3 | ecosystem: Environmental > Terrestrial > Soil > Palsa > Peat permafrost | place: Sweden... | reverse complement strand
ATCGTCAAAAGCCAACGCGAGCGGATCGTCGACGCAACCGCGGCGATCGTTGCCGAGAAGGGGCTCGCGGCGCTCACGATCCCCGAGATCGCCCGGCGCGCAAACATCTCCCACCAGACCTTCTACGCGATCTACGACTCCAAGTTCGACGCGTTCCTGGGCGCGCAGAAGGTCGGGATGCACCAGGCCCTGGCGGTCGCCGTCGAGGCCTACCAGGCCGAGCACGAGGACTGGCCGTGCGCGGCTCGAGCCGGAATCTGCGCACTGCTCGAGTATCTCGCGTCCGAGCCGGCCCACGCCCACCTGAGCGTCGTCGACACGTTCGCCGCCTGCCCCGAGGCGCTCGAGATCCGCGACGCCACCCTGGAGGCCTTCGCCGCCTACTTCGCTCCGGCATATGAGCTTGCCCGCGGGCATGTCGAGGTGCCGGCAATCGCAGGCGAGGCAACCGCCGGCGGAATCTGGCAGGTGCTGCATCACTACGTCGAGAACGACTGCATCACCGACCTACCCGCCGCCGGCGCTCAGCTGACCTACTTCGCGCTCACGCCGTTCTTCGGGCCAGAGCGCGCAGCGGCCTACGCCGTGCCCGCCAAAGCATAGGCAGCTCTGCCTTCGCGCTTGGCGCGCACGATCTTCCCAGCCTTCAGCAGGCGCCGCGCTCCCTCCCGGATCTCGCTGCCCGACATCGCCGTGACCACGCCCAGCTCACCGACGGTGTGCGAGCCATGCTCGAGCGCCGCAACGATCGCCTGCTCAGCCGCACCGATCGGCGCCGACCGCGATCCGGCCGCCGGCCTTGGTTTCGCCGCCGGCTTTGGTTTGGCAGCTGGCTTCGGTTTCGCCGCCGGCTTCGGTTTGGTAGCCCGCTGCGGTGGCGCGGCGGCCGCCTGGGCCCTCGCTTCAGCGTCGAGCGCATCGGCCACGTCGAGCAGCTGCTGGTACTCGGCCACGGCAGGCCCCAGCGCATGCAGCCGAGCATCGATCTCTGCGTGCACCCGCGTGAGCACGTCAGCGGCCATGGCCGTCACCACCCTCGGAGATCAACATCAACTCAGCGCCGCGCCGCTGATCTTCTGGAAGGAGCGCTCATGCGTGTGCTCGCGTTCTATCACGTGTCAAGTCGCGGCCGCCCCATCGGGCGCTAACGCGACACGCGCAGATAGGCCAGGACGGCGAGCACGCGCCGGTGGTCCTCATCGCACGCCGGGAGATCGAGCTTGGCGAAGATGTTCGTGATGTGCTTCTCGATCGCGCCGGAAGTGACGAACAGACTCTCGGCGATCGCGGCGTTCGATCGGCCCTCGGCCATCAGCGCGAGCACGTCACGCTCGCGCGCCGTCAGCCCCGACAGGGCCTGCGTCGCCCCATCGCGCGGCGCCAACAGCTCAGCGACGACCTGCCGGTCGAGCACCGTGCCGCCCGCGGCCACGCTGTGCAACGCGTCCATGAACGCCCGCACATCTCCCACACGCTCCTTCAGCAGATAGCCGATGCCGGCTGTGTCCTCGCCGATCAGCTCGCTCGCATAGGCCGTCTCGACATACTGCGAGAGCACGAGCACTCCGAGCGCCGGCTGGCGCCTGCGGGCCTCGATCGCCGCCAGCAGGCCCTCATCGCTGTATGTCGGGGGCAGGCGCACGTCGATGATCGCGAGGTCGGGTTCGTGACCCGCGATCGCGCGCAGCAGCGAGGGGGCGTCCTCGACCTGCGCGACGACCTCGATCTGGTTCTCGCGGAGCAACGCCACGAGGCCCTCGCGCAGCAGCGCGAGATCCTCGGCGATCACTACCCGCAAGGAAGCCTCACCTCGAGCACCGTGCCGCCGGCCCGGGGGCTCTGCACCTGCAGGCTGCCGTCCAGCGCCTCCACGCGCGCGCGAAGCCCGGCGAGCCCCGATCCGCGCGGGTCGGCGCCGCCGCAGCCGTCGTCGCCGACGATCACCGCAAGCGCCCGGTACTCGTCGCGGAGCAGGACCCAGCTGCGCTGCGCGTCCGCGTGCTTGACGGTGTTCGTGAGCGCCTCGGCGATCACGAAGTAGGCGGCGCTCTCGACCGCCGGGGCGAGGCCACGGTAGGTATCGACCTCGATCGCGGTTCCGAGGCCATATCGAGCTGCAAGCGACTGCACCGCGGCCACGAGGCCGCGGTCTGCGAGCAGCGGCGGCACGATGCCGCGGGCGAGGTCGCGGAGCTCCGCGATCGCATGATGCGCCTCGCGCTGGGCATCGAGGATCAGGCCGCGGATCTCGGGCTGATCCTGCACGCGAAGCTCCGCTCGACCCAGCTGCAACGTCAACGCCACCAGCCGCGCCTGCGCGCCGTCGTGCAGGTCGCGCTCGATCCGCCGCAGCTCGGCGGCCTGCGCGTCGACCGCCTGGCGACGCGTGCGCGTCAGCATGTCGATGCGGGCACGCAGAGCGCGCCGCCCGCGGGCCACGAGCACCCGATCGTGCAGCGCGATCAGCGAGTAGGCGCTACCGGCAGTCGCGAGGCCCAAGAGCGCCCATGCCGGCCAGAACGTGTGCACACCCGCCAACAGCCAGGTCAAGAGCCATGTGAACACGAGGATCACCGCAGCCGCACCGACAAGCGCCCACACACACGCGACCCGGCGCACGGCACCGCGCGGCTGACGCCAGGCCCAGTCGGCCGCGAAGTCCAGCAGCACGAGGTCGCCGAGACCAAGCCATGCCCACGCGGGCCAGAAGTAGCCCTGCCCGTCCAGCGCCCAGATCGCCGCCACCAGCACCGCGCTCAGAAACGCCAGGCGCCGCACCAGCGAGCGCGCATATTCACCGATCGAGAGCCCAGCTGCGAGCGTTGGCATCCAGCGCCGCGGGCGCACGCCGTCGGCAAGCGAAAGGTCCAGCGGGAGTCGCGCGCGGTGAGCCATCCCCACTATCGTCTCACGGCGCCGTACGCGCCGGGCCGTCAGCTTCAGAGCGCCTTGGCCGCCAGCCTGCTCTCGCCGATCCGCTGCACGTCCCACACCAGCCCGGCACGCTCCAGCGCGGCGATCACGAGGCCCGAGACGTCGAACTCGCGCCGACCCATGCCGTGGAACGCAGAGGTGGGAAAAGCGTGATGGTTGTTGTGCCATGCCTCGCCGAGCGAGAACGGCGCCAGCCACAGCAGGTTGCGCGAATGATCCTCCGTCGCGAAGCGCCGACGGCCGAAGAAGTGACACAGCGAGTTGATGCTGTAGGTCACGTGATGCAGCACGAGCATCCGCACCGCCCCACCCCACAGCAGCGCCTCCAGGCCAGCGCTCACGGTGCCGCCGATCAGCACGCCCAGCCCGAACGGGATCGCGAAGCCCAGCAGCGCCCACACCACGAACGTCTTGTCGACGAACGACACGACCGGATCGGCGAGCAGGTCGGGGGCGAAACGCTCCCGCGAGCCGCGCTGCGTGTGGTCGAACAGCCAGCCGACGTGAGCATGGAGCAGACCGCGCAGCGCGCCGCGCCAGCCAACGCCGTGGTCCACGTGCGGGCTGTGGGGATCGCCAAGGCGGTCCGAGTAGGCGTGGTGCTTGCGGTGATCGGCGACCCACGAGATCACCGGCCCCTCGACCGCCATCGTGCCGAGCACCGCGAGCACGCCGCGCAGGGCCGGCGAGGTCTTGAAGCTGCGATGCGTGAGCAGCCTGTGGAACCCGACCGTCACGCCCAGGCCGGTCGGTATGTACATGATCAGGAAGATCGCGACGTCACGCCAGCGCAGCTCGTGGTTCCACATCTGCCAGCCGGCGAGCACCAGTAGCAGCGGCGGCACGAACGTGATCACGGCGGTGATCGTGCGATCGAGGCTCTCGAGGATCGGCTCCTGGATCTCCTCGGGGGTGGGACCTTCGCGCATCTCCTCAGCAGGAGGGGTCTTGACGACTGGGCCGGCGGTGACGCTCATGCCCCTCATATCGTGAACACCGCGCCCGTCGCTGTCGATGAGGGCGACCACCGAACAGGCGGGGGCTGTCCCCCGCTCGATTGATGGGGAGAGCAGGAGCTCGAGTGGCGCCGGCGTCAGTCGCTGCGCACGTCGAGCACGATCTTGCCCGTGGCGCGGCGCTCGTCGAGCGTCCGCAGCGCGTCGGCTGCGCGCTCCAGCGAAAAGCGCTCGCCGACGATCGGGCGGATGAAGCCGTCGTCGACCATCGCGTTGACGGCCGCCCCGATCTCGCGGTTGAGATCAGGCTTGCCCATCACATAGGCGCCCCATCCGGCTCCGACGACCTCGGTGTTCTTCAGCAGCAGACGATTGACGCGCACTTCGGGGATCGAGCCACCGGTGAAGCCGACGACCACCAGGCGTCCGCCCTCACGCAGCGAGCGCAGGCTGTCGGTGAAGCGATCGCCGCCGACGGGGTCCAAGACCATGTCGACACCGCCGCCCGAGAGCTCCAGCACCTCGTCCTTCCAGCCATCGCCGAGCAGCAGCGTCTGATCGGCGCCCGCCTGCACCGCGACCGCCCGCTTGGCCTCGCTCGATACCAGTGCGATCGTCTTGGCGCCGAGACCCTTGGCAATCTGCAGCGACGCGGTGCCGACGCCGCCCGCGGCGCCGTGAACCAGCACCGTCTCGCCCTCCTGCAAGCGCCCGCGCAGCAGCAGCGCGAAGTACGCAGTGTGGTAGTTGAGGATCAGGGCCGCCCCCTGCGCGAAGTCAAGCTCGCCCGACAGCGGGAACGTGAAGAACTCAGGTGCGACGGCCGTCTCGGCGAAGCCGCCAAGCGCGCAGAACGCCGCGACGCGGTCGCCCGGCTTGACCGACGCGCCCTCCGGAGCGCTGATCACCACCCCCCCGACCTCGCTGCCGGGCACGAACGGCAGCGGCGGTTTCAGCTGGTACTGGCCTCGGGTCTGCAGCAGCTCGGGGAAGGAGACCCCCGCCGCGTGCACCTCGACCACCACGCCGGCACCCGGCGTGAGCGCGTGCGCGGGGTCGGGCTCCGGCAGCTCGACGAGCGCGAGCGCACTGTCGGGGCCGGACTCGTCGACGATCTGTACGGCTTTCATGCCGCCGAGAATATCTCAGTCGTAGCGCGCGACCGTGAACCCGATCAGAACGGGCACGTTGACGGCGAACACGAGCAGCGACAGTGTCAGCACCACCAGCGGACCGCCGCTGGTGTGGTTGCGAAGGAACACGTACTCGATCATCCCGGCGATGACCGCGTAGGCCAGCATCGCCCATCTCGCGACCGCGAAGAAGCGCCTCCAGGCGAAGCCCTCGACACGGGCCAGCGCGAGCACGTTGCCGGTGAACACCAGCGCCGAGGCCGCGAGCAGCGCCACCGCGGGCGCCAGCGAGACGTGCTCGGGAAGGTGCGCGGAGAGGTAGATGCCCGCCACGAGCACGAGGCCGAGCGAGAGCATGCCCAGCTGCGTGACCGGCGGCAGGCGGCGCTCCCCCGGCGGGGACGATGCGCTCATCCGGCGGCGAGCTTGGTCATGATCACGAGCGTCGCGATCTGCATCAGCCCGGTCGCTCCCGCGGTGTAGATGAAACGCTTCATCAGACGCTCGATCACCGCGGGGTTCGGCCGCGGCTTCTTCAGCTCGGCCAGCACCGCGATGTTCGCCGGCTCCAGCAGGCCGAGCGCGATCACCGCCATCACGCCGACGACGATGAAGCTCGCGACGACCCAGCCGTGCAGGGGGTTGACCGTCAGGTTGGTGCCCAGGTGGGTCGACAGCTGCCAGCCGGCGACGAGCGTGACGGTCACGACCGTCGGCATGATCAGCACCATCTTGGGCATCAGCCGTGTCGTGAACTCGATCCGCGCCGGCATCGACAGCTTGCCCATGATCGGCCCGAGGACGAACCCCAGGAACAGGTCGATGATCGTCCAGGCGGCACCGCCGACGACATGCAGGAACTCGAGCGGCCACAGTTCGTCGGCGGCGATGCCGGCGATCAGCAGGGCGAGGACGACGGCGACGATCGGCAGGCCGGCGCGGGGCACGATCTGGAAGTCGGGGAGGGTGAACGCCGCTGGGGGTGCATCGCCTACGGCGCCCCCCGGCGCTGAGACAACGGCCTGTGCCATTGCGGGAAATCTAGCGCGTCGGCTGGCGGAATGCCAGTGCTACGGGCGATTCGATCATGCGGGAATCAGCGAGCGCCCACGCCGCCGCGGCGGTGGCGGCCGCGACGGTCAGCACCGCCGGCCACGGCCCAACGGCCAGCGCGAGCAGATGCGAGACGACGAACGCGGCGAACCCGACGCCGCCGAGCTGGACCGCGGTGCGCGTCCCATGCCGCCGGCGCCAGATCTCGATGCAGCACAGGCCGCCGGCCGCCAGCACGACGCCGCCGAGCGGGCGCGAGCCGGTGGCCGCGACGACGCCGTAGCCGACGATCAGCGAGCCGGCCGCGAGCGGGGCTGTGGGCAGCGCGCGCATGGGGCGCAGCGTAGCGCCTTCCCTGCCCAGGAGCAGCAGCTGCCTGGCGCGAAAACTACTGAGCACTCGTAGATAAAGCTACGGATGCGGGAGCCCCGGAGCAAACGTAGGCTGGCCGCGAGACGTTTTTTCAGAGTGACTCCAGGGAGGCCGGTCGTGAACCCCACAAGCACAGCCGTGATGGGCGCGGTGTTCAATCTGAACCACCCGGCGCATGTGCTGCACTGGCACTTCATCTCGCTGACGGTGTCGAACGTAATCGTGATGGGGTTGATGCTGGTCGTGTTCGCGCTGGCCATCGCATTGCCGTTCCCAGGCGCGGCGCGGCGGCGGGGAGGCGCGTCATGAGCGCCCCCACGACTGAGCGCTCATGGACGGTGCGGGTCCGCGAAGCCGGGGTCGGCGCGCTGCCGCCCGAGAAGCTGCTGCCGGACAGCCAGCCCACCTACGTAGCGTCCTGGATCTACATCTTCGGCGTCGCAAGCCTCGCCTCACTTGCCGTGATCATCGGCTCCGGCACGATCCTCGCGCTCAAGGGTCCCGCCTGGTGGCACTACACCGGCGTCGGGCACTTCTTCAACAGCGTCCACATGTGGTCGGTGGAGCTGTTCTTCTTCGTGATGGTCGTGCACCTGTGGGGCAAGTACTGGATGTCCGCCTGGCGCGGCGGACGCGCACGCGTGTGGATGACCGGCGCGATCACGTTTCTCGTCGCCGTGCCCTGCGCCCTGACGGGTTACGTCTCCCAGCAGAACTTCGACGCGCAGTGGATTTCCACGCAGGCCAAGGACGCGATGAACTCGGTGGGTGTCGGCGCGTTCTTCAACCTCACCAACTTCGGGCAGATGTACAGCTACCACGTGCTGCTGCTGCCGCTCGCGGTCGTCGGCCTGGTGGTCGCCCACGTGCTGCTCGTCAGACGCCACGGGGTGGTGCCGCCGATCGAGCTCGACCGTCGGGTCGGATCATGAGCCGCCTCGGCCGGCTGCTGCACGGCAAGGACGACACGCAGCCCTGGAAAGGCCGCTACGCGCCATACGACCTCGTCAAAGAGGCGTGCATCGCGATCGGCGTGATCGCGCTCCTGGCGATCGTGCTGAGCGTGCTGTTCTCCTCGCCGGATGAGAAGCCGAGCACGATCGCCCAATGGTCGAAGCAGCTGCCGATCAACTTCGTCACCACAGCGGTCAGCGAGCTCGACGGCAAGAGCGGGACGGCCGAATACGGACCGCCCTACAACCACGAATCGGCCAGCGTCCAGCACTTCCTGTTCCTGCACCCGCAGCGATGGCTCGGCGTCAGCCACCCGATCAACACGGCCGGGGACTACGTGATCGGCCCGCTCGAGACGATCCCTGACGACCCGGCGCTGCACAGCGCGATCGCCGAATACGAGTCGGCGCCTGAAAAGACGCAGAAGGGCTGGACCGAAGCCTACGCCACGCCGCTTGAAGAATATGCAACGGCAGAAGAAGAACGCAAGCCACTGCCGAAGACCGTGTCGGTCAACGCGGCCACGGGCATGGTGAGCGTGCAGGCCGGCGGCACCGGCCCGATCCCGACGCTGATGAGCGCCGAGCTCGGCCTCGCCAAGAGCGGCGGGCTTGACGGCAGCCTGCTGACCAGCAACCAGTTCTTCCAGACCGACTACACCAAGCCGCTGCTGTTCATGGCCGACGGCGGCCTGCTCGAAAAGCGCGCCGAAGAACAGCATCTGCTCGGCGAGCAGTGGGGCATGATGAACGAGACCGGCAGCTACCCCGGCCAGGTGTGGCTGTGGCTGTACACGCTCTGGTACCAGGTCGAACCGTTCAAGGCATCAGCCAGCGGCGACCTGCTGGTGATGTTGATGATGGGGCTGCTGAGCGCCGCGTTCATCTGCGTCCCGTTCATCCCCGGCGTCCGCAGCCTGCCCCGCAAGATCCCGATCTACAAGCTGATCTGGCGCGAGCACTACCGGGCGATCAGCCCGCGGTCCAGGGCGTAGCCGACCAGATCCGCGCGGCTCGCGAGCCCGAGCTTCTGCTGGATGTGCGAGCGGTGCGTCTCGACCGTGCGCACCGACAGGAACAGCTGCTGCGCGATCTCGGCGTTGGTATGCCCGAGGGCGATCAGCCGCAGCACGTCGACCTCGCGCTCGGACAGGTCATCCGGCGGCCCCGGAGGCGGCTCGGAGGCGATCCGCGCGCCAAGGCGCGGGTTCAGGTAGCTCTCGCCGACCGCCGCGCGGCGCACCGCTTCGACGAGCTCGTCGTCGGCGGCCTCCTTGAGCACGTAGCCGATCGCGCCGGCCCCCAGCGCCTCGCGGGCGAAGGCCGGCTCCTGCTGCATCGTCAGCACCACGATCTGCGTGCCCGGCGACTCCTCGCGCAGCAGCGGGATCGCCTCGAGGCTCGAGCCCCCCGGCATGTTCAGGTCGAGCACGAGCACCAGCGGATGGTGTCCGCGCACGTAGCGCCTGGCGCTGTCGACGTCGCTGGCCTCAGCCACGACTTCGAAGTCGCTCTCGCTGTCGAGCACCAGCCGCAGGCCGGCGCGCACAACCGCGTGATCGTCCGCGAGGACGATGCGAATCACCTCGCCCGCCGGCAGCTCCTCAGTCCCGGGATCGCTCACGGGGCGAGTATCGACTATTCGGCGGGGCGGGGAAGCACGAGCAGCGAGCAGCGCGCGTGGCGCTCGAGGAAATCGGAGGTGCTGCCGAGCACCAGGCGCTTGACCGGGCCGTAGCCGCGCGAGCCGACGACCAGCAGGTCCACGTCCTCGCCGAACGCGGCAAGCTCCTCGCCCGCGAGCCCGTAGACGGCGCGACCGTCGACGCCGGGCAGCTGACTCATGCGTGCGTTCGCCTCGCTGATCATCGTGTCGATGCTGTCTCCGATCGCGGGCGCGATCAGACCGGAGAAGGCATAGGCAGGAATCGAGACGACTTCCAGGGCCGCGACGCTTGCTCCGCTCAGCTGCGCAACCTCTCTGGCCACAGCGAGCGCACGCTCGCTCTCGGGCGAGCGGTTGTAGGCGGCCCCCACCCTCGTGATCTGACTGCCGGCGCCGCCGTCATGCCCGCCGTAGCCGCGGGCGGCGATCGCCACAGCGCAGGGAGAGCCGTTGAGCGCCGCGCGGGTGTCGTCACCGAGCATCGCCCGGCCGAAGTTGCCACGGCTGGATGAGCCGACGACCAGCAGCTCAGCGCCGAGCTCCTCGGCCAAGCGGTGCAGGCCGGCACCCGCGCTCGCGGCGACCACGCTCTTCAGCTCGGCCTGCACGCCGCTGTCGTCACGATCACGCTCGAGCAGCTCGAGTGAGGCCTGCTGCTCTTCCGCCGGCAGGCCGGGGGTCATCGCGACGAGCGGGTTGAGCTCGCCCGTGCGCACGTGCGCGAGCGTCAGCTTGCCGTGGTGGCCGGCCAGTCGCGTGGCAAGCGCGATCGCGTCACGTCCATTGCTTGAGCCATCCACACCCACGAGCACGTTCTCGAACATCGTCTTCTCCTTGATCGTTGCCCTCATGCTATGCAGCAGTCGCCGGCGTCGGCTCAGGGATTGCCACGCCTGCGATTGTGGGCTTATACGTAGGAGCGCCTTCCATTCGGCGCTGCGGAACAACTAGGACCAAAATCGCGGAAAATAATACCTATAGATTGCGGAAAATAACTTCAGTACTTCGCGGAAAATAGATAGACTGTCCAGATGCCCGCGATCCTTTCCGAGACGGTCGACCGACGTTTGCGGGAGGTCATCCACAGCAGGATGAGCGATGAGCCCGTCGTCGTACTGCAAGGTCCACGCACGGTCGGCAAGTCGACGCTGCTGCAGGCACTGTCGAGATCCCGAGATCGAGCGGTCATAGACCTCGACGATCTCGCCACGAGAGACGCGGCGCGTGCCGACCCCACCCTGTTCGTGCGGGGCGAGCCACCGGTACTGATCGACGAGTTCCAGCACGTGCCGGAGCTACTCGACGCAATCAAGGCCGAGCTCAATCGCGATGGCGCTCCGGGCAGATTCGTGCTCACAGGCTCGACTCGATACGCCACGCTGCCCGCGGCGGCCCAGGCGCTCACCGGTCGCGCCCATCTCATCGACGTCCTGCCGCTCTCTCAGGGTGAGATCGCTGGGGTCCGTGAGGACTTCGCCGAAGTCCTCACGGGTGATCCCGGATCGCTGATGGAGTCGCGCCCGCCGGCGATCACGCGCGATGAGTACGTCAGCCGCGTCGTCACGGGCGGGTTCCCGCCGGCTCTCCGGCGCACCCGGCCCGCGGACCGAGCGCGCTGGTTCGACGACTACGTCAATCTCGTGATCGAGCGCGACGTCATGGAACTGACGCGTGTCCGTCAGCGCCGCCAGCTGCCGCTTCTGTTGCGTCAACTCGCAAGCCAGACCGGCCAGGTGCTGAACATCGCAAAGGCCGCGACGACGATCGGCATGGACAAGTCGACCGCCGAGAACTACACCAAGCTGCTGGAAGCAGTCTTCCTGGTACACCAGCTCCAGGCTTGGGGAACAACGCTCGGC
>Ga0302314_10020506_pt1 | contig 10926 bp, 6 predicted proteins | sample III_Palsa_N2_3_FD_200533 | JGI IMG/M metagenome (GOLD analysis project Ga0302314, IMG submission 200533) | Peat permafrost microbial communities from Stordalen Mire near Abisko, Sweden - III_Palsa_N2_3 | ecosystem: Environmental > Terrestrial > Soil > Palsa > Peat permafrost | place: Sweden... | reverse complement strand
CTGGGCGTCGCGGCGGTCACGCTGGCGGCGTTGCTGCTGAGCGTCCTGATTCCGCTCGGTTCGGTGCGCCCTGATGCGGACCGCGAAACCGAGGGGGCGCTACAGCTCACCACGTTGCTCGTGACCCTGGAGGATCGCGCGCGGGCGGCGCCCGATGCCGCGGCGGCACTGGCGGCCGCGGCGGCGGCGGTGCGGGAGTCGCAGCCCCTGCGGCATGTCCGGATCACGTTGCAGGACGCGACGGGCGCCGCGATCGCGGCCACGGCGGTCGACGCCCGGCAGGGTGGCTGGATCGCAGGCGCACTGGCGGACGACAGCGGACGGCCGCAGCTCAGTTTGCCGCTGACGTGGTCCGGCCAGAGGCTCGGTGCCCTGCGGCTCAGCGCCAATCCCCGCTCGGAGGTCAGCGAAATCGAGGAGCGTGCGGAGTCGGACCTGCTGCTGCTCGTGCTCGTGATCCTGGCAATGGCCGGGGCGGTGTACTTCATGGTGCGTCGGGGTCTGCGGCCGGTCGGGCAGATCCAGCTGGCGCTGGCGCAGCTGCAGGCCGGGGCGCTCGCGACCCGGTTGCCGCACTTTCGCGTCAAGGATCTCGATGACATTTCGGACAGCTTCAATCACTGCGCGCAGGCGCTGCAGTCGGCGGCGGCGCAGCGTCGGATGCTCAACCTGCGGCTGATCGCCGTCGAGGAGGACGAACGCCGGCGTCTCGCCCGCGAACTGCACGATGAACTCGGCCAGAGCCTGACGGCGATCAAGGTGGATGCGGCCTTCATGGAGCGCGAAGCGCGCGGCGTGCTGCCGGCGGTCGTCACCTGTGCGCACGGCGTGGGCGGGGTCGTCGATGACATCATGGCGCTGATCCGGAGCATGCTCAGCCGACTGCGACCCCACGAACTGGAAACCATCGGTTTACGGGGGACACTGCAGGATCTGGTGAGCGGATGGCAGGCGCGCGTGGCGGGCCGCTTCAGCTGCACGCTGGAGTTCGAAGGGCCCATCGACAGCCTCTCGCCGCAGTTCAACATCACCCTGTACCGGCTGATCCAGGAGTGTCTGACCAACGCGGTCCGGCATTCTCGGGCGCGGGCCATCGCCATCCGCTGTCGGGCCGAGGCGACGCGGATCCAACTGCAGGTCGCCGAGTCCGATGTTGCGCCCGGCACGGCTCCCGATACCGGCAGTGGAACCGGGCTGGACGGCATGCGCGAGCGCGTCGAGGCGCAGGGGGGTGACCTGCAGATCCTTTGGCAGCCCGCGGGCGGTATGCTGCTGACTGCATCAATGCCCGTTGCAACGACGACAGGAGACGAGGATGGCCAGTGAGGTGCGCATCGTGCTGGTGGACGACCATGCCGTCGTGCGTGCGGGCTATCGTCGCTTCCTGGAGCAGGAACCCGGCTATTCGGTGATCGGCGAGGCGGCGTCCGGTGAGGAAGCCTATGCCCTGCTGCAACGGATGTCACCGGACATCGTGCTCCTGGATCTGAGCATGCCGGGCCTCGGCGGCCTGTCGAGCCTGCGCCGCTTCAAGTTGCGCTGGCCGCTGCTGCCCATCCTCGTTTTCAGCATGCACGACACGGTGGCCTTCGCGACGCAGGCGCTGCGGGCCGGCGCCAACGGTTACGTGACCAAGGGCAGTGATCCGCAGCTCATGGTGGATGCCGTGCGCAGCGTTCTCGGCGGCGAAGTGGCGCTCAGTCCGGATGTGCGTCAGCGCCTCGACCGCGTCGCCGCCGATATCCGCGCGTCACCGACGCTGGGACTGTCCGTGCGCGAGTTCGATATCTTCCGCATGATCGCCGGCGGCAAGAACCACGAAGACATCGCTCAATTGCTGAACCTGAGCATCAAGACCGTCGCGAACAATCATTCCAGTATCCGGCAGAAGCTGGGTGTCACCACGGACATCGAACTGCTCGATGTCGCCCTCGAATGCGGCGCCGTCGAAGGCTTTCCGTCGCAGAATTGAGGCAGGGGAATCGCGCATGTTGAAATCGGTGGCGGCAGTGTGCGTGGGTGGCACCATCGGCTGCCTGCTGCGCTGGTTGCTCAACATCTGGTTCAACAGCCAGCCCTCGGCGGTGCCGCTGGGAACGTTGGCCGCGAACCTTATCGGTGGCTACATCGTCGGTGTCGCCGTCGCGTTCTTTGCCATGAACGACACCCTTGCACCGGAATGGCGTCTGCTGGTGATCACCGGCTTCTGTGGGGGGCTGACCACGTTCTCGAGCTTCTCCGCCGAAGTGGTCACGATGCTGCGGCAGGATCGGATCTTCTGGGCCTGCACCACGATCGCGCTGCACCTGTTCGGTTCGCTGCTGATGACCTTTGGCGGCATCGCGACGGTCAGCGCATTGATGAAGGGCAGCAGCAGCAGCGGATAACAAAACGGTTACAGACTGATTGGTGATTGGCGCATAGCAACGAGGAATTAGACCCGTCCGGCAGCCAGCGCTACCGTGCAGCGAAACTGGAGCCTTGGAATGCAATACCGGCGCCGACTGGCAGGCGCGCTGCTCGTCCTGCTCGCGCCGGTGGTTTGCGTGTCTTCGCCGCAATTCGTGGGCAGCGCCCGCTGCACTGAATGCCATGCCGATCAGGCGGCGGCCTGGCAGACATCTCATCACGCGCAGGCCACGCAGGTCGCGACCGATCGCACTGTGCTTGGAGATTTCACCGATACGAAACCGGTGCAGCTCGATGGCGTGCAGCACTTCTTTCGCGAAGGCGAAAAGTATTTCGCGCAGATCGGGCAGTCCGGCCACGCGGCGCAGAGGGTTCAGATCCGCTACACCTTTGGTGTGTTTCCGTTACAGCAGTACCTGGTTGCAGCGCCCGGCGGTCGGCTGCAGGCGCTGAGTGTGGCCTGGGACGCGCGTGCGGCTGCGCAAGGCGGCCAGCGCTGGTTTTCGCTGCATCCGGACGGGTTGCCCGCGCGGGACTCGAATTGGAACTTCATGTGCGCCGCGTGCCATTCCACGAATCTTCGCAAGAACTACGCGGCGGCCGGTGACCGCTATCGGACCACCTGGTCTGATCTCAACGTGGCATGTGAGGCTTGTCATGGACCCGGGTCAGCCCACCTGCAATGGGCGCACGACGGCGCTGCAGCTGGTACCGACAAAGGCCTCACGGTTGCGTTGCAGGCGAATCGGACCGTGTACTGGGGCTTCTGGTCGGACGGCCAGCGCATCGCCTCGCTGCGCGGTGCGCTGGCCGACGCACGTGCGCAGGCGCAGGTGTGCTTCCCGTGCCACGCGCGTCGCCAGGCGTTGACTGACGGGGGCGCGGTCGGGCACGAGCTCCTGCAGGACTACCTGCCGCAGCTGCTCGAGCCGGGGGTGTACCGCGCCGACGGTCGGATCGATGCAGAGGACTTCGAGTTCGGCTCCTTCGTGCAAAGCAAAATGTACGGGCAAGGCGTCACCTGCACCAACTGTCACGACGCCCACAGCCTGAAACTCCGGGCCGACGGCAACGCGGTGTGCACCCAGTGCCACAGGGCGGAGGTCTTTGACGTGAGCGCGCACCACCACCAGCGCCCAGACACCGACGCGTCCCGCTGCATCAGCTGCCACATGCCGGAAAAAACGTACATGGGCGTGGATCGCCGCCGGGATCACAGCTTCCGCATTCCGAACTCTACGACTCAGTTCGCCCCGGCGTTCGACGATGCCTGGTCGGGGGCCGCCGCGACGCCTGCATTGCTCAAAGTGCTTGCGCAGCCTTTGCCGGCGATGGTGCGGGCTAGCGCGCTGACGTTGCTGCCCGCACAGATCGATCCTGCATCCCGGGCGGTAGCCACCGCGCTCGCCGCGGCCATACAGGATCCCGATCCGCTGGTGAGGCTCGGCGCGGCCCGAGGGATCGCGGCGCTCGAGCCTGCGACGGCATTGAAGGTGTCTGCACCGCTGCTGCTGGACCCGATGAAGGCGGTGCGGGTGGAAGCCGCCCGCAGTCTCGCCGGCAGCGATGATGAACACACGGACCCGGCGCTGCGCGAGCGATTGCGCAAGGCGGTGGCCGAACTCATCGCCACCGAGGAAGTCGCGGCCGAGAGGCCCGAGTCCCATGTCAATCTGGCGCAGATCCAGGCGCGCCTGGGTCATCCCGCCGACGCGGAGCGCGAGTTGCTGTCCGCACTGCGGCTTGATCCGCGGTTCGTGCCGGCGATGGTCAACCTTGCCGATCTGTACCGCGCACAGAACCGCGAGCTGGAAGCCAAGCGGTGGTTGCGCCGCGCCGTGGTTGTGGCACCGGCCGCCGCCGAGCCCGCGCACGCCTTGGGTCTACTTGCGGTCAGGCAGGGTCATGCGCAGGAGGCACTCACCTGGTTGCGCAAGGCGGTCGCGCTGGATGCCGGCACCGCCCGCTACACCTATGTCTATGCGGTGGCACTGTCCGCGGCGGGTCGCGGCCGCGAGGCAATCGGTGTCGTCGAGGCGGCGCGTCGCCGCGCGCCGAAGGATGAATCGTTGCGTCAGTTGCAGCAGCAGCTGGCAGCGGGGGCACGATGAGCTGCTCCTGCAGCAACATGATCGTGAATGATGTGCTGCAAACGCAGCAGCATGCCCTGTGGCACAGACGCGGAAGTACCGCAATATCCGCTAGTTCGCCAAACGCTGCCGCTGGCACGGACTTCGCATCTGTAGGACCCCTCGAGCACCGGTTCCAAAGTGGTGACAGGGGATATCTCCTAAGAAGCCAGCCGAGAACCCATGAAGACGAACCAACGCCTCCCGCTCAGCGCCCTTGCGCTGGTACTCGCCGCCCTGCCGTTTTTCCTGCACGCCGACTCGTTGCCCTATCCCGCGCCTGAATTCCACGGCACCGTGGATCCCGCCCGCGACAAGTCGAAGCCGGACTGGCCCGCGCCCGTCAAGGCGGCAGCCGGCGCCCCGAACATCGTGCTCGTCCTTCTCGATGATGTCGGTTATGGCTCTGCCTCGGCTTTTGGTGGGCCCGTACAGACCCCGGGTCTCGAGCAACTTGCGAAGCAGGGGCTGCGTTACAACTCTTTCCACGTCAACTCGCTGTGCTCGCCGACGCGCGCGGCGCTGCTCAGCGGCCGCAACAGCCACCAGCTCGGTTTCGGCACGGTGATCGAGAGCGCCTCGGGTTATCCCGGCTACAACTCGGTCTGGCCGAAGAGCGCCGCGTCGGTCGCCGAGGTCCTGCGTCAGAACGGCTACAGCACCGGTGCCTGGGGCAAGTGGCACAACACGCCGGCCTGGGAACTGACGGACGCCGGTCCGTTCGATCACTGGCCCACGAGTCTCGGGTTCGAATACTGGTATGGGTTCCAGTCCGGCTGGGACAACCAGTGGCAGCCGCGGCTGTACCGCAACACCGTCGCGGTCGAGCCGCCGACGACCAAGGCCGAGGGCTATAACTTCACTCATGACATCGCCAGCGATGCCATTCACTGGTTGCGGCAGCACGAGGCCGTCTCGCCCGACAAGCCATTCTTCCTGTATTTCGCAACGGGCGCCATCCATACGCCGCATCACGTGCCGCAGGAATGGATCGACAAGTACAAGGGCAAGTTCGACCAGGGCTGGGACACGCTGCGCGAGGAGACCTTCGCGCGCCAGAAGCAGCTCGGCTTCATCCCGGCAGGTGCCGAACTCACCCCGCGTCCGGCGGAGCTGCCGGCATGGAATTCGCTCACCGCGCAGCAGAAGAAGCTGTATGCCCACCAGGCCGAGATCGTCGCCGGCTTCCTGGCGCAGGCCGACTCCGAGGTCAACCGCGTGCTCGCGGAAGTCCATTCCGAGGGCAAGGGTGACAACACGCTGGTGTTCTATATCGTCGGTGATAATGGTGCGAGTGCTGAAGGCGGTCTCGAGGGTTGGGACCTGCGCACGTCGACGGGGGAGAACGCGCCGCTCGCCGAGCGTGTCAGGAACCTGGATAAGCTGGGTAGCGATGAGTACTACAACCATGAATCCGCTGCCTGGGCGTGGGCATTCGACACACCGTTCCAGTGGACCAAGCAGGTCGCCTCGCACCTCGGTGGCACCACCGATCCGCTGATCGTGTCGTGGCCTGCAAAGATCAAGGGCGTGGGCGGCCTGCGCACCCAGTTCCAGCACGTCAACGACATCGCGCCGACGATCTACGACGTGGCCGGAATCAAGTTCCCGGACTCCGTCAACGGCGTGAAGCAGATTCCGCTGGAAGGCAAGAGTCTGGCTTACACCTTCGATCATCCGCAGGAACCGACCCATCACACGGTCCAGTACTTCGAACTCGGCGGCAACCGCGGCATCTACAAGGACGGCTGGTGGGCGGGTATCCGCTATCTGCTTCCCTGGCAGAGCCAGCTGCCCGAAAAACCCAATGATGACGTCAATTTCCGCAAGTGGGAGCTGTACAACCTGAATGACGACTTCAGCCAAGCCCATGACCTTGCGGCGAAGAACCCGGCCAAATTGGCCGAACTGCAGACGCTGTTCGACTCCGAGGCGAAGCGCAACCAGGTCTACCCGCTCGCGCCGGTGAGGCCGGGACCGCTGCCGGGGCCCGCGTCTGAGCGCACCCATTTCGTGTACCTGGAGGGCGTGCGCCGGATCACACAGCGCGAACTTCCGGAGGTGCAGGGCCACTCGCACACCCTGACTGCCGATGTGAATGTCCCGGACAGCAATGCCCATGGCGTGATCGTCGCCGACGGCGGCCGCTGGGGCGGCTTCACGCTGTACGTCAAGGATGGCCACGTGACGTACGAGGCGAACGCCAGCGGCGTCAGCCAGGGCCGGGTCGTCTCCACGGTTGCGCTCGCACCCGGTGCCAACCATATCGTCGTCGCTCTCAAGGCCGACGGGCAGTCAGCGGCTCCCAACAGCTGGCCGAATCGCAACCTGCGTGGCGCTACCGCAAAGCTCACCGTCAATGGCCAACCGGCCGGGGAGGCCCATTTCAAGGTTTTCGGCGGATTCCTCAACGAAACGCTGGATGTAGGCCAGGACCTGGGTACGCCGGTGAGCGCCGAGTACACGACCCCATTCGGCTTCAGCGGACACGTGCAGCAGGTCGCGATTGACCTGACGCAAGAGAAGTAAGAATCGACGGAACAGAGGAACGCGCATGATTCACCAACTGTTGACTATCGTCAGCGCTGCGACGCTGATTTATCTGGGCTTCTCACTGGCGGAACTTGCCTTGGGCAGATACAAGCTGCGTGGCATCTCGCTGAATAACTGGATCGTGGACTTCGGCTGCTACGCCGTCGGCAAGTTTGCGCTGCCGCCCATCTCCACCCTGATCGCCGCGGCGCTGACCGTGAAGCTGCTGCCGCACTATGCGCATGTGCTGGCCGGCGTACCGGTGTGGGCGCAGTTCGTGTCCTTCGTGGTATTCGAGGACATGGCCCAGTACTGGTACCACCGCTCGGTACATACCTTCGCGCCATTGTGGCCGCTGCACCTGGCCCATCATGGTGCTCCCTACATGGGAGTACGCATGAGTTCGCGCAACAGCCTGCTGTACCAGCTGCTGTTCCCCAACCACTACACAGCGGCCATCCTCGTTTATCTGGGCTTCGGCGAGACGTACGTTTACTACCAGACCATCAAGAACCTGGTGACGACTGCCGCCCACAGCGAACTGCGGTGGGATGCCTTCCTGTACCGCTACCGCGCATTGAAGCCGCTGGCCTGGGTCGTACAGCGTTCGATTTCCACACCGACGACGCACTTCGCCCATCATGCCTTGCACGAGGGCGATGGCGTGGGTCACTACAGCGGCAACTTCGGCAATCTGTTGTTCTTCTGGGACGTATTGTTCGGTACGGCGCTGATCAGTCAGCAGTATCCGAAGGAGTTCGGTATTCCGGTGGATCCAAAGCGCGGTCCGGAGCCGTGGTACGTACAGATCTTCTACCCGGTATTCCGGCCGCGCTCGGTCATCGGTGAGGATCTCCCGCAGGAGAATTTTGCGCAGTCGGCGACGCCGCCGGGCTCGCCTGCGTCGTAACCACAGTCATTGGCGGCCGCGTGCCGCAGGCAGTCACGATGGGCTGCAGTCTTCGCGGACTGCAGCCTATTTTGTTTGCAGCTCATAACCGCTGGAGTGCGGCTGACGAAACACTGCGTAATCGCTCCTGTTGCTCTCACAGCACACAAACTGATGAGCACTGACGCTGCATCCGGCAGGAGCTGTCTCAACACTAGGCAAAACTGCGGAAAATCGCGGTAATAACAGCACTTCGAGACACACGTATCAATATGTTGAAGTAATGGCATAGGCCTTGCTTTGTGCCTTGCTCGCCCGCAACGCGGGTCAACGTCAAGCAGCAGGGAAACCAATCAATGTCTCGAGCAGATCGCACGATCCATCCTCTGGAGCTACGTCGCTTCGGAGCATATTCACCAACCCGAAGCGGCGTCGCAGTCGCGGTTGCTGCGATCCTCGGAGCCTGCTGCTTCACGCAGGCCTACGCTTCGGACAACGCGACCGCCGCCGCCGAGACGGATACCGACACAGCGCAGCTGCAGGAAGTCACGGTGACGGCCCGTATCCGCTCCGAGCGGCTGCAGGACGTGCCCATTCCGGTCAGCGCAGTCGGTGCGGAGAAGCTCGACGCGCTCAACGAAACGACCGCGACGGACTTCGCCAAGCTGGTGCCCAATCTGCTCGTCAACGCACCGAATGCCCGGCAGACCAGTATCGCCATCCGCGGCATCGGCAAGAACACGGCCAACGACGCCCTCGAGCCCAGCGTGGGCGTGGTGATCGACGGGGTTGCGAGCGCGTACATCGCGCAGTCCTGGGGTGACTTCCCCGATCTCGACCATATCGAGGTGGAGCGCGGACCCCAGGGTACCCTGCTGGGAAAGAACACGACTCTGGGTGTCATCCAGATCGTGTCGAAGGCACCCAGTTTCGATGACTCCTACAGCGCAACGGCGGGCACCGGCGAGCACAACGACGTGGACGGCAAGTTTACGGCGACCGGCGGCCTCATCGACGGACTGCTGGCCTACCGGGCATCGTTCTACGGCCAGCGTCGTGATGGCGTCATTCAGGATGTCGCGCCGGACTACACCGACAATACCTTTCAGGGCCGTAACCGCTTCGGCGGGAGGCTGCAGTTCCTGCTCACGCCGAGTGACAACCTTACCGCGAAGATCATCCTCGATCGTCAGATCACGAGCGAAATTCTGCCCTGGGGCGAGGCGCCCTTCATCGGCGATCCCAGCACGTTCGCCGACGGTGTGTCCCGCACCCTGGTCGCCGGCTCGTTCAACGGCACGACCTACTCCGAGCGGCTATCGCGCTCATACTTCGATGGTTACATGCCTCTGGTCGGGGAGGGCCCCTCCGACGTCGATAACAACGCGTCGCGTCCGACCACCGGTGACAGCGGGGGAATTTCGGCGCAGATCGATTGGAAGCTGCCGGATTTCACGGTCACCTCCATTTCGGCCGTGCGTAACTCCCTGTTCGACGCGCACAACGACACGGACTGGACGCACTTCGACATCGCCCAGGGCGGCGCCATCATCCGCCAGACCCAGGTGTCCGAGGAACTGCACCTCAACTCCACGCTCGGTGAATTGTTCGACTACACCACGGGTCTGTACTTCCTGAACTCGCACATCAACTCGTGCGACCGGGCGCTCACCGGCACGGACGCCGGCGCGTTCTACGCCACCAATCCGCAGTACGCGACCCTCTCGAGCTCCGCCGCGGGCGAAGACTTGCTGGTGGATTCGCTGAAGGGACTCTTCGTTTACACCTGCACGGCGCCGACGACCAAGAGCTACGCGGGATTCGGGCAGATCAACTGGCATCTGACGAGCGAGGCGACCATTACCACCGGTTTGCGCGTCACACACGAGGACAAGGACAACTTCTACGACAAGTACATCGTCGATAACTCGGCGTTGCCGGCCGCGATCGCGGCCGGCGCCTTCGGCGCGTCGGCGGCCCAGATCGCCGCGGCCCAGGCCCTGAGGACCGCGCAGGCGAACCAGCTCGGCAGTGTCGACGGCGATGCCATCAGCGCAACCTCGTACGCGTGGCTCTTCAACCCCAGCTACAAGCTCAGCGACAACGTGCTGCTGTATACCTCGGCCAGCCATGGCGAGAAGTCCGGCGCGGTGCTTTTCAACACCACCACCCTGACACCGCAGAACGTCGCGCCGGAGAAAACACTGGACTTCGAGCTGGGCGTGAAATCGACGTTCCTCGACAAGCACCTGACCGTGAACGTCAACCTGTACGACACGGAGGTCACCGACTACCAGCAGAACATCACGGTGGTCGACCCGACCCAATCGAGCGGGTTCCGCACCTATCTGGGCAACGCGCCGAAGGTACGGCTGTCGGGTGTGGAGTTCGATACCTCGTATGTCCTGAACGAGTACTTCGCGATTACCTGGAACGGCGCCGTCAACCGAGCGATCTACGCGGACTTCCACGATGCCCCCTGCCCGGGAGATGTCTCAGCGCAGGTCAATGCGGCCGGCCAGGTCATAGGAGCCCTGCAGTGCGACCTGACCGGAAAGCAGATTGCGTATGCACCGAAGTTCACCACCAGCATCGGGCCCGACGTGCACGTTCCGTTCGGCGGCAAGTACGTGGTCCATGCCTACCTGAACGACGCGTTCCGTTCGCGCGCCAATATCTCACAGGGGCTTTCGACATACGGCTGGCAAGGGTCGTACAGCGTGGTCGATACCGGAATCGGTATTGCCACTGCAGACGGTAAATGGGAGTGGGACTTCATCGGTTCAAACGTATTCAACAAGATCTATTACCAGGACATCACGACCTACACCAACCAGGCAGCGATCACTGCCTATCCGGGAGAGCAACGCTATTTGGGTGTGCAGGCGCACCTAAATCTGAAGTAAGAGCTTCATGCCAATCGGTTAGCGCGGCACAAACATTTGTCATTGGACGGGGCGATACGCG
>Ga0302314_10020505_pt1 | contig 10926 bp, 10 predicted proteins | sample III_Palsa_N2_3_FD_200533 | JGI IMG/M metagenome (GOLD analysis project Ga0302314, IMG submission 200533) | Peat permafrost microbial communities from Stordalen Mire near Abisko, Sweden - III_Palsa_N2_3 | ecosystem: Environmental > Terrestrial > Soil > Palsa > Peat permafrost | place: Sweden... | reverse complement strand
GGATTTCGCCCGTGGGGGGGAACGGGCTTACCCATTTCGTATCCAGTGGCACTCATCATGCAGGAAGGAACCAGGCCGTTCAAGGGATTCGCCTGTCACCCTCCTGCACTGCAGCATTAGGACACGTAGGATCGGGACGGCGTTAGCGACCCGCCGGGCCCAACGCGGGTCACCGGCGCAGGGCTGGCGGGTACGCACGGCAGCAGGGATTCGCCCCGCTGATCCCTTCTTAGTCTGGATCCGCGGGTCCGTCCCGCAGGTGCAGCCCCGACCGTGCGGCACGGTCTCTGATCGGTTCGGAGAGCACCCCTGCGCAGGCGAGGGCCAACTCGGGCACCGCTTTCCTGGCGTAGCTTCGCGTACCGGGCAGCCGCGGATTTCAGCTGGTCGCCGAGTTGCTTTATGCGCCGGGCTGTCTGCGGGGTCGCCTGCTTTGCATCGAGCAGCAGTGGCTTGCCGGTGCGCCTTGCCGCGAAATCGAAGCCGTGAGGACCGTAAGACATCCCTGCAGCCAGCTCGATCTCCGGGTCGTGCTCCAGTATCCGCAGGACGAACCTCGAACGCGGCCCCGCGGTTCTCGGTGCGCCCCCGAGGGCGCATGCCAGGCGGAGTGTTCACGTGCAATTACTACCACTTTGCGCGCTTGTGTGCTCCGGTACGCGCTATGGTCGGCGCGGACATCTCATGGTGCGCTCTCTCTCATCCGAGGCAATTTGGTTCTAATTATGAGATGTTGGCAAATTTCTCGTTATCTGCAGGACTGGAGTCGAAAACTGGCCTCCAATTATCGATATTTCAGCTATTCGCCTGACACGGCACACGGCTTCCTCGATCCTGGGAAAGGATGCTCTTTCCTCTCATGGGAGACCGCAATGGTGGCGACATTCAGGGAGGGTGGGCTGGTGGCCTGGGCGGAGGCATCGGGTCAGCGGCGGACCAGCGGACGCGCGGGCGGCGGGTTGCGGTTCGCGTTTTACGGGCGGGTGTCGACCGAAGACTGGCAGGACCCGGTGACGTCGCGGGCGCGGCAGCGGGAGCAGGCCGAGGCGCTGGTCCGGGGGCACGGCCATATTGTGGCGGAGTTCTTCGACGAGGGGGAGAGCCGGTCGGTGGCGTGGGGCCGCCGCCCGCAGGCGGCGGCGCTGGTCGCACTGCTCGCGGATGCGTGCCGGGTCTGGGACGCGATCGTGGTCGGGGAGTACGAGCGGGCGTTCTACGGCAGCCAGTACGCGCTGATGGCGCCGCTGTTCGAGCACTACGGCGTGCAGCTGTGGATGCCGGAGGCCGGCGGGCGGGTCGATTTCGCCTCGGAGCATGATGAGCAGGCGATGACGATGCTGGGGTTGTCGTCGAAGCGGGAGGTGACCCGGACGAGTATCCGGGTGCGGACGGCGATGGCGGTCCAGACCCGGGAGCAGGGCCGGTACCTGGGCGGGCGTCCGCCGTACGGGTACCGGCTCGGTGATGCCGGGCCGCACCCGAACAAGGCTCACGCCACCTGGGGCCGCCGCGCCCACCGCCTAGAACCCGCCCATGTGGTGCGGTGGATCTTCGCCCAGCGCCTCGCCGGGCACTCGGTGGCCCGGATCGCCCGCGCTTTGAACGAGGCGGGCGTCCCGTGCCCGTCGGCGGCCGACCCGCAGCGGAACCCGCACCGCGTGGGCACCGGGTGGGCGCTGGGCACGGTGACCACGATCTTGCAGAACCCCCGCTATACCGGGCACCAGGTGTGGAACCGGCAGCGGACCGACAAGGACCTGGCCGATCCGGCCGATGTCAGCCTGGGACACAAAAGCGTGCAGCGGTGGAATCTGCCCGACGGCTGGGTCATCTCCAACCAGCCCGCGCACCAGGCGCTGGTGGGTGAGGCCGATTACATCGCCGCCCAGGACGTCAGCGCCGCCCGCGGCCCCGCGCCGCGCGGTGAGGTCAGCTCGCCGGAAAGGCGGCGGTACCTGCTGGCCGGGATCATCGTATGCGGCACGTGCGGTCGGCGGATGGAATCGGCGTGGTCGAACGGCAAGCCCGCTTACCGCTGCCGCCACGGCCACACGACCGCCAGCCCGCCCGATCCCGGGCGGGCGAAGAATGCCTACGTCCGCGAGGACCGGATCGTGGCGCACCTGCCCGCCCTGCACCTGCTCCTGGCCGGAGCCGGCGGCAGTGAGGCACAGCGCCGGCGCCGTACCCGCCGCGGAGCTGATGCCCGGCACCACGCCGGTCCCGAGGACGTCATCGCAGCGCTGCGCAACAACGACGTCACCCTGACCTTCGACCCGGCCGCCGGGACCCTGCACGCCGAAGGCGCCGCGGCCATCCAGATCGTCACCCGGAAAGAAGCAGGCTAACCCCCAGGCCCGAACAGGCCCGTCACCAGGAGCCAGAAGAGAAAGACGCCGATCGCCGGACGCAGGCGGCAGCCTGCGCCCAGGTGACGATCTGGCGTGCCCGGAAACCGGAGAATATGGGGATTTACTGTGTCCGAGGGGGACTTGAACACGCATTCGAGTGAAATCTCCCCGGTTCGGGGAAGTCACACCAACCCGACGTGCTGGAGACGACCACGGCGCTCGGAGAGGCGTGCGTCGTCGACCTTGCCGAGCTACAGCCCGAGCTGCGCAGTTCGCCGAAGTGGGGCTGGCCTTCAAGCGCGGCGCGCTGCGCGCAGCCGCAGCGGCTTTCCTGGAGCACGGGACCGCATGGGCGGCCAAGCCCGCCGTCGTCCTGGTCGCCGGACTCCACCAGCAGGGTCTCGGCGATGAGGGTCGCGATTGCCTGGCGGACGATCTCCTCAGGCGACGGGCGGATTCCCGTCCCGTCCCTGCTCCAGCACCCATTCCGCCACGTCGGCTGCGATGCGGCGCTGTTCGTGGTCCTCGATCGTGCTGTCCGGAGACCCGCAGGCCACATCCACGATCCGCCTGAGCACCTCGAACTCGTCACCGAGCGCACGGAGCTCGTTGTAGTCCAGCCCTAGGCGCTCAAGCGTCGTCGCGTCACTGGTCCGGTAGGCGTAAGCCGCTGCGGCTGCTCGTCCGGCGCTGCGGGCGGAAGCCGCCGCCGATCGCTGCGGACCTCCGCTCCGGCCGCCGGCGCCGCTAGAACCTCCGACACTGCCTGCCGGGCCGCCACCGCCACCCTGGGAGGCACGCGGGCGAATCATGTTGATAACGCGCCCGAGAATGGCAGGTCAAGCGATGGCCGGGCGCGACCTGCGTCCCCGTTGCCGCCGGATCCGGACAGGCCATCCAGGTAACCGCCAACGGTCAGACATTAGCCGGCGGGTTGAGTGCGCTCTCGACGGCTCGCTTGACCGGGCCGCCGGATAGCTTGCTTTTCCAGGTCGCAAGGACTCTGCGGACTTCCAGGGGCTCATCTCGCCTGAACTGGAGCGGCGTGGCCATCGCGATCTCACTAGGCGGCAGCATGAGGAGAGCGTCGCAGGCATTCGTGATCGCGCTGGGCTGACGGCGGAGGATGCGGAAGACGGCGTTGACCGCTGCCTGTCCCAATCGAAAGGAAACGGTCCATAAGCATTAAGGACTCCGGATTTTCCGGCCCGGCCAGGATGCGCGATGTGACCTAGGGTGATAATCAAAACACTCTCTGTTATTCTGCGGCTTGGCGAGGGCGCGGCGGACGCGCCACGACACACGGGGGACGAAAACGATGAGAATTGTTTCGGGGTTGCGGCGCTTGAGCGGGTCCCTGACCCGAGAGGGCGGCGGAGGCAGGCGAAGAAGGCCGGGCCGAACCATGGCTCGCCGCCTGAGGTGTGGCGCCGGTGGCGCGGTGGTGGCCGCCGCCGCGGCGCTGCTGATCTCGGCCCCGCTTCCGGCCGCTGCCATGAGCACGCTGGTTCCGTCCGAGGCGGCACTCAGCACTCCGGCGTCGCACGGCGGCCCGGCGCGTCATTCTCCGCACTCACCGAGCGCTTCAGCCAGCGCGAGCGCATCAGCCGACCCGAGCCCTTCGCACGCCGCCGGCCCGCTGAGGCCGCTTCCGCCACCGTCGGGTATCTCGCTGGACCTGTCGGCGGCGCCGTCGAGCTACGGCGCGCCGGGCCAGACGATCACCTACAGCTTCTTGGTGACCAACACCGGGGACACCACACTGACGGACATCTCGATCAATGACACGTACCTGCCCGGCATCTCGGTGATCAGCTGCCCGCAGTCATCGCTGAAATCCGCCGGCTCGGAGACCTGCACGGCGACCTACGTGACCACGCAGGCCGACGTCGACAACGGCGACGTGTTCAACGGGGCCACCGCCCAGGGCGACCCACCGGACGACTGTGTCCGCGTCGGCGATCGAAGCGCCGGCCCTGACAACTGCGGGTCGGAACCGGTGTTCTCTGATCCGTCGTACGCGACGGTGCCGGCCGTGCAGACGCCAGGGATCTCGCTGGAGCTGTCGGCGGCGCCGTCGAGCTACGACGCGCCGGGCCAGACGATCACCTACAGCTCCTACGTCACCAACACAGGAAACGTGACGCTCTCGGGCATCACCGTCAACGACACCGACCTGCCCGGCCTCTCGGCGATCAGCTGCCCGCAGTCGTCGCTGGCACCCGCCGGCTCGGAGACCTGCACGGCGACCTACGTGACCACGCAGGCCGACGTCGACAACGGCGACGTGTTCAACGAGGCCACCGCCCAGGGCGAAACGCCGTCCGAGGACTGTGCCCGCGTTGGCGATCGAAGCGCCGGCCCTGACGGGTGCGGGTCGGAACCGGTGATTTCTGCTCCGTCGGACGTGACGGTCCCGGCGGCCCAGTCGCCTGCTATCTCGCTGGTGAAGTCGGCGTCGCCGTCGAGCTTCAGCAAGCCGGGCCAGACGATCACGTACAGCTTCGCCGTCACCAACACCGGAAACGCGACGCTGTCGGCCATCAAGATCAACGACACCGACCTGCCCGGTCTCTCGGCGATCAGCTGCCCGCAGTCGTCGCTGGCACCCGCCGGCTCGGAGACCTGCACGGCAACCTACGTGACCACGCAGGCCGACGTGAACGCGGGCGCGTTGTTCAACACGGCGACCGTGCAGGGTGATCCGCCGACCGGCCAGGACGATGCGACACCGGGCAAGGGCACGCCGCCGGTAGTTTCCGCTTCGTCGTCGGCGACGGTGCCGGCGGTGCAGTCCCCTGCTCTCTCGCTGGTGACGTCCGCTTCCCCTAAGGGCTTCAGCAAGCAGGGCCAGACGATCACCTTCCGCTTCGATGTCGCCAATACCGGGAACGTGACGCTCTCGGGCATCGCGGTCCACGACAAGAACCTGCCTGGCCTGTCGAAGGTCAGCTGCCCGGGATCGACGCTGGCACCCGCCGGCAAGGAGACGTGCACGGCGACCTACGTGACCACCAAGGCCGACGTGAAGGCGGGGGCCGTCTCGAACACCGTCACCGCCCGCGGCCTCTCGCCCGAGAGCGCGCCAATAGTGTCGAAGGCGTCGACGGTGACGATCGCGGTAATCCCGGCACCGGGCATCGCCACGGCGATGTCCGTGTCGCCGCCGAGCTTCACCACGGCAGGCCAGAAGATCACGTACAGCTACCTGCTGACGAATACCGGGAACGTGACGCTTACCTCGGTGAGCATCACCGACCCCCTGTCCGGCCTGTCGGCCATCGTGTGCCCGTCCTCCAAGCTCGCGGTCGGCGCCCATGAGACCTGTACGGCCACCTACGTCATCACCAGCGCGGACGTGGCCGCTGGCACGGTAACAAACGAGGCGACCGCGCATGCCCGGGGGTTGTCTGCTGGCACCGTGTCGCTCTCCCGTGAGTCTGTGGTCATCGTGCAGGTGCCGGCCCCGATCGTGCCGGTGCCCGTCCCGGTCACCGGATGACACCAGCCGCTAGAAGCGGAGTCAATCGCAGAGCGCGCCCATAACGCCACGAAGAAAAGGAGCGGTGATGATGACCATCGGCGGCAGCCGTCGATCACGGCTGGTAATCGGCGGTGTTGCCGTCGCCCTGCCCCTCGCGCTGTCCGCGTGCAGCGGCGGCTCGCCGGCGGGCACGGCCACCGCTGCCGGCAACTCGGCGGCGACCGCCGTATCCCAGGGCATCACCAACGGCCAGGCCGTCAAGGTGCCCACCTACGTAGCAGCCGACAATGCCAGGAAGGACGTGACCACCACCGGCTGCGCCCAGGTTGGCCATGCGGGCTGGCGCCTTACCGGTACCGCGACTAACACGTCGTCGGCTAAGCGGGCCTACTCGATCGTGGTTGACTTCGTCACCCCAAAGGGTGACACGGTCCTCGACACCAAGGTCGTCAGCGTTGGCCCGGTCGCGCCGAACTCCAAGGTCCACTGGTCAGCGACCGGCGCGGCTGGCCAGGGCGAGGTCACCTGCGTCATCCGCCAGGCTCTGGCCAAGGCCTGACCACCACCTCGGGATATCCGTCATGAAAGGCATGCCTTCGCCAATGTGCCGTCGCAGTCGTACCGTTCGGGCCGCGGATACCGGCGGTAGTACAGCACATACCGACCGGCCAGCCGGCGCCGACCTCGTCGCCGGCTGGCCGGGGGTGCGGTCGCGTCCCCGGCTGGCCGGAAGGATAGCCGCCGTTACGATGGCGGCGGCCCTCACCGGCGGTCTCGTCGCGTGTACGGGTGGCGGGTCCGCATCGCCGCCGCCCGTACACGCGAGCACGGCGGCTCCCCTGGCCGGCACCGTGCGCCGGGTGGCTCCAGCGGGCGGCGGAGTGACCCTGCTGGCCGCGCTTGACGCCACTGCGGGCGAGTTCGCCCGGCCGGGTGGCCCGCGAAGCGGCTGGGTACCAGGCAGCTGGCATGGCGCCCGGTCGGTGCTGCCCATTATCAGCTCGAAGCCCGGCTGGGCCCGCGTCCGCCTCGCGCAGCGGCCCAACGGTTCCACCGCCTGGATCCGGGACAGCAGTTTCCAACGGCGGATCACCCCTTACCGCATCGTCGTCAACCTGGCGACGACGCACCTGGCGCTCTATGACGACGGCAGGAAGGTGTTCTCCACCCCGGCCGGGGTGGGGACGGCCTCCGATCCCACCCCCGCCGGGCAGTATTTCGTGGCCTTCTTCGAAGCGCCGCCCGCCTCGGCCTACGGCGCGTTCGTCATCGTCACCTCGGCTCATTCTGACGCGATCAGCGACTGGCAGGGATCCGGCGACGCGGTCATCGCGATCCACGGGCCGCTAGGCAGCGGCCAGCTGATAGGCACCAAGGGGGCCAGGCTCTCCCACGGCTGCGTCCGCCTGCCCGAGGCGGCACTGCTGCGGCTGCGGCTGGTCCCCGCTGGCACCCCGATCGAGATCATCCGCTGAAGACCGCCGCGCGGCATGCTCGCAGGCGGGTTCGCAGCTGGCCGCGGAGTTCCGGCAGCGACTCGTGCGCGACGAGCAGCTCCAGGGTCGGGAGCCTGGGTCCGGCCTGACCCGCTAATCGGCTGAGGCCCTCTCGGGCTGTCCTGCTAACGATTCGTCGGCCGGGCCCAGGATCTTTGTGGCACCCACCGGCGTGCCGGTCTGATCTGCCCGTCCTGTGCAAGAGGCCGGGGTAAGCTGCCGGGTCTCGCAAAACCCTCATGCTGGGTGAATCGTGGGCGCGGGACGCGGGGGTGTCCGCGGCCGCGTCCGGGGCATGGTGGCGGCGGTCGCCGTGCCAGGCATGTGCCTCGCGCATTGGCCGTCCCGCCGATATTGGGTCTCCATCCTGGATACGGATATTGGGCCGACGTGGTTCAGGTAGGCGGCTCGGGCGGCTGGCCTCCGGAGAAGAGTGGGCGTGGGAGAGCAAGCCGCGAATCGTTCGGGATGATCGGGACAGCGGGCGTCACGTACCCGATCGGATTGCTGGCCGGTCACGTCGCCTGACCGGTGGGTGCGGGCTCGGGGACGGCCTCGGGCAGGGTCCGGCGCCGTCGGGCCAGGGTCAGCGTGACGGCTGCGGCCGCAGTGACCAGAGCGGTGAGGTGGCCGACGGCGGATACGTCGAGATGACTCAGGCCGCCGAAAATGTGGCCGCCGATCACCAGCACGGCGAAATCGAGGGCCGCCGCCGCGCGTGCGAGCCAGGTCCCGCACACCGCCGCGATCACGATGGCGGACACCACCACGTACGAAGGACCCACGTCGGTGAGGTATCTGTCGGTCACCGCCAGCTGGCCGGCGTCCACCCGGTAGGCCACGATGCCCTCGCTGACCAGCGATCCGATCATGTGCCCGGCTATGCAGGCCAATGTCGTCCCGGCATTCCCGAGCGCCCGGTTGGCGCCGAAGACCGCCAGCGCGATCAGCACTGGCCAGACGAGGGGATAGCCCGGCCCGACGAACGCGGACAGCACCAGCGGGCCGACCGGCTCATGCTCGAGATTAGCCACGTTCGTGCTCGCCCACGCGGTCAGCGTGGCCTGCGCGCGCGGGGTCAGCAGCACCCAGACGAACTCGGCGGCCAGGTAGCAGGCTAGATAGGCCCAGGCGAACGCGTACCGGCGGAACATGACGCGGCTGGGCCGCCAGCGAACGTCGGCCGGCGGGGACATGCCACGAGGCTACGCCCTGCCTGGCCATCCGCCAGGGCCGGCCGGGTTGGCGGGCAGCTGCCCGGCCCCGGGGACACCGAGCTGCAGGACCAGCCAGATCCGGCCCGCCGTCGGGTCACCGTCGGCGATGGCCAGGTCGGCGAGCTTGCCGTCGGTGACCGTGCCGACGTGCATCGAGCCCGAGCTTCCCGGCTGCGGTCTTCGTCGCGGCGACCAAAGCACCGGCCGGGGTAAACCGCTGGTAACAAGTGCGCCAAGCCGCCAAATTGGTTGATCTTGAATGCCTCCGATCGTCCTGCGGATGGCTTCCGGGATCCTCGGCAGACGCGGCATGGGGATGTTCCGTCTACTCGGCCCTGCACCCGCGCGGGGCTTCACAATACCTAGTCCGACCTCGGCCCGAAGCCGCGCGTACCCGCCGCTATGCGCGCGTCGGCTCTCGCCGACCTCGATCAGGTGGCCGGGCTGATTTCCCGTCATGCCTTCGCATGGGAGGAGTCCGGGCTTGTCGTCGGTGCTGTCACCTGGAGAGACGCGGCCGGGCCGTGGCCCTCGCCCCTGAGGGAAGACCGTGGCCAGGTGACGGAGCCCGATTCAGTGGGCGTCACGGTTCGCAAGCACGAGCAGGAGGGGCAACTCGTCGTCTTTCGCGGCGGATGGGCTGATCTTGAGTACTGGAGCGGCAGTCCTTCGGATGAGCCGGTGACCGAGGCACCGGGCTGGGACGACTGGATGGACCTTCCTGGTATCGAGCGACTGCTCCGGCGGTTCGCTGGCCTCTTCCATTAGGACCAGAACGTCCCCATGCCGACGCTGCGGGCCCGACATTCGGTCGGCACCGCTCAGACCGGCTCGCACCGTGAACGCAGGTAACCGCCGTCATCGTCGGCTTCAGGGTCCACGGGCCCGGCATGAGCATGCACGCGGTAACTGATGATCTGGATAATTCAGCCTTCCTGGACGGCGCGCTGGCGTACTCGCGGGAACATTTCCGCGATCCGAGGCAGGCGCCGCTGGGGCGCAGATCGGGTTGTACCGCGCGTCCGTGCGCGGCGTCTGATGTGCGGGAACTGTTCCAGAGCCAGCGAGGTCGCCCTGCCGTGGTCGGCCACGCTGCTGTGACTCGGCTGTCACTCGTCGGCCGGGCGCCAGCGGGCGGCCCACTCGTCCAGCGGGGCCAGTCGGGACAGCAGGTCGCGGCCCTGGGTGGTGAGGGCGTAGCCGTCCCCGCCGTGACGCACGATGCCAGCCTCGCCGAGCTCGCGCAGGCGCTCGGCGAGCACGCTCGAGGAGACGCCGCCGCAGCGTGCCTGCAGCGCGCGGAACGTCGGGACCACCGGGCCGTGCAGTTCCCATAGCACCCGCAGCGCCCAGCGGCGGCCCAGCAGGTCCAGCAGCGCCATGATGGGCCGTCCTGTGGCGGAGCCCCGGACGGGACGGCCTGGCAGGGGCGCGGGGTCCGGAGTGGCGGTCGGCATGCGGGGGCTCTTTCAGCTAGTCGCGAAGGACAGGTGCTTTCATTTCCGAAGCTACAGATGCTAGCATCGCGCACATGCCTCTGAATCCGAAGCGGCCGCGGATCGCGCCGCTCGAACCGCCTTACAGCGCCGAGACCGCCGCCGCCCTGACACCGCTCGGCCCGCCGATCAGCCTGTTCCGCGTCTGGGCACGGCGGCCAGAACTGGCGCGGGGGATCGCCGGGTGGGGCCAGTACTACCTGTCCCGGCAGTCCGCGCTGTCGCTGCGCCACCGCGAGCTCGTCATCGACCGGACGACGGCACTGTGTGGGGCCGACTATGAATGGGGCGTCCATGTCTCAGTCTTCGCCGTCAAGGCCGGGCTGACCGGGCCGCAGGTCCGCTCCCTCGGCAGCGGCCAGCCGGAGGACTTGTGCTGGGATGACCCAGCCGACCGCGCCGTGCTGCGCGCCGTGGATGAGCTGCATGCCAGCAGTGACCTCACCGACGAGGGGTGGGATGGCCTGGCCAGCGCGGTCGGCGAAGACGGGGTCCTAGACCTGCTGCTGCTGTGCGGCTGGTACCACGCGATCTCGTTCACCGTCCGGGCACTTCGGCTGCCTATGGAGCCGGGGACCGGCCCCGTCCCGGCTTAAACCAGGCCGGGGAAGAGCCTCACGCGGCAGCAGGCACTCGTATTTGGCGTTATGGAGTGCCATGCCCGCGGGCAGGCACTCCATCTCTTACGCGCTGTCAGGGTGCACGCAAGTGCATTGGATCGGGCCCGTCTGTGATCGTCGGCCCGATGGCGGACGGGGGAGTGGGTGGGTGCATGTGCTCTACATGGTGATCGAGCGGTACCTCGCCGGGCCGCGGCCCGTTTACGAGCGGGCCGCCGCTTGCGGGAGGATGCTCCCCGAGGGGCTGGCTTACGTCGGCAGC
>Ga0302314_10020503_pt1 | contig 10927 bp, 7 predicted proteins | sample III_Palsa_N2_3_FD_200533 | JGI IMG/M metagenome (GOLD analysis project Ga0302314, IMG submission 200533) | Peat permafrost microbial communities from Stordalen Mire near Abisko, Sweden - III_Palsa_N2_3 | ecosystem: Environmental > Terrestrial > Soil > Palsa > Peat permafrost | place: Sweden... | reverse complement strand
GGACCCATGGTGGAGCTGAGCACGATGCGCTTGATGTACTTACCCTTGGCAGCCGAGGGCTTCGCCTTGACGACCGAGTTGATCACGGTCAGGGCGTTCTCCTGCAGCTTGTCAATGCTGAACGAAAGCTTGCCCACCGGAACGTGTACCAGGGCAGTCTTGTCAGCGCGGAACTCAACCTTACCGGCCTTGATTTCCTTGATCGCCGCAGCAACATCGGTGGTCACGGTGCCGGTCTTGGGGTTCGGCATCAGACCCTTGGGTCCGAGCACCTTACCAAGACGACCAACCGAGCGCATCATGTCGGGGGTAGCGATCAGGGCATCGAAAGCGGTCCAGTTTTCCTTCTGGATCTTCTCAACCAGCTCGTCGCCGCCGAAGAACTCGGCACCGGCTGCTTCGGCTTCCTTGATCTTGTCGCCAGAGGCGATGACAGCAACGATCTTCGACTTACCGCCGAGGCCGTGGGGAAGGACAACCGTTCCGCGAACCATCTGGTCGGCGTGGCGGGTGTCAACGCCAAGACGCATGGTCAGATCGACGGTCTCGTCAAACTTGGCATACTTGGCCTTCTGGAGCAGCGGAATCGCGTCTCCAATGGTGTACGGACGTGCCTCAACAAGGGCGCGCGCCTTCACAATATTCTTTGAAAGTTTCTTAGCCATATTTCCTCGTCTCCCACCCCAGACATGCGCTGTTCCGCAAGGGCGTGGTCTCGACTTGAATGCACGGGAGTGCAGACAACCTTCTAAGTATGGCTGAATTCCCGAAAATTTGCAAATCAAAAGGGAATGTCTTCGTCAGTAATTCCTTGCGGGTTGCGGGCCTCGTAGCCTACCATCACGCCTTTTAGTCCTTCTGACCAACTTTTGTGTGTGGTGGTCGAATTCAGGAATGAGAGGGCGTCGTAAATTAGGCGATCATCCGCTGCCAGACGAGCTGTCAGCGAGTACTCGAGTTCCCATTCGAGTGGTTCTGTCCGAACGAATAGTGCGGTATGAAAATAACGCAGGACGTACTCAATTGCAGAAGGATCACCAGTGTCTATCCGCTCAATTAAGGCCATACGCAAAGCAGAATTAGACTGGAAGTGTTTCGTGATTCCGCTGGCCCACGTTCCCAACCCACCTTTAGGACATGTTTTCGACACGGGGTCATACTCTCCCTCACTAATCGATGAAATTAGGCGATTTTCCGTCCGGAGACGAGCAACTTCCGATAGCTTCCCCCAATCCTGGCCGGTAACGGATACTGCCGTTCGAACTTCAGCATCAGCCACTGCGCCCTCAAGTCCGGCTGAAACCATTTCCCAAAATGCGTCCTGCGACTCTTGAGGGATCATCGACAACATCGCGCGACAGAAATATGTCACGTGCTCGGTCTTCCCGCTTGTGCGGCGATTGAATATCTCGACAAGAACATCAAACCTTTTTCGCGCCGGCACCCTAACAGCAATGGCATTGGCATACTCCTTGGACGGCACGAAATGCTTATCAAAAACTTGTTGAGCGATCTGTTCGATATCAAATGGCGACTTCGAGCGATCAATTAAACCAACAAGAAAACTGATGAAACTGATTATCGACTCGGCTGTAGCCGGTGTATCTTCGCGTTTTTCATGACTCCGTGGGTTTCGAAATCCCAGATACAGACCGCGAAGAACTTGCTCAATACCTTTCTGCTCCGAGCGATCCGTTTCCGTTTGAAACGCATTAACCTTAATTACAGGCGCGTCGCCTCCAAATGCTGTACCAATCAATGAAGCGCCGTCCGAATCCAATCCACTTTTATTGCGAATAAGGTCGCTAAGAAAATAGAAAGCGTCGGAAATTGCGGCGGCATATTCACCGCTTTCGTAAGAGCGAGAAACAGCGGTCCAAACGCGTTGATCAATCGACGATTGTAAGTTCATGGCTGGAGTACTCAGGATACTCCCAGCTTCAAAATAACGAGTTAGCCCCAGATTCTCCCCAACTCCAGGACAAACCCCGCCACGGGCCCATCCCCTTCAACAGCACTCCCACCTTCAAGCACTTCCACCTCGCGCCCCGGCCGATAAATCTCTACAACTTTACGAGAAGGATCGATAAGCCAACCAAGCTCTGAACCATTCGCAATCCAAAGCTGCATCTTCTCCTGCACATCCGTCAGCCGATCGCTAGAGGAACGTAGTTCGATGACAAACTGCGGACATACGCGGGCAAAGCCCTGCCGCTGTTCGTCCGTGAGCGCATTCCAGCGTATCCACGATATCCATGCTGCATCAGCGGAACGCACCGAACTGTCCGGAAGCGTGAATCCGCCGTTCGAGTCGAACGTCATGCCCGAACCCGTCTCCTCGCCCCACTTCATGACCTGATAAGTAAGGTAAGCATTCTTGCTGCTGGTTTCACTCCATGTCGGCGACATGACGATAAGCTCTCCGTTCGCGTCACGCTCAACACGCAGCGACTCGTTCTCTGCACAAAAGAGAAGCAACTCTTCATCCGTCATCGGACGCTCAAACCGCAGACGGACCGGCAGATCGTTTTCGGATAAAGAGACATTCATGGCTCTGAGTATAGTCTGCATCCGCTAGCCTTCCAGGCTTATTGCCTGCAATTCCGCCGTCTTCGTCGAACCCCACTTCCCTTTTCGGTACACTCAAACACTGAGGAAATAACTGCTTGGGTCTGGTCCGTAAGCTCTTCCGCGCTGTCAAAGTCGTTGCCCTGTTCACCTATGCCAGCGCTGAGCTGATCGTTACGCGTCCGAAGACGCGGGCAGATCGTGCCGCCTGGCTCAGCCGCTTCTGCGCCCGCACCCTGCGCGGCATGGACATCTCCTTCGACGTCATCGGAGACGTCCCTACGTCCGGCGCCGTCATCTCCAACCATCTCGTCTACCTCGACATCCTGCTCCACTCCGCCGTACGGCCCTGCGTCTTCGTGTCGAAGATGGAGCTACGCAAAACCCCCGTTCTCGGCTGGATGAGCATGATGAGCGGCACCGTCTACGTCGCACGCGGCCAGGGCGGCAGCGCCGCCAAGGCAGCCGAAGGCATGGCCAAGGGCTTCCGCGACCGCCTGCCCGTCGTCTTCTTCCCGGAAGGCACCACCGGCGTCGGCGACGAACCCGCAATGCCCTTCCGCAGCGGCCTGATCGCCCAGACCATCGAGGCCGGCGAGCCCATGCGCGCAGCCTTTATCCATTACACGCTCTCTCCGCAGGACATAGCCGCCGGCAAAACCCTGCGCGACGACGTGCATTGGGGCCCGCAGGCGTTCGGCGCGCACATCTGGAACTTCCTCGGCCTGCAGAAGCTCCACGCCACCATCCGCTTCGCCTCCGAACCCATCGTATTTTCGGAAGCCGCCGTGAAAGATCGCAAGGTCGCAGCCGTGCAGGCTCGCCAGGCCGTCGCTGCTCTAAGCCTTCCAGAAAGCATCCCCGCCTAAACCGACCTCCCAAAAGCAAACAGTTCGCCAGTATGCCCTCCGATCCCGGAACGGCATACTGGCGAATTTTTATTGGATATTTTTGTGACGAGATCGAACCAGTGTTCATCACACTTTAGCCAATCCAAATAGCTGTCTTACCGCGTTACGTTACCAGCAACCCCTACTTTGGTGTACCTCGTGCACTTTTGAGCAATACCGCAAGGAACTTTCTTGCGTTAGGATGGAGGTCTGGCCTCCGCAATGAATTCTATTTTCTTAGCCATTTCGGCGGCATTTATCGCTGGTTTTGCAGCTCTTCTGGTAGCGTATCGCAGCGCCCTGAGACGCGCAGACAAGCTGGCGGAAGCGCTCGCGCGGGCTCAAAAACAGACCGCTCAGGACCAAAACGCCCTCCAGAAGCGCAAGCAGCTTGACACCCTGAAAGACGAGTTCATCTCCACCGTCTCCCATGAGCTCCGCACCCCGCTCACCAGCATTCGCGGCGCACTTGGCCTGCTTTCCGCCGGAGTCATGGGCAAAGTCGACGACAAGGCCCTGAACCTGCTCCGCATCGCCAGCACCAACACCGACCGCCTGGTGAGGCTCATCAACGACATCCTCGACCTCGAACGCATGGACGCCGGCCGCGCTCCCCTTCATCTGCGCCGCTGCTCCCTGAGCGAGCTCGTCCTGCAGTCGGTTGAAACCATGCGCTCCATGGCCGACGCCAGCGAGATCCGCATCGAAATCGTGCCCGAGCTACAGGCCGACCCCATCGTCTTTGAAGGCGACGCCGACCGCATGTTGCAGGTGCTGGTCAACCTCCTCTCGAACGCCATCAAGTTCTCCCCCCGCGGCTCCTCCGTCCGCGTTCTCGGCGGCTACGACGGCGAAAACCTCCTGCTCCGCATCGAGGATCGTGGCCGCGGCGTCCCCACCGACAAACTCGAGACCATCTTCGACCGCTTCCACCAGGTAGAAGCCTCCGACGCCCGGCAAAAGGGCGGCACGGGCCTTGGTCTGGCCATCTGCCGCAGCATCCTCGCGCAGCACGGCGGCTCCATCTGGGCCGAGCGCAACGACATCCACGGCAACAATCAGCTCGGCACCAGCTTTGTTCTGCGTATGCCCCGCCTCGTCGCCGCATCCGAGGTCACACCCCTACCGCTCGCTCCGCAAGGCGCCATCCTGGTCGTGGACGACGATGCCGGCGTCCGCCAGGTCGTCGCCGAGCAACTCCGCCGCCACGGCTACACCGTGCTCGAAACCGACCGCGGCGAGCAGGCCATCAGCATCGCCACCCACCAGCAGGTGGAAGCCATCCTGCTCGATCTCTACATGCCCGGACTCACTGGCCTCCAAACCATCGAGCGGCTCAAGCAGAACCCCGCCACCGCCAACATCCCGGTCGTCGTACTCAGCGTGCTCTCTCCCGCCGTGCAAACCAGCGACTCCCAACAGCTTCTTTCAACCGCGCAGGGCTGGGTGCAGAAGCCCTTCAACGAAAGCCTTCTGCTCGCCGAACTCGGCCGCGTACTGCACTCCGGAACCGGCCCCGGCCGCATCCTGCTCGTCGAGGACGACGAAGACCTCGCCAGCGTTGTACTTTCCAGCTTCGAGATCGAAAAGGAACACGGCAGGAAAAAAGGCGGCATCGGCATCCACCACGTCTCCAACGCCGCTGACGCCAAGCTTTCCTGCGAAAGCAACCCACCCGACATCCTCATCCTCGACCTCACGCTGCCAGACGGTTCAGGCTTCGCTCTGGTCGATTGGCTACGCCGCCAGCCCGCTCTCCGCACGCTTCCACTGGTGGTCTACTCCGGCCGCGAAGTGACCGCTGCCGAGATGGAACAGCTTCGCCTCGGGCCGACGCAGTTCCTCACCAAGGCCCGCGTTCAGCCGCAGGACGTCGAAGAACTCGTCCTCGCCATGGTCCGCCATCTGCGTCACCCTGTGCTCGAAACGTGGCCGTCTGTGGAAACCCGCCCGGCATAGCGTAGAATTCTCAGGAATCAGCCACAACCTATAGAGCCATGCGCCGCATTCTCATCATCGACGACGAAGACGACATCCGCGAAGTAGCAGCTCTGTCGCTGGAGTCCATAGCGGGCTGGCAGGTCTACACTGCCTGCTCCGGCGCGGAAGGCATGCGCATCGCCGCCACCGAGCTTCCCGACGCCATCCTGATGGACGTCATGATGCCTGCCATGGACGGCCCCACCACCTTCAAGGAAATGCAGAAGATCCCCGACCTCGCCGGCATTCCCGTCGTCCTTCTCACGGCCAAGGTGCAGGGAGTGGATCAACGCCGCTTCGCCGGCCTCGGCGTCGCCGCCGTACTCTTCAAACCCTTCGATCCCCTCACGCTCGCCGAGCAAATGTCAGACGCCCTGGGGTGGAACTGAGCAGCCATGCCCTCGCCATTTCAGCCGGTCTCGAAAGACCCTGAAGCAGCGCACAAGCTACTGGCCTCCCTTTGGGAGCGCAGCCTCCCCACACTCCACGAGCGGCTCACCCTGCTGGACAACAGCGTAGTCGCAGCACAAGCTGGAGCACTCACTCCGCAGCTTCGTCAGGAAGCCATGGAGACCGCACACAAACTAGCAGGCTCGCTCGGCATGTTCGGCTACCCCGAAGGCACCGACTTCGCCCGCCGCATCGAGCATCAACTCGAAAACGACACTCCAGTCGATGCGCTACAGCTCGCACAAAACGTAGCCGCCCTGCGCGCCAGCTTGTCGCTGTAACCCCTTAGCGATATCTGACGAATCGTTGTAGCTACTGCTGTTGCCTTTGCTGTTCTTGCTGTCATTCCCGCAGAGAATCTGCTTCTGCACTTGCCTTTGCTTCTGAGATAGGTCCGCGCTTTAGCCCGGACATTTAAACCCGCCACAACCTGGGCTTCAGCCCCCGGGATACGCTCTCTTTCATCCCACCAGTCATCCCAAATCGAGCCAGCCCCGATTCGTCAGACACTACCTAGTGCGTAATCGCCTGCAACACCAACCAGTGCACCAGCTCCTGTCCACCGGCAAAATTATCTTCCCCCAGCGGCGCCTTACGGCCATCCGTGTACTCGTTGTAGACCCACGGATCGACGTTCGCAAAAACCAGCCCCTTGCCAACATGCGACACCGCCATCATCACATCACCCTTGTCGGTAATGATCGCCTTCGCCGGACCTGAAAGCGTAAGCGTGCAGGTCTCTTTTTCCGTGATCCGGTGCGGTTCATGGAAGATGCCACCAGTACCCGCAGGAATCGTCACCATGGTGTTCTCATAGCTGTTGTTCAGTTCGCGATTCCGCGTCACCGGATTGTAGTGAAGCCCAAAGCGATCGCTTAGCAGATCAAAGTGCGTCTGGTCTGCATGTTCGGAGTCGTTCTGCATCTCCACCAACACACCACCGGCTTTCACCCACGCTTCAATCGCGTCAGCACTCTCTTTATCCATGTAATGCAGATTCGGATTCAGCAGCGGAATGTCCGGCGAAGCAATCACGTAAATATCGACACCCTTCAAATCATCCGCACGCGGCGCATGGTCCAACACCTCCGGACGCATTCCATACTGCGCGAACATGCGCCCAAACAACGAGTAGCCGCTGTTGGCATCGTCGTTCCACTTGTAATGAAACAACTCCATCTGACCGTCGGCCGACTTGCGCTGCTGCGAGTTGAACCAGCCATCGATCAGCACCGTCTTACCGCGAGCCTTGTGCAGCAGATCGCCCGCACGCGCACGCATCGTAATCTCGCTAAGCGCCAGCAGATAAGCCCCTACACCCTTGGGATCGTTGTCGCCAACAGCTTCACCCGTGTAGTACTCAAACGTTCCGCTACGATACGGCGTTCCGCCCAGCCCAGCGACCTTCACCGTCCCCGTAAGTGTTCCATCCGGCTTCACAAAGTGCGTCTGAACGCCGTTCCAGCCACGCGTGACATTCGCTTCAAACGACATCGGCAACACATCCATGCGCACAGCCTTGGCCATCGCGTACACAAACATGCAGCTCGCGGAAGCCTCCAGATAATTGCCCTTCGCGCTGCCCTTATCCATCACCTGCCACCACAGACCACTCGTCGGGTCCTGGTAGCGTGCCACCGCCATCAACGTGCGACGCGTAATGGATTCCACCGCTGCCCGCTGCGGATCTTCCTCCGGCATACGCTCCAGCACATCCACCAACGCCATCACATACCAGCCCATAGCGCGCGCCCAAACCTCAGGACTCTGGCCGGTCTTCTTGTCCGCCCAGTCCATCTTCTTCGATTCGTCCCAGCCATGCCGCAGCAAACCCGTCTGGCTGTCGCGCATCCTTGAATCCATCAGCAGCAACTGCTCGACAACGCCATCCAGATCCTGCGGGCTATGAAACGTCTTCGCATAGTTCGCCAGAAACGGCCCAGCCATATAAGCTCCATCCAGCCACATCTGGTCGGGATAAATCTTCTTATGCCAGTAGCCGCCACTCGCGTTCTTCGGCTGCTGCATCATCTGGTCGTGCAAAAACTTCGCGGCGATGTAGTACTTCGGCTGCTGCAACACGCGATACAGTGTCACAACGCTGCGGCCCATCTCAATGTCATCCAGCGAATGCGCGTCCACCGGAAACGGCGCACCGTCCGCCATGTGAATCACGCCGTCCTTGTCCACAGATTGATCGACGGCCTTCTTCACATAATCAAACAGCCGGCCATCGCCGCTCGCGCGCCACTCCGCGACCACGCCATTCAATAGAACGCCTTCCTCGTAGTTCCACTCCCCCGGATGCTTCGCCGACGAGATACGTCCATCCGGCCACTCCGTCAGGACCCGCTCCACCACCGCGTTACGCCGTTCAACAGGAGCGGGAGCAGCCGTATGAGACGCTGCAGGTGCGGCAGTCTGCGCAGCCGAAACAGGCTCGGTTTGCGCACTGGCACAGGCTAGCCCTGTGAGAACAAAAATCCCCGCTCCTACCAACTGCCTGGCAACATAACGCATAGTGCTCCACCTCGACGAACGCACGGACCCTGACGAACCCAGCGGTCATCAGAATAACCGAGCCACGCAACAACGAGCCAATCCAAGCGACCGAATCACTACAGAACCACCACAGAACTGTCATCCTGAGCGAAGCGTCTTGCGGCTTCATGCAAGACGCGCAGCCGAAGGACCTGCCATACCGCTCGTACCGGCAACTCTCTATCCCCTTTTCACCTCGAACGTTCGCTTCATGCACTTGCTCTCGCTCTTTTTTGTCATTCCCGAAGGGAATCTGCGTCTGCACTTGCATCGAGTGTCAAAGTTCGCAACATCAATCTCGCTTTTGCTTTTCTTGCTGTCATCCCCGCAGGGGATCTGCTGTTCGCTCGCGCTGGCAACCCATCTCCCCACTCCAACGATAGTTTCGTGGAGCGCCAAAGGCGCGCCACATCACAGCCCAGCCCGCAAGGGCTGGGCTAACACCACCACGAAAACAAAGGGCTGTAAGCCCGACACAAAATGCTGAAACCCCCGCCAAAGACAAGGGCATTGCAACCCATCAACACCGCCTAGTTACACTGCAGCGATGTCCAAACACCCGCCACCGTTCCCGAAGCGTTATCGAAACGGAAGTCGATAAAGTTCCCTGCCGGAATCGCAACAGACCCCAAAGCCGGACAGCTTCCACTGGTCGAAGGCGTGCAGCTAATCGTCGTATCCGCCATCGACGTCGCGGTCCCGGTACGCAGCGTCACCTTCACATTGCCCGATTGCTGCGAGTAAACATCGAGCCGTGTCACCGTGCATCCCAGCGGAACCCACGCTAGTACCGTGCTGGTCTCCGTCGCACTCGCGGCACTCGAATTCACCGCGTAGTACGTCGTCGCATAGCTCACCGGGTGATACATCGCCGCATAAGCATTGTTGCTAACCGTCGTACTACCAGACGATCCCGCCGCACCAGCCGCACCTTGCGGTATGCCAAAATTCAACACCGCCTCCGCTGACGTCCCGCTATTCGAGACAGTAGCCGAAGATCCAGCCGCCAGCGTCGTCACCGTACCTACACTCACCGTCGCTGCCGTGCCAGCAGCCCCTGTCGGCCCCGCACCACCAGACTGCGCAATCACAGCCCACGACTGCGGAGACACATCCGGCTCCTTGTTCGTCCCTTGCACAGACGCCAGATACGTCGAACCGCCAAAGGTCACAGCATCGTTCACCGCATAGTTCGTTGCCTGCGCCCACGCCCCACGAAAGTTCATACCCACGGCCCCGGTCACACCCGTTGCACCCGCCAAGCCAGCTGCGCCACTCGCCCCCTGCGCACCCGTCAAACCCTGCAATCCAGTAGCGCCCGTAGCCCCAACAGCTCCCGAAGTTCCACTTGCCGCCAGCAACGACCAGCTCGCAGGCGAAAGCCCCGGAGTCTGCCCAAAGTTATTCGCCACCAAGGAAACATAGCTCGCCCCGCCATAACTCACCGCAGCATTCGCCCCATAGTTCGTCGCAGAAGCCCACACTCCCTGCCACGACATGCCCGCCGCACCCGTAGCTCCATTCAACCCCGCAACCCCTGTTGCCCCGGTCGCACCCGCCAGACCAGCAGCCCCCGTAGAGCCCACCGCACCGGTCGCACCTGCTACCCCAACCAAACCATTCGTCCCCGCCTGCGCCAGCATCGCCCAACTTGCAGGCGATAGCCCCGGAGTCTGCCCCAGATTATTCGCCACCAACGACACATAGCTGGAGCCCAGATACGTCACCGCCGAACCAACCCCATAGCTAATCCCCGGCAAGTACGTCCCCACGTAAACCATTCCCGCAGCCCCCGTCGCACCCGTAGCTCCAACCGGCCCCGCAGCTCCCGTACTGCCAACCGATCCAGTAGCCCCCACCGGCCCGGCAACCCCCTGCAACCCCGTACTACCCTGCGCTCCAGTAACTCCGGGATAGCCCGAAGGCCCCTGCAAACCCGTAGCTCCAGTCAATCCCGTAGCGCCCACCGAACCTGAAGCCACCAGCAAACCCCAATATGCCGGACTCACATCAGGCTCCCGGCCACTGTTCGCCACCGTGGCAATATAGCTCGCCCCGCCATAGCTCACCGCACTTCCAACCGCATAGGCCTGCGACGTCACCCACGCCCCCGCAAAGCTCACCGGAGCCCCCTGCGCTCCAGTCGCTCCCGCTGCCCCCGTAGCTCCCGCAATCCCCGCTACTCCCGTCGCACCAACCGCTCCGGTCGCCCCGCTGTAACCCTGCGCCGCCAAAACCGCCCAGTACGACGAAGACAGCCCAGGCGTCTGTCCCACGTTCCCCGCCAGCAACGACACATAACTCGAGCCGCCATAGCTCACCGCATCTCCAACCGCGTAGCTGGTTGCTGCCAAATACGCACCCTTGAAGCTCAACCCAGCCACTCCCTGCGAACCCATAGCACCCACCGCACCAGTCGCTCCCGTAGCCCCCTGCAAGCCCATCGCACCAGCCAAACCCTGCGCTCCAACAGCTCCAACAGCCCCGGTTGCTCCCGT
>Ga0302314_10020502_pt1 | contig 10928 bp, 9 predicted proteins | sample III_Palsa_N2_3_FD_200533 | JGI IMG/M metagenome (GOLD analysis project Ga0302314, IMG submission 200533) | Peat permafrost microbial communities from Stordalen Mire near Abisko, Sweden - III_Palsa_N2_3 | ecosystem: Environmental > Terrestrial > Soil > Palsa > Peat permafrost | place: Sweden... | reverse complement strand
TCCCCGACGCGAACGTGATGCCACATAGCGCCAAGGACAGGGCGCGGGACGAGAAACGAGACACCGTGCGTCGTGCGGTCAAGCGAAAACCCCCTTGAGCGTTTCGCCGGCCGCCTCATGCTGGCGCAGCCGAAGCCAATGCTCAGGCTAGCGGAAGCGGGCGGCAGAGTGTCAACGAGATCGACGTGTCTCGATCGATTCGCTCCCATGAGAGGAGCGAGGCGGGTCCACATAGGTGACGACCTCGCCGCGGAAGGTTCGCAGCTGCGTGCTCGTGACGCCCGATTGGGCGTCGAGGGTGCGGGAGACGACTGTCTCGGGGTGGAGGGGGACCTTCCCGCGGCCGCGCGGCGTGTCGCAAATGAGCTTTGGGAGCGCGATTCCCGTGAGGCGCCCCTGGAGGGCCTCCATCAGCGCGACGCCGCGCGCGAGCGGCGTTCGAAGGTGCGACGTGCCGCGAACCGGGTCCGCCTGGAGGAGGTAATACGGGCGAACGCGCCCGCGAACGAGGCCGCGGAAGAGCGCTTCGAGCGTGGGCGCGTCGTCGTTGATGCCGGCGAGGAGGACCGTCTGGTTCATCACCGGGAAGCCCGCGTCGACGAGGCGCGCGCAGGCCGCGAGGCTTTCGCGCGTCAGCTCCTTGGGGTGATTGAAGTGCGTCATCACCCACAGCGGGTGGTGCGGCCGGAGCGCGCGAACCAGCTCGCTCGTGATCCGCTGCGGCATCGTCACCGGCACGCGCGTGGCGATCCGGATGGTCTCCACGCTGGCGACGCTTCGCACGGCCGCGATGACCCGCACGATGCGATCGGTCGCCATCGCCATCGGATCCCCGCCGCTCACGATCACGTCGCGCACCTCGGGATGCGCGCGCAAGTACGCCAGCGCCGGGGCCAACGCTTCGAGTGACACCGCGCCCCCGCCGTCACCCACCATCCGCGACCGCGTGCAGAAGCGGCAGTACACCGCGCAGCGATCGGTCGCGAGGAGCAGCGCGCGATCGGGGTACCGCTGCACGAGGTGCGGCGCGACCTCGTGCTCCACTTCGCCCAGCGGATCGGCGAGGTCCCCCGCGGCTTCGACGCCCTCGCGCGCGTCGGGGACGCACTGCATCCGGATCGGGCACGCGGGGTCGTCGCGATCGACCAAGGACAGGTAGTACGGCGTGATCCCGATCGGCATGCCTTCGCGCTCGGCGCGGCGTGCCCCCTCGAGCTCGCGCGGCGTCAGCGCGATCGCGCGCACCAGGTCGTCCACGCGCGTGACCGCGTTGCGCGCTTGCCAGCGCCAGTCGTTGCGCTCTTTCGCCGTCGACTTCCGCGTCGGGCGCGCGCGCGTACGCGACGTGCGCACGAGCGCGCTGTCCTCCAGGAGCGAAGTCGCCATTTCACGCGCGCTTTAGCACGCGACCCGCGCCTTCGCCGCTCAGTCCGAAGCCGCGTCCCCCGCGCCGGCCGCGCCCGCGTCGGCCAGGTCCACCTTCACGGTCCCCAGGACGCCGTCGTCGATCTGCACCGGGAACTTCGTCCGCAGCTGCGCCAGCATCTCGTCTTCCTTCGCCCGGAGCTTGTCTTGCGACAGCTTCACGCGGATCGACCTGTCCGACTCTTCCATCGTCCGGTCCTGCGGATCGTTCTTCACCGCCAGGCGGATGACGTACACCTTGCCGTCGGCGTGCACCGGCGCCGGTAACACGTCGCCGACCTTCGCGATCTGGAACGCCGCGGCGCGCACCGCGTCGGGCACCCGCGGGTTCGCGCCGCGCGGGCTGTCGGGGGGGCCCACCAGGCCGAGGTCGCCCGCGAGGTCCACCGGCACCTTCTCCTTCGCCGACGGGTCGATCGACTTCGCTTGCACGAGATCGCCCCACTGCGCCGCGGTCAGGCCCTTCTTCGCCTGGTCGATGACGGCGTTCGCCGCGGCGTCGTTCGCCACGACGATGGCCGACACGCGCCGCCGCTCGGGGTCGTGGTACTCCGCGCGGTGCGCGTCGAAGTACGCCTTCACTTCGTCTGCGGTGATGTCGGCCGGCTTCGGCGCCGACTTGCGCGCCTCGCGCAGCATCGCGTCGCGGAGCACCGCGCGCACCTCTTGCTGCGTCTGCGGGTCCTTGTCGTACCCCTTGTCGCGCGCTTCTTGCGCCAGGAGCTCGACGTTGATCATCTCGTTGAGGAGCTCTTTGCGCCTCTCGGGGGACTGGTAACGCATGCGATCGAACTGATCCATGTGCTCCAGGGCCGCCACGTAGTCGCCCAGCGTGATCGACGTGTCGCCGACCTTCACCAGCACCTTCGCCGCCTCGTCGGCCGGGATCAGGTTCGTCGAAGGGCGCACGCCGCCGTCGCCCCAGCCGGGCGCCGAGCTCCCCTTGCAAGCGCACGGAACCAGCAGGGCGAGCAGGAGCGCGTAGCGGGCGACCGAACGAACCATCGGGCCGCGCATTACTACACATTGCGATCTCGGGCACGCGCGGCTACATGCTCGCGCCATGCGGCCACTCGAAGAGCGCGACGATCAAACCGTGGCACCCCCGCCGCCCCACCCCGAGCTGAAGTACAAGCGCATCGTCTTGAAGCTGAGCGGAGAAGCGCTCTGCGGCACGACGGGCGGCTTCGGCATCGCGCCCGACGTCCTGAAGAGCCTCGCCCTGGAGCTGTCCGAGGTGCACGCGATGGGCGTGCAGTGCGGCATCGTCGTGGGCGGGGGGAACATCTTCCGCGGCCTCAAGGGGGCCAGCCAGGGGATGGACCGCGCGCAGAGCGACTACATGGGAATGCTCGCCACGGTCATCAACGCGCTCGCGCTGCAAGACGCGCTCGAGAAGGCCAACGTGCCGACGCGCGTGCAGACCGCGATCGAGATTCGCCAGGTCGCCGAGCCGTACATTCGCCGGCGGGGCGTGCGTCACCTCGAGAAGGGGCGGATGGTCATCTTCGCCGGCGGCACCGGGAACCCGTACTTCTCGACCGACACGGCGGCCGCGTTGCGCGCGATGGAGATCCACGCCGACGCGCTCTTCAAGGCCACGAAGGTCGAAGGGGTCTACGACAAGGACCCCGTCCGTTTCCCCGACGCGAAGATGGTCGAGAAGATGAGCTTCGACCGCTTCCTCAACGACCGCATCGGCGTCATGGACTCGACGGCCGTGACGTTGTGCCGCGACAACGCGATGAGCATCCGCGTCTTCAAGCTGATGACGCGCGGGAACATCAAGCGCGTCGTGTCGGGCGAGCCGATCGGCACGATCGTCGAGGCGTAGAGGCGGCCGGCGTTCGAGGGGGATCGACGCCCCTCGATTCCCAGGCGACGCGTCGTCGTGAGAAGCGCGCGCGCATTCGCGGGGGACGACTCCCCCTCGATTCCCAGGCGACGCGTCGTCGTGAGAAGCGCACGCGCATTCGTGGGGGACGACTCCCCCTCGATTCCCAACGCGCCCGTCGTCGTGAGAAGCGCGCGGGCGTTCGCCGGGCATCGTTCCCCCTCGAACGCCGTCCGCTTCATCACGGCTTACGTCCCCTGCGTCGCCTCGACGGCCGCGCGGATCAAGCTCGCCACCTGCGCGACGCTCGCTTCCTCCAGCGCCCCCACGAGGATCTGCGCGTCGAGCACGGGGAGCTCGGCGGCCGCGCAGACCTCGGTGAGCGCGGAGCCGGCGGCGTCATCGAGCCTCACGACGATCGCCGACCCCGCGAGCGCGAGGGGCCACAAGGGCGCGTACGCGGGGACGAGCGGGAGCGCGACGAGCTCGAGATCCACGTCGTCGCCGAGGCGGATGGTCGCGATCGAGTGAGGGATCGGCACGGGGGGCGGCGGATCGCTCGCGGCGACGGCGTCAGCGATGCAGAGCGCGGCGTGCGCGAACACAGCGAGGCGGCTCGGCGTCCCGGCGAACACGACGCGCGCCGCCCCTTCATATCCGGGGGCGGCCGCGCGCGAGACGAGCGCGCGCATCAAATGAAGTTGATCGGTCCCAACGAGCGGCACCCGCTGCGTCTCCAGCGCGAGCCGCTTCATGCGCCCCTTCGCGTCGAGCTCGGCCAGGGCCGCGAGGATCTGCGCGTCGGGCTCGGGGAGATCGTCGAGCACCTCCTCGATCGTCGCCGGCCCGCGCAGCTTCGCCAGCACGGCGCGCGCGAGCGGCGAGAGGTCCGAGTGGTCTCCGCCTTCGTTCGCGAGGAGCACCTTCGACGCGAGGTCGCCGAGCTGCACGCGCAGGCTCTTCGACAGCGCGAGCTGATCGGCCACGAGCGCGAGCAGCTCCTTGGTCGGCGTGCTCATTCGACTGAGGACCGCGGGCGTCTCGGGCGTGAAGAGGAAGCGCCCCTCCGGCTCGCCGATCATGCGGACGAGCGCCTTCATCCCTTCGAAGCGCAGGTATACGGCGTCGACGATCGCTCCGTCTTGCAGGCGCACGTCCCCGGCGCCGAACGGCGTCGCGACGGCGATCGTCCCTGTCTTCTTGTCGACCCACAGCGTCTCGATGACGTCCGCCAGCGACACCTTCGACAGCGACCCCGAATACATCGCCGACGGCGGCACCGACTCCACGCCTCGCACGTTCGACGGCGTCGCCAGCGCGAGCACGCGCGCGACGAGCGCCTCGATGTCGCCTCGAACGACCGACTCGCCCTGCAGTGGCCCCGGCCCCTCGCGCACCAGCAAGAGCACGGGCGGCAGTTGCCCCAACTCGATGGCCAGCGCGTCGAGGAGGCTGAGGCCGTCCTCGCGTGCCTCGGTCAGCTCGCTGGCGGCGATGACCACGTCGACGCGCGCCGTCTTCGCGCGCTCGCACGCCATGCTCACGCCGTTCGCGAGGGCCACTTGAATGCCGCGTTGGCGCAGGTCTGCGGCGAGGGCCGCGAGCTCTTCGATGTCCTCCTCTACGAGGAGCACGCGCGGTGGCGACTGACGCGGCGAAGGGGACATGCTCACGGCAGGCGCGCTCCGCTCGCTTGCGCCAGGCGTTGCGCGACGAGGTCCGCGAGCAGCGGATCGGCCGCGTGCACCCCGCGAAAGCGATCGTCGTCCCGCCTTCCGCAGCAGACCCACGAGCCGTGCTCCGCGCTGATCACGATCGCTTCGGCGTTCTCGCACCGCGGCGCGCTCCGCACGTCGGCGATGTGGACGCTCGGGTCCTTCGCGTCGTACGCGAACACCTGCCGCGCCGCCGAGGCCATCCCCATTCCCCCGCGCGCCGTCACGAGCACAGACGTCACCCCTCCCCGCTTCGCCTCGCGGCACGCCGCGGCGACGAGCGAGAGCATCGCCGGCCCGACGAGGTCGAGCGGGTACGGAGAGCCGAAGCCCGCGCCCATCATCGGCCGCGCGAGGAGAACGTCGATGATCTCGCCGAGCGACAGCGGCGCGAGCCCGAGCGAGTGCACCGCGGACGTGCTCGCGTCGTGCGCGCGCTGGCGTGCCGAGCGGAGCAGGCGGTCGAGCGTGGCGCCGTCGTGCGGGTAGGCGGCGACGCCGATGGAGACGGGGACGCCGCGCGCGGGCCGCGCAGCCACGGGCCCGCGACGATCGCTCGCCGGCGTTCGCGAGCGACGGTCCCCCTCGGCGCGCGTCAGGAGGCGCCTTCGACACGAGTGCGCCCCGAGCGCGCCGGTCTCCGGCAGGAGCAAGTAGAACTCGTGGTCGTCGAACCGCGCGAGGACGTCCGTGTCGCGCACCACGCTGAGCACGACCTGCTCGAGCTCGGCGCGCGTTTTGTTGTTGGCCTCCTTGTCGAGGAGGATCGCGGCGATCGCCATGCGTCGCCCGTGCCTCTTCGCTTTGTCGACTTCGCGCCCCGCGATGTCTTGCAGGTACGCGAACGAGTACACGCGCGACCGATCGTCACGCGCCCCTTCGCGCGCGCGCGACTCGCCGGCTTCGACGAACGCGAGCACCGTGGCGGCGAGGCTGGCGATGGCGGTGAGGTCTCGCTCGCGCGCCGGGTCGGTCTTCTCGAGGATCGCCAGCGCGTACAGCTTCTCGGCGACGCCCAGCGGCACGACCAGCGACCCGCGCACGGCCACGAGGCGGAGGAGGTCCTCGCCGAGCGACGTCGCGGGGAGATCTTGCGCGCTCCCCATGGCCGCGAGACGAACACACTCGCCGTGCGGCGGATCGAACGCGGCGTAGAGCGCCGCTCCGTGCGCATCGGCGACCTCGGCGAGCGCCTCCATGATCGCGCGCGCCACCTCCGACTGCGCGCCGCCGTGCGCGAGCTGGACCACGCGATCCATGAGCACGTTGCGACGCTTGGCTGCCGCCAGGTCCCCTTCGAGCTTCGTCTTCTCGCGCGTGGCAGCGCGACGCGCGCGCACTTCGCCGACGGCGTGCATCAGCGCGTCCCCCGACGGCGGTGACGACACGAACCCGGCCGCTCCGAGCGCGACGGCCTGCGCCCCGAGCTCCAGGTTCGACTCGGGCGCGAGCGCGTAGACCGCGATCCCCGGAATCGCGGAGGTCAGGTGATGCACGAGGGCGAGCCCCGCGCCGCCGTCGAGCATCACGTCGATGAACGCGACCTCGCACTTCTCGCCGGCGGCGGTGGCGATGGCCTCGGCGAGATCGGTGGAGGTGTGGATCTGGTGCCCGGCGGTGGCCATCGCGCGGGCGATGGTGAGCAACGTCTCATCCTCGCGCGACGCCGCGAGGACGTGTAGCGCGCCGTCCGACGCTTCGGGCATCGCGGTCATGGGCGCGGTACCGCTCCGGAGAAGACCCAGCGCGCGGGCCCGCACATCGTCGTCTTTCCCGTCGCGCTCTCGTGCTGAACGAGAAGCTCGCCGCCGGGCAATCGAACACGCGCGGCGTCGCCGTCGATCTTCCCCTTCGCGCACGCCGCCGCGACGACGGCACACGCCCCCGTCCCGCACGCGAGCGTCGCCCCCGCGCCCCGTTCCCACACAAGCACGTCGAGCACGCCATCGACCACGCGCACGAACTCCACGTTCACGCCGCCCGGAAACTCGGCAGCGGCGCTCAAGCGCGGCCCGAGCGCCTCGAACTCCGCGCGCGTGACCTCGCGAAACGCGACCGCGTGCGGGTTGCCCGCATCGACCCGCGTGAGCGCGATGCTCGTAGCGTCGAGGGTCACGACGATGTCCCCCGTCGTCTGCACGATCCCCATGTCGGCCACGACCACGGCCTCGTCGCCGCTGCGCTCGATCGCGCACGCCCGCACCCCCGCGTCGGTCTCGATGGCGATCGTCCCGCGATCGAGCCCACGCTTCCGCGCGAGGTGCAGCGCGGCGCATCGAAGCCCGTTGCCGCACATCTCCGCGATCGATCCGTCGGCGTTCAAGACGCGCATCCGCGCTTCCGCGCCTTCTGCGCGCGCGGGCAACATGACGAGCACGCCGTCGCCGCCGACCCCGCGCCGGCGGTCGCACCATGCGTGCGCGTCGAGCTCGCTCATCTCGTCATCGCTCGCCGCATCGACCACGACGAAGTCGTTGCCGAGCCCCTCGTACTTGTCGAACGCGATGCGCTTCATCCCCATCGCCGAAAATAGCATGCCTCAGCGAACGGCGATTTTCGTCGCGAGCCTCGCGCGCACGCTCGCGCCGTCGATCCCGCGAATGGCCACGAGCTTCGCGCACCCCCCTTCGCCCCGCACGATCGTCACGTCCGCACGCTTCACCTCGAGCGCATGTGCGAGCAGCTTCACGAGCTGTTCGCTGGTGGTACGGTCCTTACCCCATGTCGCGCCTTCGCTGGATCACTGCGGGCGAATCGCACGGCCCGCGCCTCACCGCGATCGTCGAAGCGGTGCCCGCGGGCCTGCCCCTTCTCGCCGCGGACATCGACGGCGATCTCGCGCGCCGACAAAAGGGATACGGCCGGGGCGGTCGCATGAAGATCGAGACCGACAGGGTCGAGATCACGAGCGGCGTCCGCGGCGGCGAGACCCTCGGGTCCCCCATCGCGCTCTCCATCGCGAACCGCGACCACGACAACTGGCTCGATCGCATGGGCGCTGCCCCCTTCACGGCGACCCCCGAGCCGCTCACCCGCCCGCGCCCCGGCCACGCCGATCTCGCCGGTGGCCTCAAGTACGACCGCCACGACCTGCGTGACATCCTCGAACGCGCGAGCGCACGCGAGACCGCGGCGCGCACGGCGGTCGGCGCGATCGCGCGAAAGCTCCTCGGTGCCATCGGCATCGAGCTGTTCGCGCACGTCCTCTCCATCGGCGACGTGCGCGTGGCCGACACGGCCGACCCGTACGAAGCCGTGCGCGATCGCGCCCGCGCCTCGGACCTGGCCTGCGCCGACGCGAGCGCCGAAGCCCGAATGAAGGCCGCCATCCTCGCGACCTCGCACGCGGGCGACACGCTCGGCGGAGTCTTCGAGGTCGTCGCGCTGGGCGTCCCCGCGGGCCTCGGCAGTCACGTGCAGTGGGATCGCAAGCTCGACGGCCGCCTCGCGCAGGCGCTCATGAGCATCCAGGCCATCAAGGGAGTCGAGGTCGGCGACGGATGGGCGGCCGCGGGGCTCTCCGGCTCGCACGTCCACGACCCCATCCACTACGACGCCGCACGCCGCGCGTTCGTCCGCCCGAGCAACCACGCCGGCGGCCTCGAAGGGGGCATCACGAACGGCGTGCCGGTTGTCTGCCGCGCGGCGATGAAGCCGATCGCGACCCTGCGAAAGGCGCTCGCCAGCGTCGATGTCCGCACGAAGGAACCGTTCGACGCGGCCTTCGAGCGAAGCGATGTCTGCGCGGTCGCGGCCGCGTCGGTCGTCGGCGAAGCGATGGTCGCGATCGTCCTCTGCGACGCGGTCCTCGAGAAGTTCGGTGGTGATTCGATGACCGAGCTCACGCGCACCGTCCGCGCCTACCGCACCCAGCTCGAGGAGTACTGAGACATGCGCCCCATCGTCCTCAGCGGATTCATGGCCACCGGCAAGACCACGGTGGGCCGAAAACTCGCGGCGCGTCTCGGCGTTTCGTTCGTCGACACCGACGAGGAGATCGAGCGCGCGAGCGGCAAGCGCGTCCCGGACCTCTGGCGCGAAGAGGGCGAAGCGGCGTTCCGTCTGCGCGAAGCCGCGCTCGTCGATCGGTTCTTGGCCGAGGCATCGGCGGGCGTCATCGCGTTCGGCGGAGGCACGGTCACGACGCGACGGACGCGCCACGCCGCGCTCGATCGCGCGCTCGTCATCACGCTCGCCGCGTCTCCGGAGACGATCGTCGCCCGCGTCGGCGCGAAGGTCGCGGACCGTCCGAACCTCGCGCTCGGCGGCGACCCCCTCGCGCGCGCCCGCGAGCTCCTCGACACGCGCGCCGACGCCTACGCCGAGTGCCACGCGACGCTCGCGACCGACGCCGTCGACGCCGACGCGATCGTCGACGCCGTCCTCGCCATCGCCGAGCGCGCCCCCATCGTCGTCCCGCTCGGCTCGCGCACGTAGTCGACGTCGTCCACGACTCCCCGTCCGCGCTCACCGACGCCATCGCGCACGCGGCCCCCTCGTCGCTCCTCGTCGTCACCGACGCACACGTCCAACGCGATCGCCACGCGCACCTCATCGCGTCGCTCGCACCGCTGGCTCTCCCCCACGCGATCGTCACGCTCGCCGCGGGCGAAGCGCAGAAAACGCTCGCATCGGTCGCGACGATCTGGGACGCGGCGCTCGGCGCGGGCATCGATCGCGATGCGCTCGTCGTCGCCTACGGGGGCGGAGTGGTCGGCGATCTGGCGGGATTCGCGGCGTCCGCGCTCCTTCGCGGCGTTCGCTCGCTCATCGTGCCGACGACGCTTCTGGCGATGGTGGACGCTTCGGTCGGCGGCAAGACGGGCTTCGATCACCCGACCGGCAAGAACCTCCTCGGCGCGTTCCATCAACCGAGCGGCGTCGTCGTCGATCTCGCGCACCTCTCGACGCTCTCGGCGCGCGAGCGCACTTCGGGCCTCGCGGAGATCGTGAAGATCGCGCTCACCTCGGACGCCTCGCTCCTCGACGCGCTCGAATCCGACGCCGCGTCGATCGCGCGCGGCGAGACCCGTGTGCTCGCAGCGATCGTGAGACGCGCCATCGAAGCGAAGGTCCGCATCGTTCGCGACGACGAACGCGAGAAGGGGCTCCGAGCGATCCTCAACCTTGGCCACACGGTCGGCCACGCGCTCGAGGCGCACGGCAACTACCGCACGCACTTGCACGGCGAAGCGGTCGCTCTCGGCACGATCGCCGAGCTGGCAGCGACGTCGCGCCTCGGGCTCACTCCCGCGCCGCTCGTCGATCGTGCGCGCGCGCTCTTCGCCCGCCTGGGTCTCCCCTCGAACCCGTCGCGCGCAGAGATCGCCGCGTCATGGTCGTTCGTCGCCTCGGACAAGAAACGAGTCATGACTCGTATTCGCATCCCGGTCGTCACGAAGCCCGGCGAAGCTCGAATCGAGCAAATCAGCCTGGATTCGCTGCGCGAAGCGGTCTTCGCCGCGTTCGGCTGAGCCCGCGTGGCGGGGATCGATTCGCGCAATTTTTGGCGGTCTCCCGCGGCATAGGTACGCTTCCTCTCAGCGCTGAAGGCCCGTTTGGGCCGACGCGTCCGAGGAGGAGACGACGATGAACCGCATTTGGGGGCATACTTTGTCGACCGCGATTCTCGCGCTGGCGGCGGGGAGTGCCTTTCCTGCCTGCGTGCACAACGACGGATCGCTCTTTGTCGACGGCGTGTTGTTTCCGCCGACGCCGGCCGGAGGGATCTGCACGTATACGGCGTCCCCGACGGCCCAAGCACTCTCCCGAGGGCTCGTCGATGCGGCGCTGACCGATTCGTACACGCCGTTCTTCCTCGTCGGGAGCGCGCTCATCGCCCAAGGCGCCGCGGCCACGCCCCAGGCAGAGACCTCGAGGCTGACGCTTCAAGGCGTCGACGTTCGGGTGGTCGATCCCGTCGACAACTCGCAATGGATGAACGCCGACGTTCT
>Ga0302314_10020501_pt1 | contig 10928 bp, 3 predicted proteins | sample III_Palsa_N2_3_FD_200533 | JGI IMG/M metagenome (GOLD analysis project Ga0302314, IMG submission 200533) | Peat permafrost microbial communities from Stordalen Mire near Abisko, Sweden - III_Palsa_N2_3 | ecosystem: Environmental > Terrestrial > Soil > Palsa > Peat permafrost | place: Sweden... | reverse complement strand
TCGACGGTATGGCCAAAGTCCGCCGAGGCTCCGGGCGACGCAGTGCGCTGCGTCGGCGCGCACTGCTGATCGGCTCGGGCGGGCTGGCGCTGCTGGCAGGTGCGATCTATGCCGCGGGGGCGCTCGGGGCGCCGCAGCACCATGCCACGACCGGGGCCGCCGCCGTGGCACTGCCCAGCTCGCTGATCCCCGCTCCGGGCGCCGTCTCCAAGCTGCCGACCGGTCCGCGCCCGGGCTTGAGTCGGAGCGCGAGTCCGCAGAGCCACGCCGCCGCGGCCGTCCACAAGGTCGCGCCCGTCGCCCAGTACGCCAGTTCGGCCGCCGCCAGAACCTCTTCGGCCGCGCAACAGCAGCCTCCTGCCACGCACCAACAACCCAGTACCAGCACCAGCACGGTTGCCTCCCCGACCCCCATCGGCGACTGGCCGCTGAGCACTCCGGTCTCCGGCTCCAACTCGGTGGCCGACATCGCGGGCTCGGACCCCGGGACGCCCACCAACGTGCAATGGGGAACCGCCGCGGGGATCGGCGGCTATAGCGCGTTCAACGGGACGAACAGCTTGATCAGCACGACCGGGCCCGCCGTCGACACCGGGCCGGGCCGCAGCTACACCGTGTCCGCCTGGCTTGACCCGATCCAATACGACACCTCGGCCTTCATGACGGCCGTCAGCCAGGACGGCGGCCCGGAAGGCAACAGCGCGTTCTACCTCATGTTCTCGGGTCCGGTCGATCGCTGGGTCTTCCTGATACCGGGTGCCTCGGCCCCGGCGACGTCGGCCGGCGCGCCCGCCCTGAACACCTGGACACACGTGGTCGGCGTGTACGACGCCGCCTACGACCAGGTCCGGCTCTACGTCAACGGCGCGCTGGACGGCACGGCGACCTACGACTCCACCTACGCCGCGTCCACCGGGGGCCTGGTCATCGGCCGGGCCATGTACGGCGGCGGCATTTGCGACTGGTTCCCCGGCCACATCCGCGACGTCCAGGTCTTCGACCAAGCCCTGACGACCTCGGCGGTCGACAACCTGGGCTGAGCGGTCTCGCCCGCAATTCGTTCCATCAGATCAGGCGGCCGGGGCGACAGCGGATCAGTCCAGGGGCGGTGCGGGCTGCCCTGCGCCCGGAGCCGTCCGTCGGCGCGCGGCCGAGCGGATCCCGGCGCCGAGGCCGACGAACAGCATCACCGCCAGGGCGCAGAGCGCCACTTCCACGGCCTCGCGGGGCGCGTTCGAGGAGGTGGCCGCCGGCATGGTGAGCGAGGTGCGCGGCGCCGCGGGGGCCGCGGCGGGCCGGCCGGTCGCGCTTTCCTGCGGAAGCTCCTCGGTCACGGCGTTGACCGGATCGACCGTCCCGTAGCCGAGTTGCGGGTCCGGCAGTTCGGTGCCGGGATGATCGGCGGTCTGCTCGAGCCGGAAGAGCAGCTGAGCCTCGGTCAGGTCCGGACGGTAGCCGAGGACGAGCGCGGCGGTCCCGGCGACATAGGCCGCGGCGTAGCTCGGGCCGCTCGCCTCGAACATGCCGGAGCCGCCGGGGCCGATGCCGAGCACCTCGTCGCCGGGCGCGGCGAGGCCGACGGCGGCGGCCGTGGTTCCCGCGCTCGGGGTCGGCGCGGAGCCGGACAGGCCGCCGCCGGGCGCCAGATCGGAGACGGACAGCACCCCGGGCAGCGCGGCGGGATACGTCGGCGTGTCAGAGTTCTGTCCGTCGGCGAGATAGGGCGCGACGATGAGCGCGCCCCTGCCGATCGCGTAGCTCACGGCCGTGTTCAGGGCGGGGTCGGTCGCGGCGACGGTGACGGAGACGTCGATGATCCGGGCCCCGGCTGCGGCCGCGTCGTGGATCCCGGCGGCGAGCGTGCCTGCGGTGGCCGTCCCGGTCCCGTCGGTCACCCCGATGGCCAGGATGTCCGCCGCGGGGGCGATGCCGGCGAAACCGGTGCCCGACCTGGGCTGCGCGGCGATGAGGCCGGCGACGAACGTGCCCTGGCCGACGCAGTCCGTGCCGGTGCCCGCGCCGGCCAGCTCCTCCTGCGGCCCGAGGGTGAGCCGTCCGGCCAGCACCCCGGAGGCGTCGTTCACCCCGGAGCCGAGGACGGCCACGCTCACGCCCGAGCCCGCGCTCAGCGACCAGACCGACTCGGCGTCCAGATACGCCTGCGCCCACGGGATCTGGGCGAGGTCCGCGCTCGACGGGCTGATGCACACCGGGTCGCCGTTGGAGTTGGTGGCGGAGTCGTGCTGGGCGAGCGTCGGGGTGGTGGCGGCCCACGAGGCGGCGCTCGGGCCGAGCAGCGCGGCGGCCGCGGCGAGCAGCACCGTGCCCGCGCGGACCACTGCCCCGCTGCGGCGCGCGCGCCTTGTACGCCCGCCGCCGCTCACGCGCCCACTCCCGCGGGCGTCACCGGCAGGTCCGCCGGAAGCAGCAGGCTGAGTTCGGTCAGGTCGGCCACCTCGAGCCGGCTCAGCCGGCCGGCCTGGCGGGTGATCATCGCCTCGAGCGTCTGCCTGGCGAGCCGGCCGTTGCCGAAGGCGCGGTCGCGCGGGACGGCCGCGAAGAAGTCGAGCAGCGCGTCCACGGTCCCGGCGGCGCAGGCGTAGCCCGCGTCCTCGGCCTGCCGCTCGACGATCGTGACCAGGTCGGCGTCGGAGTAGTGGCCGAAGTCGATCCGCCGGGTGAAGCGCGAGGCAAGGCCGGGGTTCGAGGCCAGGAAGCCCTGCATCTCGTCCTGGTAGCCCGCGACGATCACGACCACCTCGTCGCGGTGGTCCTCCATCAGCTTCATCAGCGTGTCCACGGCCTCCTGGCCGAAGTCGCCGCTCGAGCCGCCGCGCGGGGTGAGCGTGTACGCCTCGTCGATGAACAGCACCCCGCCCCTGGCCTTGTCGAAGGCCTCCCGGGTCAGCTGCGCGGTGTGCCCGATGTAGCGGCCGACGAGGTCCGCGCGGGCCGTCTCGACGAGCTGGCCGCCGGGCAGCACGCCGAGCTCGGCCAGCAGGCGCCCGTAGAGCCGGGCCACGGTCGTCTTGCCCGTTCCGGGCGGTCCGGCGAAGACCAGGTGCTGGCTGATCCGGGCGGCCGGCAGCCCGGCCTCCTCCCGCCGCTTCGACTGCCGCAGCAGATTGACGATGTCCTCGACCTGCTGCTTGGCCGCCTCGAGGCCGACCATCGCGCGCAGCTGCTCGAGCAGTTCGGCGGCGCCGGCCTCGCCGTCGGCCTTCGGCTTCGCCAGGGCCTCGTCGTCCACGTCCTCGGGCGCGAGCAGGGTGAGCACCGAGTCGCCGAACTCCGGCAGCCGGGCCAGCCGGGACGCCTGCCGGTCCACCATCGCCTCCAGGACCTTGCGGGCCGCGCGGCCGTTGCCGAAGTCGACGCCCTTGGGCATCCGCTCGAAGTGCGCGGACAGCGCCTCGCGGGTGCCCTCCTCGAGCTCGTAGCCGTGCGCCGCGGCCGCCCGCTCCACGATCGTGACCAGCTCTGGCACCGAGTAGTTGCCGAACTCGACCGTGCGGCTGAAGCGCGAGGCGAGGCCGGGGTTGGAGGCCAGGAAGCTCTCCATCTCGGCCGAGTATCCGGCGACGATCACCACGATGTCCTCGCGGTGGTCCTCCATCAGCTTGACCAGCGTGTCGATCGCCTCGCGGCCGAAGTCCGGGCCGTTGCCGCGCGAGCCCGCGGACAGCGTGTAGGCCTCGTCGATGAACAGCACCCCGCCGAGCGCCTGCTTGAAGACCTCGGTGGTCTTCAGCGCCGTGCCGCCGACGATCGAGGCGACCAGGTCGGCGCGCGCGACCTCGACCAGGTGCCCCTCCCTGAGCACCCCGAGCTGGGCCAGGATGCCGCCGTAGAGCCGGGCCACGGTCGTCTTGCCGGTGCCGGGCGGGCCCGCGAAGACCAGGTGCCGGCTCATCGAGAGCACCGGCAGCCCGGCCAGCTCCCGCCGGCGTGCCAGCTTATTGAGATTGATGAGGGTGGCCACCTGCGCCTTGACCGCGTCGAGGCCGACCAGGCCCTCGAGGATCGCGAGCGGGCCCTCCTGGTCGGCGAGCAGCGGGTCGACCTCGCCGTCGGGGCCGGCCGGCTGTTCGGCGCCGGATCCGTCCCAGCCCTCCGCGTCCGCCGGGTCCCAGCCGTCGGCGGGCGCGGCGTCGTAGTCGTCTCCGGCCCGGCCGCGCCGCACGGCGCCGGCCGGCCGCACGTCCGGGCCGCCGTTGTCCCGGCTGCTGAAGTCCTCGACGGCGATCCGCTCGCTCTGCTTGGTCTGCCGGAGCCCGGCGCCGCGGTTGGCCTCGGCCAGGCAGTCGACCAGGCGCACCGCCTGCGTCGTCTCCACCTTGATCCCGTCGCCCGAGTTGCCGGTCGCCTCGCACTGGGTGAGCGTGGCCCGGCCGCCGTCGCCGATCAGCGCGCCGTGCCCGCGGTTGCCGCGGAACCTGCTGCGCGAGGCGGTGACCTCGGCCTCGGCGTGCACGACGAGGCCGGCCTCGTCGTTCTCGGTCAGATCGCAGTCGCGCAGGGCGAGCACGCCGCCCTCGGCCACCATGACGCCCGCGCCCGCCGCGCCGCGCACGGTGAGCCCGCCGACGCGGATGTCCCCGCCGGCCGACACGCGCAGCCCGGACCCGCCGGTGCCGACGAGCTCGCCGCCCTCGATCCGGCCGCGGCCCTCGTCGCGGACCTCGATCCCCTCGTCCCGGGTGTCGGCGATCTGGATGCGGCGCAGCAACGGGTTCGCGCCCTCGCGCACGCTGACGCCGACCCCGCGCACCCCGCGCACCTCGAGCCGGTCGAACTCGGGCGCGCTCTGCCCGACCAGTTCCACCCCGGCGCCCTCGCAGTCCCTGGCCAGGGCCCTGACCAGGATCGGGCTCGCGGACTCGCCGACCCAGACGGCCGCAGACTGCGCGTTGGAGACCTCGCAGTCCTCGAAGGTGCCCCGGGAGCGGCCGAGGACGTGGATGCCGTGGCCGGCGGTGCGGGTGATCCGGCAGCGGCGGAAGACCGGGTCGGTGCCCGCGGCCAGCGCCACGCCGTGCGCCTTGGTGTTCGAAATGGTGCAGTCCTCGATGACCGCGCGGCCCGAGGTGCTGACGTAGATCCCGACCAGGCTGTCGCGCACCGTGCAGCGCAGCAGCCGGGTGGAGCTGCGTTCCTCGAGGGCGACGGCGGGCTTGTCGGTGGCGGAGATCTCGCAGTCCTCGATGGATCCGCGCCCCTCGCCGTTGGCGCACACGCCGTTGCCGCGCGCGTCGCGCAGCACGCAGTTGCGCACGACCGGGTTGGCCCGCTCCCCGATGACGATCGCGGAGCTGCCCAGGTGCTCGATGACGCAGGCGTCGATGACGCTGCCGTCGCCGGAGGAGGTCTCCACGATGCCCGCGCCGGCCGGGTTCACCACCCGGCAGCCGCGCATGGCCAGGGTGCCGCGCTGCCGGGTGAGCACCGCGGCCCAGGCGTTCCCGTGCACCTCGCAGTCCTGCAGCGCCGCCTGGCCGCGCGGCACGTCCACCACCGGCAGGTCGTCGTCAAGGCCCTGCAGGATCAGCCCGGTCAGCTGCACCGCCTCGGCGACGACCTGGATCACCGCGCCGCTCGGCGGGGCGATCTTGACGCTGCCCGGGGCCTGCTCGGCGACCATGGTGACCATCTTGGAGATGACCAGGTTCTCCGGATACAGGCCCGGGCCGATGGAGATGACGGCGCCGGGCCTGGCCGCCTCGAGGGCCTCGGCGATCGTGCCGTAGGCCCCGGATCCCGCCGGTTCGGCGGAGACCCTCAGCATCCGCGACATGCCGGCTCCCCCTTCGTCCACGGGCCGGCGGCACGGCCGGCTAGGCGGTGCATGAGACCTGGATGGCGTCGGCCGCGTCGTGAGCGTACGTCACGGCGGTGTCGGTCCAGTCGATGCCCCGAGAGTGCAGCATGACCACGAGCAGGCTGCCGGAGACGGGGAACGAGCCCTCGGAGACCCACTGCCCGAGATACGAGGGCTGCTGGATGCTGAAGGACCCGACGGTGTCGGCATAGGCCGTGCTGGAGTTCTGCACGGTGTAGTAACTCGGGTCACCGCCGACGTCGATGATGTTGTTCACGTCGGGGATGTAGACCCGGAGGGAGCACTTGCCGACCTTCACGGGGTCGGTGTCGAAGGTCCAGAGGATGTAATTGCCCGTGTCGTCGGTGTCGGCGCCGGACATCGGCATGGCGAAGTACGAACCGGCGCAACCGTCGCCGGTGAAGCCGCCGGAATCCTTGCCGAGGAAGCCGGAGTTGCCGTCGTCGAACCAGCCGTAGGCCGCGAAGCCCGTGCCGGCGTCGGTGCAGTCGTGTCCGCCGACCGCGTTGTAGGTCGCGGGAGGCGGGGCGGCGGAACTGCTACTCGCGGGCGCGGTCGCGGCGCCGCCGGACGTGCTCGGCTGGGTGCTGTGCGTCGCCGCGGTGGTCTGGCCGGTGCCGGCCGGCTTGCCGGAGTGCGCGGACTCAGCGGAGTGCGGGGACTTGCCGCCGTTGGGGGTCGGGTGGGTCTGCAGGGTCGCCGGCACGGTCGGGCCGGTGCCGCCCTGAAGCAGCCCGGGCCCGTTGGCCGCGCGCGAGAAGACGGCCGAGCCGACCAGCTGCGCGCTCTTCGCCGGTCCGGGGCCGCCTATCTGGGCGAACAGGACGGACAGCCCGACGAGCGCGACCCCGCTGAACGCGGCCGCGGCGATCGCCGGCCGAGACAGCCGCCGACGCCCCGTCTTGCCGCCCGCCGCGACCTCGGCACCCGAGGCGGCCACGACCGTGGCGAGGCCGAGAATGGCCGGATGGGCCTCGGACTCCTCATCGAGGTCCACGTCGTGGTCCGAGTCGGACGCCTCGATTCCGGCGTTCCCCTCGACCTCGACGGGTGTGCTCTCGACCTGCCCGGAGATCGGCGGAACCTGCCCCGTGACAGGGGCGGACGCGGGCTCGACGAGGGCGGCCTTCGTCGCTTCGGCCGTTGCGGGGGCTTCGGCGTCCGCGGCGGGGGATGCCGACGGCGCGGTCTCCTCGTCCTCCGCCCAGACCACGAGCGGAAGCTCCACCTCGGCGTCGCCCGGCTGCTGCTCGTTGTGCCGCTCAGCGTCCACTTCGCTCCTCGACCCTGCGATTCGACGAACCCGCGGGAGGCCCGGAACACCTCCCGTTCGGTCTACGGCGCCCGTCCCGCGGCCGGTTCACGGCGGCGGGACGGGCGGCGGGGCGCGAGGGTCAGACCTTCTTGCCCATCAGCACGTCCGCCACGTGCTCGTCCAGCGGGACGGGCCCGGGCTTCGGCTTCGGCTCTGGCTTCGGTTCGGGCTTCGGCTGAGGCTTCGGCTCGTGCGCGTGGATCGCCGGCACCTCGACCACCATCGCACCGGTGTAGTGCCCGGTGCCGTTGTAGTGGACCAGCACCGGGATGCCGCCGACCGGCCCGACCACCGCTACCGGAGCCTGCCCACCGACTCGCAGCGCACTGATACGCAGCCCGAGGGCGTGCGCCGTCAGCGGGAGGAACGCGTCGCCCTCCGGCGTGTTCCACCGGTTGGCCCAGTTCTGCACGGCGTTGCGCACGGCCTGGATCTCCTGGGCGTCCAACGGCTCCGTGCTGCTGGTGTACGCGGCCGTGGTGAGGTCGCGCAGCTGGGTCAGGCCGAGCGCCTCCGGCGGCGGCAGCGCGTGGGCCGTGCGGACGTAGGCGGTCTGCGGCCCCGTGCCGAGCGCCGTGTCGCCGAGAACCCATTCGGTCTCGTCGATCCTGGCTCTCGTCAGGCCTCCGGGCAGCGACGCGAGGTGTTCGCGATACACGGAGCGCAGTGCTTCGTCCGAGACGGCGTCGACGTCGGCGGGGTCGGCAGTGGGATGCGTGTCGCGCCAGTGCTGGACGGCTCCCGCGGTGAACCTCCAGGGCACGTCGGCGACGGCGGTCGCCCGGGCGTCACGAAGGGTCGCCGGATCCGTCGCGCCGCCCGCCAGTTCCCGCGTCCGCGCGCGGATGTAGTGGTCGCGCAGGGCTTGCGGGGTGAGCACGCTCGACCAGGCGTCGTCGGTGATACCCAGCCGGGCGAGCGTGTCGAGCAGTTCCTGACGCTCCATGCTCTGGACGCGGGTCCTGAACGCGCCGATGCCGTGCTGCCGCAACTGGCCGACCACATCCAGCGGCACGTGGCCGGAGTCCAGTGTGTCGACGTACGCGGAGACGCGGCCGCGCACCATCCGCACCAGGTTCCGGGCGGAACCGACGTCCGTGCCCGGGTGGCCGGAGCCGTGCATCCCGGAGACGGTGCTGTGGATGCCCGCGAGGTTCGACAGCCAGCCGTCCGTCGCCTGGTCGTATCCGGGCTCGTCGTGGAACACGTCGCGCAGCTGCGGCCCCGCGTTGGCGAGGACGGAGTAGACCAGGCAGTTTCCATCGCCGGCCACCGGGATCTGCCGCACCGTCAGCGTCGGCTCCGGGGGCGTGGGCGGCGGGGGCGGCGCGGACTCTTCATGCCACCCGTGATCGACGGCATTGAAGAAGTCTTCGCCGTCCACAACGGTAGGCGTCTCCGCGACCTCACTCGGCCCTTCTGGCGGGTCATAGAAGACGTCACCGTCCGGATCGACATACCGACCCTCAGCCTGCTCTTCGACGGCGTCGTAGAACGTGTCCTCGGGGAACACGTCCTCGAAGTCGTCCTTGAGGTCCTCCAGCCCCTTGGTCGCGATCAGCCCGTGCAGCGCGTTGCGCACGAAGACCTGGATCCCGTCGCCCTTCGGACCCTTGACGGTGACGTATCCGTCGATCGCGACGTAGGTCATCTCGTGCTTCCTGAGCGCGTTCTGCTCGTCGACCTCGCTGGGCTCGAAGCTGTCGGCGGTCGCGCTCTGCCCGCCGTGTTCGAACGTCGTGGGGCCGTCGAGGTCCGCGATGCCGTACTTCTCGCCGCCGGCCGCGCTCACCTTCACGCCCCAGCCGGAGGTGTTCTCCTGCTCGGAGACCGGCTTTGTCTGAGACTGCGCGTATTTACGATCCTTGAACACGCCCTTCGCCTCCAGCGGGCGGATCGACTCGACCTTCAGGATCGCCTTGGCGGCCGGCTTGGTCGGCAGCGGGATCTCGAACTCGCCCTTCAGCAGATCGCTGGTTTGGGTGCGCAGCGGGGCGCCCTCGGTGGCGAACCGGACTCCCACGCCGTGCTTCGTGCCCATGTCGAGCGCGGGGACCACGTCGGCGCCGTCGGTGTCCGGGTCCTGCGGACGCCGGGAGGTCGGGAGCGCCACGACGGGGGTCCACTTGGCGATCGCCTCGCTCACCAGCGCCGCCTTCGGGCGCAGGTTCTCGGCGAGGCGGTTCTCCAGGTCCGTCGGCTTCGGCAGCTCGCCCACCCAGGTGGGCCGCTCGCCCTGCGCGGCGACGTGGTCCACCAGCGGGGCGGCCGGGTCGAAGTCCTCGATGGGACTCGTGTCGTCCTTCACCAGGTGGGTGGGGACGAGCATGCGCAGCGAGCCCCGCAGATCGCCGGCGTTCGCGTCCAGCGAGCTGTCGTAGGACCACGCGACGTCCCGCTTGGCGTCGAAGTACGCCGCGAGCTCGGCGGTGCCCGGTGAGGAGAAGTACTCGGCCGCGGCGTCGGCGGCCTTGATCGTGTACCGCTGCATGCCCTTGAGGATCTGGTGGAACGGCTCGATGAAGTACGAACTCTCACGCAGCTCGAGCCGGTAGGTCACCGGGTGATTGAACTCGTCCGAGGCGTCCTCGGGATTGCCCCTGGTGATGTTCTTGGTGCTCGAGTTCTCGCCGACGGCGAGCGAGGAGCCCCGACCGTACGCGCCCTGCACCCCGCCGCTGACGATCGCCCGGCCCGGCAGCGCCGAGGACTTCGCCGTGCCCTTCAGCTGCCAGCCGCTGCCCTGCTCCTTCGTGTTGGATTCCTCGTCGAAGCCCTCGCTGCGCAACGTGAGCTCGGTGTCCGGCCGCGTCATGTGCTTGGTGGCCGGCAGCACGTCCGCGGTGATCCGCCCGACCATGAAGCGGGTACCGCCGAAACCGTCCGGGATCGGGATGACGAAGTAGTGCCCGGTGGTGAACAGGGACGCGATGTGCCCGGCCAGTCCGTCGACGACCGCCGCGACCGCCCGGTACCGCAGGTTCGGCCGGTGCACCGCGCCGATTCCGTCCACGGTGACCGGCGCGGGCTGCAGCTTGCGCCCGACCATCACGTTGAGCGTGTGGTCGAACACCGCGTCGGCGTTCAGCCGCTCCGGATGGCCGCTGATCACGCCGAGCGCGCCGTCCACGTAGATGCGCGCCGGGACCTGCGTCGACCCGTCCGGCAGCGTCCTGCCTTCGGGCAGGGCCCGCATCGGACCTTCTTCCGGCTTCGCGATCTCCGGGTCGGCCTTGATCGCGGCCTCGATCTTGGCGGGCAAGGTGAGTCCGAGGTCTTGGACGAACCGGTGCGGCACCATGACCTGCAGGCCGTTGCGCACGGTCAGGAACTCGCGCTCGACCCAGGACTTGCTTCCGCTCCAGCGGACCGCGATGAACTCGTAGATGACCTCGTCCGCCTCGAACGTGTGCGTGGGCCCGCCGAGGGTGGAACGGGTGACGTCGATCTTGCCCACGGATTCGGAGTGCGACCGGCTGCTGTTGTGCGAGCCACTGAGGGCGACCGAGGCCGCGAAGTGGACCCCTTCCATGGCGTCGTCCGTCGTCTTGCCGGGTTTATCCGACTTCTCGTCGGACTGGCCGAACTTGGCGACCGCCCCGATCGCCGCGGCGGCGGAGTACTCGACGCCCTTCTCGTCTCCCTGCTGCAGATGGGAGACACCCTGCAGGTAGTGCTCGACCTCCGCGTCGGGGCGGTTCACGTAGGTCGGCCCGTATGCCTTGGCCCGAACGATGATCGCCGCCTTGTCGCCGCCCACCGTGCCGAGCGGGA
>Ga0302314_10020500_pt1 | contig 10928 bp, 9 predicted proteins | sample III_Palsa_N2_3_FD_200533 | JGI IMG/M metagenome (GOLD analysis project Ga0302314, IMG submission 200533) | Peat permafrost microbial communities from Stordalen Mire near Abisko, Sweden - III_Palsa_N2_3 | ecosystem: Environmental > Terrestrial > Soil > Palsa > Peat permafrost | place: Sweden... | reverse complement strand
AAACCGACAAGGCCGACATCGAGATCGAGGGTCTGCTGCTCGAAGTGCTGTCCGACTTCGCCGTCACCATCCCGGAGTTGGGCACCATCACCGCGGAGCGAACGCCGTTCGTCGTGCTCACCTCGAATGCGACCCGCGAACTGTCCGAAGCCCTCAAGCGTCGTTGTCTGTTCTTGCACATCGACTTTCCCAGCCCCGAGCTGGAACGCCGAATTCTGTTGTCGCGTGTTCCCGAGCTGCCCGCCCACATCGCCGAGGAGTTGGTGCGCATCATCGGCGTGCTTCGCGGCATGCAGCTCAAGAAGGTGCCGTCGGTCGCCGAGACCATCGACTGGGGACGCACCGTGCTGGCACTCGGTCTGGACACCATCGACGACGCGACGATCGCCGCGACCATGGGCGTGGTGCTCAAACACCAGTCCGATCAGCAGCGCGCCACCGGCGAACTACGGCTGAACTGAGGTCCGGCTGATGGCCGTCCGCCGTACTCGCCCCAGCCAGCCGTTGGCCCCGCACGGACTGCCCGGTCACTTGGTGGGCTTCGTGGAAGCGCTGCGCGGGCAAGGCATCTCGGTAGGTCCGTCGGAGACGGTGGATGCCGGCCGGGTGATTGGAGTGCTCGGACTCGGTGACCGGAACGTGCTGCGGGAAGGTTTGGCGTGCGCGGTGTTGCGCCGACCCGAGCATCGCGAAACCTACGACGCGATGTTCGACCTGTGGTGGCCCGCCGCGCTGGGCGCCCGCGCGGTGGTGACTGAAGAGGCAGCCGCCGACCCCGAATCCCAGTTGCCGCCCGACGACGTCGACGCGATGCGCCAGATGCTGCTGGATCTACTCACCGACAACCCCGACCTCGCCGACATGGACGACCGACTGGTCGCAATGATCGCGCAGATCGTCGACGCCTATGGCAAGTACAATTCCAGTCGCGGCCCGTCGTACTCGTCGTATCAGGCGCTCAAGTCGATGGCGCTCGACGAGTTGGAGGGCAAGCTGCTGGCCGGCCTGCTCGCCCCCTACGGCGACGAGCCCACCCCCACCCAGGAGCAGATCGCCAAAGCCCTTGCCGCGCAGCGGATCACTCAGCTTCGCAAGATGGTCGACGCCGAAACCAAGCGACGTACCGCCGAGCAACTCGGTCGCGACCACGTCCAGATGTACGGCATCCCACAGCTTTCCGAGAATGTCGAGTTCCTGCGCGCGTCGGGTGAGCAGCTGCGCTCGATGCGCAGGGTCGTGCAACCGTTGGCCCGTACGCTGGCCACCCGGCTGGCCGCTCGGCGGCGCCGTGCCCGCGCCGGGGCGATCGACCTGCGCAAGACGCTGCGCAAATCGATGTCGACCGGTGGCGTGCCGATCGACCTGGTGCTGCGCAAACCGCGCCCGGCCCGCCCCGAACTGGTGGTGCTGTGCGACGTATCGGGCTCTGTCGCCGGATTCAGCCACTTCACCCTGCTGCTGGTGCACGCCCTGCGACAACAGTTCTCCCGCGTCCGGGTCTTCGCCTTCATCGACACCACTGACGAGGTCACGCACATGTTCGGACCGGACGCCGACCTCGCGGTGGCGATTCAGCGGATCACCCGGGAGGCCGGTGTCTACACCCGCGACGGACACAGCGACTACGGCAACGCCTTCGTCTCGTTCGTGCAGGCGCATCCGAACGTGTTGTCGCCGCGCAGCTCGCTGCTGGTGCTCGGGGACGGGCGCACCAACTACCGCGACCCGGCCACCGACGTGCTGACCCACATGGTGACGGCCAGCCGGCACGCGCACTGGCTCAATCCCGAGCCCAAGCACCTCTGGGGCAGCGGCGACTCCGCGGTACCCCGCTATCAAGACGTCATCACCATGCACGAATGCCGGTCGGCCAAGCAGCTTGCCGCGGTGATCGACCAGCTGCTGCCGGTCTAGGGTCGGGCAGGCCATAAACCCTGGTGGAGAGGTCTGCTGCGCATCCGCACTGCCGGAAGTGGTTTCCTCAGTGCACAGGTCAAAATGAGGCTATTCTCAGCTCGGCATCAGGTAAACGTACAAAGCCGGCTGGATCCGAACCGAACGTTTTCCGGCGAATTCGGGCTCAGGTGCGCTTCTTGCGACCGGCAGGAATTGAGTGAGGTTCGTCATGTTGAAGAGTCTTCGCATAGTCGCGCCGATCGTCGGTGCGACCGGGGTGTCGATCGCCCTAGCTGTATCGGCCCACGCCGACGCGGACGACCCGTTGCTGGGCAGCACCAATGCGATCTTCCTCGGCGGCACTGCCGAACCGACACCGTCGACGGCCTACGTGGAGGCCGCCGATAAGCTATATCTGGAGCCGTTGGGGTTCGCCGGTGGCGCGTCAATCTGCGACATGGCCGGAAGCTTGCCCTGCGACGGTTCGTTGCAGGTGTTGACGACGCCCGAAGTGTTCGAGTTCGGCCCGAGCAGCCTTCAGGACGAGACCGACATCATTAGTGCGGTGGAAGCTGAATACGCCGCGGGTGACATGAGTGCCACCGACCCGCTGACGGTGTTCGCCTACTCGCAAAGCGCCCTTGCCGCTTCGGCGGCAGAGAAAGTACTCTCGGCCACCATCCCCAAGGACGACCTGCATTTCGTGTTCATCGGCGACCCAAGCGACGCGAACGGCATAGCCACCAACATCTATGCAGACCTTGTCCAGTCGTTCGGCGGCGGTACGACCGGGACGAACCTAACCAACGACATTCTCACTGCCATCAACGAAGACCAATTTGCCCCCGGCGGCTCGCTTGCCGGCTACACACCGGATGACCTTTATCAGACGACCAACTACACGATCGACACCGACGGGGTCGCCGATTGGCAAGAGGATTTCGACGCAACCCTTGCTGCCGACCACGGCAGCTACATCGACGCCTTCGGTAACGCTCTGTACCACTTCTTCACCACCCACGTGGAATACCTGGGGTTGACGCCGGAGGAGGTCGCCAGCGGCATTGCCGCCACGCCCATGGGGAGCTTGACCACGACCATCACCATTCCGGACGGATCAGACCCGGGCACCCTCATCAACGACCCGACGGCGCTGCTGGACGCTTTTGAACACGGGATTGCGACCAGCGGAGCGCTCACCGCCTTGCTGGATACCGTCGAGGACCTCTTCAACCCTGCCTACGCCTGACTCCACTTGCCGAGAACCCGACCTCCATCCGGAGAGCCGCGGCCTGAAGGTTACGAGCAACCTCCCTGCGTCCCAGGAGGTCAGCCCCGCATTTCGACTCCAGTAAGCTGGCAAACCATGCGAAAGCGGCGGCTAGGAGTCATGGGTGGGACCTTCGATCCCATCCACAACGGTCACCTGGTCGCCGCCAGCGAAGTGGCCTCCATGTTCGATCTCGACGAGGTGGTCTTCGTGCCGAGCGGTCAGCCGTGGCAGAAGAAACGCACGGTCAGTGCCGGCGAGGAGCGGTACCTGATGACGGTGATCGCCACCGCCGCGAACCCGCGCTTCTCGGTGAGCCGGGTCGACATCGATCGTGTTGGACACACCTACACCAAGGACACGTTGCGGGAGCTACAGGCGCTCAACCCGGACTCTGAGCTGTATTTCATCACCGGCGCCGACGCGCTGGCGTCCATCCTGTCCTGGCAGGACCTGGAGGAACTCTTCGCGCTGGCGAAGTTCGTCGGGGTGAGCCGGCCCGGTTACGAACTGGGCAGCGAACACCTCTCCGACATCCTCGCCGGGCTGCCCGAAGACGCGCTGAGGCTCGTCGAAATCCCGGCGCTGGCCATCTCTTCGACCGACTGTCGTCTGCGCGCCGAAGAGGGCCGCCCGTTGTGGTATCTGATGCCGGATGGCGTCGTGCAGTACGTCTCCAAGCGCGAGCTCTACCGCAAGCCTCAGGGCGAGGCATGACGGCCGCGCCGGAAGCGCTCGAGATGGCAGGAGTCGCCGCGCGAGCAGCCGCGTCGAAGCTCGCCGACGACGTCGTCGTCATCGACGTCTCCGAACAACTGGTGATCACCGACTGCTTCGTGATCGCCTCGGCTTCGAATGAGCGGCAAGTCAACGCCATCGTCGACGAGGTCGAGGACAAGATGCGCGAAGCCGGCCACAAGCCCGCCCGCCGCGAGGGCACCCGCGAAGGCCGGTGGACGCTGCTGGATTACGTCGACATCGTGGTGCACATCCAGCACCAAGACGAACGCGATTTCTATGCGCTCGACCGGCTGTGGCGGGACTGCCCGGTCGTGGCTGTGGACGTATCGTGACGATTCGCCGGCTGGTGATGCTGCGCCACGGTCAAACCGAATACAACCTTCGCAGCCGGATGCAAGGTCAGCTCGACACCGAGCTGACGGACTTGGGACGCGCCCAGGCTGTCGCGGCAGCCGCGGCGCTGGCCAAACATCAGCCGCTGCTCATCATCTCCTCCGATCTGCGCCGCGCCTATGACACCGCGGTAGCGCTGGCGGAGCTCACCGGCCTGCCGGTGCACGCCGACGAACGTCTACGCGAAACACATCTCGGCGACTGGCAGGGCATGACACACCGCGAGATCGACGCGATCGCACCGGGTGCCCGGCTGGCGTGGCGTGAGGATGCCACTTGGGCACCGCACGGTGGCGAGAACAGGGTCGACGTCGCCGCACGCAGCCTGCCGCTGATCGCCGAACTTCTCGCCGGTGAGCCTGATTGGGGCGTTGCCGAAGAGCCGGCGCGACCGGTGGTGCTGGTCGCCCACGGTGGCTTGATCGCCGCGTTGACCGCGGCGTTACTCGGCCTGCCCGTTGGCAACTGGCCTGCAATAGGCGGTATGGGCAACGCGAGTTGGACGCAATTGTCCGGATATTCCACCGATCCGGATTCCGGCGCAGCCGGTTTCGACGCCATCCGCTGGCGACTCGACGTGTGGAATGCTTCGGCGCAGGTCGCGGGCGATGTTCTCTGAGCGTCGCTCGACCTTGCTGGTCTTCGCCGACTCGCTTTCCTACTACGGTCCAACCGGTGGCCTACCCGCAGACGATCCACGCATCTGGCCCAACATCGTTGCTGCCCAACTGGATTGGGATGTAGAGCTGATCGGCCGTATCGGCTGGACCTGCCGGGACGTCTGGTGGGCGGCCACCCAGGACCCGCGTGCCTGGGCAGCGTTACCGCGGGCCGGTGCGGTGGTGTTCGCGACCAGCGGCATGGATTCGCTGCCCTCGCCGTTGCCGACGGCGTTGCGGGAGCTCATTCGCTATGTGCGCCCGCCGTGGCTGAGGCGATGGGTGCGCGAGGGCTACGGGTGGGTGCAGCCACGACTTTCTCCGGTTGCCAGGGCAGCGTTGCCGCCGCACCTTTCCGCTGAGTATCTCGAATTGACCCGGGGAGCAATTGATTTCAACCGGCCAGGCATTCCGATCGTGGCCTCGTTGCCGTCGGTGCATGTCGCCGAGACCTACGGCAAGGCCCATCATGGCCGGGCCGGCACCGTCGCGGCCATCAGCGACTGGGCCAGCCGGCATGACGTTCCGCTGGTGGACCTGAAAGCCGCTGTCGGCGAACAGGTCATGAGCGGCCGCGGCAACCCCGACGGAATCCACTGGAATTTCGAAGCCCACCAGTCCGTCGCCGACTTGATGCTCAAAGCGCTGGCTGAGGCCGGCGTGGCGACCGACAAACCCCGCGGCTAGCTGCATGCCCGTCCTGGTGGTAACCGACTCGTCGGCGCGCCTGCCCGATGCACTGCGTCGGCAGTGGGCGATACGTCAAGTCCCCCTTCATGTTCTACTCGACGACACCGATCTGCGTGACGGGGTGGACGACATTCCGGACAACATCCATGACTACTGCAATGCGACGACCGCCGCCGCGACACCGGCTGAGTTGGCGGACGTGTATCGGCGGGCATTGGAGGACAGTGGCGGCGACGGGGTAGTGGCAGTGCACCTCTCGGGGGCGTTGTCGGGAACGTTTGCCGCCGCCACGACGACTGCGGCCGGAATCGGTTCGTCGATCAGGGTTCTCGACTCGAAATCGGCCGCAATGAACACCGGCTTCGTCGCGCTGGCCGCCGCGCGGGCAGCCGCCGACGGCGCCGGGCTGGACACCGTCGCCGCCGCCGCCGCCGCGGCGGTGAGCCGCAATTACGCGTTCATCGTCGTACACCAGCTGGATAATCTGCGACGCAGCGGACGCATCGGCGGCGCCGGCGCCTGGCTGGGCACCAAATTGTCACTCAAACCGCTGCTGCGCATCGACGACGGCAAACTCGTTCTGGCGCAACGGGTACGCACGGCGACCAAAGCGACCGCGACGATGATCGACCGGGTGTGCGAGGTCATCGGCGAACGGTCGGCGTTGATCGCGGTGCATCACGTCGCCAATCCCGATGGCGCACAGAACGTGGTCACCGCGCTTGCCGAGCGATTGCCCGGCTGCGGCGCGCCGATCGTGACCGAGCTGGGCCCAGTGCTGGCCCTGCATGTCGGGGCGGGTGCGCTCGCGGTGTGCGTCGAGTTGGCCGACGACTAACCCCGCGCCGTCACGATTTCTGTACTGCCAGCGGCGCGGTGTTGTCCTCCGCGGCAGCCGCCGACCGTGGCTTCGGCGTGGCATGGTCACCGCGGGGATGGACGACCTGCGGCCACCAGAACCAGCGGCCGAGCAGCGTTGCCAGCGACGGCATGAACAGCGTGCGCACCACCAGGGTGTCGAGCAGCAGACCGATGCAGACCGTCGAGCCGAACTGACCCAACACCGTCAGCTCACTGCCCAGCATTGCCGCCATGGTGAAGGCGAACACCAGACCCGCCGAAGTCACCACCGCACCGGTACCGGCCATCGACCGGATGTACCCGGTCTTGAGTCCGGCGTGAATTTCTTCTCTGAACCGCGACACCAGTAGCAGGTTGTAGTCCGAGCCGACAGCCAACAGGATGATGACCGACAGCGCCATCACGATCCAGTGGATGTGTATGCCGAACAAGTCCTGCCAGATCAGCACCGACAGCCCGAACGATGCGGCGATCGAACTGCTCGCGGTCCCGACGATCACCAATGCGGCGACCACGCTGCGGGTGAGCAGCAGCATGATCATGAAGATCAGTGTCAGGGCCGACACCACGGCGATCATCAAGTCGTACTTCTCGCCGTCGGCCATGTCCCGGAACGTTGCCGCCGTCCCCCCGAGATAGACCTTGGCCTCCGACAGCGAGGACTGTTTGAGTCCTTCCTGCGCGGCGGTTCGCTCGGCGGTGACGCGCTCGATTCCTTCCGGCGTCATCGGGTCGCCTTGGTGAGTGATGAAGAACCGCACCGACTTTCCGTCGGGGGAGAAGAACATCTTCACGCCGCGAATGAATTCCGGGTTGGAGAACGCCTCGGGCGGCAGGTAGAAGAAATCGTCGTTCTGCGACTTGTCGAAGCTCTGTCCCATCACGATGGAGGTATTACTCATCGCCTCCATCTGATCGATCATCGCTTTGAACGTCTGATACATGGTCAGCGTCAGACCATGAGTTGTCTTCAACGTCTCGAGCATGATCGGGATCAGCTGCTCCAATTCGTGCGAGGCCGCCGCGGTGCGCGAGATGTCGCCGGAGAGCTCGTGGAATTTCTCGGCGAGTTGGTCGAAGCCGTCGATCGAGTCGAACAACGACCGGAACGAGATGCAGACGGGGATGTCGTAGCAGTGCTTCTCCCAATAGAAGTAGCTGCGGATCGGCCGGTAGAAGTCCTCGAAATCCGCGATGTGGTCACGCAGGGTATCGGTGATCTCGGACGTTTCCTGGGTGGTCTTCGCGCTGTCGAGGGCGGCGGTGGCCAGATCGTGGGTGACTTTCGCCTGGCGGGTCGTCACGTCGATCATGATCTGCATCTCATCGGCCATCTTCAGAATGTCGGCCATTCTGTCTTTCAGGAACTTCATGTTCTGCATCGTCGTCTGGCTCTGGATGCTGTTCTGGAACGGAATTGAGCTGTGCTGGATGGGAATTCCCAGCGGCCGGGTGATGTCCTGGATCATCGCGATGCCGAGGGTCCGGATCTCGTTCTTGGCGACCTTGTCCAACACCAGCATGTCGGCCGGATTGCGCATGTCGTGGTCGGCCTCGATCATCAGCAGGTCCGGATTCATCCGGGCTTCGGAGAAGTGCCGATCGGCCGCGGCGTAGCCGATGTTGGACCGGGCTGATTCGGGTAGATAATGACGGTCGTTATAACTTGGTTTGTATCCGGGTAAGGCGACCATACCGACCAGGACAACAGCCCCGCTCACCGCGAAAACCGGTGCGGGCCAACGCACGACCGCGGTACCGACCCGCCGCCAGAGCCGGCCGCGGGCCTGCCCCTTCTTTTCGAACAGCCCGAATCTGCTGCCCACGAAAACCACGGCTGGGCCCAGCGTCAAGCCCGCCGCCACCACGACGATCATGCCGATGGCCACCGGGTCGCCCATGGTGTGGAACCAGGGCAACCGGCAGAAGCTGAGGCAATACGTCGCGCCGGCAATGGTCAGCCCGGACCCAAGCACGACCGGGGCCACACCCTTGAAGGTTGTGTAGTAAGCGCTTTCGCGGTCTTCTCCGGCGCGACGCGCCTCCTGATAGCGGCCGACGAGGAAGATGCCGTAGTCGGTGCCGGCCGCGATCGCAAGCATCGTCAGGATGTTCGCTGCGAACGTGGTGAGCCCAAAGGCGTTGTTGTAACCGAGAACCGCGACGATTCCGCGTGCGCAGGCCAGCGCCACGAACGTCATGAACAGCTGGATCAGCGTCGTGACGATCGAGCGGTAGACCAGCAGCAGCATGATCGCGATGGCGCCCATGGTGAACAGCGTGATCTTCGCCAGGCTGTCGTTGCCGATGACGTGCATGTCGTCCGACAGCGCCGCCGAGCCGGTGACGTGAGCCTTGACCCCGGGCGGCGCCGGCTCGTCGTCAACGACCTTGCGGACGGCCTCCACGGACTTGTTGGCCTGTGTGGTGCCCTGATTACCGGCGATGTTGACCTGGACGTAGGAAGCCTTGGCATCGGCGCTCTGCGCGCCCGCCGCGGTGAACCGGTCACCCCAGAAGTCCTGGATGTGCTGCACGTGCTCAGGATCGGCTCGCAGCTTACGGACGATGTCGTCGTAGTAGCGGTGCGCGGCGTCGCCGAGCGGCTGCTGACTTTCCACCACCACCATGACCGTGCTGTTGGAACTGAACTCGTGGAAGTTGTGCCCCATCCGCATCATCGCTTGATTCGACGGCGCTTCCAGGGGCGCCATTGGCGCGGAATGGTTTTCGCCGACGATTTCCAGGCTCGGAACGGCGACGTTGACCCCGACGGTCAGCGCGACCCAGCCCAGGATGATCGGAATCGCGAAGATGCGAATGAGATGCGGGATAAAAGGGCGGTGCGGTTTGGCTGCTGTGCTCTGAGTGTCGGTGTCGGTCATGCGGACTTCACCAGGCAGAACGTTTGGGCGTTGTGGCCGTCCGAGCTGCGGTGCTCGCGTAGCTCTCCGTCAACGGTGATACGGCAGCCGATGTAGCCGGCATCCGTCTGCGCCATGATGTTGGCGCTCACCGCGGGCAGAGTGGTGGAAATGGTGTACGACCATGGCAGCGGCGCGTTGTTGACCTGGTGGGTGTTGGCGTCGGCGTCCCAGTAGTTGATGTTCGCGACGCTGCCGGGCGGCCCGTCGATCTCGTACTTCACCACTTTGGGGTTGAACTGCACGATCTTGATTCCGGCTCCTGAGTTCGCGTTGAGGTCCTGCGAGGCGAACACCTTGTGCAGGCGCGTCACGGCCAGGGTGGAAACTGACAGGACCACCGCGAGCAGCAGCGGTATCCAGGCACGTTTGAGCAGACCGCTAATCGACATCGCCCTCACTCGGTCTCCTCCCGCCGCCCGTCCGCAATGTTGTCCGCGAACGCGTCAAGCCACGGATCCTTTCCGCAGTCGAGAACGGACGCGTCCGGGGCAGCTTTGCCGAAAGAGCTGGCCTTTGTCGGTCATCGTCGCCGATGCCGCTTAGAACCTTTGCTCGGCTAACGATGCTAGACGATAGGGCACGCCCGCGTTCTGTTAGGTCCCTACGACGTATCGCTCCTCGCACGGTTACTGAGCGGCGCGGCCCGTGACCGGCGGGAGGTCGGCCAGCGTGACGATTCCCGGCTTGGCGGCCACGACTGCGGGCATCGCGTTGGTCACCGGCATCGCGGTGTAGATCATGCCCAGGCCCATGAATCCCGGCTCGGTCCACCCCTTAGGTGGCAGACAGTGCACCACGGTGCGCATATTGGGCACCCCAAACACCTGAATGACGTGGCCGTGCTCGAGTGGCTTGGGCGGCACCACGTGACTGCCCATCGTCCAGTTGAAGCCGACGCTGACCACGTTGTGGTCGCCGACCCAGCCGCGGTGGTAGCCGAAGACGCTGCCGACCGTGCCGGCCGGGATCTTCATGAAGCCCAAGTCTGAATCACCGGTGGCTGCGGTGAAGGTGACGTCGAAGGTCATCTTGTCGAGCTGCGCGCCGATCGCATCGGCCATCATCGCGGCGGATTCGGCGAAGACCTCACTTTCGCGTCGCACGTTCTCGGCCAGCCCGGGCGTGTCAGGGTCTTGCGAGAAACCCATCGCCGTCTGGGTTTCCGCCGATTCGTAGGTAGAGCAGTCCACTGATTCGGTGATGCGGATCTCGTCGACCCGTTCGCAAGACCCGCTGAGCGCCATGCCGACCAGGTTCGTCATCCCGGGGTGCGCGCCGCTGCCAAAAATCGTCGAGCCGCCCCGCTCGCACGCGTCGAGGATCCGCTGCCGGTCCTGCGGTGTCTGCTTACCGCCGGTGATCCAGGCCGCGCTGGAGCACACGTTGATGCCTGACTCGAGCAGCCGAACCAACTCGTCGACGCTGGGCCACAACGGGTTATAGCAACAAGCGTCGGGCCGAAGTGCCAACAGCGCATCAATGTCGTTGGTG
>Ga0302314_10020499_pt1 | contig 10928 bp, 10 predicted proteins | sample III_Palsa_N2_3_FD_200533 | JGI IMG/M metagenome (GOLD analysis project Ga0302314, IMG submission 200533) | Peat permafrost microbial communities from Stordalen Mire near Abisko, Sweden - III_Palsa_N2_3 | ecosystem: Environmental > Terrestrial > Soil > Palsa > Peat permafrost | place: Sweden... | reverse complement strand
AGATCGCGTAGCCGCCACGGTCAAGATGCGTTTCTGATTCGTTTCCGTTTCGTGACATCGATGTCCCGAAAATTGCCGTCCGTGTGACTTCATGCCAAGATGTCCCCCAGTGAGCTGGAGAAACTCCGCATCGTCAACTTGGACGAGGGCATGTAGGGTGGGAGACAACGTTATTTCGAATGGCGAATACCTGGTGTCATGCCGGTGTCCGTAGCTTGACGAACCAGGCCGTCCTGCCACGTTCAGCAGACGGGGGAGACATCGATGTCTAAGGCTGCCGAGCAGCGCGGGCGCCCCGCGAGGCCGACGATGAAGGATGTCGCCGCGCTCGCCGGAGTGGCGATCAAGACCGTGTCGCGGGTGATGAACGGCGAGCCCACGGTCGCACCGGACATCGCGGCCCGGGTCCACGAGGCCGCCGCCAAGCTTGGCTTCCGCCCCAACCTGACGGCCAGCAGCCTGCGCCGGGGCGACCGGCGCACCGCCACGATCGGCCTGCTCCTCGAGGACGTGTCCAACCCGTTCTCGGGCGCCCTGCTGCGCGCCGTCGAGAACCAGGCCAGGGAACGGGGGGTGCAGATCCTGATCGGGAGCCTGGACGAGGACGCCGACCGCGAGCGCGAACTGGCGATCTCGCTGATCGACCGGGGGGTCGACGGCCTCGTGATCGTTCCCGCGGCCCATGACCAGAGCTACCTGATCCCCGAGCTGAAGCTCGGGATCTGCGCCGTCTTCATTGACCGCGAGCCCAGGCTGCTGGGCGCGGACGCCGTCGTCTCCAGCAACCTCGAGGCCGCGGCCGCGGCGGTCGGGCACCTGCGCTCGGCCGGGCACCGGCGGATCGCCTACCTGGGCGACCGCCTCGCCATCGACACGGCCGCGCAGCGGTTCGCGGGCTACCGGCAGGCGCTCGAGCGGGCCGGCCTGGCGGTCGACCCCGCCATCGTCCGGCACGACCTGCGCACCAGCGAGGCCGCGATGCTGGCCGCGGCCGAGATCATCAGCCTGCCCGATCCGCCGACCGCGCTGTTCACCAGCCAGAACCTGGTGACGATCGGGGCGGTCAAGACGCTGCGGCAGCAGGGGAGGCAGCACACGACCGCGCTGGTCGGGTTCGACGACTTCCCGTTCGCGGACGTCCTCGAGCCGGGCGTCACCGTCGTCGCCCAGGACGTCGCCCGGCTCGGGACGCTGGCGACGCAACTGCTGTTCACCCGGCTGGACGGGGAGCAGGCGCCGCCGCGCACCCACGTCATCGAGACCGCCCTCCTCGCTCGCGGATCCGGGGAGATACCTCCGCGTCCTCGGTAGCGGGTACCCCTGACCGGGGCTCGCGCGGCCAGGTCAATAGGTTAGGCAATCCTTTGTCGTAAGGATTCGTTAAGCACGGTCATTGAACCGCGGCCTCCCGGCGAGCGTCTTCCCCCCGGCCCCGCGGGGAATCGCTTACCGATCGCTTACCCGGGCCGTGGGCGGTTCCGTCGTGCATCACTGTGATCTGAATGTGATCTGTCGACGGCCTCGCTCAGACAAGGACAGCGATGACACCAGGCACCTTCTCCGCTATCGCCGGCCACGCGCAGCCAGGTGCCGATGGAGGCGGAGACCAGGGAATGGTGCGCGACTTGCCTCCGATGCGGTGCGCGGACTCCGCGCGCATGCGCGGCGAGCCGCTTGCCGCCAGTGCCGTTCGCTATTCCCGGTTTCTCCTGCTGGAGGCGCCCGGGCCCTGGGGGGACTCCGCTCTGGATGAGCGGCACATGGATGCCGGCGTCGTCAGGCAGCTCGCCGGCGCGGCGTCGGCCACCGACACCCACGTCCTGCTCATCCGCCGCCCGGGCCGTCATCCAGCGTCCGCCCCCGGCTCCGGGAAAAGGTCCATGGCCTGGGCGTTCGCCGATACCTCAACCGGAGTCGAGCGCGTCCTGTGGGGGTCCTGGCGCGATCCCGCCGATCTGCTCGACCTCGATCTCGCCGCACCTACCCCCGGTCCGGCCAACGCCGCGGGGCCGCAACGGCTTGCCCTGGTATGCACGAACGGCAAGCGTGACCAGTGCTGTGCCATCCACGGCCGCCCGGTGGCCGCCGCGATCGCCGCCGCCACCGACTGGGATACCTGGGAGTGCTCGCACCTCGGTGGCCACCGCTTCGCGGCGACCATGATGCTCCTGCCGACAGGAGACATGTTCGGCTGGCTGAACCGGAGTTCGGCCCTTGACGTCATGGAACAATTCACCGCGGGCCAGGTCATGCTCTCCCATCATCGCGGCCGGGCCGGCCAGGCGGTCCACGTGCAGGCCGCGCTGCACTGCGCGGCCGTCCGGCTCGGAGACTTCCGCCATGGCGCGCTCCGGGTAGCGGGGGCGCGTCGCGTCGCGGCCGGGCCTGGCCGCGGCTGGCCGGGGCAGCCGGCGGTCGAGGCTGACCTCTGGGAGGTCGAGGTCATCCACCGCACGGAACATAGCCCGGGAACCGCCTACCGCGTGATCGTGGCCGGATCGGAGCTGGCGCCGAGCCTGCTGTCATGCTCCGATGACAGCCCGAAGGCGGAGACCCGTTACGAGACGATCTCCTTTTCCCGTCTCTCCTAGATTTCTTACGGAATTCGGCGGCTGGCCCAGCCGGGCGCAACGGGCGGTTATTTAGGTAAGCCTAACCAATCCTCGGGCCGCGATGATATTTTTGTAACGACGGCGTCGGCGCATTCTCCTGGTGCCGCCATCACGGATCTGTAAACTCGGCTCAAGAGTCCGCGCGGCGAAGGAGACGAGCATGCGATCGCTTGATAGCCGGGCGGTATCGGAAAGCCTCGAATCGTATTCCCGCGCCCGGCTCGCCGAGAGTGATTTTTTCTCCGGCCTCTCCGCCGGGAAGATTGATCTCGCGCACGTTCGCGAAGTCTTCGGCCAGTATTACCAGTGGCGCAATCGATTCCACCGATGGTTCGGTATCTGCGTCGCCAAGATCGCGCCCTTTAGCGACGCGCTTAACGTTCCGCTTGTTCTCGGCGAACTCATCGCCTGCCTGGAGCAGGAGATCAGCGGGAATCATCATGGGCTGGCGCTCTCTTTTCTCGCCGGGCTTGGCCTAGAAAACCCATCGCGCATTACCATGCTGCCGGTAACCGAGGCCTACTCCGAATCATTTCTCCGCTGCTACTTCTCGGCGGACCGCAGCGGCGATGAGGCGCTGGCTGCCCTCGCCGGGCGGGAGCTCGTCGTGCCCGGCCGGAACAGGATCATCGTCAGTGCCCTTCCCAGGCACTACGGCGTGACATCAGGCCTTGAGTTCTTCAACTTGCATACGCGACTCGAGGCCGAGCACTTTCGGTCCTTGTGGGAGGCATTTGCCCAGGACACCAAGGCGGACGCGGGAATGCTCATCGAGGCGGCCAGGATAGAGATCTGGGAGCACATCACGTTCTGGGATGACGCCTATTCCGCGGTCCTTGGCCAGCAGCACGAACTCGTAGCATGACGCCTGCCTCGCCGAGAAACACAGACAAGGTGGAATAGTTGAACGACTACGATCACTTCCCCGACGGCACATGGCCGGCTCAAGATGTCCCTTACGGCCGGTACCACGATCCCCGAAGCGCGCCTCCCAACGGGCGGCACCGGGACACGGGGGAGCCCGGGTACGCGCCGTCCGGGGTGAACGTGACAATACCGCGCCTGCGGACCGACGGATGGCCAGTGCAGGGCGGCCCGCCGCGGAGCGACGGCGGGAACGGCCATGGGTGGGGATACCCGCCCTCGGCCAGCGGCCCCCAGCCGGCGTACTGGGCACCCAACGGCCGGGCGGCGGCGGGATACTCCCCGCCGCGCGGCGGCCGCCCCCTAGGGCCGTACCCGCCCGGCACCGGCCCGATGCGGGCGTACCGGCCGGGCGACAGCGGTCCCAGGCCGGCGTACGGGCCGCCGCCGGGCGGCAGGCCTGGCCCCGGCCGCCGCCCGGCGGCTAGTAGCTTGCTGGCCCCGCCGGCGGACCCCAGCCGGTCGGCGGGGTACCCGTCCATCAGCGGCCCGCAGCTCGCCTACCAGCTGTCCCACGACGGGCTCTCCACCGGGCGCTCGCCGTCCGGCGGCAAGCAGATCCTGGGCTGGCTGCCGTTCGGCGACAGGCTGGTGCTGCTCCCGAAGGACCGGGCGCCCGACGACGCTGACCCGGAACTGCGCGAGCACAGGGACGTCAGCGGCGGGGCGCTTCGTCCGGCCGTTTTCGGCGCGATGGACGGGCTTGTCACCAATGCCTCGCTGATCGCGGGGATTGGCGGTGGCGGCGGCGGGCACGGCATGATCGTGCTGACCGGCATCGCCGGCCTGATCGCCGGCGCGTTCTCCATGGCGACCGGCGAGTACATCTCGGTCAAGTCGCAGAACGAACTGACGCTAGCGGAAGTCGAGCTTGAGAAGAAGCAGCACGCCCGTGACCCGGCCGGCAAGCTGAGGAGGCTGGCCGAGGTGTTCGTGGAGAAGGGGGTCTCCCCGAATCTGGCCGAGGCGGTCGTGCGGCAGATCTCGGCCGACCCCGAACGGGCCGTCGCCACGCATGTGCGTGAGGAGCTTGGCATAGACCCGGATGACCTGCCGTCACCGCGGACCGCCGCGGTCGCGTCCTTCGCCTCCTTCACCGTCGGGGCACTGATCCCGCTGAGCCCCTTCCTGATCGGGTTCCCCAACCTCACCGCGGCGCTGGTGATAGCGGGGGCTACCGCGTTCATCGGCGGCGCCGCGCTCGCGAAGCTGGTCGGGCGGTCGACAGTGCTCGGCGGCCTGCGCCAGTTCACCGCGGCGTTCATGGCAACCGGCGCGGCCTTCGTCGTCGGGCACCTGATAAGCGGGCACGTTCCCATGTGACGGCGGCGCGGCCGCGTTATTCGGTCGCCGGTTGAGCCCGCGTTCGTTCACACTGACCTGATGGGGCGAACCGTCAGCGCGCTAGTGACCTGGGACGAGGAATGCCTGGGGACCGTCGGTCCCTTCGCGGTCAGCGAACCGTGGTGGGCCGAGGTCGAGCCGGTAGCCGAGCGGCTGCGCGCGGCCCTCGGGGTTCCGGTGCTGGTGCTGCGGCTGCTGCGCGCCGAAGGCGGGGAGGGCGCCCGCGACGGTCACGTGACCTACCACGTGGCCGCGCTCGAGCGCCCGGTTCACCGGCCGCTCGCCGCCGGTCACGCGGACCTGGCCGCGCTACTCGAACCGCAGGAGCTGCGCGCCCCGTGGGCCACCCTCGATGGCCTCCGCGAACTGCTCGACTGGGCGTCGCGCGCCTTGAAAGCCGCCGGGCGCCCGCTCAGCGGGCCCGCCGTCCAGCGCAAGACCTGGAACCTGGCCGCGCTGTTCCGGCTGCCCACCGGCGAAGGCCCGGTGTGGCTCAAGGCGACGCCCGCCTTCGCCGCCGACGAGGCCGCCGTCATCGGCGCGCTCGCCCGGGCGGACCCGACCCTCGTCCCGCCGGTCATCGCGGCCGGGCCGGGCCGGGTCTTGCTCGGGCACCTGCCCGGCGAGGACTGCTGGGACGCGTCGCCGCCGGTCATCGAGAGCGCGCTGCGCCGCCTGGCCGCCGCCCAGGCGACCCTGGCCAGCGGCCAGGCCGACAGCACCGGCGGCATCGCCGGCCTGCCGCCGGGGCTGCCGCCGGAACTGCCGGAGGAACTGCCAGACCGCCGCGCGCCGGTCATCGCCGAGCGGGTCAGCGCCCTGCTCGACCGCCTGGCCGGGACCGGCGAGCTCACCGCCGGGGAAGCGGCCGCGGCCAGCGGGCTGCTCAGCCGGTTCCCGCGGCTGGCGGAGTGCGGCCTGCCCGACACCGTCGTGCACGGCGACTTCCACCCCGGCAACTGGCGCGGCGACGGCGGCCCCCCGGCGCTCGTGGATTTCGCCGACGCCTCCCTCGGAAACCCGGTGTTCGACGGGCTGCGCGCCCGCGACTTCCTGCCGCCGGGCAAGCGGGCGGTAGCGGCCCGCGCCTGGGCCGGCGCCTGGCGCGAGGCGCTCCCCGGCTGCGACCCGGACAAGGCCCTCGCGATCGCCGGGCCGCTGGGCCACCTCGTCAGCGCGCTGCGCTACCAGGAGTTCCTCGACGGCATCGAGCCATCGGAGCGGGTCTACCACCTCGGTGACCCGGCGGCCTCCGTCCGGGCCGCCCTGGACAGCGCCAGAAATGGGAACGGCTAGCCGGCGAACGCCGCGCCGAGCTGGCGCATCGCGTCGTCGAGCAGGACCCCGAGATCAGCGGCGGGCTCGTCCAGCCAGTGCTCGTAGGCGGCGACCGACACCCCGAGGACCGCGTGCGCGATCGCCTGCGGCGCGAGGTCGTCGGGGCGGCGGCCGGTGCGCTCGGCGACGAACTCGGCGACCACCGCGCGCCAGGCGGTGAACCGGATCGTGGAGTGGGCGAGCAGCGTCGGCACCCGCAAGATTAGCTCCATCCGCCGGCGGTGCAGCGGTATCTGCGCCGGGGGAACCAGGTTGAAGTCGATCAGCGCCAGCCGGATGGCGTCCATCAGCGGCACCGCGGGCGGGCAGGCCTTGAGCCGGACCCGCATCCGGTCGAGCTCATGCTCGAACGTGCCCCACGGGATGTCGTTCTTCGAGGGGAAGTAGCGGAAGAAGGTCCGCCGCCCGATCCCGGCGGCCGCGGCGATCTCGTCCACCGTCGTGGCGTCGAACCCGTGCGCCGCGAACAGCGCGAACGCCGCCTGCTCGAGCTCGGCGCGCGAGGTCACCCGCTTGCGACCGGGGTGCGTCGCGGCCGGTGCCGGCACTGGTATCACCATCCTCATACTGGGATGCCCTATTTTACGCCAGCAGAGGCGGGTTCCGTGGTGACAATCAGTGAGGGTCTTGATTTCGGCACCTAGTGCCGCTTACGCTCGTGCCAGATGTCGTTCATGGCACTTGGTGCCACTAGCGCGCGGAGGTTACGCATGGCCGAGCAGACTGCACCAGCGGCGGAGACCGAGGAACTGGCCAGCGACGAGCTCCTCGTCGAAGAGGTCTCGATCGACGGCATGTGCGGCGTCTACTAAGCCCGCCGCACGAGCCGTCATGACCTTCGACCTCGACCACGCCTGGCGGGTCGACCCGCGGGTGTCGATGCGCCCCGAGCCGTTCGGCGCGCTGCTCTACCACTTCGGCACCAGGCGGCTGTCCTTCCTGAAGAACCAGCGGGTGCTCGCGGTGGTCCGGTCGCTGGCCGACCACCCGAGCGCCCGGGCCGCCTGCGCGGCGGCCGGCGTGACCGCGGCGGAGCTGCCCGCCTACACCCGGGCCCTCGCCGCGCTCGCGGACTCCAACATGATCGCGGAACGGACGCCAGCATGACGATCACCCAGTCTCCCGGCAAGCTGACCGACCTGTTCCAGCTCGGCCTGGATGCCCCGATCTGCCTGACCTGGGAACTCACCTACGCGTGCAACCTGTCCTGCGTGCACTGCCTGTCCTCGTCGGGACGGCGTGACCCCCGCGAGCTGACCACGCGGGAGTGCATGGACGTCATCGACACGCTGCAGCGGATGCAGGTCTTCTACGTCAACATCGGCGGCGGCGAGCCCACCGTCCGCCCCGACTTCTGGGAACTCGTCGACTACGCGACGGCCCACCAGGTCGGGGTCAAGTTCTCGACCAACGGGGTGAAGATCACCCCGGAGGCGGCCGCCCGCCTGGCTAAGAGCGACTACGTGGACGTGCAGATCTCCCTGGACGGCGCCACCGCCGAGGTGAACGACGCGGTGCGCGGGGCCGGCTCCTACGCCACCGCGATGCGCGCGATGGGTAACCTCGCCGACGCGGGCTTCCGGGGCTTCAAGCTGTCGGTCGTCATGACCAGGCAGAACATCCCGCAGCTCGACGAGTTCAAGGCGATCGCCGACCGGTTCGGCGCCCAGCTGCGGCTGACCAGGCTCCGCCCCTCCGGGCGCGGCGCCGACACCTGGGACGAGCTGCACCCGCGGCCGGCCCAGCAGAAGCAGCTGTACGACTGGCTAGTCGCCCACGGCGAGCAGGTGCTGACCGGTGACTCGTTCTTCCACCTGTCGGCGTTCGGCTCCGCGCTGCCCGGGCTCAACCTGTGCGGCGCCGGCCGGGTGGTCTGCCTGATCGACCCGGTGGGCGACGTGTACGCCTGCCCGTTCGCCATCCACGAGAACTTCCTGGCCGGCAACGTCCGCGACGCCGGCGGCTTCCAGGCGGTGTGGCAGACCTCCGACCTCTTCCAAGACCTGCGCAAGCCCGACACCGGCGGGGCCTGCAAGTCCTGCGGGTTCTACGACTCCTGCCGGGGCGGCTGCATGGCCGCGAAGTTCTTCACCGGCCTGCCCATGGACGGCCCCGACCCGGAGTGCGTCCAGGGCTACGGGGAGACCGCGCTGGCCGAGGCCCTGGCCAGCGCCGCGCCGGCCCCGCGGCCGTCCGTCGACCACTCCCACCGCACGGCCCCGTCCCGGACGGTCGTCCCGGTGACCATCACCCCGCGCCGCCCGCCTGCCCATGACTGCGACGAGAGCCCCCTCGCGGGCTTCAGCGCCGGCTAGGCCCGGCCGCGACGGGCCGGCCGCCGACGACCTGGTCCCGGCCGGTCTGGTGCTGCGCGCCGATCCGGACACGCGGCTGATCGCGGGCGGTTCGGTGCTCGCCGGCGGGTCGCCGGTCCGGGTGCTGCGGCTGACCCCGGCCGGGAGCCGCCAGGTCGCGGGCTGGCTGGCCGGCTCCCCGCTCCCCGCTGGCCGGGCGGCGCGGACACTGGCCCGCCGCCTGCTCGACGCCGGCCTCGCCCACCCCGACTTCACCCCCAGATCACCATCAGAAGGAACGAGCCGGGCCGGCTCCGCCACCCCCCACCCGAGCCCCGGGCTGAAGGACGTCACGGTCGTGATCCCGGTCCGCGACCGGCACGCCGAGCTCGCCCGCTGCCTGGCCGGCCTCGGTACCGGCGACGGCGATAGCGGGCCGCGGGTGATCGTGGTGGACGACGCCTCCGCCGATCCGGTCGCGATCGCCGCCATCGCCGCCCGGCACGGGGCCGACGTTATCCACCGGCCGGTGAACGGCGGGCCCGGCGCCGCCCGCAACGCCGGCCTGGCCGCGGCGTCGACCGGCCTGGTGGCGTTCCTCGACTCCGACTGCGTGCCCCGGCCCGGATGGCTCGCCGGGCTGCTGCCGCACTTCGCCGATCCCGCCGTCGGCGCGGTCGCGCCGCGGATCGTCCCGCACGAGGCGGGAACGGGGTGGCTCGCCCGCTACGAGGGGGCGAGCTCCACGCTCGACATGGGCGCGCGCCCGTCCATCGTCCGCCCGGCCGCCCGCGTCTCCTACGTCCCCGGCGCCGCCCTCGTGGTGCGCAGGTCCGCGGCCGGGCCGGGGTTCGCCGAGCGCATGTTCGTGGGGGAGGACGTCGACTTCGTCTGGCGGATGTCCGCCGCCGGGTGGCGGGTGCGGTACGAGCCCGCCGCGGTCATGGGGCACGACCACCGGGTCAGGTTCCGGGCCTGGTTCTCCCGCCGGGCCGATTACGGCACGTCGGCCGCCGTCCTCGAGCGGCTGCACCCCGGCGCGGTCCGGCCGCTCTACGCCTCCTGGTGGACCGTCGGCGCGTGGGCGGCGGCCCTGTCCGGGCGCCCGGTCACCGCTGCGGCCCTGGCCGGCACCGCCACCGCGCTGCTGGCCCGGCGCCTGTCGCGGGTCACCGGCGAGCGCTGGCCGGTGCCCCGGCTGGCGGACAGCTCAGGCAGCGGCGGCTCCAGTGGCGCCGCGATGGATAACAGCAAGAACGATGCCGGCCAAAGAGATGCCGGCCAAAGAGATAACAGCAAGACGCGGGGCGGTGCGGCCTGGCTGCTCGCCCTGCGGCTCGCCGGGGGCGGCACCCTCGCCGCCGGCCGGCCCCTCGGCAGCGCCCTGTCCCGTACCTGGTGGCCGGTCGCGGTTCCCGCCGCGGTCGTGTTCCCGCGGCTCCGCCGCCCCCTGGCCGCGCTGATCCTCGCCCCGCCGCTGCTCGACTGGGCCGACCGGCGGCCGCCGCTCGACCCGGCGCGCTACGTCGCGGCCCGCCTGCTGGACGACGCCGCCTACAGCCTCGGCGTCTGGCACGGCTGCCTGCGGCGCCGGACGGTCCGCCCGCTGCTGCCGGTGATCGGCGCGCGGGCCAGCGCGGCGGCCGGTAGTACCCCTGGCCGGGCCGGAGCTTAGTGGTGCCGCTGGCGGGGCCGGGGCCTGGTAGTTCCGCTGGCGGGCCGGGGCCTAGTAGCGCTGCGGAGAGCAGGACCTCACCAGCGCGATGAGGACGGGGCTGGCCAGCAGGAGCAGCGGGAGGGCGATCAGGGCGGTGACGGCCAGGGTCCAGGTGGCGACGGCGGCCCGGCTGAGCGGGTTTGGCGCGGCGATCATCCGGTGGATCCGGGCGGCGGTGGCCCCGCCCGCGCCCAGCGCCGCGGTGTTCAGTGTCATGGTGTCCCGGGCCATGGTGTCCTGGGTCGCGGTGTCCTGGGTCACGGTGTCCTGGGTCATGGAGTAGCGGGGTGACCGGCCGGCCGGGGGAGCCGCGAGGGCGAGCAGCGCCCCGGCGACGGCCAGCCGGGGGGACGCCGCGGCGGCGTTGTCGTCGGCGGCCAGCTCGGCGAGCCGGGCGACCTGGTCGCGGCCGAGCCGGAAGGCGGGTACGAGGGGGAAGGCGGCGGCCGGGGCCGCCGCCGCGGCGACCAGCAGGTGGTGGTGCCCGTCCTGGTGGGCCTTCTCGTGGGCGAGCACGGCGGCCAGCTGGGTGCGGTCAAGCACCTTGACCGCGGCGGTGGTGAGCACGACCGGGCGGCGCGGGCCGGGCAGGCAGTAGGCGGCGGGCGCGTGGTGGTCGACGACGATGGCGCCGAGCCGCGGGTCGGGCCGGCCGACCAGCCGCAGGCCGCGGTGGTGGCTGCGCCCGGCCGTGGCCCA
>Ga0302314_10020498_pt1 | contig 10929 bp, 6 predicted proteins | sample III_Palsa_N2_3_FD_200533 | JGI IMG/M metagenome (GOLD analysis project Ga0302314, IMG submission 200533) | Peat permafrost microbial communities from Stordalen Mire near Abisko, Sweden - III_Palsa_N2_3 | ecosystem: Environmental > Terrestrial > Soil > Palsa > Peat permafrost | place: Sweden... | reverse complement strand
TAGCCGAGCGCGACCAGATAGCGCTGCGGCCCCTCGCCGCGGCCGATGGCGCCGAGCACGTCGCGCGAGGTGGTGATGTACAGATCGTCGTCGAGCTTCAGGGTCGAGTCCCAGGCGCCCGGCCCGGAATGCACCACGAAGCCGCGCTCCGGCTGCACCGGACCGCCCCAGAAGACGATCGGATCGCCCGATAGCTGGGCGCGCTCCACGCCCATCTGGTCGAGCATTTCGCTCAGGCGCAGATCGGTGGGCCGGTTGATGATCAGGCCCAGGGCGCCCTTGTCTGAGTGCTCGCACAGCAGGGTTACCGAATGGCTGAAATTATTGTCTTCCAGCCCCGGCATGGCCACCAGGAATGGATTGCTGAGATAGCTTTCATCGGCCATACGCCTAGTATCCGGGCAGGCCACGACCATTACAAGCCTGTGAAAGCCGGAAATTTTGCCTAAATCGCCCCTAAATCAGGGGTGTACCGTGCATCCGTCCGGGCCGGAAGCGGCTTTCCAGCGCGTCCATGAAGCGTCCGCCGATGTCGGTATTGCAGGCGGCATCGATTTCGCGCGCGCAAGTCGGGCTGGTGACATTGATCTCGGTCAGGTAGTCGCCGATCACGTCGAGGCCGACGAACAGCAGGCCGCGCCGCTTCAGCTCCGCCCCGACCTGTTCGGCGATCCACAGGTCGCGCGCCGACAGGGGCCGGGTTTCGCCGCGGCCGCCGGCGGCGAGGTTGCCGCGGGTTTCGCCGGCCTGCGGGATGCGCGCCAGGCAGTACAGCACCGGCTCGCCATCCACCACTAGGATGCGCTTGTCGCCGTCCCTGATTTCGGGCAGGTAGCGCTGCGCCACGATGGTGCGGCGGCCCATGTCGCTGAGCTGTTCGATCACCGCGCCCAGGTTGAGGCCATCGCCGCCGACGCGGAAGATGCCGCTGCCGCCCATGCCGTCGAGCGGCTTGTAGATCACGTCGCGGTGTTCGGCGTGAAACGCGCGCAACGTTGCCGGGTCGCGCGAAAACAGCGTCGGCGGGGTGCACTGCGGGAACCAGGCGGTAAAGGCTTTCTCGTTGCAGTCGCGCAAGGCGGCGGGCTTGTTCACCACCAGCGCGCCCTGCTGCTCGGCGCGTTCCAGGATCCAGGTGCTGGCGACATACTCCAGGTCGAACGGCGGATCCTTGCGCATCAGGATCGCGCCCAGCTCGCCCAGCCTGACGGTGCGCGCTTCGCCCAGCTCGAACCAGTGCTTATTGTCGTCGAACACCGTCAGCGGGCGGGCGCGGCCGTAGGCGATGCCGTCGCGCAGCCACAGGTCCTGCTGCTCGAAATAATGCAGCTGCCAGCCGCGGCTCTGCGCCGCCAGCAGCAGCGCCAGTGTGGTGTCCTTGTACGGCTTGATCGAGCCGATCAGGTCCATCACCACGCCGAGAGTTCTCATGGGCGAGAGGCGGGAGGCGGGAGGGGAGAGGTGGAAACGCAAGATTTCCCGCAGCTTTTGCTTCTACGCCTCTCGCCTCTCACCTCTCGCCTCCCGATCAAGCCGCCACCGCCGACCTGGGCGCGCTGGCTTCCTGCGCGTTGGCCAGGGCGATTTCGCGCGCGGCAGCGAGCAGCGCCAGGCGGGCCACCACGCCGTAGGCGTAGAAACGGTTCGGGCGCGCATCGGGGGCCTTGGTGCAGTCCGGGTGGCTGCAGGGTTCGGCGAAGGCCAGCGGCTTGAAGCTGGAGCCGGGGGCGTTGAGGTTTTCCTGGTTGGAGCGGCCGCCGTGGACACGATAGAAGCCGCCGACGACGTAGTGATCGATCATGTACACCACCGGCTCGGCGGTGGCCTGCTCCTCGCCCCAGCGCTCGAAGGTGTAGACGCCTTCCTGGATGATGGCGCCGGTGACTTCCTTGCCTTCCTTGGTCGCCGCCATTTTCTTGCGCGCGTCGCGGTTCAGATTGCGGATCTCGTCCGGGCTTTTCACCGTCATCACGCCCATGCCGTAGGTGCCGGCATCGGCCTTGACGATGACGAAGGGCTCGTCCTTGACGCCGTACTCCTCGTACTTGGCGCTGATCTCCTCAAGCAGCAGCTCGACGTTGCCGGCGAGGCAGTCTTCGCCCTCGCGCGTCTTGAAGTTGATCTGGCCGCAGTTGCGGAACAGCGGCTCCACCAGCCAGGGGTCGATTTCCAGCAGGGCGCCGAACTCGCGCGCCACCTCGCGGTACAGGCCGAAATGGTGAGTCTTGAGGCGCGTGCTCCAGCCCACGCCGAGCGGCGGAATCACCGGCTGCGACAGGTTTTCCAGCACCGGCGGCCGGCCGGCCGAAAGATCGTTGTTGAGCAGCACCACGCAGGGCTCGAAGCCGTCCACGCCGACCTTGTCGCCGCTGCGTACGATCGGTTCCTGGCGCAATTCACGCCCGGAGGGTAGCTTGAGCACTTCGGCAGCGTGCAGTTCCGGGCGCAGCGAGCCGACGCGCACCCTGTAGCCGGCCTTCTGCAGCAGGTCCTGCTGCACCGCCACGTTTTCGAGGTAGAACAGGTTGCGGGTATGGTTTTCGGGCACCAGCAATACGCCGCAGGCGCTGGGCATGATGCGGTCCAGCGCCGCCTGCATGGCCTGCACGCAGAGGGCTTCAAATGTCGGATTGAGATTGTTGAAGCCGGCCGGGAACAGATTGGTGTCCACCGGGGCCAGCTTGAAGCCGGCATTGCGCAGATCCACCGAACCGTAGAACGGCGGCGCGGTTTTCAGCCATTGCCGTCTGAACCAGGCTTCGATGTCGGCCGCGCGCGCCAGCAGCAGCGATTCGAAGCGCAACAATGGCGCGGTTTGTGCTGTAGTCAGGTTGGGGACGGCATCGTGCATAAGAGCGCCCGGCAAATGCGAGACCGCTAGGGTAACTCATCGCGGCAGGGGGCGGGTCCGCGTTGCCGGCGGCCGGCAAATAGGCAGCGCAGCGCGGTTGTGCTACAAATTGCAGGCAAAACATATTTTTGCGCTAAACCGTACACCCGCCACGACACCATGCAGTGCCGTCAGGGAGGCCGGTTGCGAGCAAGCACGAGGGGGGTCATGTCCACAGCAGCAGCCGGTGCAGCAACCGATAAGGCCACCGCCTTGGCCAAAATCATGGTTATCGACGACAGCCAGACCATCCGCAAGACGGCGGAGACCCTGCTGATCAAGGAAGGCTATTCCGTGATTACCGCCGCCGATGGCTTTGAAGCCCTGGCCAAGGTGGCGGATCACGAGCCGGACCTGATTTTCATCGACATCATGATGCCGCGCCTGGATGGTTACCAGGCTTGCGCCCTGATCAAGAACAATGCGCGCTATGCCAGGACGCCGGTGATCATGCTGTCCTCCAAGGACGGCCTGTTTGACCGTGCGCGGGGCCGCATCGTCGGCTCCGACGAATACCTGACCAAGCCGTTCACCAAGGACGAGCTGATCGGCGCGGTGCGCGCGCATCTCGGGAAAAAGGCCGGCTAGCGCCGCGCCCGGGTAAGCCGCCATGAGTGCTGTCGATCCAAGTGCCAACCTGGCCGAGCTGTTCGGTCTGGCTGGGCAGCCGTTCGAACTACTGTTCGCGCTGGAGAACCGGCTGCGGGCGGCGCGCCTGGACATCGCCGCCGGCCAGACCCAGTCCTGGACCGGCCTGGGTTTCCGCCTGCGCCAGCACTGGCTGGTGGCGCCGCGCGAGGACGTGCGCGAAGTGATCACCGTGCCCAAGGTGACGCGGGTGCCGGGCGCCAAGCCCTGGCTGCTCGGCGTCGCCAATGTGCGCGGTAGCCTGCTGCCGCTGACCGATCTGGGCCAGATGCTGGGGCATCCGCGCCTGCCGGAGCACCGCGACCAGCGCGTGCTGGTATTCAATTCCGACCGGGTGCCGGCCGGCGTGCTGGTCGATGAAGTGGCCGGCTACCGCCAGTTCGCCCCGTCCGACCAGCGCCACCAGCTGGCGCAGGACAGCGGCGATCTGCAGCCCTTTCTGCTGGGAGGATTCTCCCGCGAAGGCCGCAACTGGCTGGTGCTGTCGATGCACAAGCTGACGCAAAGCCAGTCGTTCACCGTGGCGGGGATCTAGGAATAGCCATGGTGGGACAACGTCCACATATGGCCAACGGCCTGCACTGGGTCCGCGGCGAGATCGAGCAGAGCCTGAACCGCGCCCGCGGCGCTCTGGAGCAGTATCTCGACGCGCCCGAGGACAAGCAGCACCTGGAAGTCGCCGCCGAGGAACTGCGCCTGGTGCGCGGCACGGTCGGCATGATCCAGTGCTTCGGCGCCGCGGCGATGGCCGAGGAAATGCAGCTGCTGCTGCAGGAACTGCGGCAGACCTCGCCGGACCAGAATCTGGAAGCCCTGTCGGCGCTGACCGGCGCCACCCTGCACCTGTCCGACTACGTCGATCTGCTGGCGCACGGCGAGAGCGACCGTGCGGTGGTGCTGCAGCCGGGCATCAACGAATTGCGCCTGGCGCGGGGCAAGCCCCTGCTGACCGAGGCGGAGTTGTTCGCGGCGCAGCTCAGGGCGCAGCAGGACACGCCGGAAATCGCGCCGGAGCTGTTGCCGCGCGGCGGCGAAGCGGTGCAGAGTGTCGCGCGGCGCGAGCTGGGCACCTTCCAGACTGCTTTTGTGCAATGGTTCCGCGGCCAGAATACCGATGCCGCGATGTTGCGCATGGGCAAGATCGCCGACGCCGTCGCCGTCAACACCGCCGACCCCAACCTGCGTGAAATGTGGTCCGGCTATGCGGTGCTGTCGGAGTGCCTGCGCGGCGACCTGCAATTCGATTCGCTGGATCTGAAGCGCCTGTTCGGCCGCGCCGGACAACACCTCAAGCGCCTGGTCGATGCGGGCGAAGCGGCGGCCGGCGCCGATGTCGGCGACACCCCGCAGCAGTTGCTGTTCCACATTGCCCGCGCCAGCCGCCAGACCGACCGTTCGCACGCCCTGATCACCAGCCGCCGCATCGACGAACTGCTGCCCGGGCTGGAGCAGATGGACGAGCTGCGCCGGCGCCTGCGCGGCCCCAATACTTCCATACTCGCCCGGGTCCACGCCGAAATCGGCCGCGATTTCGCCCAGGTCAAGGACGGCATCGACCTGGCGGTACGCACCGGCGGCCGCACCACCGGCGACCTCGCCATAACGCGCGAGCGCCTGCAGCGGCTCGGCAACACGCTCGGCGCGCTGGGACTGCCCTCGCCGCAGCAGGCGCTGCTCAACCAGGCGCGCCTGCTGGAGAGTCCGCCGCCGCAGGGCGTGCTGGCCTGGATGGATGTGGCCACCGCTATCCTGCGCGTCGAGCACAGCCTGGAAGAGGCCCTGTTCCGCGCGCTCGGCCGTCACGGCGCCGAGCCGGAGCGGCCGTATGCGGAAATCGAGGCCGAAGTGCCGCATGCGCAGGATCTGCGCGAGAGCACCAAGGCGCTGCTGCGCGAATCCCTGGTCGACCTGGCCCACCTCAAGGCCGGCTTCGATGCGTTTCTGAAAAATGGCGACGCCGCCGCCTTCGCCGACGCGCCGCGCATGCTCAATGAAGTGGGCGCCGGCCTGCTGATCCTGGATCGCCCCCGCGCCGGCAAGCAGTTGCGCAAGCTGGAGGCCTATACCCGGCAGGGCAAGCTGCTTGGTCCGCAGGATGGCCCGGCCGAACTGGAGCGCTACGCCGACGCCATTTCCTGTGTCGAGGTTTACCTGGAAGCGCTGCGCGACGGCCTGCCCGAGCCGGAACGCATCCTCGACGATCTGGAAAATTACACCGCGCGCCTGGATTTCAGCATGCCCGAGGTCGAGGCGCCGGCCGAGGCGCCCGCGGGCACCGAAGCGGCGCCGGCCGAGTCGGCTGAAGCCCTGGCCGTTGCGGCAGCGCCGGCGTTGCCGCTGCCACCGCCGGTGGTGCAGCCGCCGGCGCCGGCCTCGGCCCCGGTGGGCGAGGGCATCGACCCCGAAATCCGCGACATCTTCATCGAAGAAGCCGGCGAAGTGCTGACCGAGCTGGAGCGCCTGCTGCCCGCGTTCCGGCGCGAGCCGGGCAATCGCGTGGTGATCGGCGAAGTGCGGCGCGCCTTCCACACGCTCAAGGGCAGCGGCCGCATGGTCGGCGCGCTGCGCATCGGCGAGTTCGGCTGGGCGGTGGAGAACATGCTCAACCGCTGCCTGGAAGGCGCCCTGTCGGTGCGGGCGCCGGTGCTGCAGACGGTGGAACAGGCGATCGCGCTGCTGCCTGGCCTGGTGGAGAATTTCCGCGATGGCGCGGGCGTCGGCGTCGAGGATCCGGCGGTGGCGGTGCTGATCGAGGGCGCCACCAAGCTGGCGTCCACCAAGGCCAGCACCGAGCCCGACATGATCGCGGTGTTCCGCGAGGATGCGCGCGAACGCATCGGCCTGGTGCGCCGCTGGCTGGAAGCGCAGGATCCGCGCGAAGCCGGCTTCGAGCCCGATGCGGACGCGATCCGCGCCTTCCACACCCTGCGCGGCAGCGCGGCGGTGATCCACGCCCAGGGCGTGAGCGAGCTTGCCGCCGCATTCGAAGCCTTGTTCAACAGCCTGCGCCTGGAAGGGCGCCTGCTGCCGGCGCTGGGTTTGCCCCTGATCGCCGATGCCCTGGTGACGCTGCGCAGCTGGATCGAGTCCGCCGATGTGGTGGATGTCGGAGCCGACAGCATCCCCTCATGGCAGGCGCGCATCGCCGCCTTGCAGGCGCCGCCTGCACCCGTGGCGGCAGCCGCGCCGCCGGAGCGGCAGCGGCCGCCCTTCGACGAAGCGTTCTGCATGCAGGCCCTGAGCGTTGCGCAGGGGCTGGAACAGCAAACCCGTGCCTGGGCCGGGCAGGCGTCGAGCGCCAACCTCGAAGGCGCCGCCGCGGCCAATCTGGGTACCGGCTTTGCCGATATCGCCGATCTTGCCGCGCGCGCCGGCTGCGAACCCATCATGCGTATCGGCCAGGCCTTGAGCGAGCGGCTGGCCGAATGGCGCGGCGGTCAAACCCCGGACAGCGGCTTCTTTGCCGTGGTGCTGGAAATCGTCGAGGGCCTGTATCAGCTGCTCGACGCCTACCGCGAAGGCGGCAAGCTGGACGACAGCGCCCTGATCGCGCGGGTGCAGGCCCTGCCGCACCCGGCCGCGGCGACCGCACCGGTTTATGTGCCGCCGCCTCCCGAACCCGTGGTTCCCGCCGAGCGCCCGCTGGAGCCGGAAATCATTGCGGCAGGCGCCATCGACGAGGAGCTTCAGGAGATTTTCGGCGCGGAAGCCGAGGAACTGCTCGAGTCGATGGAGCATTACCTGCAGGTGTGGCGGCGCGACCCCGGCTACACCGACGCCACCAACGAACTGAAACGCGCCCTGCATACGCTCAAAGGCAGTGCGCGCACCGCCGGAGTCGAGGCGATCGGCACCGTGGCGCACCATCTCGAAAGCCTGTTCCCCGAAGATGCCAGGCATTCGCCGGTGCAGTTGCAGGCGCCGCTGGGCGTGGGCTTCGACGAGCTGCAACTGCTGGTCAGCGATCTGCAGCGCGGCCGTCCGCTCGACGCCGGCCCGGCGCTGGCGGCAATCGCCGCCGTGCGGGGCAGCGCGGCAATGCCGCTGCAGCAGCCAGTGTCCAAAGTTCCAGAGCCGGAAGTTTCTGCGCCGCACGAAGCCCCGGCTGTGCAGGAAATCACGCTGCCGCCGGCCGCAGAAGCGGTCGCCGCCGTGCCGCCTGAAGCGGCGCCCGCCGAACTGCCGGCGCCAATCGAGCTGCAATGGCCGGAGCCGGAACTGGAGTTGCAGTCGGAGCATGAGCCGGAGTTGGCGGCGGCGCCAGCCGCGCCGCCGGAGCCGATCGTGTTTGCGCCGGCACCGCCGCCCGAGATGCCGCCGCCGGCCAAGGATGTCGCAGACGAAGAACAGCCGCTGCCGCTGATCGAAGTGGGTGAGCTGGAAATGCCGCAGCCGCTCGAACCTGCGCCGCTTGCGGAAGCGTTGCCGGAACCCTCGCAGGAATCCATGCGCCCGGCGCCCTGGCGGGAGCCCGAGCCGCCGCCCGTGCCGGCCTGGCAGCAGACGCTGGCGCCGCCGCCGGCGATGCGCACCGTGGTGGGCTCCGCCGACGGCATCGGCGCATCCGAGCAGCGCACGCTCGACGACGAGATCACCGATATTTTCTCGGTCGAAGCGTCGGAATTGCTGGAGCAGCTCGACAGCGGCTTCGAGGGTTGGCAGAACGGCGACGACACCGAGCCGGTGCGTGAAGTGCAACGCGCCCTGCATACCCTCAAGGGCGGCGCGCGCATGGCCGGGCTGGACACCATGGGCGATGCGGTCCACGAACTGGAAACCCGGGTCAACGGATTGATCGCCGCCGGCGAGTTTCCCGATGCCGGCGCTTTCGTGCAGATGCGCGGCGAGCTGGATCGCCTGCAGGCGATGCACGACCAGATCCGCCGCGGCCAGGCCGGGCTGCTAGTCAACCCGCTGGAGGTGGAGGCCGCAGTTCGGCAGGAGCTGGCGGCCGCGCCGGCGCCCGCCGCGGCCCTCGCTGCCGGGCAATGGTCGCCGGAATTGTTCTGGCGCTCGGAAGAGGACCTGAGCGGCTACGCCCTGGCGCGCAAGGAAACCGCGCGCGTCTCGGTGGACGCGCTGGATACGATGCTCAACGAGGCCGGCGAGATTTCGATTTACCGCTCGCGCCTGGAAGAGCGCAACACCAATATGCGCACGCAGCTGGCGGAAATGACGCAGACCATCGCGCGCGTGCGCGAGCAGCTGCGCATGCTCGACATCGAGACCGAAGCGCAGATCGCCGCGCGCGGCCGCGGTTTCGGCGCCCATCCCGACCAGTACAGCCAGGACTTCGATCCGCTGGAAATGGATCGCTATTCGCGCATGCAGGAACTGTCGCGCACCCTGGCCGAGTCGATCAGCGATCTGTCCTCGCTGCAGGTGACGATGGACGGAGCGGTGAGCGAATCGGACACCCTGCTGTTGCAGCAGGCCCGCATCACCACCGAAGTGCAGCAGGGCCTGATGGGCACCCTGATGGTGCCCTTCTCCCGCCAGGTGCAGCGCCTGCTGCGCGTGGTGCGGCAGACGGCGCAGGAGAACGGCCGGCAGGCCGAAGCCCAATTCCAGGGAGTGGAGGCGGAGCTGGACCGTCACGTGCTGGAGCGCATCACCGCGCCGCTGGAACACCTGCTGCGCAACGCCGTGGTGCATGGCATCGAGGACCCGGCGGAGCGCGCGCTCGCCGGCAAGCCGGTGGTGGGCCTGATCAATCTGCGGCTGGCGCGCGAAGGCTCGCAGCTGCTGGTGGAGTTGTCCGACGACGGCCGCGGCCTGGACTTCGAAGCGATCCGCCACAAGGCGATCGAGCGCGGCCTGATGGTGCCGGAAGCGCAGCTGTCCGACGATGATCTGGCCGGCTTCATTTTCGAGCCGGGCTTTTCCACCGCCAAGCGGCTGACCCAGGATGCCGGCCGCGGCATCGGCATGGATGTGGTGGCGAGCGAGGTCAAACAGCTTGCCGGCACCCTGGAGCTGCGCTCCGAAGCCGGCAAGGGCACTCGCTTCCTGCTGCGCCTGCCCCTGACGCTGGCGGTGTCGCAGGCCCTGCTGGTCGGCGCCGGCGCGGACAGTTTCGCCATTCCGCTGCCCAGCATCGAGGGCATCGCCCGCGTGCCGCGCGGCGAACTGAATGACTATATGCGCGACGACGGCCCGCTGTTCGCCTATGGCGGCCGCGGCTATCGCGTGCGCCAGTTGGGCGACTACATCGGCGTGCCGCATGCGCTCGATCCGGAGGCGCGCACCTATACCGCGATCCTGGTGCGCCTGAGCGAAGGCCTGGGTGCCGCCGAGCGCCGCGTCGCCCTGATCGTCGAAACGCTGCACGGCACGCGTGAAATCGTGTCCAAGGCGGTTGGTCCGCAGGTCAGCAGCGTGGCCGGTGTGTCCGGCGCCACCATTCTGGCCGACGGCCGCGTGGTGCTCATTCTCGACGTGGCGGCGCTGGTGGCCGAGCGTTCGCGCCGCGCCCTGCTGGCGGAGGCTGCCGGCCGCGCCGACAGTGCGGCCGAGCAGGAGCAGAGCGAAACCATCATGGTGGTGGACGATTCCATCACCATGCGCCGGGTGGCCGAGCGCCTGCTCAGCCGCAACGGCTACCGCGTGGTGACGGCCAAGGACGGTCTCGACGCCATTGCCATGCTGCAGACCGAAACCCCGGCGATCGTGCTGCTCGACATCGAGATGCCGCGTGCCGACGGCTTCGAGGTCGCTGCCTTCATCCGCAACAACGCGCGCCTGGCCGGGGTGCCGATCATCATGATTACTTCGCGTTCCGGCGAGAAGCATCGCGAACGGGCCCGGGTGCTGGGAGTCGATCGCTACCTGATCAAGCCGTATCAGGAAGATCAGCTATTGGCCGAAGTCAAAGACGTGCGCAAGCGGCATTGAGAATGGTCACCCTATGAGCGGAGCGCCCCAACAGCTGTACGCGGTTCTGGTAACGCTGCAGAGCGATACCCTGCTGCTGCCCAATCTGGCAGTGGCCGAAGTGGTGTCGCTGGACGGTCTGCGGCCGCTGTCCGGCGCGCCGCCCTGGTTTGCCGGGCTGCTGCCCTGGCAGGGCCGCGAGTTGCCGATCGCGCGCTTCGAGCTGCTCAACAACGGCGCGGCGGAGCCGCCGAGCCGCCGCACCCGCATCGCCGTGATCAACTCGGTCAGCCCGCGGCTTTCGGCCGGGCGCTACGGCATCCTCGCCGAAGGCTATCCGCATCTGGTCACGCTGAATCGTTCGGCCCTGCGTCCGGCCGAATCGCGCCCGCAGGATGGCGAGCTGATCCTGGCGCGCGTGCGCGTCGCCAGCCAGGAGGCCCTGATTCCGAACCTGGAGCGGATCGAGGCGGAGATGGCGGCGGTGTTGTCGACGATGTCTGGGTGAGGGATCGCAG
>Ga0302314_10020497_pt1 | contig 10929 bp, 6 predicted proteins | sample III_Palsa_N2_3_FD_200533 | JGI IMG/M metagenome (GOLD analysis project Ga0302314, IMG submission 200533) | Peat permafrost microbial communities from Stordalen Mire near Abisko, Sweden - III_Palsa_N2_3 | ecosystem: Environmental > Terrestrial > Soil > Palsa > Peat permafrost | place: Sweden... | reverse complement strand
TTCGGATCAATGCGAGAGTCTGCGCAGGTAATAAACAGTGTCTGCGGCCGTTGCGGCTCATTGGCAGCCTGCGCAAACATCTCCGCGCGCAGCGGATACACCTCGGCCTGAAACTTCCGCACGCCGTCCTTTAATTGTTCGAGTACTTCATCCATCCGTAGCCTGCATCTCCGTGCTTGATTCGTTCTATCTCTGGGATGCTTTCAACAGGGCATCCGTCACTAATTCTCGCGCCATTTGATGTTGCAGCCAATACTCGTGCGTTGGTTCGTATCCGGACGCTTCCCAGCAACGACCGCATCCATCGCCCCGCGCAAATCCTCACCAGTAACCGGCGTGTCATTGCCAAAATCCCCACGCCGCGGCCGGCTCGAATCCAACTGTCCGCGATACACCAGCTTCATCTCCCCATCGAACAGAAAGAAGTCCGGCGTGCAGGCCGCTTCATAAGACCGCGCTACTTCCTGCGCTTCGTCCAGCAGGTAAGGGAATCGCCAGCCGTTCCGCTTCGCCTGGTCGCGCATCTCATCCGGGCCGTCCTGCGGATACTCCACAATGTCATTCGACATGATCGCCGCAATCGCAATCGGCCCTTCGCCATTTTCGCCAAAGTAATCCGCGCCAATCCGTCCCAGCTCCGCTTCCAGGTGCTTCACATACGGGCAATGCGGGCATACGAACATCACCAGCAGGCCATGCTTCTTCTTCGGCCCACCGTGCGTCGAAAGATTCACCCCATCCGTCAGATTCTCATCCCACGTAAGCGCAAACACGTCGTCACGGCTCATAGCTTTGCCGCTAATCACATCAACCAGCTCAAACGCCGGAGCGATCGTCCCCAGTTCCACCATCGTCGATTCTGTTCTGGACATCATTCCCTCCACCGTCCATCATAGCCACCACCTTCTTACCTACCGCCCCCATCCCGGCAGTTTTCCGAAAAATCACAAACCATCCCGCTCTTACGCGTCGCTTTCGCTTGTCGAATCCATCTCCCACAAGGGACAATGCCCTAGCAGCTCATTTTCAGAGGCCCCTTCATGCCGATCGCTCGTTCTGCCGGTGTCGTATCCCGGTTTGCGCTCCTGGCTCTTGCCGCAACATTGTGCTCCAACCTGCAGGCCCAAACGCTTTCCTCGGCAGCGCTCGCCGCACTCAAGCCAGTTCCTCAAGCCAATCGCATCGCGGCCAACGCCAATCTGGGCCCGAAAACGCAGCTCACCGGACACATCCCCTCCTGGGCCAACGCGGCAAGCCAAACCACCACCGCCGTCGATCTCAGCTCGCCGCTGCACCTGTCCATCGTCCTTCGCCGCGACCCCGCCGTGCAGGCCGCTTTCACCCAGTTCCTCGCTGATCAGCAGAATCCCGGCTCTCCGCTCTATCACCAGTGGCTCACCCCGCAGCAGGTTGGCGTGCTCTTCGGACCCACATCCTCTGATCTCGCCGCCGTCTCTAGCTGGCTCATCGGTCAGGGCCTCACCGTCGACTCCGTGGCTCCCAGCCGCGCCATCCTCGAGGTCTCCGGAACCACCGCCACCGTTGCCAACGCCTTCCGCACCAGCTTCGGCTACTTCACCCTCAACGGCAAGGCCCGCTTCTCCGCCATCGCAGAGCCCTCCATCCCCACCGCGCTCACTCCGGTCATCGACTCTATCTCCGGCCTTACCGAAATCCCCATCGAGCCCCACAGCCAGCGCAATCTAGGGCCAGCTCCGGCTTCCGCTCCCCAAAGCTCCAGTCCGTCTCCGCTCCTCACCACAACCAGCGGAGACCATTACCTCACCCCCAACGACTTCGCCACCATCTACGACATCAACAGCGTCTACAGCTCCGGCAACACCGGCGGCACCATCGGCTCGGCGGCCCAGCACATCGCCATCATCGGACGCTCCCGCGTATCCGCCACTGATATCTCCGAGTACGCCGCCAACACCGCCATCGCCAGCTACAACCTCAACACCATCATCCCCGGCACAGGCATCGACCCCGGCCCCGTCTGCACCTCTGCCAACGCCAGTACCTGCAGCACCGCAGGCGATCAGGGCGAAGCAACCCTCGACGTCGATCGCGTCATCGGCACAGCTCCCGGAGTCCACGCCGATCTCGTCGTCAGCCTCACCGCTGGTGGTTATGACGGCATCTACGTCGCTGCTGCCTGGAACGTGAACACGCTCAAAGACACCATCATGACCATCTCCTTTGGCGCGTGCGAATACTTCGCCGGATCATCCGGAGTCAACCTCTGGAACACCCTTTTCTCCGCTGGCGCCGCTGAAGGCATCTCCACCTTCGTCTCTGCCGGCGACTCCGGCGCTGATGGTTGCACCCAATCCTTTGTGCCTGTCACCACCAGTTACGCCGCCAGTATCAACTACATCTGCTCCAGCTCCTACGCCACCTGCGTCGGCGGCACCGAGTTCAACGACACCGCCAACCCCTCCACCTATTGGTCCTCCACCAACGGCACAGGCTTGTCCTCGGTTCTCTCCTATATGCCTGAAGGCGCCTGGAACGAACCCTCTAGCGTGAACTCCAGCAAGCAGACCGTCTACGCTCCCGCATCCTCCGGTGGAGGCCCCAGCGTCTACATCACCAAGCCCACCTGGCAGACCGGCACTACGATCGCCGACGGTGCCCGCGACACCCCTGACGTAGCCTTTCCAGCCGCGGGGCACGACGGCTTCTACGCCTGCCTCGACTACGCTCTCGTCGCGGATGGCGCCCCGGCCGGTTCCAATTGCACCACCGCTGGCGGCGGCTACTTCTTCTACTTCTCCGGAACCTCAGCCGCTGCTCCCAGCGTAGCCGCCATCACGGCTCTCGTCTCCACGAGGCTTGCGTCCTCACAAGGCAACCTCAACCCACTGCTTTATAAGTTGGCGACCTCTACCCCGGCCGCTTTTCACGACATAACCGTGGCGACCTCCGGCGTCTCCGGCTGCACTGCCACAACGCCGTCCATGTGCAATAACAGCACTCCCAGCGCTTCCGGTCTCACCGGAGGTCTCTCTGGCTATCTCGTAAACACCGGCTACGACTTAGCCACCGGACTAGGCTCTTTCGACGTCGCCAAGTTCATTGCTGCGGCTGCCATCATCCCCACAAGCCTCGCGCTTACGGCCACCCCGAACCCCGCGAATACGGCTGAGGCCGTAGCACTTACCGCCACGCTAACTCCCGGAACTTCCACCTTCACCCCCACCGGCAGTGTGCAGTTCTACTCCAACAACGTCGCCATCGGTCCTGCCGTTACTATTTCCGGCAACGCCGCCACCTTTACCGACACCTTCACCACCGTGGGCACCTACAGCATCACGGCGGTCTACTCCGGCGACCCCAACTTCGCCACCTCGACCGCAACCGCAGTCTCGCTCGTCGTCACCGCACCCCCTTTCACCGTCACCCCCGCCGTCACAAGCTACAACCTCATCTCCGGAGCAACGACAGGCAACACCGATGTCATTGCCGTTGCCTCCCCCACCACCTTCGCTGGCAGCGTATCCCTCGGCTGCGCGGTCACCAACGCCAGCGGCACGGCCGCCGGCAGTTGCATCATTCTCCCTGCCACGGCAACCCTCACTGCGGGCAGCTCCTCGCCGAGCACACTCACCATCAACACGACGCTCGGCACCTCCGGCGTGCTCAACGTCAAGGTCACCGGAACCAACGGCTCGACCACTGTGAGCTCCGCAAACATCACGGTCAACCTCACCGGCGCATCCTTCTCGCTCGCGGCCTCACCGACATCGCTCAGCTTCACCTCCGGCGCAACCACCGGCAACACTGACACCATCACGGTCACCTCCGTCAACGGCTTCGCTGGCCCTGTCGCCCTGTCCTGCGTGCTCACCGGCAGCTCACCCTACTTCCCACCCAGCTGCAACGCATCCTCAATAAGCGCCCCCCTCGCCGCAGGCGGCACGGCAACCTCAATCGTCACCATCGGTTCCACTACGGCGCAAGCTAACGAGACAATCCAGAAAGCAGAGCTGGAACGCAGTTGGACCCTTGGCGGTGGCGCTACCCTTGCAATGCTGTTCTTCCTTCCCGCGTTCCGACGCCGGCGTAACCTCGGCTCTCTCCTGGCGGTCGTTCTCATGGCCTTAGGTGCTATATCGCTCTCCGGATGCGGCAACGGCGGCACAGCACCCGCCACCATCAAGAGCAGTGCAGGCACCTACACCGTCACCGTGACGGCAACCGGCACCACAACTGGATCCACCGTAGCCGCCACGCCAGCAACCACCACCTTCAGCCTGACGATCAACTAACCCCACCGCCGAACGGCCCTCAGTCCAGTGAGGGCCGTTTCGCTAAAACCCCCTACGTATCTATCAGGACGGTTATTATCCCTGTCATACCGATTTTGCTTGTCCACTCTCATCTTGTACCTATAGACTCACTCGACAAATCATCCGTCTAAATCTCATCACTGAAAGCAGCTCACGTCATGAAGAAGACAGCGTCCGGCTACGGTTTACTCGTTTTTTTTCTGCTGATTCCCGTTCTGGCACATGCTCAGGGGGGCTGTGTTGATTCCCCGGAGTGTCCCACTGCCGTTCTCGGTTTTGTAGGTGCGGCTGGTGCTCTGCTCTATACCCGTCTTCGCCGCCGCTAGGTCCCATTTTTCAATGCTTTGCAAAACTCGCGCTCGGCACGCCCGTTCGGACTGCAATTTGTCGTCCAATGGACGCGATCCGGGGTCAATATCGTTCGCGACTTATGCAGTCCATCAGTTAGACTCCTGAGAGTACGCACCCCTGTCCTCACGTTCTTGCAGGGAAAAATTTCTTTCAGTGATTTTTCACTAGAAACAGGACTATCCAGGCGTGAAATCGGCCCAAACGAACTTGTTTTCAGAGCCTTTCGTTTTTTCTTTTCGTTCCTCAGCGATCCGTTGGCTCATTGCGGGCACTCTAACTCTTGGCACAGCGTTCGCGCAGGCACCAGGCGGCGGTGGTGGCGGGGGCGGCGCTGTAGGCGGAGCCGGCGGCGGGGCAGCGACCTCTGCAACAGGCGCACAAACGGGCGGAAACACCTCAGGCCAAACAGGAACCAACCGTGGCGCCCTCGATACCCGGTCAACCAGTGAGGCCGACCGCGCTAATCGTGAGGCTGATCAGCGTGCAGAAGTAGCAGCCGGTTCCCAGGACCGCCTCACCGAATTTCAGCAGATGGTGGAATCCACCACCGGTCGCCGTCTGAGCATCTTTGGGGCCACGCTTTTCCGTGGCGTTCCTTCCACATTCGCGCCTATTGAAGACGTTCCCGTCGGCCCCGGATACATCCTCGGTCCGGGCGACGAACTCCGTCTCCAACTCTCCGGTCAGATGGACCAGCAACTCGATCTTACCGTCGACCGCACCGGTGCTATCTCTGTTCCCGGTCTCGGTTCCGTACACGTCGCTGGTCTGTCCTATGCGCAAACACCTGCATTCCTCAACAGCCAGTTGAGCAAGATCTACCGCAACTTCACCCTCAACGTGAATCTCGGGGCGCTGCGCTCCATCCAGGTCTTCGTCACCGGATATGCGGCTCGTCCGGGCAGCTTTTCCATCAGCTCCATGAGCACGCTGACCAACGCCATCTTCGCCTCCGGAGGCCCGCTCCCCCAGGGCTCGCTTCGCGACATCCAGGTCCGGCGTGACAACGTCGTCATCGATCACTTCGATCTCTACGAGTTACTCCTACACGGTGATAAATCGCACGACATCTCACTCGCTACCGGCGATGTGATCTTCATCCCGCCCGTTGGTCCTCAGGTTGCGGTCGTCGGCAGCGTCAACAACCCTTCTATCTACGAGCTCAAGGGCGAAACCACCATCAACGACCTGCTGCAGCTAGCTGGCGGAGAATCGACCGTCGCTGGTGGCACTACCGTCCGCTTGGAACGCATATTCGAGCACAGCATGCTCACCGTGCAGGACGCGGCATCCGGCAAGCGCACCACCGAACTCCTTCAGTCTGGCGACATCGTTTCCGTAACCTCGATCATCGATCGCTTCCGTGACGCTGTCACATTGCGTGGCAATGTCGCAAACCCCGGCCGCTACGTCTGGCACCCGGGCATGCGCATCAGCGACCTTATTCCCAACAAGGAAGCTCTCATCACCCGCAACTACTGGCGCAAGCGCAATCAGCTCGGCCAGCTCGTACTCGACTACCAGCCAGACAACAATGGTCAGGCCAATGAAGGTGCTCTCCAGCTAAAGAACAACTCCGCCGATAAGAGTGCGGACAGCTCTCAGCGTGGCACCGCCACCGCAGACCCCGGCGGCAACTCTGTCGGCGTGGCCCTCACCGGCAACAACAGCATCTTCGACGCCAAGACCGACGTCATCCTCAGCGCTCCGGACATCGATTGGAGTTACGCGGTCATCGAGCGTCAAAGCGCCACAGACCTCAAGACATCGCTCATTCCGTTCAATCTGGGCAAAGTCATTCTTGACGGAGACGCCTCGCAAAATCTCGAGCTGCTGCCTGGAGACGTTGTCACCATCTTCTCCAACGCCGACCTCCGCGTTCCCAGCACCCAGCAAACCCGGTTTGTGCGTCTGGAAGGTGAGTTTGTAGCCTCAGGCGTCTATAGCGTGCTGCCCGGCGAGACTCTACGCGGTCTGCTGCGCCGCGTAGGTGGCCTCACGTCGGACGCGTACCTCTACGCCTCCGAGTTCACCCGCGAATCCACCCGTCGCGTGGAAGAGCAGCGTCTGCATGAGTATGCCGACGAGTTGGAAGCTCAGGTCTCCGCCGTCACAGCCTCCAGTCAGGCTCGTGCAGCCACCCCGAGCGACCAGGCTGCTGCCAACGCTTCTGCAGCAGACGCCCAGTCGTCCATCGCTCGCCTCCGCCGCATCCAGCCCATCGGTCGCATCGTGCTCGATCTCAGACCGGATAGCTCAGGCATTGACAGCCTCCCCGACCTCGCTCTGGAAGACGGTGATCGTTTCGTCGTTCCCCGCGTCCCCTCCAACGTAAACGTGGAAGGCCAGGTCTACAGCGCCAACGCTTTCGTCTATAGCCCAGGCGAGCGTGTCATCAAATACATGCAGCGCGCCGGCGGTCCGGATCGTCAGGCTGACAAGAAGCGCACGTTCATCCTCCGTGCCGATGGCTCCGTCGTCAGCCGCCAATATGCTGACGTTGACCGCGCCCCGATCTACCCCGGTGACACCATCGTCGTCCCCCCGATCATCGACAAACGATCCATCTTGCAGCGCATTACGGATATCGCCTCGATCGTCGGCAATTTAGGAGTTGGAGTCGCTTCCGTCTATTTTCTTACACGCGACTAGCACAGGTTCAGGCCAGGGCGCTCTATGATCTGGAAAGCGTTTTTGCTCGAACGCTGTTCACCGTAAACCCAATAAAGTATGCAGGCCTACCACTGAGGTTTTTGTTGATGTCGAAGGATCACCAGAATGAGGAGCATCTTCCGCAAGTCGGTATAGATGTCCATGAGGAAGGGATCGACCTCTTTGCGCTTGCCATTGCGGTGCTATCGGAGTGGCGCATCTCGGCTACCGCTTTCGTCGTCATCTCCGTGGTCTGTGTCCTATACATTTTCAGTCTGAAGTCGCAGTATATTGCCACCGCTACCTTCCTTCCCCAGGAAGGCCATGCACAAAGCGATCCAATCGCCGCTTTGTTTTCCTCGCATGACGCAGGTGCGCTCTATATCGGACTCCTGAGCAGCCGCAGCGTTCAGGATGCAACCATCGATCATATTCAACTGCTCCAGCAGCTGCATACCAATAGTTACGAAACCGCGCGCGCCGTGCTCAGCGCAAAGAGTCGCTTTTCTGAGGCCGGGAACTCGATCATTACGATCAGCATCCGTGATCGCGACGCCCAGGCTGCTGCCAAAATTGCGAACGCGTACCTCGACGGGCTGCAGGAATCGGAAGACCGGATGAGCCAGCTACAGACTACCGACACCCGCAGTTTTTACGAGCTTCAGCTACAGGAGCAGAAGGATCAGCTAGCCAAGGCCGAAGACAATCTGGAGAAGACACAGAAGCAGACAGGTCTTATCGAGCCTGGAACGCAGACCCAGATGAGTCTCAGTGCTATTGCCGGCACCCGTACTCAGATCAACACGTTACAGGCCCAGCTCGCGTCCTTGTTGCAGAGTGAAACAGAGCAGAATCCCCAGGTACAGCGCCTGCGTTCACAAATAGCGGAACTACAGGCCGAAGAAGCGACCATGGAAGCGGGCGGAAGCTCGCCATTTGGTGCGTCCCTTTCCGCGGAAAGAGTGCCTCAAAACAACCTGGACTACGCTCGCGCCGAGCGTGAGGTGAAGTACCACGAGGCATTGGTCACTTCCTTGGCCAACCAGTTTGAAGCCGCTCGTCTCAGTGAAGACTTTGGGCGTGCCGCCTTTCGCGTTGTGGATCGTGCCGTCGTTCCCGAACATACGTCCTGGCCGGAGCGTAAACCCCTCATCTACTTCAGCTTTATCTTTGCTGCCTTCATGGGCTTGATTGCGGCCATAGCGAAGCTTTTCTTCAACCGCCTTAAGCGGGATCCAAAGTATCGGACCAACCTGGTTGCTCTGCGCAGGGTCTTTGGTGGAGAGTAATCCATGCGGATTCTGAGAAAGCCGCATCCACTAGCAATGTTCTGTGCGTGGTTTCTTGTAGTCTTTCTCGTCCTCTTTCCCAAGGGCGGTATAAAGCTCGGCACCCTCCCTCTTACGTGGGGCTACCTTTTTATGGCCCTCACAGCGGTTCCGCTCCTGTTTATTCGTCTTCTTGCGTTACCGCTCGGAATCCCCCGGCGGGTTTTCATCGTCATCGCCCTGCTGGTGCCCATGCAGGTCCTTTTCATCTACGCCGGATACTTCTACGGCGCTTCCAGCCTGCCATTCGCCGTCAGTACCTTCACAGGGCTCTTCCCTCTGCCCTGGATGTTCCTTCTTCTCTACCCACCCTTCCTCCGCTATATAGATGGAGAGAGGCTATCTCGCTATCTGCGCTGGTGCGTTCTCCTGGCTGCCCTGTGGGGGCTTTTTCTATTTGTTTGGCATCCCCTCACCGGTCATTACGTGGAGATTCCATACTTCACCGTAAATGCGGAAGACTACGGCGAGCTGGAGCACACCAAGCATATTGCTCGGGGCTTCTTCTTCAAGCTGATCTCCACCTACAACAACGGCAACCTGTATGGTGTCGCAACTCTCACCATGCTCCCCTTATACAACGTTCTGGAAACGGTGCGCTGGCGTCGCCTTACTGTCAAACTGGCAATTTTGCTAACTTTGTCCCGCACTGTCTGGGCGGGGCTGGTCATCGTTGAGGCATTGCCACTCGTTGTTCTGTTTGCCAACCAGATCAAGACATTTCCCCACGTCTACCTTCGCAGTGCGTTCCGTAGAATCCTCGCGGTGGCCGTCACGGTTGCACTCGTCTTCGTGGCTTTAACCTTCAACGCCGTCTCATCGCTGGACTTTCTATTCGACGCCAGTCTAGGAGGACGCAGTCAAAGCTTGGGCGGTTTGTTCGACGCCCCGTGGATTCCCACGCAGCCTCTGACTGGATTCCTCGAAATTCTGTACACGTCTGTCGCAAATAACTTTGGCTACGCGGGGCTCATCTCCTTCGTGCTGATCCTCGTCAGCCCTCTCTTGCTTTTGTTTGTCGATCGCACGGCGCTTGATTCGCCAACACGTCGAGCAGCGCTCAAAGGTCTTGTTCTATACATCTTTTTGGCGGGCGCAGACAGTGTCTTCAATTACATTCCGATGATGGCCTTCTACTGGTTCATCTTCATGATTTACTTATACGGCTGGCCGGGGGAACAATCTATAGTGGCGCTACGCCGCTTTCGGTTGAAACCGCCTGTCGTTGCCCATGAGGCCCTCGCCTGAGATAGAAGCCGGCACCCCGGTATAGTCTTCGGGTGGCCGTAACGTCTACACTGCAAGCAGGTTCGGATCGTCGTAGCGCGCGGTGGAGCGCAAAAATGATAGAGAAACAAGGAGAGTACGGTTTGTCCCAAGTGCAACCCATTCTAGTCACCGGCGGCTGCGGCTTCATCGGTTCCAACTTCGTTCTCGACTGGCTTGAGACGCAGGGCTCGCCTGTCGTCAATCTCGACAGCCTCACCTACGCCGGCAACCCTGAAAACCTGGCCTCGATCTCCAACGACCCGCGCTACACCTTCGTCCACGGCGACCTCAACGACTCCGAGCTCCTCGCCACGATCTTCGCAAAACATCGCCCCCGCGCGGTCGTTCACTTCGCCGCCGAAAGCCACGTAGACCGCTCCATCGTCGGTCCAGACGCTTTCCTCCGCGCCAACATCGACGGCACCTTCCGCCTGCTCCAACAAGCCCGCGCGTTCTATCAGTCGCTCAGCGGGGAAGAGCTCGCCCAGTTCCGCTTCCTCCACGTCTCTACCGACGAGGTCTACGGCACCCTTAGTCCCACCGATCCACCTTTCGCCGAGACCACGCCCTACGCGCCCAACAGCCCGTACGCTGCGTCCAAGGCCTCCAGCGACATGCTCGTCCGCGCCTGGCACCACACCTACGGCCTGCCCACGCTCATCACCAACTGCTCCAACAACTACGGTCCGTTCCAGTTCCCGGAAAAGCTCATCCCGCTCATCCTCTCGAACGCCCTCGCCGGCAAGCCTCTCCCCGTCTACGGAGACGGCCGGCAGGTCCGCGATTGGCTCTTCGTCAGCGACCACTGCAGTGCCATCCGCGCCGTGCTGGCTGACGGCCGCCTCGGAGAAACCTACAACGTCGGCGGCAACAACCAGCGTGCCAACCTAGACGTCGTGAACACCATCTGCGGCCTCCTTGACGAGCTCTCTCCCGGCAGCAAGCCCTACGCCGACCAGATCACCTTCGTAAAGGATCGCCCCGGCCACGATCGCCGCTACGCCATCGACGCCCGCAAGATTCAGGCCGAGCTA
>Ga0302314_10020493_pt1 | contig 10930 bp, 10 predicted proteins | sample III_Palsa_N2_3_FD_200533 | JGI IMG/M metagenome (GOLD analysis project Ga0302314, IMG submission 200533) | Peat permafrost microbial communities from Stordalen Mire near Abisko, Sweden - III_Palsa_N2_3 | ecosystem: Environmental > Terrestrial > Soil > Palsa > Peat permafrost | place: Sweden... | reverse complement strand
TCGCGGGAGGTGATGAGGGCGCGCTTGCCGATCTTCTCGAGGCCCTGGACGAGGCCGATGGAGGTGACGGTCTTGCCTTCGCCGGAGACGGTGGGGGTGGTGGCGGTGACGAGGATGAGCTTGCCCTGGCGATCGGTTCCGCTGTGGAGGAGGTCGAGTGAGAGCTTGGCGCTGAAGGAGCTGCGCTTATCGACCATGGATTCGGGCAGGTCGAGCTTGGCGGCGATGGCTTCGATGGGGAGGAGATTTTTGCGCGGCAGATCGTTAGTCAACAGGAGCCTCGGAAAGATGATTACGTCGAGTTCAAGGATAATCCTTCCGGGGCATTATGCGGCGAGGAGCGGCGGGGCGGACACGAGCAAACGCCGCCATCGTGTGGAATGGCGGCGTTGCGGGCGAAGTTCGAGAGACGTTACTTGTGCGCGGCGGAGGATGCGGAAGAGGAAGCGCTGGAGCTGATTGAAGCGCTGCTGGAGGCAGAGTGGCTGGCTGAGCCGCTAAAGCTGCTTGAGGCGAAGGAGTGGGAGGCGCTGGAGGATCCCGCGCCCGATTGGGCGAAGCTGCTGGAGCCTCCGAAGCGCTGGACCGTGGTCGTGGTGTGATTTCCCTGGGTGATGGGAAGGGCTAACTGGAGGCTTTGCGAGTTGCGATTGAAGGAGATGGGAACTCCGGCGGTTGCGGGCCGGTTGGCGAGAGCCTGGGTGGAGCTGCCGAGGAGGGGATGGGCTTCGAGCTTTGGCGTCTCGGCGCGGGCGAGGATGGCTGACGACGGAGAACTGAAGCGCTCCGGGGCCTCTTCGCGGAGTTTGACGGAATGAGCCGGGTTGAAGGCGACCAGTTGGATTTCGGCGTCTTTCCTGCCGGATGGAGTGAAGACGCCGTGCTCGAGGTTGATGGGACGCTTGCCGGCGATGTCATTGGGGTGAACGGGCACGAAGCCGGTCTTGCCCTGATACTTCACCCAGGTGATGGGGCAGTGGTGATGTTTCTTCTGGAGGACAACCCAGGAGTAGCCGCCATTGTTGGGAATCCAGGCACCGGCGTGGCAGGCTGCCCAGGAGCCAGCGAGGTCGTAGGGGCGGCTCACAAGGAGCTGCTGGCCGGTTGCGGGATCGCGCCAGGCGAAGCGATTGAGCTGGCCGGGGGTGCAGGGGAAGAATCCGTTTCCGATATACCCGCCTGGGCCGGATTGATTCGTCAACTGCATCTGGGAGACGGCCTGCTGGACGGCTGCACCCTGGGTCTTGAGCTGGTTGACGTTGACGACGTATTTCGAGGCCCAGCCGCCGTTCGGCTCCCAGCAGGTGCCGTAGGGGGCGCAGGAGAAGAAGTGACCCTGGGCGCGGAGTTCAGCAAGGCCGGGGATGGGGGTGTTGAGACCAGCCTCACGCATGGCGACGGTGATTGCGGCGTCGCGTTCGGAGACGCGCTGAGCGACCCATGTATCCCACGCGGCCTGGGTGCTGTGCGAAGCTTCCATGGCCGCCTGCTCCGCGTTCGACATGGGAGCGACATGACCGCTGCGAATGGTGATGGAGCTGCCTTTAACCAGCTTCTGCGCCAGCAGCGCAGGCTGACTGGCTGGTTCCGCACCTTCGATGGGCGCGGCACCGACGACAGGAAGCTTCAAGACGAGATCGCGCTGCGGCGTGATGGTCATCGCGTCGAGATAGCTATCGATACGGACTAGGACATGGCTGGGATAGACGACGGCGAAGTTCTCGGTCGGGCTGTGGACGGTGAACCGCTGGCCGGAGAACCGTGGCTTCTCATCGAGGGTAAGGGTGCCGGAGACGAGAGTGACGTCCGTGCGGGGGACGCCGTTGGTGCTGGTGAGCGTGTTGAAGGTCAGGACGGAGTTTTCGCCCAGATAGGCGGTGGAGGCGTCCTCGAACTCGATCTCGGCGCGGCCTGCGCCAGTGACGAGATTGAAGCCTTCGTCGAGCGGCAGATTAACCGCGGCTGCCTCCCAAGGGGCGTTTTTGGTGCCGCGAGAGACGCGCACATCCCCTTCGAGCAGGCTGATGCGGACGATCTGGGGGTAGACCTCGAAGTTCTGCGCCGCAGAGCTGGGGAGAGCGGCCGTGGTTGGCTGGCTCAGGCTGGAAGCCGTGGTTTTCGCGGCGTTTGGCGCATCGGCAGCTCCAGCCAGCAAGGCTGCAGGGAGTGCGGCGAAGAGAAGAGGGATGGCGAGAGAGCGGTAGCGAGCGAATCTCATGAAGCCTCCAAAGGGCTGCAGCTCGTCCGGGCGGGATCGCCATCTCTTAGGAATTTCAGGGAAAACCCGGCAATCCGCGCGAATCTACTGGGACGATACGCCTCTCCGGGTCGAGATGTCTCCGAAAATCGCTGCTATTTTTTTGAGGGGCGATCGGTGTGGGTCAGACGGGAGGGTTCACGGTATGCGGAGCGAGGTAGCGGCGTTCAGAGTCTGGGCGATCTCGGCGATCTCGGCCTCGGTGAGGCGGTTGAAGAAGGGTAAGGCCAACGTGCGGGAGGACTCGGAGACAGTAATCGGAAGGTGCGTCTCGCGCCATGCAGCGTAGGCCGGTTGCAGATGGATGGGAGCGAAGTAGCGACCGCAGCCGATTCCCGCCTGCTGGAGATGATGAGCGATGGCGTCGCGGTCTTCGGCGGTGAAGCGCTCGGTGAGGCGAACGACGTAGACGAACCAGCTGGTACGAGTCGAGGCCTCGATTGGGTCGAGGGTGGGGAGGATGAGGTGGGGATTGGCGTAGAGGTGGCGGTCGTAGAGGTGGGCGACCTGCTCGCGGCGGGCGAGAATCTCGGGGAGGCGGCGGAGCTGGCCGATGCCGAGCGTGCAGGCGATGTCGGAGAGACGGTAGTTGAAGCCGAGGTCGGAGTGCTGGAACCAGTCGTCGGCTGGGCGGTCGGGGGTGACGGGTCGGCGGCCCTGGTTGCGCAGGCTGCGCATGGTGGCGGCCAGGGCTGGGTCGGCGGTGAGGACGGCTCCGCCCTCTCCGGTAGTGATCTGCTTGTTGGGGTAGAAGGCGAAGACGCCAATGTCGCCGAGGGTTCCGGCGGGGCGGTTTTGCCAGGTCGCGCCAATGGCTTCGCAGGCGTCTTCGATGACGGCGAGGTTGTGCTGTTTGGCGAGGGCGAGGATCGGGGCCATCTCTGCCGGTCGACCGAAGGTGTGGACGACGACGATGGCGCGGGTGCGCGGGGTGATGGCGTTTGCGACGGCGGCGGGCGAGAGGTTGAGGGTGTGGGACGAGATGTCGACGAAGACGGGCGTGGCGCGCTCGTAGCGGATGGCGTTCGCCGCGGCGATGAAGGTGAAGGAGGGAACGATGACCTCGTCGCCTTCGCCGATATTGAGCGCGCGGACGGCGAGATGGAGGCCTGCGGTGCCGGAGCTGACGGCGATGGCGTGTGGGCTACCGGTGACGGATTTGAGGGCGTTCTCGAACTCTTCGAGTTTGGGGCCAAGCGAGAGGTTTGGAGAACGTAGGACAGCGGCGACGGCTTCGATCTCGGGCTCGGTGAGGTCTGGGGCGGAGAGAGGGATTCTCATGCTTCGTTTACTAGGGGTGGTTCGGGGATTGCGAGGGGTTGGGCGCGTTTACGCAGGACGCCTTCGAGGGGTGTTTCGGTGAGGACTTTCACGATGCGCTGGGCGGAGTGACCGTCGCCGTAGGGGTTCTCCATGCCGGTGAGGGATTCGCAGAATTCGGGATCAAGGGCGCGGGCCATTTGAGCGGCGATGGAGGCGGGTATGGGGTCGGCGTCGAGGATGTTGGGGGCGCGCTCGCGACCAAACTGGCGGAGGCCGATGTTGACGACGGGGAGTGCGAAGCTGGCGGCCTCCATGATGCCGCTCGAGGAGTTGCCAATGAGAAGCGACGCCTGGGCGAGGAGGCTCCAGTAGGTGACGGCGGGGAGGTTGATGAAGAGATGCGCGTCGGCGTGGAGGGCGCAGAAGGCGCGGACGCGGAGGATGAGAGCGTGCGAGCCAGCGTCGGCGTTGGGGAAGCAGAAGAGGATCTGGGCGTCAGTCTTGGCGTGGGCGAGATGTTCGAGGGACTCGAAGACGGCGTCGGCCTCGGCGGTGGTGTCGGCGAGGAGGGTGACGGGGTGGTAGGCGACGACGGCGATCTGCTCGGCGAGACGGAGGTTGAGGGTGTGTTCGAGCTGAGGGCGGGTGAGCAGGGTGCTGCGGCGGAGATGGTCGAGCGATGGGGCACCGGCGCGGTGAACGCGCCAGGGCTCTTCGCCCATGGCGATGACACGGGCGCGAGCGGCGGGGGTGGAGGTGAAGTGGATGTGGCTGAGCTTGGTGAGGGCGTTGCGGACCTGATCGTCGATGGCGCCTTCGCTGATCTCGCCGCCTTCGATGTGGGCGACGGGGATGCGGAGGGTGAGGGCGACGGAGGCAGGGGCGAGCATCTCGTAGCGGTCGGCGATGAGGAGGAGGAGGTCGGGGCGCATCTGGGAGAGGACGTCGGCCAAGCCCAAGGTGGCGAGGCCGAGGGTCTTGGCCATGCCGGTGTCGGTGTCGGAGGCGAGGAGGCACTCGATGCGGGCGGCGATGGAGAAGCCGTCGCGCTCGATCTCGGCGATGGTGGAACCGAACTGCGGCGAGAGATGGGCGGCAAGGACGATCAGCTTGAGATCGACGTCGGGATGGGCGGCGAGGTCTTTGAGCGGCCAGTAGAGATGGCTGTAGTCGGCGCGCGAGGAGGTGACGACGGCGATGGTGCGCTTCATGCGGTGGGAACCTTTTCCGGGATTGAGTGGGTCTCGGCGATTTGACTTATTTGGCTGAGGAGCTCTGGAGTGGGGGTGTAGTCGGGGACGAGATGCTGCAGGACGGCGAGGAGGGTCGCGAGATTGCGGTCTTCGATTGCGCGGTGCATGCGGGTGAGGTCAGCGGCGAGCGTGGCCGAGGATGGGATGGGGCTTTGGATCATGCGCAGGCTTGGCGTGCGGAGATGGTCAAGCCAGCGCTCGGTCGATGAAAGGAAGGACTCTTCAAGCTTGTCGCCGGGGCGGAGGGTTGTGAAGACGATCTGTGCGGGGCTGGCGTGACGGGCGATTAGGTAGCGGGCGAGATCGACGATGCGGAGCTGCTGGGTGAGATTTGAGGCGAGGAGAGCGGCCTCGTGATGGGTGGGGGTGAGGGATTCGAGGAGGGCGTCGACGGCCTGGTCGAGGGCGAGGAAGAAGCGGCGGGCGGCGGGGTGGGTGACGGTGATGGGGCCGCCGTGGGCGATCTGGTCGAGGAAGAGGGGGACGACGCTGCCCTGGGAGCCGAGGACGTTGCCGAGGCGGACGGTGGTGGTGCGGAGAGAAGACTGGGTGAGGCAGAGGAGCTCGGCGATGCGCTTGGAGGCGCCCATGAGGGAATGGGGGGCGACGGCTTTATCGGTCGAGACGAGGACGAGGTGGTGGGCGCGGTGAAGGGCGGCGGTTTCGACGAGGGTTTGCGTGCCGAGGATGTTGTTGGCGGCTGCGGCGAAGGGATTCTGCTCAAGGAGCGGGACGTGCTTGTACGCGGCGGCGTGGAGGATGATTTCGGGGCGATGCCGCGAGAAGAGGTCGGCTAGAAGCGGACGATCGCAGACGCTGCCCAGGATCGAGATCGGAGAGCATCCGGTGGCGCGGAGGGTGCGGTCGATCTGGTAGAGGGCGGTCTCGGAGCTGTCGAGGAGGATGAGGGATGCGGGCTCAGCCGGGGCGATGCGCTGGGCGAGAGCGGAACCGATGGAGCCGCCGGCTCCTGTGATGAGAATGCGTTGGCCGCGCAGGTGGGAGATCGAGGGTGGAGGTTGGGGGATGATACCGAGCAGGCGATGCCACTCGAGAGAATCAGGATCTGGATGGGGATTTTTCTGCTCGGACTGGAGGGGATTTGAAGGCATGGAGTTGATGGAGACCGCTGGGAATGAGGATATCGCAGAGTCATCCCCACCGTCTTATTGCGTCAAAGTCTTCAAAGCAGGTGATTTAAGGGGTGACTTTGATTTCGCGGGTAGAAGAAGCGGGACGAAGATTTGAAGTTGCCGGGGCGTCTGGAGCGGAGCCGTGTCAACAGACGCCAGCCTTAGTAAAGGCCGGAAGATAAACCCGGAGAGCCAATCAGCCGGAGCGGAGGGGTTCTTGTTGTGGGGGGATTTTGAGTGGGGAATGGTAGGCACGAGCGGATTCGAACCGCTGACCTCTACCGTGTCAAGGTAGCGCTCTAACCAACTGAGCTACGCGCCTGCGCCTGTTGTTTAGTCTATCGTCAACTCGACGTTAGAGCAAACCAGGACCGCCAAAAGAGTGGAAGAGACGAGGCCTGCATCGGCTTTACGGCATTAGGCTAAAATTATTCAGATCCCTCGTGGCCTTCCTAGGACAATTTCGCGCTGCACCCAATCTGCTGAGCCTGCTGCGGTTGTTCATCATCCCGTTTCTGATCATCGAGATTCTCGATGGCAACTTCGGGGTGGCGTTCGCGCTGTTCGTGCTGGCAGGCACGACGGATGCGTTCGACGGGCTGTTGGCGCGCTGGCTGAGCCAGCAGACGAAGCTGGGACTCTATCTCGACCCGATTGCGGACAAGCTGCTGCTGAGCACCCTGTTCGTCGTGCTGACGCACGTTTCGCTGATTCCGCGCTATGTGACGGTGCTGGTGTTCAGCCGGGATCTGGGAATTCTGCTGATTGCGACGCTGCTGTTCGCCACCAATACGCTGCGAGACTTTCGTCCCAGCCTGTTCGGCAAGCTGAATACGCTGGTCCAGATCCTGGGGCTGCTGGTCGTGATGGCGGAACGGGCGATTCCGGCGCTGCACTTTCCGATGCTGCAGGAGGGTCTGATCCGGGCGATTGCGCTTCTGGCTCCGTTATCGGCAGCACAGTATGCCTGGATCGTGATTCGCAGGATGAGCGCGGCCGAGACCGAGCCTGGAAGTATTCCAAGTCCAGCGGCGGTGGCGGAGGAACTGGCGTCGGAGAACGGAACGGTTGGTGCGGCAGGGTCGAAAGTACCTACGGAGTAGGGCGGGCGTGGTTAGCCTTCAGGCCTGCTCGTGATCCTTCTGCGACTCTTCCTCCTCGAGCACCATGTCGCGGTACTCGATGGCGTCGAAGACATCACCGCAAAGCTGGCACTCGACGAACTCAGTGTCTTCATCGCGCGCGACGACGCGCACTTGCGGATGCTTGCATCGGCCGGGATTGGGGTTGAGCGGCGGAATGAAAGGATTTTTACGCGGCCCGGCGAAGCTGTCAACGGGGTTGCGATGAACTTTTTGTGTATGGGCATGGATTCTGGGAGGAGAGCCTGAAGAGACCCGGAGAAACCGGAGAATTCGCAGGTTGCGTCGCCGGACGACTCGCCGTACACTTGATGTAAGACCTAAGAGGTCTTTATTCGGACGATGTCACGTCCGTGCAGGTTCCGCACCGTTTGACAGGTTGATTTGATTGTTGCGGTTCGAGATTTCTCGCTGCATTGCGAAGACGCCGACCAGACGGCGTAAGCAGGTTCTGGAGGCTCAAGAGGGTTCATGCTCAGGCTCACCAAAAAAGCCGATTACGGTCTGATGGCGCTGAAGTACCTCGCTGAGCAGGTGAGTCGCGGCGCTGCGTCGGGAACGGGCGGCGCGCAGAGCGCCAAGGACATCGCCGAGGCGTATCACATTCCCCCGCAGCTACTGGCAAAGATTCTGCAGACCCTGGCGAAGGCCGGGATCCTGGTTTCGCATGCCGGGACCAATGGTGGGTATGCGCTGGCTCGTCCGGCGAGCGACATCACGGCGTTCGAGGTGATCCGGGCGATCGATGGGCCGCTGTTTATTACAAGTTGCATCACGATTCACGGAACCTGCGACCTTGCGGGCCATTGCACCATCAAAGAACCGTTGCGCAAGGTGAACGACAGCATCAAAGACCTGCTGAACGGAATCCTGATCTCGGATTTGGCGGAGCCGGCTGAGGCGAGCCGACAGGATAACGGTGTTGCCGTGGGCGGCGGCCTGGTTTCAATCGCCGTTTGAGTTGAGAGCGCCGCGGTCGGGGTTTACGCCTTCCGATCAGGCGCAGCGACCTTCTACAGAGAAGCGCTACTTTAGATTTTTCGATTTTGAACCGGGCAGTAAAGAGATACGCAGCACATAAAAGGGAGTTTTGATGAGCGCACAGACGATTGGCAACGACATGATTATTGCAGAGAGCAAGACACCCCTCCCGGAGGGCGTGCATCTGCCGTTGTACATGGACAACCACGCAACGACTTCGATGGACCCGCGCGTTCTTGAGGCGATGATGCCCTTCTTCAGCGGCAAGTACGGCAATGCGGCGAGCCGCAACCATGCGTTTGGCTGGGAGGCGGAAGGTGCGGTTGAGACCGCTCGCGAGCAGATTGCGAAGCTGATCGGCGCGACGGCGAAGGAGATCATCTTTACCAGCGGCGCGACGGAGTCGAACAACCTTGCGATCAAGGGTGTGGCCGAGATGTACAAGGAACGCGGCAACCACATCATCACGCAGGTGACGGAGCACAAGGCCGTTCTCGACACGTGCAAGCGGCTGGAGAAGCTGGGCTACGAGATTACCTACCTGCCGGTGCAGCCGGATGGGCTGGTCGCGATCGAGGATGTGAAGGCAGCGATCACTGAGAAGACGATTCTCGTGACGATCATGTTCGCTAACAATGAGATTGGCGTGATCCAGCCGGTGGCCGAGATTGGTAAGCTGTGCCATGAGAAGGGTGTGATCTTCCACACCGACGCGGTGCAGGCTGTGGGCAAGATTCCGGTGGACGTGCAGGCGATGAACATCGATCTGCTATCGCTGACGGCGCACAAGATCTATGGGCCGAAGGGTGTGGGCGCGCTGTATGTTCGCCGCCGCAACCCGCGTGTGCAGTTGACGGAGCAGATCAACGGTGGCGGCCATGAGCGCGGGATGCGTTCGGGCACGCTGAATGTTCCGGGAATCGTTGGGCTCGGCAAGGCCTGTGAGATTGCGGGCGCGGAGATGGAGGCTGAGGCGAAGCGGCTGATCGAACTGCGCGACTACATGCGTGCGAAGTTTGAGAAGGCGCTGGACTATGTTCATGTGAACGGGAACATGGAGCACCATCTGCCGGGCAATCTGAACATGAGCTTTGTGTATGTCGAGGGTGAGAGCCTGCTGATGGGCATCAACGACATCGCGGTCTCGAGCGGGTCTGCATGTACGTCGGCGACGCTCGAACCGAGCTACGTGCTGAAGGCTCTGGGACTAGGCGACGATGTGGCGCACAGCTCGATCCGGTTTGGGCTTGGCCGCTTCAATACCAGGGCTGAGGTGGATTATGTGTCGGACAAGCTGATCTCGACGGTGTCGAAGTTGCGCGAGCTTTCGCCGCTGTACGAGATGGTGAAGGAAGGCATCGACCTGAGCAAGATTGAGTGGGCTGCGCACTAATCGCCTGCTGAAGAATTTGGAACGGAACTGTTCAAGAACAGATTCAGGAACTATAGAACGGGATTGAAGGAGAAACACCATGGCATACAGCGATAAGGTAATCGACCACTACAGCAATCCGCGCAACGTTGGCCAGATGGACAAGAGCTCGAGCGAAGTCGGCACGGGTCTGGTTGGCGCACCGGAGTGCGGCGATGTGATGCGGCTGCAAATCCGCGTGAACCCCGAGACCCAGGTGATTGAGGACGCGAAGTTCAAGACGTTCGGCTGCGGTTCGGCCATCGCTTCGAGCTCGCTCGCGACCTAGTGGGTGAAGGGCAAGACGATCGCGGAAGCGCTGACGATCTCAAACACGGATATTGTGAAGGAGCTGGCGCTTCCTCCGGTGAAGATTCACTGCTCGGTGCTCGCGGAAGACGCGATCCGCGCGGCGATCGGCGACTGGAAGCAGAAGAACGGCGCGGCTGAGACGGAAGCTGCGGCGGTTGTTGCGGCTCACTAAGTAAGGTCATCCTGCGGCTTGATATTGGGCTTTTACAGACAGAGCTGCGGGCGGTTGGAATCGTACGAGACGCCGCGCCTGATGCCTGGGCGCGGCGCTGATGTGATGGGAATTCTATGGCCATGGTTACGCTACAAACCGAAACGAGCCGCACGGGACAGGCGGCTGAGCCGGTCTCGCCGCTTGCCGGGCAGACGGTGTTGACTGCCGATGGGCAGACGCCGGAGCAGAAGGGCATCCAGCTGACGCCGCGTGCGCTGAAGCGAATCCGCGTGGCGATGGCGAAGGAGAACATTACGCCGGACCAGGGCGGGCTGCGGGTCGGGATTCAGGGCGGCGGGTGCTCGGGGCTGAGCTACAACATTCGCTTCGATACGCAGCCGAGAGAGCGCGACCGCGTGTATGCGTTTGCGCAGACGCATCTTGATCCTGCGGCGACGGATGCTCCGGCGATACGGATCTTTGTCGATCCGAAGAGCTTTATCTACCTTCATGGCATGGTGCTCGACTATGAAGAGACGCTGATGCGGCAGGGGTTCAACTTCATCAATCCTCACTCGACCAAGAGTTGCGGCTGCGGCTCGAGTTTTTCGACGTAACCGCTCAACGGGACCTCTTTCGAGTATTGACCGGGGAGAGGTACTGACGATGAAGTTTTGCGAGGTAATCAAGGTAGTCGAACAGGACGGCTGGTTTCTGGTCAACACGGTTGGAAGCCATTAGCAGTACAAACATCCGGCGAGGGCCGGGTAACGATTGCGGGTAGGGGCGGCAAAGACGTCCCGCCGGGAACACTCAAGAGCATTCTGCGGCAGGCAGGCCTGGACTAATCTCATGCGCGAATACATTGTCATCTACGAGCAGGCGAAGGACGGTGGATGGGGAGCTTATGTGCCGGATCTGCCAGGGCTTGGTGTTATTGGAGAGACGGTAGCTGAAGCGGAGCAGTTGATTCGTGAAGGCATGAAGCTGCATATTGCGGGACTGATCGAAGATGGGCTTCCTA
>Ga0302314_10020492_pt1 | contig 10930 bp, 13 predicted proteins | sample III_Palsa_N2_3_FD_200533 | JGI IMG/M metagenome (GOLD analysis project Ga0302314, IMG submission 200533) | Peat permafrost microbial communities from Stordalen Mire near Abisko, Sweden - III_Palsa_N2_3 | ecosystem: Environmental > Terrestrial > Soil > Palsa > Peat permafrost | place: Sweden... | reverse complement strand
GGCCTTGGCGCGCGCCAGCCGCAGGGCCAGCAGCCGCGCGGTCTCGCCGGCGAGCGGCGTCTCGTCGATGTCGGCGGGATCGATCAGGTCGGGCGTGACGCCGATCTGGGCCAGCAGCTCCAGCCGGCGCGGGCTGGCGCTGGCCAGCACCAATGGCGGCCGCGATGGGACCGGCGCGCTCACAGCCACACCTGGCCCGATAGCTCGGTTACTTGAATCGGTAGGTTATCCGGCCCTTGGAGAGATCGTACGGCGTCATCTCCACCAGCACCTTGTCCCCGGCCAGCACCCGGATGCGATTCTTGCGCACCTTGCCGGCGGTGTGGGCGATGATCTCGTGCTCTCCGGAGTCCAGCTTCACCCGGAAGGTCGCGTTCGGCAGCAGTTCGCTGACGACGCCAGGCAATTCCAACAGCTCTTCCTTCGCCATCAGGCCTCGCGGAGGTAGGCGGTGCGCCCTTCAACGCCACGGCCGTTCCCTGGTTTCGGGACTCAACGGGACCGGCCGCGCCGATGCCCTGATATACGCCAGTCGCACCCACGCATCATCCCCCGAACGTCGCCGCTCGGCCGAAGCGGGCACGGATGCGCTCCGCCAGTCCATCGCGGACCTGCCGATAGGCGTCCATTACCGCATCGCGCGACCCGGTCGACAGGCTGGGATCGATGGTCGGCCAGTATTCGATCTCGACGGCGTGGTGACGGGCGAGTTCGACGGCGCGGTGCTGGGCCTCCGGCGTCAGCGAGACCACCAGGTCGAACGAGTCGTCCTCAAGCTGGTCGAAGCTCTTGGCGCGGTGGCGGCTGAGGTCGGCGCCCAGCTCGTCCATCACCGCCACGGCGAAGGGATCGGGTTCGCTGTCCTCGTCCAGGCGCAGGCCACAGCTGTCGACATAGACCCGGTCGCCGAACATCAGCTTCATCAGGCCCTCGGCCATCGGCGAGCGCACGCGGTTGTGGTTGCAGGCGAACAGGATCGCCCCGGGAAGCGCTCCGGGCGGGTCAGGTGGCATGGCTGCGCATCAACCGCGCCAGTGTAGCGCGCAGATGAGGGTGAACAGACGGCGCGCGGTGTCGAGATCGGTCTCGACCTTGCCGGAAAGCCGACTTTTGAGCAGTTCCGAGCCTTCGTTGTGCAGGGCGCGGCGGCCCATGTCCAAGGTCTCGATCTTCTGCGGGGTCGCGTTGCGGATCGCCTGGTAATAGCTCTCACAGATCATCGCGTAGTCGCGCACCACGCTGCGGAACGGCGACAGCGAGAGGATGTGGCGGCGCTGGTAGCCGGGACCGGTGATATCGAGCGCGAGCCGGTTTTCGATCAGCGAGATCTTCAGATCGTACGGCCCGCCGTCGGCGCCTTCCGGCGTGAACTGGTTGTCCTCGATCAGGTCGAAGATCGCGATCTGCCGCTCCTGCTCCTGGTCGCGCGACGCCGCCGACAGCGACTCGTCGTCCAGCTCGACCGATTGCAGACGATGCGGTCCGCTCACGCCTCGCCCCTATCGGCTGTTCGGCGTTGATCGTGAAGGCGGCGCGGCATTGGCGACAGATAACGCAGCGACTCGGCCCCTGCGAGCCCCCGCCGGTCAGTCGGGGCGGTTTCGCCGGATCGAGATAGATCTGGCGTGGGCCGGGAGGCCCTCGGCGTTGGCCAGGATCTCGGTCGGGCCGGCCAGGGCCTGGAACGCCGCCGCCCCGCACGAGATGATCGAGGTGCGCTTCAGGAAGTCGTAGATCGACAGCCCCGACGAGAACCGCGCGGCCCGGCTGGTGGGCAGCACGTGGTTCGAGCCGGCCACATAGTCGCCCAGCGCCTCCGGCGCGTAGCGGCCGAGGAAGATCGCGCCGGCGTGGCGAACCCGGTCCGAGAGGCGTTCGGGTTCTTCGACGGCGAATTCGACGTGCTCCGGGGCGATACGGTCGACCAGGCCGGGCGAGGCGTCCAGCGGCGCGTGGATCACCGCGCCGTGGTCGCGCCAGGAGACGGCGGCGTCGGCGCCGGTGGCGAGTAAGGTCACCTGGCGATCCACTTCGGCGACCACCGCCTCGGCGAACGCTTCGTCGTCGGTGATCAGGATCGATTGCGCGGCCGGGTCGTGCTCGGCCTGGGAGAGCAGGTCGGCGGCGATCCAGGCCGGATCGTTGGCGGCATCGGCCACCACCACGATCTCCGACGGTCCGGCCAGGGCGTCGATGCCAACGATGCCGTAGAGTCGGCGCTTGGCCGCGGTGACGTAGGCGTTGCCCGGCCCGACGATCTTGTCCACCGGCCGGATCGGTCCGGCGCCGAAGGCCAGGGCCGCGCAGGCCTGGGCCCCGCCGACACGCCAGATCTCGGTGACCCCGGCTTCCCGCGCCGCCGCCAGCACCGCCGGCTCCAGCCTGCCTGGCGGCGTGACCATGGCGATCCGATCGATCCCGGCGACGGCGGCCGGAATCGCGTTCATCAGCACGGTCGACGGATAGGCGGCCCGGCCGCCCGGCACGTAGATGCCCACCGCTTCCAGCGGCGTCCAGCGCCAGCCGAGCTCGACGCCGGCTTCGTCGGTGAAGCGGGCGTCGGCCGGACGCTGGCGCTCGTGATAGCTGCGGATGCGGGCGGCGGCGAAGGCGATCGCCTCGCGCACCTCGGCCGGACAGGCGTCGACGCCGGCCTGAATCTCTCGCGGGGTGACCTCGATCGAGCGCTCGTCCAGCCGCACCCGGTCGAACCGCTCGGTGTAACGCAGCACCGCCTCCAGGCCCTCGCTCAGCACGGCCTCGATCACGCCGGCCACGGCCTCGTCCACATCGGCAGGCATGCCGCGCCGCTCGGCCAGGAAGGCGTCGAAAGCGGCGTCGAACTCGGGGTCGGTGGTGGCGAAGCGGCGCATGGCGCGCTTTTGGCGGGTCGGCGTGGAAACTCAAGGGGGATCGTACGCGACGATGCTCGCCGCGCGCCTGGGAGGCCCGCTGACGCCGGTTCGGCGACACGGCGCTATGTCGATATGGTCCTCGATACCTGCGAGAAAACCATCGCCTCAGGCGCGGTTTTTCGCAGCTACTGCTCGTGGGCCGGCGTGCTCGGCGTCGGCCAGGGCGCCGAGACGTCCGCCAGCGCCGCATCCACGCATTCCACCGTCAGCTCCAGGTCGCCGCCGCCGGCGAAGGCGAGGCGGATGGACCCGCCCGGCGCCTCGCCCGGCTCGAAGCTCACCGCCAGCAGTTCGACCACGGCGTCGGACGCCTCACGGCGCAGGTTGCGCGACTTTACCGACAGCACCGAGCCGAACTGCAGGCCGGCGCGGATGCGATTGCCCAAGAGGCCGGCCGGCGTCTCCCAGAGGTAGCGGTTGAGCGCCAGGGTGAAGCGGCGGCCCTTGGCGTCCCACTCGATATCGCCGACCTTGGCCACGGCGTCCTGCAGCGCCGCCGAGATCACCGCCAGGTCGTCCTCATCCTCGGCGAGCAGCCGCAGCGGCTCATGCTTGGTCATTCGGCGTCCCCGAGGCCGCCGCCGTCGCTGATCCGGCGCACGCTCGCCCCCACTGCCGAGAGCTTTTCCTCGAGCCGCTCGAAGCCGCGGTCGAGGTGATAGACCCGGCTGACCACCGTCTCGCCCTTGGCGGCCAGCGCCGCGATCACCAGGCTGACCGAAGCGCGCAGATCGGTCGCCATCACCTCGGCGCCGATCAGCCGATCGACGCCGCGCACCCTGGCCTCGCCGCCGGAAACAACGATCTCCGCCCCGAGCCGCGTCAGCTCCGGGGCGTGCATGAAGCGGTTCTCGAAAATGGTCTCGCGGATCACGCTCTCGCCGTCGGCCAGGGTCATCAGCGCCATGAACTGCGCCTGCAGATCGGTGGCGAAGCCGGGATAGGGATCGGTGGTCACCTCGACCGCGCCCAGCCGGCGGCCGTTGCGCTTGATGGTTACGCCGTCGTTCCATCGCTGCACCCCGACGCCGGCCTCCTCCATCTTCAGCAGCAGCGATTCGATCATGTCGGCGCGGGTGTGGGTCAGCCGCACCTCGCCGCCGGCCATCGCCGCCGCCAGCGCGTAGGTGCCGGTTTCGATCCGGTCGGGGGTCACCTGGTGCGTCGCCCCGTAGAGCTGGGCGACGCCGACGACGCGAATCACCGGCTGGCCGGCCCCCTCGATCTTCGCGCCCATCTTGATCAGGCAATCGGCCAAATCGGCGATCTCCGGCTCGCAGGCTGCGTTGGAGATCACCGTCTCGCCGTGCGCCAACACCGCGGCCAGCAGCGCGTGCTCGGTGGCGCCGACGGACACCTGCGGGAAGTCGATCTGCGCGCCCTTCAAGCCCCGCGGGGCCTGGGCGTAGACGTAGCCTTCGCTAAGGTCGATCCGGGCGCCCAGCGCCTCCAGCGCCATCAGGTGCAGATCGACCGGCCGCGCGCCGATCGCGCAGCCGCCGGGCAGCGAAACCTTGGCCTGGCCGGTCCGCGCCAGCAGCGGCCCCAGCACATTGAACGAGGCCCGCATCTGCCGAACGAGGTCGTAGGGGGCGATGGCCGAAAGAATCTCCGGCGTGGTGAGCGTCGATTCGGGCCCGTCCTCCCCGTCCCGCTCCTCGACGATCACGCCCAGCCGCTGCAGCAGCCGGCCGAGGAACCGGGTGTCGGCCAGGCGCGGCATGTTGGTGAGTCGGAGCGGCTGGTCGGTCAGCAGGCTCGCCACCATCAGCTTGATGGCGGAGTTTTTGGCCCCGGAGATCGGGATCACTCCCTCGAGCCGGGCTCCGCCGGTGATGGCGATGCGATCCATTCGGCGCCTCCACAAGGCCGCCCGCCGCCTCGGCGCGCTGACCCGCAAATCGTTACATATCCCAAGCTTGGCGCCGTCGCTAAGGGGGTTCGGGCCGTCCGTCGACTGTGCTGTCAGGATTGCGCGGCGGGGGCGCCTTGCGTCGGCGCAGATTGGCCCGCAGCGCCCGCGCCAGCCGCGCCTCACGTTCGTCCAGCGATGGATTGGGCGGCTGCGGAGGCTTTTCGTCGCCATCGTTCATGCAAAAGGCGTAGCAACGAGCTTCGGTTCGTCAAGACATTCGTGTGACGGCGCTTGACGAGACGACCCTAGGTAGGGCGACGTAGCGAAATGGAAACGCGCCCGGAGGCTCGATCCGCCATGGCCGGCGACGGGAAGAGGCCGGGACGAGGCGTGCGTGGACCTAACGCCCAGCGCCGCCAATCGACCCACGACAAGATTCTGGCCGCCGCGGTGCACTGCCTCAACGACGTCGGCTACGCCCAGACCAGCACCGTGCGCGTCGCCGCCGAAGCCGACGTGGCGCGCGGCTCGCTGCTGCATCAGTTCCCGACCCGGATCGATCTGATCCTGGCGGTCGCCGACCACGCCCTGGCCATCCAGCGCAACTACATCCGCGCCGGCCTGGCCAAGCTGCCTGCCGGCCGCGAGCGGTTCATCGGCTCGATCGACGTGACCTGGGAGGCGTTCCAGATGCGGGAATCGCGCGCCCTGCTCGAAATCATCATCGCCACCCGCCACGATCCTGAGCTGGCCGAACGCGTGCCCGACCTCGCCCAGCGCTTCGAAGCCGGCGTCAACCAGTCGGCGCACCGATTCGCCGAAGCCAGCGGCCTGCGCGACGACCGCGACGAGGCCGCTGCCGAGCGCTGGCTGATCCTGGTGGCGCTGCGGGGTCTGGCCGTCGAAACCATGCTCGGCGGCCCCGAAGCGGAAGCCGACCCGGACGCCGTGATCGCCGTGCTGCGGCGCATGCGCGCCCAGTTCTACGACAGCCACCTGCCAACAGACGACAAGCTTTAATCTGGTGGCGATTGAATGCTGGTGCCGTCGCAGGGACTCGAACCCTGGACCTCAGCCTTACCAAGGATGCGCTCTACCACTGAGCTACGACGGCGACGCCCGGCCCGCAGGCGCGAGGGCGGGTTGTTATCGGATGCGTCCTTCGGTGTGAAGCGGAAAAGCCCGCGAGCGCCGTTGCGCCGCAGCGTCGCGGGGTCGGCGGCGCCTCAGTCGTAAGTCGACTTCCCGCTCGAATCCCTGCGTTGATAGCACCCCGCTCAAACTCGGAGGCCGCGGATGAGCATCGATCGTGCATGGGACGATGTGCGGGCGTTTCATCTGGCGTTCGGGCATCCGGCGCCGGATGCGCCAGGGCTGCTGGAGCCGCTCGCCGCCGGGTGCCGCGCCGGCTGGATCGAGGAAGAGGCGCAGGAGTTGCGCGAGGCGACCACGCTCGAAGGTCAGGCCGACGCGTTTATCGACGTGATCTATTTCGCCATTGGCGGGCTGGTGAACCTGGGCGTTCAGCCGGGGCCGCTTTGGGACATCGTGCAGAGCGCCAACATGGCCAAGCTCTGGCCCGATGGGCGGCCGCGGCATCGCGAGGGCGACGGCAAGGTGATCAAGCCCGAGGGCTGGGAGGATCCGGGGCCCAAGCTCGCCGACGAAATCCGTCGCCAGCTCGCCGAAGCCGGCGCGCGGCGGATGGCGGCCGAGTAACGGCTGGGCGCAGCATGTCGGGCGAGCGTTTCAAGCTGATCGCCGAGGTCTATCTGCTGTTCCGGCGCGGCGATGCGATCCTGCTCTCCAAGCGGGCCAACACCGGCTACGAAGACGGTAACTGGGGCCTGGTCGCCGGCCACGTCGACGGCGGCGAGCCGCTGACCGTCGCCGCGGCCCGCGAGGCGCTGGAGGAAGTCGGCGTGCACATCGCGCCAGCCGACCTCACCTTGCGCACGGTGATGCATCGCGGGCCGGGCGACGAGCGGATCGGCTTCTTCTTCGAGCCGTCCCGCTGGAGCGGCGAGATCGTCAACGCCGAGCCGCACAAATGCGACGGCCTTGGATGGTTCGCGCTCGACGCCCTGCCGGCGAACACCGTCGCCTATGTTGGGAAGGCGATCGGCGATGCGTTCCGGGGCGAGGTCTATTCGGAAGACTGGCCGCCCGCCGCTGGCGACCCCTAACGCACGACGATCTGACCCTTCATGCCGAGCATGGAGTGGAACGGATGGGTGCAGTGCATCTCGTAGGTTCCCGGCTTCAATGGGGTCAGGGCGATATCGGCGCTCTCGCCCTCGTCCAGATCGATGCCGCCGTCCTTCACCTTGGCCGCAGAGCCAGGCGCCAGGGTGACCGTCTGGAAGAACGCCTTGGCGTTGAGGTCGTGCCCCTTCCCGCCAGTGTTGGTCACGTGCAGCACATAGGCTTGGCCGTGATCGAGCGTCAGCTGCATCGGCGCGTACTTGTATTCCGACAGCTGGATGTTGATCACCGTGGGCTGGGCGACGGCCGCACTCGCGGCGACGAGCGCCGTGCCAAACGCGAAGATCGCCAGGGGCGCGCAAATTGATTTCAAATCAGATCTCCCAATGAGGTCACGAACGTCCCGACGGAGGAAGGCTTAGCACGCCGCAGAAGTCGTTGCAGGTACTGGCGAGCCGCGCCTTGACGCCTAAGTTTGCCGAAGACACTGACAGACAGGAGCCTGTGCCTATGAAGCGTCACCTTATGTTCGGCCTCGCCGCCGCCGCGACCCTCGCCTTCACCGCCAGCGCCCATGCGGATCCGGGCGGGATCAAGGCCGGCGTGCTCACCTGCAACGTCAGCAGCGGCTGGGGCCTGATCTTCGGCTCCTCGAAAGACCTCAACTGCACCTTCCAGAGCGGTTCGGGCCGCGAAGAGCACTACGCCGGCACGATCAACAAGTACGGCGTCGACATCGGCTATCACAACGGCGGCGTGATGGTCTGGGGCGTTGTCGCGCCCACCGCCGACCTCGCGCCCGGCTCGCTGGCCGGCAACTATGGCGGCGTCACCGCCGGCGGCTCGGTCGGCGTCGGCGCCAACGCCAACGCCCTGATCGGCGGCAACAACAGCAGCGTTTCGTTGCAGCCGGTCAGTGTCGAAGGCCTGTCGGGCGTCAATGTCGCCGCCGGAGTCGCCTCGATCACCCTCGAACCGCGGCCTTAGTTCGGCCTCGCTTTGGCAAGCGTTGCGACGCCCGCCGGGTTTCCGGCGGGCGTTTTGCCGTGCGGCGCTCGCGGGCCGAGTCAGCTTTGAAACCTGCCCTGTCGCATGGCCGCCATGTTGGCGCGCTATGTCCGTCGCCTGGTCGAGTCGAAGTCCCGGGAGCTTGCAGCATGCCGCGCGAAACAGGGCTACGCAGCGCTTCGGCGTGTTTGCGACGATCCGGGGATGGCTGTTGGCCGACGCCGTGCACGGCGAGACGTTCGAGACCCGCAACGACGCCGTGGCGAGCGCGCGCCGGTTGGCGCATCTGGCCCGCTGGCGTGGCGGCGAGGCCGAGGTGGTGGCGCAGGATCAGCTCGGCGGCGCGCTGACGGTGATCGATCCGCCGGCGGCGCGGCAGGACGGCTCAGAGCCGGGCTGAGCGCAGCCTGAGCGCGTTGCCGATCACGCTGACCGACGACAGCGACATCGCCGCCGCGCCAACCTCCGGCGTCAGCAGCAGGTGGAACGCCGGGTAGAGCGCGCCGGCGGCCAGCGGCACGGCCGCGAGGTTGTAGGCGAAGGCGAAGGCGAGGTTCTGGCGCACATTCGCCATCACCGCCTTGGAGAGCCGCCGGGCGCGGACCAGACCGCCGAGGTCGCCGCCCAGCAGGGTGACGCCGGCGCTCTCGATCGCCACGTCGGCGCCGGCGCCCATGGCGATCCCGACATCGGCGGCGGCGAGCGCTGGAGCGTCGTTGACGCCGTCGCCGGCCATGGCGACGACGCGGCCCTCCGCCCTCAGCTTCCGCACGGCGGCGGCCTTGTCCGGAGGCGACATGCCGGCCTCGACCCGGTCGATGCCAAGCGGGCCGGCGATCGCCAGGGCGGTGGCGCGGGCGTCGCCGGTCAGCATGACCAGCTGCAGGCCATCCCGCTTCAACGCCTGAATGGCGGCGGCGGCCGATGGCTTGACCGGATCGGCGATGGCGACAACCCCCGCCAGCACGCCATCGAGGGCGGCGTAGATGGCGGTGGCGCCGCCCTGGCGCATCGTCTCGGCTGCCGCCGCGAGCGGCGTGACGTCGATATTCAGCCCCGCCATCAACCCAGCAGCGCCGGCGGCCACCCGGCGGCCATCGACTCTGCCGGTTACGCCCTGCCCGGTCGTCGAATGGAAGTCGGCGACGTCGACCAAGCCTAATCCCCGGTCGTCAGCGGCGCGGACCATGGCGTCGGCCAACGGGTGCTCGCTGGCGCGTTCGAGGCTGGCGACGAGGCGGATCAGGTCTCGCTCGTCGACGCCGGGCGTCGTCTCGATCGCGGTGACGTCCGGCCGGCCCTCGGTCAGGGTGCCGGTCTTGTCGAACGCCAGCGTATCGACCCGGCCCAACCGCTCCAGCGCCTCGGCGCCGCGGAACAGCACGCCGGCGGCCGCGCCTCGCCCGACGCCGACCATGATCGACATCGGTGTCGCCAGGCCGAGCGCACAGGGACAGGCGATGATCAGCACCGAGACCGCCGCCAGCAGGGCGTGGGCGACGCGCGGTTGCGGCCCGACCAGCACCCAGACGGCGGCGGTCAGCAGCGCCGCGACGATCACCGCCGGCGCGAACCAGCCGGACACCTGATCGGCGAGGCGCTGGATCGGCGCGCGACTGCGCTGCGCCTCGGCCACCATCTGCACGATGCGGGCGAGCAGGGTGTCCGCGCCGACCTTGCGCGCCACCATCACCACCGCGCCGGCCCGGTTGATCGATCCGCCGATCAGCGGGTCGCCGCCCGATTTCTCGACCGGCATCGACTCGCCGGTGACCAGGGATTCGTCGACCGTGGTGCGGCCCTCCGCCACTTCGCCGTCGACTGGAATGCGCTCGCCAGGCCGAACCCGCAGCCGGTCGCCGATGCGGACCTGTTCGAGGCCGACATCCTCCTCTATCCCGCTGCTTTCGATCCGCCGCGCGGTCTTCGGCGACAGGTCGAGCAGCGCGCGGATCGCCCCGCCGGTCCGGTCGCGCGCCTTCAGCTCCAACACCTGACCGAGCAGCGCCAGCACCACGATCACGGCGGCGGCCTCGAAATAGACCGGCGCCTGTCCGCCCATATCGCGGGCGTCCGCCGGGAACAGGCCCGGCGCGAGCACGGCCACGACGCTGGCGGCGTAGGCCACCGCGACGCCAAGACCGATCAGGGTGAACATGTTGAGGCGCCCGGTCCGGACCGAAGTCCAGCCACGCGCCAGGAACGGCCAGCCGGCCCAGAGCACCACCGGGGTCGACAGCGCGAACTGGATCCAGACGCTGATGTTTGGGTTCACCGGCATCGCCGATCCGGCCAGATGTCCGCCCATCGCCAGCACCATCACCGGCGCGGCCAGCGCCAGGCCGATCCAGAACCGCCGCGTCATGTCGATCAGCTCGACGTTCGGGCCATCGTCGGCGCCGGGCTGCGCCGGCTCCAGCGCCATGCCGCAGATCGGGCAGGCGCCGGGGCCGATCTGGCGGATCTCCGGGTGCATCGGGCAGGTGTAGGTCGCGCCGACAAGCGCGGGCGTGGGGGGCGCCGGTTGCAGATAGCGATGCGGCTCGGTCTCGAACTTGGTTCGGCAGCCGGCGCAGCAGAAGTGGAAATCCAGCCCTTCGAACTGCGCGTGATGCGCCGTCTTGGCCGGATCGACGCTCATCCCGCAGACCGGGTCCCTCACCCGCTCCGCAAGCGCGGCATGGCCGGCGCGATCATGGTCAGACAAGCGTTTCTCCATACCCCCAGGTGGTATGTACATATACCCCAGCCCGGTATATGCAACCCGGGTTGGGAGGCTAGGTCCATGCATCGACACGACAAGCCCAAGTTGCTGAACCGGCTCAAGCGGATCGAGGGTCAGGTGCGCGGCGTGGCGCGGATGGTCCAGGACGACCGCTACTGCATCGACATCCTGACCCAGCTCGCCGCGGTGCGGGCGGCGCTGGCGCGGGTCGAGGGCGAGTTG
>Ga0302314_10020491_pt1 | contig 10930 bp, 9 predicted proteins | sample III_Palsa_N2_3_FD_200533 | JGI IMG/M metagenome (GOLD analysis project Ga0302314, IMG submission 200533) | Peat permafrost microbial communities from Stordalen Mire near Abisko, Sweden - III_Palsa_N2_3 | ecosystem: Environmental > Terrestrial > Soil > Palsa > Peat permafrost | place: Sweden... | reverse complement strand
CCGCCGGCCCCGAGGATGGCGATGACCCGCCGCGCGGTTCCCATCAGAGTCTTCCCTTCTTGAGCCGGTCAGGCGAGGAGGTAGCCCCCGTCGACGTTGAGTACGGTTCCGGTCACGAATTCGGCCGCGTCCGAGGCCAGGTACTGGAACGCGCCGGCCAGCTCGGCCGGGCGGCCCCAGCGGTTCAGCGCGGTGTGGTCGAGCACGGTCTTCGACGCGCCGTCGCTGCGCATCCAGGGCCCGGCCAGCGGCGACTCGAACCAGCCGGGCGCCACCACGTTCACGGTGATCCTTCGCGGTGCGAGGTCGAGCGCGAGGGCCTTGGCCATCCCTACCAGGCCCGCCTTGGACGCGCTGTAGGCGGCGAGCCCCTTCGACGGCCGCTCCCCGAGCACCGACCCGGTGAAGATGATCCGCCCGCCGGGCCTCATCACCCGGGCGGCGGCCCGCGCGCCGAAGAACGCGCCGCTCAGGTTGACGTCGATGACATCCCGCCAGACCTCGGGCTTGGTCTCAAGCGGCCCGGCGACAACGGGCGAGATCCCGGCGTTGCCGATCCAGACGTCCACCCCGCCCCACACCGCCACGGTCTGGTCGGCGACCGCGTCGTTGAATTCCGGGTCGCGCACATCGCCTGCGAACTGCAGCGTCGGCCCGCTCAGCGCGCCGGCTACCTCGGCCAGGTCCGGGGCCGTGCGCGCGACCAGCGCCACCTTCGCGCCGGCCCGGGAAAGCGCGTGCGCGATGAGCTCGCCGAGACCCCGGCCCGCCCCGGTCAGCACGACGCGCTTGCCGCTGACGTCCCCGACGAGCGGAAACTCGTCCGGTACCTCGATCCGCTCCGGCATTCGACCACAGTAACACAATTGGACCGATCGGTCAGTATAAAAATTACTCGGGCGGGGCGTCGAGCCCGGCCTCGAACGGCTCCCAGCCGTCTGGGTTCCCGATGTCGTTCCAGGAGCGGCGCATCTTCATCAGCAGGCCGATGAGCAGGTGCGCCTCGCGCTCGCTGAGCCCCAGATCGCGGAAGAACTCCGCGTTGAGCAGATTGATCGCCTTGCCGGTCAGCGCCCGCCCGGCCGGCGTTATCTGCGCGATGGTGCTGCGCCGGTCGGTCGGGTGCGGCGTGCGCTCGATCAGGCCCTGCTTCTCCAGCCGGTCCACCAGGCTGGTGATGCTGGTCTGGTGGATCTGCAGCTCCTTGCCGAGCTGGTTGAGCGGGAGCGCCCCGTGGCGGAAGTACAGCCGGACCAGCAGCTCGTAGCGGGCGAAGGTGAGGTCGAGCGGCGCCAGGACCTGATCGGCGCGCCTCGTCATCATCTGGTGGACGCGCATCAGCGAGGTCACGGCGGTGCAGCCCGCGGCGCAGTCCTCCCAGCCATTCTCGTTCCAGAGATGGTAGGCCTCGAGGATCGGGTCCCTGTCCACGTTCGGAGCCACGCGGGCCTTTCCATTGGTCGCTGACTATCGGACAGTAGATTACTCCACCGCGCCTTGTCAGCCCCGGTTCAGCGGTCCGGCCGCCCTCGCCGGGCGCATCCGGCGAGGGCGGGGAGGTGCGGGCTCAGACCGTTGCGATCGGGTTCAGCGGGCCGCCCGCGGTGCCCGGCAGCCGCAGCGGCGGGGCGGTCAGCAGGAAGCTGCTCCGGTCGTTGGCTCGCAGCCAGGTGGCGAGTTCCTGGGTGTACCACATCTCGCCGAGCGGGATGCCGAGCTTGAACAGGCACAGGTTGTGGACCGGGATCAGCGTGTGCGGCTCGGGGCTCGGGGCGGGCCAGCCCTCGACCGCGTAGTTGTCCGAGATGAGGGCCGACAGCTGGGAGTCGGCGATCCACTCGAGCACCTCGGGGTCCTCGCCGTCGAGGTACGGGTACATGGCCTGGATCCGCGACGCGTCGGGATGCTTGTCCCACTCGAGGATCTTGTTGGCGAAGCCGGTGTGGAGTATGACCATGTCACCCGGCCTGACCTCGACCTTGTCGGCCGCCATGATCTCCCGCAGGGTCTTCATCGGGACCGCGGTCCACTCTTCGGTGTTGTTCAGGTGGTACGCCACATCGATCAGCACCGCGCGGCCCTGGACGCCGTGCGCCGCCATGTGCTCGAGCCCAAGGTGACGGGCGAACGCCAGGCTGCCGCTGCCGTCTCCCTTGGCGTCTTCCTTCGGCCCGATGATGTCGACGTGCGGCTTGAAGCCGTTGTAGTACAGCGGCTCGGCGACGCCGTCATCGTCGGCGTCGAACAGCGCGCCCTGGTGCACGAGCGCGTCCCACTGGGTCGAGTACTGCATCCAGAGCGTCACCAGGTCGTCTGACCAGACGTCGATGTAGGACGGGGAGATCGAGTCCTTGGCGACCACGTTGTAGAAGGTGTCCGGCTTGTAGGCCAGGTCCTCGGTCGGCCGGATGATCGGCGGGTAGCGGCGCTGGTTCATCGCGGACCCGCCGGGGAAGTCGAGCGGCAGGCTCAGGCAGAAGCTCTTGCCCGCCTGCACTTCCCTGACGCCTTCGAGCACCTTCTCCGACGTGATGAGGTTGATCCGGCCGAGTTCGTCGTCCTCGCCCCAGTCGCCCCAGGTGGAACCCTCCGGCCGTCGTGCCCATCGCTTCGCCACGGCTGACCCTCCCTACTACTTTGTACTGTCCGGTCAGAACAAAGCTAACAGGCCGCCGCGCGGTGGCGCCAGCCCTCACCTGCCCGGAATCAGGCCCGCGGGAAGGTGGCCCGCTCGGTGGTGATCACGAACGGGAGCTCGCCCGCGAGGAAATTCGCCTCGTCGGCCCTCGTCTGAGCGTAGGCCTCGGTCGCGGCGCCTGCCCGCATCGCGGCGACGTCGTCGAACCAGGTGATGGCGAGGCCGTCGTAGGGCGTTGGTTTCCCGCGGGTGCCGGGCGACAGGTGGGCTTGGACGTAGCGCCTGATTGTCGGGATCGTCGCCGCCAGCGGCCCGTGCACCTGCGCCCAGTAGCGGTCGAACTCCTCCCGGTCCATATCCGGCCGCTTCGCCACCAGCTCGTAGTTCTTCACGAACGAGGCGCCCACCGACCCAGGCTTGGCCACGTGCTCCTCCACCACCAGGCAGGCTATTGAGGTGGAGTCGAGCAGGGGGCTGGCCCAGGTGGCGGCGAAGGCTGGATCCGCCAGGCAGCGGACGGCGCTCGCCTCGTCGTCGAACGCCAGCTCGTCGATCACGTCGTAGACGGGTTCGCCGCGGCGGTAGGCGCCGGTCAGCGTCAGCGCCTGGCTCGCGGACCGCAGTCCGTACGGCACGGCGCTGGACCAGTCGCTGGCGGCGTTGGCCTGGCGCCGGAAGTCGTCGACGCTGCTGCCCGGGTGCCGCTTGGCCAGCCTGACCAGAGTTGTCATGCGCCTGCCGCTCCCGTGTTGTCGAGCCCGGCCGCTTGGGCGAACGCCGCCAGCTCGCGGGGGATGTCCGGGCCCATCGGCTGGTAGGCCACCTCAGTGATCCCGGCCGGGGTCAGCGCGCGCAGCCGGGCGCCGACGTCGGTTCGGGTTCCGGTCATGGTCCAGCTCGCGAGCAGCGGTGCCGCGTGCTCGAGCAGCGCCTGGTCGTGCTGGCTGAGCGCGATCAGGTGGCCGTCGTGGATCGCGAGGTGCCGCCGGGATGGCTCGACCGCCTCCACCGCCTGCCGCCACTCGCGGCCGCCCGGCAGCCGGTCCACCCCGTCGGCGCCCTTCGACTCGTAAATGGCGTGGTAGGCGGCGGCCAGGGCGGGGCCGGCCGCCGTCACCGCCCGCGGGCCGGCCGCGTCCTCGCCCTCGTCGAGGACGGTGCCGAAGGTCAGCAGCACCTGCCGCGAGCCCGGTCCGGACGGCTGTCGCGGCACCCGGATAGCGCGGGGCGCCCGGGTAGTGAGCACCCCGTCGCCGAGCCCGGCGGCGACGGCGCGGCCCCGGGGGCCGTCGGCGGCGATCAGTACGGCGACGTCGGCCGGGAGGCTGGCCGCGAAGCCGACTGGCTGCGCGAGCCGCACCAGGCTCCCGTTCCAGCTCGCCTCCTCGCCCCGTAGCAGCGCGCGGACCGCCGCGACGTACTCCTCAACGTCGGCCCAGCGCATCGGCCGCTCGCCCAGCAGCATCCGGCCGGTCAGCCCGGTGCCGAAGGCCGCGCTCACCCGGCCGGGCGCCAGCCCGGCCAGCGTGGTCAGGGCGGCGGCGGTGACCATCGGATGACGCAGGCTCGGGACCAGCGAGGCCGGCCCGAGCCCGATCCCGCGGGTGCGCCCCGCGGCTAGGGCGAGGACCATCCACGGGTCGGCGCAGAGCGCGGGCGAGTCGTAGCACCACGCCCGCCGGTACCCCAGCCGTTCCGCCAGCTCGATGTGCGCCGGGGTGTCGAGCGACGGCGCGAGCACGCAGGAGATCACGGGCATCTCTTCGCTATCCATGCTTACCAAGACTCGTGAGGAGGTTGTCCTCCCAGCTGAAGTCGAACTGCAGCGACTGGTTGAGCATCTCTCGCCGGAACCAGTCGTAGGTGTGCTCGACCGCGGCCTCAAAGGTATAGGCGGGCCGGAAGCCGACGTCCTCCCGCAGCCGCTCGACCGAGAAGAAGGTGCTGTCGTTCCAGTGGTGGATGTTGGGCGCGAGCCGCTGGATGAGCCCGCGCACGCCCACTGCCCGCGGGTCGTGCCGTGCCATCACGGCGGCGGCCGAGTCGCCCGCCTTGTTCATGGCCGGGACGCCCTTGCGGACTGCGCTCTGGTCTCCCTTCCCCGCGTAGATGTCGTCCATGACCGGGGCCGGGACGAGGACCTTGCGCGGGGTGACGCCGACGATCTCGGCGAAGGTGTCGACGTACGCCTCGTCGCTCCAGTAGTCGCGGCCGGTGAGGTTGTAGCGCTTGCCGAAGGTCTGCGGCTGCATCATCAGCATGCGCAGGGCCACGGCGCCGTCGTCGACGTGCCCGATCTGGCTCAGCGTGGTGCCGTCGCCAGGGATGAGCACCGGGCGGCCAAGCAGCAGCCGCTGGAACATGCGCTGCTCTCGGTCGGCGACCATGTTGTTCGGGCCGAGCACCATCGAGAGCGGGACCACGGTGGCCGGGAAGCCGTTGCTGCGGTACTGCTCGAACAGGTACGCCTCGACGTTCAGCTTCTGCTGCCCGTACTCGGTCTGCCGCTCGGAACGGTCGACCGGGTCGGACTCGCGGATCGGCAGGACCCTCGGCCTGGCGTAGATGACGGTCGAGCTGCCGAACAGGTAGTGGCCGATCCGCCCGCGGAAGACCTCGACCAGCGGCTGCACGTCGGCCAGGGCGTAGCCCGACAGGTCCTGGACGACGTCGAACTCCTCGGGGCCGAGCACCTCGCGCAGCTGATCGTGGTTGGTCCGGTCGGCGTAGAGCCGACGGACCGCACGCGGCAGCCGGGCCTCGCTCTGGCCCCGGTTGAGCACCGTGACGTCGTGACCCCACTTGACCAGCTCCTGCACGAGCGCGAGCCCGTTGAACCGGGTACCGCCCATCACCAGGACCTTCACCGCTGTACCTCCGCGCCGCTATTGGTTACATTAAATGCACCTGATAAAAACAGTTATACGATAGCCGTCACGCACGAGGGTTTCCAGCGGCGGGACGGACGGACGGTCGAAGGAGACGCACGTGAGACTCGGGGTCATCAACCTCACCCACAGTTCCCGGGCGGCGGTCACGTTCGCCCAGGCGGCCGAGACGGCCGGCTTCTGGGGGGTGGGCATCGGCGACACCGTGCCCGAGCGCTACCAGGACACCTACGTCACGGCGGCCGCCTGCTTCGCGGCGACCGAGCGGGTGCGCATCGGGCCGACGGTGACCAACACCGTCACCCGCCACTGGTCGGTGCTCGGCGCGACCGCGCGGACGTTCGGCGAGCTCTACCCGGGCCGGTTCTTCGCGGGCGTGGCGACCGGCGACGGGGCCTGCCACTCGGTCGGCCTCACCCCGAGCACCTGGGCCAAGCTCGAGGGGGACGTGGCCAACGTCCGAAGCTGGGCGCCCGACGACATGGAAATCCACATCGCGGCGTCGGGACCGCGCGGGGCCGAGGCGGCGGGCCGGGTCGCCACCGACCTGATCCTCGGGACCGGGCTCGACGTGACGGCCCTGCGGACGCTGTCCGCCCGCGCGCGGGCGGCCCGCACGGCGGCCGGCATCACCAGTCCGCTGCGCATCTGGGGCTTCGTCACCACCTACGTAGCGCCGGACAAGGCCACCGCCGACGCGGCCCGGATCAGCCAGCGCGGCCGCTCGGTGGGCACCGCCCGCTTCTCGTTCAGCTCGACCTTCGAGGACAAGGGCGTGCCCGAGGCGTGGCAGCCGATCCTGCGGGAGCGACTGGCCCGCTATGACTTCTCCAACCACGGGGTGGGCGCCGGGAACACCAACGGCTACCTGTTCGACGATCACCCGGACATCCAGGAGTACCTGCTCAACCGCTTCCAGTTGCTCGGCACGGCCGACGAGTGCGAGGCGCGGCTGCGCCAGGTGGCCGCGGACGCGGGCCTGGACGGCTGCTGGTTCACGCAATCGCCGCTGACCCCGGACGAGGACCCGATCCAGCGGGTGCGCACGACCGGCGAGGCGCTTTCGTCACTGGCGGGCTTCGAGCCCGCTCAAGTCAGCGGAACGGCGGCGTTATGACCCCGCAGGCTTCCGGTCGTCCGCTCGACGGCGTGCGGGTACTGGACTTCGGCCAGTACGTGGCCGGCCCGATGGCCGCCACCCTGCTGGCCGACGCGGGTGCAGAGGTGACGAGGATCGAGTCGCCCGGCGGTCCCCGGTTCACCGACCCGGGCAACGCGTACCTGCTCCGCGGCCGGGCCGCCACGCATGTGCTCGACCTCAAGTCGGCGGAGGGGCAGGTCCAGGCACTCGCGCTGGCGGCCAGGTCGGATGTGCTGATCGAGAACTTCCGGCCGGGGGTCATGGCCCGCCTCGGCCTCGACGCCGCCACCTGCCACGACCTCAACCAAGGGCTGGTCTACTGCTCGCTGCCCGGGTTCTCCGAGCTTGACGAGCGCGCCGGGATGGCCGGCTGGGAGGGCGTGGTGATGGCCGCCGGCGGGGCCTATGCGCGCCAGGCCAGCTCGTCGATGTTCGGCGGCGCGGCTGGGGGAACGCCGGACTTCCCGTCGCTCCCGCTGGCGTCCTGCTTCGCGGCCGGGCTGACCGCGTTGTCCGCCTGCGCCGCGCTGATCGCCCGCGACCGTGACGGCGGGCTCGGTCAGCGCGTCGAGATCCCGCTGTCGGACGCGCTGCTCGAGGGCAGCGGGATCCTCACCACCCGGGTGGAGAAGCAGGCTCCTATGCGGGGCGGCGTCTTCGCGCCGGGGCTCTACCGGTCGCGTGACGACCAGGTGATGTGCTTCACCAGCGGCGTCCACCGCCACCTGGTGGGCCTGGCCCGCATCAGCGGCAACGAGGCCTGGATCGAGGACGGCTCGGTGGACTGGGCGGCCCTGCGGACCGATCCGGCGGCGCCCGCCGCGTGGCGGGCGAAGCTGGTCAGCCTGTTCGCCACCCGCGACGCCGACGCATGGGAGTCGCTGCTGCGGCCGGCCGGCATTCCGATCGCCCGGCTGCGGACCACCCGCGAGTGGCTGCGCGAGCCGGCCGCCGAGGCGATGGGCTGCGTGATCGAGCAGAACGACGACGCCGGCCGCCCGGTGCGGACCTTGAGGCAGGCGGTCGACTTCGTGCCGGCCGCCTCGGTTTCCGCGCCCGCCGGCTTCGCCGGCCTTCCCGGGACGCCGCCGCTCAGCGGAATGAGGGTGCTCGACCTGTGCCGGGTGGTGGCCGCCCCCACGGTCACCCGCCTGCTGACCGACCTCGGCGCTGAGGTCATCAAGGTCGACATCGACCCGGCCGAGGCCCGCTCGGCCTACGACGAGCCGCTGTTCCACGTGTACCTGAACCGCGGGAAGAAGGGGGTGGTCCTCAACCTGAAGACGCCGGCCGACCGGCAGCGGTTCGACGACCTCGTGACCCACGCCGACATGCTCGTCACCAACGTGTCAGCGGGCCGGCTGTCCGCGACGGGGCTGTCAGACGACGCGCTGCGCGAGCTCAACCCTGCTCTCGTCTTCGCCTACCTGAACCTCTACGGCGTCACCGGGCCGTGGGCCGACTTCAAGGGCTACGCCGAGATCGTCAACTGCGCCGTCGGCGTCTCGTCGCTGACGGCGGGCTGGGCGACCGCTCCGTCGGGCGCGCCCCCGGTCAACGATCCGCCCTGGCCTTACACCGACTCCATGGCCGGCGTGCTCAGCGCCTTCGGGGCCGTCGCCGCCCTGTACGACCGCGGCCGTCGCGGTTGTGCCTACCGGGTGAATACCAGCCTGGCGCAGACCGCGTTGCTTGAGCAGATGCCGTTCGCTGTCGACGGGGCGGACGTGGATCCGGCCCGGGGGCGGGACACGTCGTCGGCGACTTACCGGATCTACGAGGCCGCCGACCGGCCGGTGTTCGTGGCCATCGCCGCCGTCGACCTGCCTGAGGCGGTCCGCCGTTTGGGTGGTGACTCGGCCGACGTCCTTGAGGCGCTGATCGCCGCTCAAACAGCCGAGGCTTGCGTGCGCGCGCTCTGTTTCGGCCGGTCGGCGGCCAGCCTGGTCGAAACCCCTGCCTCGACCATGGCGCCGGATAGCTTCTGGGCGCGGCGGGGGCTGCGCCTGGAGCGGCCGTCGGAGGACTTCGGGACCGTGGTCACCCAGGGTCCGGTGGCGCGGTTCGAGCGCACGCCGACGGTGGCCGGTGACACCCCGCGCATCTTCGGGCAGGGCCAGCCCGACGGGTGGACAGCGTAGACGTCCTCCGCCGCGGCCAGTTCGGTGCCGACGCTCCGCTCATTGGCAAGTCACGTGGTCGCGGCCATCACGGCGAGCACGAACGTGCTGATCGCCGCGAAACCGTGCGCGATCGGTACCAGCACCTCGGGGTTCGGCCTGATCGGACGGTGCTGTCTTGTTCCCTGAGGCTCCGCGAGCAGCTCGGCGATCATCTCGTCCGTGATCAGTGATTCGGAGGGGTCCGGCGAATCGACGGCGCCGGCCGGGTTGTCCGGCACGACGACGGGGGATTCGTCCGTCGGCGCCGGCGTCCGCCGCTCCCCCGGCCTGCCCGCCGGGTAAGGCGTCCAGAGCGTCACGGTGCACAGGCCGAGCGCGATCGTCACCATCAGCAGGCCGACGGCGGTCCACGCCACCGCCTTCGTCCCGGTCGCCACGTAGCCGGACCAAACGAGCAGACCGGACAGCGCTAGCCCGGCATGGCCGAATATGAGCTGTGGCGGCAGTCCCCCAACCCGAGCGCGTTCCCGCTGCAGGCCACCCCGGGCCAGCCATGTCCGCAGCATGAAGCCGCCCATGCTCGCGGTCAGCAGCCAGCTGATCAACGTCGCGAACCGCATGACAATCTCCCTTGGCAGCAAGGTCAGACCAGCATAGAGCTGCGCAAACGGGTTCTGAATGACATGCGATCATTCTTCGTACTGGGTGGGGTGGGTGGTGTAGGTGCGTCCGGAGGGGGTGGTCCAGCGCATGACGCCGGGCTGGGGTTGCTGGAGTTTCCAGCCGGGTGCGTGCTTGGCGTGGTGGTGGCGTTTGCAGGCGGGGGCGAGGTTTCCCTCGCAGGTCGGGCCGGCGGGGTGGGGGATGGTGTGGTCGATCTCGGAGGTGATGGCCTGGGCGCCGCAGCCGGGGGCGCAGCAGTTGTTGGTGCGGGCGCGGATGAGGTGCTTGAGTTTGCGGCTGGGGGTGTAGCGGTCCTCGCGGTGGGCGTGGTCGCAGGTTTCCCGGGCGATCGGCTCGGGGGTCGCGTTCAGCTCGGCCAGGAGCTCGGCGAGGCGCGCGCTGTTGGGGCCGCCGGGGGTGGGCGGGTGCGGGGTCCAGGGGTGGGTTCCGCGGGCGCAGGCGTGGGCGATCGCCTCACTGTCTGGCCCCGTTAAGGTGTAGCACCAGCGGGTGCGGGGGTGGCGGGAGGCGGCCTCGATCAGGCCCCGGACAGTTTCGGGGTCCATCAGGCCCCAGGATCCGACATCGGCGGGGGCGTTCGACCAGCCGAGCAGGGTTGCGGCGGGGATGGTGATGTTGATCAGGGCGGGCAGCGGGGTCTTGCGGCCGGTCTGGTCGAGCGGGGAGCCGGGCGGCGGGCCGTCGAACCCGGCCGGGCGGCCCTCGTCCTCCTCCTCGCCGAAGTCTTCGTCTTCGTCGCCTTCGCCTTCTTCTTCATCGTCGATGGAGGCGTCAGGGGCGTGAGCGTCGTCGGGAGCGTAAGGGGCGACCGGGCCGTCGGAGTCGACGGGGGCGTCGTTGTCGTAGAGGCCAGGGTCGTCGCCGGGGTCGCTGTCGTCGGGCTGGGGTTCGGCGGGGGGCGGGGCGAGGCGGTCCCAGGGGCTGCGCTGGGCGATCCGGTCCAGCAGGACCGCCGCCCGGATCTGGGCGAGGCTGCCGGGCAGGCCCGCGTTGCGGAGCCGGACCGCCTCGGCGTCGATCGACGCCTTCCCCGCCAGCGCCTCGGCCGGGTCCAGCTCCCGGCCCGACAGGCACGCCGCGCCGGAGTCCTCGCGGCGCAGCTCGACCCGGCGGTCGTGCCTCGCCTCTTCTTTGCGCTTCTGGACGCCCTCGGGGTCCAGGCGGGCCTCCAGCCGGGCGGCCTTCTTCTGCAGGTCCGCCAGCCGAATCTCCGGGGCGGCCTCGGCCAGGATCTTGTCGGCCTCGGCGGCCAGGTCATCCGGGAGGTGGAGGGTCGCGTTGCTGATCACGCGGGCGCGGTCGCGGTCGATGAGGCCCGCGGCCATCCCGGCCAGGGTGCACGGCAGGCGGCCGGCGATGTTGGCCGCCATGTCGAGCAGCAGGGAGGCGGTGTAGGCGCTGGCGGTCATCTCGAAGCCCAGCTCCTCGGCCGGGTACTCCCCGTCCCGGGACCGGA
>Ga0302314_10020489_pt1 | contig 10931 bp, 10 predicted proteins | sample III_Palsa_N2_3_FD_200533 | JGI IMG/M metagenome (GOLD analysis project Ga0302314, IMG submission 200533) | Peat permafrost microbial communities from Stordalen Mire near Abisko, Sweden - III_Palsa_N2_3 | ecosystem: Environmental > Terrestrial > Soil > Palsa > Peat permafrost | place: Sweden... | reverse complement strand
CGGAGGGCCTCGTCCGACGCGCTTGGCTGGAGGCGTTCGAGAAGGATGCGCGGGACGTCGCGCGCGGTCTCTACCCGGCCATGGACGATCAGCCGGCCAATCCCCTCGACGCCTTTCGCCGCGCGGTCGATCTGGTGGCTGACGCACGCGAGGTGGAGGCCAGGCGGGCGCGCCAGGGGGCGGTGGAGGCGCGGGAAGACGCCGACGGCGGGGCTTACCCCGCCTACTATCGGCAGAATTTTCACTTCCAGAGCGGCGGCTGGTTCACGGACGAGAGCGCGCGGCGGTACGAGACGCAGGTCGAGGCGTTGTTCTCGGGCGCGGCCGGGGCCATGCGCCGCCGCGCTCTGGCCTTGTTGGCCGAGGCCTGGCGTGCGCGCGATCACCGCGCCGCGCGGCTCGTGGACATCGCCTGCGGCTCCGGCGCCTTCCTCGACGATCTCGCCCGGACATTCCCGAGATCGCGCCTGGCGGGCGTCGACCTGTCGGCGGCCTATCTCGCGGAGGCGCGCCGGCGGTCCGGGGTCACGGCGCTGGTTCAGGCGAGAGCCGAACGCCTGCCGTTCGCCGACGCTAGCCTCGACGCGGCAACCGCGGTCTATCTCTTTCATGAACTGCCGCCCAAGGTGCGCCCGGTGGTGGCCGCCGAGATCGCGCGCGTCCTGAAGCCCGGCGGCCTCCTGGTCTTCGCCGATTCGATCCAGCCCGCGGACGAGCCAGGCCTGGAGCGCCTGCTGCAGGTCTTTCCGGCCTATTTCCACGAACCTTATTACGCCGACTATGCCGTGACCGATCTGACCGCGCTCTTCGCCCGGGCGGGCCTCACCGAACGCGCGCGCGACCGCGCCTTCCTCACCAAGGCGATCCTGTTCGAAAAGCGCTAGCCCACCGGCGCGTCAGAGGTCACCGTCTTCAGATAGGCGATGACGTCGATGCGGTCCTTGGGATTGTCCATGCCGATATAGGTCATCTTGGTGGCCGGGATCATGGCCTTGGGATTGGAGATCCACTTATTGATGCTGTCGGCGTCCCAGGTGACGTTCAGCGCCTTCATGCCGTCGGAATAGGCGAAACCCGTCTCCGCACCGGCCTTGCGGCCGAAGACGCCGTAGAGGTTGGGCCCGGTCATGTCGCCGGCGCCCTTGGCGGTGTTGTGGCAGGATTTGCAGATGGCGAATTTGGCCTGGCCGTTGGCGAGATCGGCGCTCTGATAGTCCGCCGGCAGCGTGGCCACGAGGGCCTTGGTCTGCGCGGGGGTCAGCGCGGCAGGCGCGGCCGGCTCTGTGGAGGCGGCGCTGGACGATGCGCTGGGCGGCGCGGATGGCTGGGAGCATGCGGCCAGCATGGTCGCGGCGGAAAGAATCACGGTCACCGAAACCCGCATTTCATGTCTCCCTCGTTGCGAGCGCCAACCTAGCGCCCCACCGCCGCCTTGCAACGCTAGTCCTGCGGTTCGGGTCGGGCGCGCAGAGACTTGACCGCGCCGCGGCGGGCCTTGGCGCGCAGCCGCTGTTCCTTTTCGGCGCGGTTGGGACGTGTGGGCACGCGTGGTGCGGGCCGGAACGCCGCCCGGACAATGAGGGCCGAGAGCCGGGCGACAGCGTCTGCGCGGTTACGTTCCTGCGAGCGAAAGCGCCGGGCGGTGATGACGATGATCCCGTCGTTGGTCAGCCTTGATCCCGCCAGCCGCTGAAGGCGTGCGCTGACATCCGGGGGCAGGGACGGGGAGCGCCGGGCGTCGAAGCGCAGTTGCGCCGCCGAATTAACCTTGTTGACGTTCTGGCCGCCAGGTCCGGAGGCGAGGATATATTGGAACTCCAGCTCGTCTTCGGCGAGCGCGATATGGTCGGTGATCTCGATCATGACGTCCCTGGGCCATTCGCCATGGACTTATATCCGCCTTGCGGGCAAGCCGGTGAAGTGCGTTTTCGAGGGAGCAAGCGAAGATGAACGCCTCCGACTACATGGCGCAGGACGCGGTGGGCCTGGCCGGTCTGATCGCCCGGCGCGAGGTGAGCGCCCGCGAAGTGATGGAGGCGGCGCTTGCGCGCCTCGAGGCGGTCAATCCGAAGCTGAACGCCATAACGCTCGACCTTGGCCAAGCGGCGCTGGCGAGGGTCGCGGATGGGGTGCCGGCGGGTCCACTGGGCGGGGTTCCGTTCCTGCTCAAGGATCTCGCCGCCCAGATGGCCGGGACGCCGACGAGCGCGGGTTCGAAGATCATGGGCGGCGCGCCGGCCTTGGCCGACAGCGCCCTGGTGACGAAGTTCAAGGCGGCCGGCTTGGTCATCGCCGGAAAGACCAATACGCCCGAGTTCGGTTTGGAGCCGGTGACCGAGCCGGCCCGCTTCGGCCCGACGCGCAATCCGTGGGACCTTGAGCGGACGCCGGGCGGATCGTCAGGTGGAGCGGCGGCGGCGGTGGCTGCCGGGATCATGCCCGCGGCCCACGCCAGCGACGGCGGCGGTTCGATCCGCATTCCCGCCTCGGCCTCGGGCCTCTTCGGGCTGAAACCGTCCCGCGGCCGGGTTTCCTTCGCGCCGGCGCATGAGGGTTGGGGCGGCTTCTCCATCCATCACGCCGTGACCTGGAGCGTGCGCGACAGCGCGGTCCTGCTGGACGCCATCAGCGGTCCGGAACCTGGCGACCCCTACTATCTAGCCTCGCCCGCGACGCCCTTTGCAGACGAGGTCGGGCGCGACCCGGGCCGTCTGCGCATCGCTTTCAGCACCGGGACGCTGGCCGCCCCGTCCATCGATCCGGAATGCGCCGAGGCTGTGCGGGAGACGGCGAAGCTGTGCGAATCCCTGGGCCACCATGTGGAGGAGGCGAGCTTGCCCAGCGACTACGCGGCCGTTGGCCAGGCCGCCGGAACGGTTGTCGCCGCCAGCGTGGCGGCGATGCTGGAAGCCGAGGGCGCCCGGCGCGGGCGGCCGATAGGCGAGGACGAGATCGAGCCGGTGACCTGGGCGACCTGGCAACGGGGCCGAGGGGTGGGCGGCGCGGCCTATGTCCAGGCCCTGCAGGCCGCGCACGCCTATGGTCGGACGATGGCGGCGTTCTTCGAGGGTTACGACGTGCTGCTGATGTCGACGCTTGGCTCGCCTGCGATTCCCATCGGGCATCTGAGGTGCGATCCGGCGCAATACGCCCAGCGCCTGTTCGCATTCATGCCCAACACCCAGGCGTTCAACGTCACCGGTCAGCCGGCCATGAGTGTCCCGCTGGCCATGAGCGCGGCGGGATTGCCGATCGGCCTGCAGTTCACCGCGCGCATGGGCGACGAGGCTTTGTTGCTTCGTCTGGCCGGCCAGTTGGAAGCGGCCCAGCCGTGGAAAGGCCGTCGCCCGCCGATCTGAGACCGGTCGACGATTTGCGTCGATTTCGCTAGGATGCGCAGGCGGCCTTGGGTGCCCATATGTGTGCGCGCCGGCGGGGTGCGCCCTATTGAAAGCTAGTCCTTGACCACCATTGTTACGACTTCCACGGACGCGGTGAGCGCCAGCCTCATCACCGCCATCGCATCCGCGGTCCGCGATGAGCGGCCCTATCGGCATTGGACCGTGACCGGGGTGTTTCCACGTGGCGTGTCGCAGACCCTGCGTGAGCTGCCCTACACCGTGCCCGATCTGCACGGAGTCTCCGGCAAGCGCGAGCTGCATAACGACCAGCGGCACTACTTCGACGCCGCCACCAACGCCCGCTTTCCCGCATGCCAGGCCGTGGCCGATGCTTTCCAGTCACCGGAGGTGGTCGCCGCGATCGAGCATTCCACCGGGGCCGATCTTTCGGGCAGTTATGTGCGGCTGGAATTCGCTCAGGACACCGACGGCTTCTGGCTGCAGCCGCACACCGATCTCGGCGTCAAGCGCTTCACCATGCTGATCTATCTTGCCGACGGCGACACCCAGGCCGATCTCGGCACCGACATCTATGCCGACAAGGATACCTGGGCGAAGCGTTCGGCGTTCATCGACAACACCGCCCTGGTCTTCGTCCCGGGCGGCGACACTTGGCACGGCCTCGAGCTGCGGCCGATTCGCGGCGTGCGCAAATCAGTGATCATGAACTACGTCACCGACGCCTGGCGCGAGCGCGGCCAGTTGGCCTACCCGGAGACGCCCGTCCGCGCCTGAAGCAGGGCCTGGACCGCCTGGGCGGCCTCGAGGGTGGCGTTCACCGGGCCGGCCGTTACCGGCGGCGCGGGATCGCCTTTGAAGCGACGCACGAAGCGCCGGTCGACAAGATCCTGGATGAAGCCGGCGTGGCGGGCGAAGCCCAGGTCCAGCACCTCGACCGGGTGGGGTGTCGCCAGAGCCTCTGAGACCATGGAGACGCTGTCGCTGGTCACCACCAGACGGTCGGACGAGGCCAGGATGGCGCGATAAGGGTTGTCGCCTTGCAGGTCCCAAAGGAACACGCGCGCATCACCCGCGAAGGCCTCATTCAGCTGTGCGAGCACCGCCGGCGGCGTGCGCCGCGACGGAGTGATGGCGAGCGCGCCGCCGGTCCCGTCCTTGACGCGTTTCAGGCCGGCGATGAGCCGCGCGCCGTCGGCGGGAGTGAAGGCCCGGCCGCGCAGATCGCCGCCGATGGCGACGCCGGTGAGCGGCCGGCCGAGGTCAAGCCTCGCCGCCCAGGCGTCCGCCGCCGCCGCCAGCTTGGCGGGTGTGAGATCGTGCAGGGCGGTCGCCACCTTGATGACATTGCCGCCGGCGCGGATGTCGTCGTGTTCCATGGCCACGATCAGGTCGAAGGCGGCGGCGTCGCGCCGCGGATCCTGAACATGAACCGCCAGCATCGCGCCGCCGCTCTGCTTTCGCGCCGCCAAGGCCCAGCGGGCGGAACGCCGCCCACAGCTGACCATGACGTCTGGCCACGGTGGGGAGGGGCGCTCGCGGCGCCAGGGCCACGCCCGCTCGACCGTCACCTCGGTTACGTCCTCCGCCACCGCTTCGGCGAGGCCGCGAGCCTGAGTGCGCATGCCCATCTCGCCGGTGGTGACGGCCCATGCGGTGAGCGGCATGCAGAGACGTTCCAGAGGCTGGCGCCGGCTGCAGGATTCGAACCCGCGACCTTCGCTTTACAAAAGCGCTGCTCTACCAACTGAGCTAAGCCGGCCGGGCGCGTTGCGCTTATGCCGCAGCGACGGGCGCGCTGGCAACGATGGTCGCGCCGGTCCTTGGGAAAAGCGCCGCCTTGCCCCTATATGCCGCCCCCATGTCGCGCATCCTCATCACCTCGGCCCTGCCGTACATCAACGGCGTCAAGCACCTGGGCACGCTCACCGGCTCGATGCTGCCGGCCGACGTCTATGCGAGGTTCGAGCGCGCCCGCGGCGCCGAGGTGCTGCTCATCTGCGCCACCGACGAGCACGGTACGCCGGCGGAACTGGCGGCGCGCGACGCGGGCCAGGACGTCGCCGCCTACTGCGCCGAGCAACACATCGCCCAGCGCGAAGCCTGCGCCGCCTTCGGCCTGTCGTGGGATTGGTTCGGCCGCTCGTCCTCGCCACAAAACCGGCGTCTTACCCAGCACTTCGCCGATGTTCTGGAGGACAAGGGCTATGTCGAAGAGCGGCTCGACCGGATGGTCTACTCAATCGACGACGGTCGCTTTCTGCCCGACCGCTACATCGAGGGCACGTGCCCGGTATGCGGCTTTCGCCCGGCCAGGGGCGATCAGTGCGACAATTGCGACGCGCTGCTCGATCCCGTCGATCTGATCGAGCCCTATTCCGCCATATCGGGGTCCCGCAATCTTGAGGTGCGCGACACCCGCCACCTCTACGTACTGCAATCGAGATTGCAGGACAGTATCGCGCGCTGGGTCGAGACCCGCCCGGGTTGGTCGGCGCTGGCCAGATCCATCGCCCGCAAGCATTTGGCGGAAGGTCTGATCGATCGGGGGATTACCCGCGATCTCTCGTGGGGCGTGCCGGTGACGCGTCACGGCGCGCCAAGGCCCGGCTTTGAAGACAAGGTGTTCTATGTCTGGTTCGACGCGCCGATCGAGTACATCGGCGCCACCGAGGAATGGGCCGATGCGACCGGCGGCGACTGGCGGCGCTGGTGGCGCGAGGACGAGGGCGCGGCCGATGTTCGCTATGTCGAGTTCATGGGCAAGGACAATGTCGCCTTCCACGCGGTGAACTTCCCAGCCACGATCCTGGGGTCGGGCGAGCCTTGGAAGACGGTGGACGCTCTCAAGGCCTTCAACCACCTCAACTGGTACGGTCAGAAGTTCTCCACCTCGCACAAGCGCGGTGTGTTCATGGACAATGCGTTGGAGATCCTGCCGGCCGACTGCTGGCGTTGGTACCTCATCGCCAACAGCCCGGAGGGCTCGGACACCACCTTCACCTGGGAGCAGCTGGTGGCGGCCGTGAACCGCGATCTCGCCGATGTGCTGGGCAATTTCGTCAACCGCATCGCCCGCTTCTGCGAGTCGCGCTTCGGCGGCGAGGTTCCGGCCGGCGGCGAGCCGGGCGACCTGGAGACGGCGCTGTTCGCCGACGTCTCGGCGCGCGTGGCCGAAGTCACCGCCGCCTTCGAAGCCATGGAGATGCGCAAGTCGGCGCAGGCCCTGCGCGCCCTGTGGGTGGCCGGCAATGAATACCTGCAGATCGCCGCGCCGTGGACGGCGATCAAGACCGACTCGGAGCGGGCGGCGGTGATCGTGCGTACGGCGCTCAATCTCGCGCTGCTCTACGCCCGCGTGAGCGCGCCGGTGATCCCCTTTACCGCCGAGGCCATCGCCGCGTCTCTCGGCGAGGAGGGCCCGCTCTCCTGGCCGACAGGCGACGCGCGCACCGAGTTGTCGCGCCTGCCGCCAGGTCGCAAGATCGCCGCCCCGCCGGTGTTGTTCCGTAAGATCGAGGACGCCGACGTCGAGGCCTGGGCCGAGCGCTTCGGCGGGGGCTAGAGCGCTCGCGTCGCTTCGTAGAGCGCGACCGCGGCCGCGGCGGCGACGTTGAGGCTCTCGAAGCCGCCGGCCATGGGGATGCGCGCCAGGGCGTCGCAGTGTTCGCGCACCAGCCGCCGCAAGCCTTCGCCCTCCGAGCCGACCACCAGCACCGTGGGGCGGCCGTCCAACGTCTCCGCTAGCGACGCCGGCGCTTCGCCGTCCAAGCCCACCGCGCGCCAGCCGAGCGCGTCGAGGCGCTCGAGCGCGCGCGAAAGATTGGTCTCGCGGGCGTGGGGTATCTTGTCGATGGCGCCCGCCGTCGCCTTGGCCAGGACGCCCACGAGCGCCGGGGCATGGCGGTCCTGGAGAACGACGCCGCGCGCGCCGAAGGCCGCGGCGCTGCGAAAGATCGTCCCGACGTTCTGGGGGTCGGTGACTTGATCCAGCATCAGGATCACCCCCGAAGCCGGCGTCGCCAACTCGGAGAGTGTGAGAGGCTCAAGCTGGGGGATGTCGAGTGCGACGCCCTGGTGCACCGCGCCCTGGGGCAGGGCCGCCGAGATCGCCGCCGCTTCGACGATGTCCAGCACAGGTTCGAACCTTGCCCCAAGCGCGCGCGCCCGCTCGGCGGTCGCAAGCAGCCGGCGCGGCTCGGCGCGGGCCGGATTTTCCAGCGCTGCGGCCACTGCGTGCCAACCCCACAGCCAGTCGCCCGGGGTGGTCGATCTGGAGGTATGGGCGCCGCGCGCGGGGCGGTGACCTCCGGGCCTGTACGAAGGCGACGGGCGGTCGTTGCGTCGACGTGAGGTCACCACTATAAGACGCGCTCCGATTTTGGCGGGCCGCAGACGACAAGGTTTCGATCGTCTGCGCCGGTGCGTTCTAGTATCGCAAGGGATCGGAAAGCGGAGCGTCTTTCGTAAGGAAAACCGTCTCCACCCATGAGGAACACGCGTTTGGGGGAATGTCCCGAGCGGCAAAGGGGGCGGACTGTAAATCCGCTGGCGTACGCCTTCGTAGGTTCGAGTCCTACTTCCCCCACCACGCATTGTTCCGGCCCGGCGCGGGTATAGCACACTGGTAGTGCAGCAGCCTTCCAAGCTGAGGATGCGGGTTCGATTCCCGCTACCCGCTCCAGCGCATCGATATTCGCGGGCGGCCTTACGGCGTTGAGGTCGGCCCCGGCGGGTTGCAATAGAGCGACGGCGTGTGATCACCTCGGGGATTGAAATAGAAGATTATGACCCCGCATCCGCCATTGCTGATGTTCGGGATCTCTTCCTCGGTCACCGGATGGATGTGCGGCGCCTTCGGATCGGGCTTCGCGGCCCCCAGCAAATCGCCGAAAACGTACTCCGCGTGGATGAACTTCTTACCGTTATCGACCGTCCAGGCGTAGTAGCGCTCATAGCTCGACAGGGGCCCAGGGGCCTCGTCCGGCATATTGATCTTGGCCTCGATATAACTGATGTCCGAGTTCGAAGGCACGGCCGCGCCTTCATGCTTGCCGCCAATAAGGGGCATGCCAAGCGCCAGGGCAAGGATCGGCGTCACCAACATACGCAACTCTGTTTTGATTTACTTAGCTCAAGTTAGCACGCTGTACAGGCACAAGTGGTTAATTTCTGAGCGTTTCAGGTTCAAACCTGACCGCGAATTAAGCTGCCAGTCGGCGCCCGCCGCGCTAGCTTCGCTCGAACGCTGAGGCGAGGGAGGTTGCGATGAAGCTTTGGAGACTGGCGGCGGCGTCGGCCGCGATCATGGCGGTGGCCGGCACGGCGAGCGCGGCGCAGGTGGACGTCCGCTATGCGGCGGCGCGGGTGACGGTGATTCCCGAAGCGCGCGGCGATATCGTCGTGACCGTGGCCAAGGCCAATCCACGCATGAAGATTACTGTGTCCCGCATGGGCGATGACGTGATCATCAATGGCGGCCTCGGTTTCCGTGGGGCGAATTGCACGAGTTTCTTCGGCCGTCGGGGCGTGCATGTCTGGGGCCTGGGCTTTGTGCCCTATGACCAGTTGCCTGAGATCGTGATTCGCACGCCCCTCGACGCCAAGGTGTCGGCGGGTGGGGCGGTGTTCGGCGTCGTCGATCGAACCAACAGCCTCGATCTTGCCAATGCAGGGTGCGGTGATTGGTCGGTGGCCAACGTCACCGGAGCGTTGAATCTTCGCATGGCTGGTTCGGGCGATGTCCGAGCGGGCAGCGCCGGTTCGGCTGACGTGCATATCAGCGGTTCGTCGAATGTCTCCATGAAGGACGTCCGAAACGGGCTCGAATCGGCAGTCTCCGGTTCCGGCGATCTGCGCGCGGCCTCGATCAATGGTCCCCTCCACATCCGTGTTTCCGGATCGGGCGACGTAGTCGCGTCCGCCGGGCAGGTGACCGATATGGTCGTCGGCGTCGCCGGGTCGGGCGATGTCCACTTCGGCGGGGTGGCTCAGACGCTGGACGCCAGCGTCGCCGGCTCTGGCGATGTCAGTGTGGGACGGGTTACCGGATCGGTATCGAAGCACGTCGCCGGTTCCGGCTCGGTGACTATCGGAAGCTGACCGCCGGCCGCATGCCGAAATTAGCTGCAAGTGGCGAATGCGCGGTTGGCTGAGCCTCGCCGCCCTGATCGCGCCGGCCCTGGCGCAGGCGGGGCCGCGCCTGGAAGTCCGCGACGCGGCGGCCCACGTGACCGTCATTCCCGAAGCGCGGGCGGATATCGGCGTTAGCGTCATCCGCAAGAGTCGCGTGCTGCCCGTGCGCGTGTTTCAGGCTGGCGATGTCACCGTGATCGACGGCGGCCTCGATCACCACGTCAAAGGCTGTCCGCGCTTGGCGGGGGGGATCGGCGTGCGGATCGGCGGCGTCGGCAACATCGCTGCGGACGCCATCCCCCGTATCGTCGTGCGCATGCCGATGGACGCACGTGTCATCGTGGGCGACGCCGTGAGCGGCGAAGTTGACCGCGCCGCCAGTCTCGAGTTCGAAAACCACGGCTGCGGCGACTGGGCGATCGCCAATGTCGGCGGTCGCCTTCGGGTCAATCAGATCGGGTCGGGCGCGGTTCGCGCGGGGAGGAGCGGTTCGGCCGACCTCAGCGTGGCGGGCAAGGGCGCCATCGTGAGCGGGCCGATTGGTGGAACGCTGACAGCTGTGTCGAGCGGCGAAGGGACAATCAGCGTCGCCGCAATCGGCGGCGCGCTCGTCGCCCGGGTGGCCGGATCGGGCGATGTCAGCATCACCAAGGGCGCGGCGGCGACGATCAACGCCTCGGTGGCTGGCTCCGGCTCGGTCCGATTTGGCGGCGAGGCCGGCGGCGTGAACGCCTCGGTGGCGGGCTCTGGCGCCATCGTGGTGGCCCATGCCGGCGGGCCGGTGACCAAGCGGGTGTTTGGCCCAGGGCAGATCGAGATCGGACACTGAGGGCGCTTCGCCGTTGACGCGGCGGGGCTTCGCGGGTATCACGCGCGCTCTTTTCGCGACCGGTCCTTTTCGACTTGGCCCGATGAGCCGGATGCCTCGCCGCAAGGCGAGATGAGGCGCCGAAACCGCAAGCCGCGTTTCGGCGCTCTTTCGCGTTTATCGGGCGCAGTTCGTGGCGAAGCGGACGCGAAATCAAACAGCCTGGGCGCGCCTGGGCGGGTGGAAGAACGAAAGAGCGAATGCCGACAGTCAACCAGTTGATTCGGAAGCCCCGCGTGAACAAGCCGGTGCGCAACAAGGTGCCGGCCCTGAAGGGTTCGCCCCAACGCCGCGGCGTGTGCACCCGTGTCTATACGGTGACGCCGAAGAAGCCGAACTCGGCGCTTCGCAAGGTGGCCAAGGTGCGCCTCACCTCGGGCATCGAGGCGGTGTGCTACATCCCAGGCGAAGGCCATAATCTGCAGGAGCACTCCGTGGTCCTGATCCGCGGCGGCCGGGTGAAGGATCTTCCGGGCGTGCGCTATCACATTCTGCGCGGGGTTCTCGACACCCAGGGGGTCAAGGACCGCAAACAGCGCCGCTCGCTCTACGGCGCCAAGCGACCGAAA
>Ga0302314_10020488_pt1 | contig 10932 bp, 6 predicted proteins | sample III_Palsa_N2_3_FD_200533 | JGI IMG/M metagenome (GOLD analysis project Ga0302314, IMG submission 200533) | Peat permafrost microbial communities from Stordalen Mire near Abisko, Sweden - III_Palsa_N2_3 | ecosystem: Environmental > Terrestrial > Soil > Palsa > Peat permafrost | place: Sweden... | reverse complement strand
AAAAATGTCGGTGGGCCATCGCGGCGCCATGGTCGTCGCGGAGGATAATCTCGGCGTCGTCGCCGAGGCGCGGCTGCATGCGGCCCAGCAGCAGCGCCACGCGAATAGCCTCGCGCTTGCTTTGGTATAGGCGAAAACCCACATGATTATGAGTTACGTCCCAGGCCCCTCGCCGCGGCGCGACTTCAAAGACCTTTTGCATCGTTCGTCTCCAACATCATCCTTGGCGCGTAACGCCTGAAGATGCGGAAAGGATCACGGCAAAGGTGTTAAGGCTTCGTGGCGGCGGGTCCGGACCGTCGATGAAGCCCAGTCAGACCTCGGCCACATCTCCGGTCGGCGGGTTCGATCCGTCGGGAGGGAAGTGCTCCGCCAGAGCCTGGCCGGTGACGCGGACCGCCTCCACCAGGCCGCCGGCGATGTCGCCCACCTTGATCTTCGTCAGCGCGGACGAGACCGCCCGGTCCCAGACCGCGTCGCCGACCTTTGCGTGGATGTCCTCGTCGCCGATCACCTCAACCCGCCGCTCGGCCAGCGAGGCGAAGATCAGCACTCCCGTCCGGTCCGAGGTCTGGTGCAGGCGATGGGCGAACTGCTCGACCGCACGGGCATGGACATGGGCGTGCTTTACCGAGCCGGGGGTCAGGACGCGCCGGACGTCCGGGATCATGACCAGGCCCAGCGTCGCCACGAACAGGATCAGCTGGACCAGGGCATAGCCGACCAGGGCGGTCATGAGGGCGCTGTTCAGGCCGCCGGCGTGGGCGGCGATCCAGCCCCCTTCGGTGAGGCCGCTGATGGCCCGCACCACGGCGTCCGGCCGAAAGCCGACGATCAGCGCCAGCGGAGGCGCCAGCAGCGCGACGATCGCCGCCCAGGCCAGGGGCACCTCGCGATAGGACCCGCTCTCCTTGGCGACCACGCAGAAAATCTCGCCGCTGGTGAAAGCCTCCGCCTGGGCGATGGCGTCATGAACGCGGTCATGATCGGCCTTGGTATACATCACCAGCCCCCCGAGGCGCCGCCGCCTCCAAACGATCCGCCGCCGCCGCTGAAGCCGCCGCCGAATCCCCCGCCGCCGCCTTCGTCGCCGCCGCGGAAACCGCCGCCGCCACCCATGAACAGGAAGGGCGCGGCCCACAGCAATCCGCCGCCGCCTCTGCCGCCGCGCATCACGGCGCTGACGATGAAGAACACAAACAGGATGATCAAGAAAACCGGGATGCGGAAGGGCGGCGCCGCCGGCCGCTGCTCGGCGGCCTGCACGTTGGCCTTGGCGGTCTCCGGATCCAGGCCCAGCTGCTGGACGATGGCGTCTGTTCCCGCCTCGACCCCGCCGTTGTAGTCACCGGCGCGGAACTTGGGCAGCACCTGGGTTTGCAGGATGACGCTGGACATGGCGTCGGTCATCACCGGCTCAAGGCCGTAGCCGACCTCGATGCGCACCTTGTGCAGCGAGGGCGCGACGATGAAGAGCAGGCCGTTGTCCTTGCCCTTCTGGCCAATGCCCCAGGCTCGACCGAGCTGATAGCCGTAGTCCTCGATCTCCATGCCCTGCAGGTCGGGCAGGGTGACGACGACCACCTGATCGCCGGACTTTTGCTCGAGCGCCGCCAGCTTGGTCGTCAGGTCAGCCTGGGTCTGCGCCGTCAGCACATGGGCGTCGTCGACGACCCGCTGACCATTCAAGGGCGGAAAGGTGGGCGCGGCGCTGGAGTGAAAGGCCGCCAGCAGGGCGAGAGCGACAACCACCAGGGCCGCCGCCCACCGTCCCCTCATCCCGACCGATGCGGCGAGGGGCATGGATTGGGTCATTGGTTGGTTGTCGGCGCGAAGCTCACCTTGGGCGCGGTTTGCGCTTCAGCGGTCGCCTCGAAGGGCTGCATCGGCTTCTCGTTCTTGTAGACCGTGTCCGCCCATAGCACGCCCGGGAAGGTGTGCAACTCCGTGTTGTAGTCCCGCACCGCCTCGTTGTAGTCGCGCCGGCTGATGTTGATGCGGTCTTCGGTCCCCTCCAGCTGCGACTGCAGCGCCAGGAAGTTGGTGTTGGACTTCAGGTCCGGATAGTTTTCGGTGATCGAGAGCAGGTGCCCCAGGACGCCGGAGAGCTGGTTCTGCGCCTGCTGGTACTGCTGGAACTTGGCCGGGTCAGAGATGGTCGAGGCGTCTACCGACACATGAGTAGCGTTCGCCCGCGCTTGGGTCACCTGGACCAGCACGCTTTTTTCCTGCTGGGCGTAGCCCTGCACGGTGGCGACCAGATTGGGCACTAGGTCAGACCGCCGTTGGTAGGCGCTTTGCACGTCGGCCCACTTGGCCTTGGCGGTTTCTTCCTTGGTCGGAATATTGTTCACGCCGCAGCCGGCCAGTGCGATCGGCAGGGCCAGGATCAGCACCGCGGCCCGCGTCCGCGAGATCCAAGACTTCAATTCAGCCTCCCAGGCTTGCGTCACGTTCAGGCGTGACGACCTGAATCTAGGCGTGATCCGGGCTCGGCGGTAGCACCTTAAGCTTATTTAATCCTTGGGTAGGTCGCTGATCGTCCAGCCACCACCCAAAGCCTCGATCAGACTGACCTGTGTCGTTAGGCGCTGGACCTGCAGGGTGACGAGTGTCTGACGCGCCGCCAAGGCTGTTGCCTGGGCTGTAACAACGCTGGTGAAGTCCACCGTGCCGGCGTTGTACTCGTTCACAAGGATTTTTTCCGCCTTGTCCGCGTCGCTGGACGCCGCCAAGTCAAAGGGCTCTTCCTTCTGTAGCACGCGGTCGGCGGCCAGCTCATCCTCGACCTGCTGGAAGGCGGTGAGCACGGCCTGACGGTACTCTGCCACGCTTTGCCGATACGCCGCCTTGGCCCCCTTGACCTCCGCATTCACCAATCCGCCGTCGAAGACCATCTGGGTGCCGCTGGCGCCATAGGACCACGCCGCGTTGGACGCCCTGAACAGCGTGCTCAGAGCGTCGCTGGCGAAGCCATAGGAGCCGCTCAGGGTGATGTCCGGGAAGTAGCCGGCGATCTGCACCCCGATCAGGGCGTTCTCCGCCTTGGCGTTGCGCTCGGCCGCGGCGATGTCGGGGCGTCGCTGAAGGATCTGCGACGGCACAAGCTCGGGGGTCGTGGGCACGCCGGGTTTCCAGCCGGCGATCGGCGCTATGGTGAGGTCCGCGGGCGCCACGCCGATCAGCATGGCGATGGCGTGTTCGTTCTGCGCGCGCGCGGTCTCCTCATTGACCAGGTTGGCCTGTGCGGTCTCGAGCTGGCTCTTGGCCTGCAGCACGTCGGACTGTGCGGCGACGCCGGATTTATACTTGTTCTCGGTGATATTCAGCGTGCGCTGATAGGCTTTCACGGTCGCCGTCAGCAGTTCCTCGACGGCGTCGGCCAGACGTAGCTGGAAATAGTCGGCGGCCAGTTCGCTCTGCAGGGTCAGCTTGGCGTCGGCGAGGTCAGCGGCGGTGGCCTGGGCGTTGGCCTTGGCGCTTTCGATCTCGCGGCGGACTCGGCCCCACAGGTCCGGCGCCCAGCTGGCGCCCAGGGCGATCTGATAGGTGTGGGTGACGACCGAGCTCGACGATGTGACCGACCTCGACGCTGAGATCGGGACGGTTGTCGTGACGGTCTGACCGGATGCGGATCCGCCGCCGGTCAGGTTCACCGTGGGAAACAGGGCGGCGCGCTGCTCCGCCACCACCGCGCGAGCTTCCTCGTAGGCCGCCGCGTCGCCGGCGATGGTCTGGTTGGATACCGCCACCTTCTGTTCCAGCCCGTTCAGGACGTCGTCGTTGAACACCGACCACCAGGCGCCGCGGTCTATGGCGTCCTGCGGGCGCGCGGGCTGCCAACCGTTGGTCTCCTTGAAGGCCGGCGGCGTGGTTACGGTCGGCCGCACATAGTTGGGTCCGACCATGCAGGCGCTTAGCGCGGTGGCGCCGGCTAGCGCGAGGATAAGGGTCGGGCGAGGGGATCGCGGGTACATCAATCAGATCTCCTAGACGGGTTCCGGCTCAAGCGGGGTCGCGCCCGAAGCCGGATTTGAGCCGAGCAGATGGCTCAGGTGGCTTTCATCGCCGCGGCGGCGGCGCAGCCGATCGAGGTAAAGGTATACGACCGGCGTGGTCAAAAGGGTCAGCACCTGGCTCACGACCAGGCCGCCGATGATGGTGATGCCCAGCGGCCGGCGCAGTTCCGAGCCTTCTCCGCTGGCGATCACCAGCGGCAGGGCGCCGAGGATCGCCGCGAAGGTCGTCATCATGATCGGCCGGAAGCGCAGCATGCAGGCCTGATAGATGGCGTCGCGCGCGGTCAGGCCCTGGGCCCTTTGTCCGTCGATGGCGAAGTCGATGATCATGATCGCGTTCTTCTTGACGATGCCGATCAGTAAGAGGACGCCCAAGAGTGAAATCAGGCTGAACTCGGTGTTGAACAGGATCAAGGCCATCGAGGCGCCGACCCCGGCGGAGGGTAGGGTCGAGAGCACGGTGAGCGGGTGGATGTAGCTCTCATAGAGCACCCCGAGCACGATGTAGATGGCCAAAAGCGCCACCAGGATCAGCATCGGCTCCGAGCTCAACGACTGCTGGAACTGCTTGGCCGTACCCTGGAAGCTGCCGACGACGGTCGTCGGCATGCCGATGGTGGATTCCGCCTGTTTTATGATCTGGACGCCATCGCTCAGCGAGGCGCCGGGCTGCAGGTTGAACGAGATGGTGGTCGCCAGGCTACCGTCCTGGTGGCTGACCTGGATCGGCGCGGTTGACGGCGCGTATTTGGCGAAGGCGCCCAGGGGCACCATGCTCTCGGCCTCGGAGCTCACGGCGACGCCGTTGGCGGCGTTGCGGCTGTCTGGCGCGGTGGGGCCCGGCACGCCGATCTGCGCCCCGCCCGCCAAGGAGGCGCCGCCGGGCGTCTGGGCGAACGTCGTCGCCGCCGCCGCCAGCGGGTTGGTGGCGGCCAGTATGCTCGTCGTCGACGACGTGGCGACGGTGGCGGTGCTTGATGTAGCGCCCGCCGTTGCGGCCGCGGCCGCGGTCGCCGCCGCCGCCGCGGTGGCCGCCTGGCTCGCCGTCACCGACGACGCGGGCTGATTGGTGGAGACATAGACCCCGTTCAGGTCATAGGGGCCGGCGCTGTAGGCGGGCGCCACCTCCATGATCACGTGATACTGATTCAGCTCCTTGTAGATGACCGACACCTGCCGCTGTCCGAAGGCGTCATAGAGGTTGTTGTCGACATCGGCGGCGCTCAGCCCGAACCGCGCGGCGGTGTCGCGGTCGACAGTGACATAGCTCTCCAGGCCGTGGTCCTGTTCGCCGTTGAAGTTCACGTCCGGCAGCTGGTCCGGATGCTTCTTCAGCTCGTTGAAGAGCTTGGTCGCCCAGAGCTTGAGCTGCGCCGGGTCGTCGGCGGTCAGGGTGTACTGGTACTGGGCGTAGCCCGCCCGCCCGCCGGCCTGCACCGCCTGTGGAGACTGCAGGAACAGGGTCGCGCCGACCACGGCGAACATCTTGCGGCGCAGGCGTGCGATGACGTCGTCGTCGCTTTCCCCGCCCTGGCGCTGGTTGAGCGGCTTCAGGTTGATGATCACCATCCCGCCCGCGGCCCGGCCGCCAGTGAAGCCGGTGACGTGGTCCACGGCCGGATCCTTGTGGATGATGTTCACGTATTGGGTCAGCCGTTGCTGGGTCGGACGGAACGAGGCGTCTTGGTCGGTCTGCAGGAATCCCTGCAGCGACCCGCCGCTCTGCTGCGGGAAGAAGCCCTTGGGCACAACAACGTAGAGGTAGACGTTGAGCAGCACCGTCGCGAGCAGGATCGCCAGGATCACCGGGCCGGAATCCAGCGCCCAGATCAGGCTGCGCTGATACACGCGCGCCATCCAGTCGAACGCGTTCTCCGACCAGCGCGCGAGAACGTTGCTGTGTTTGCCCTGCGCCGGGGGGTTCACCAGCCAGGCGCAGAGCATCGGCGTGGTGGTCAGGGAGATGATCAGCGAGACCACGATGGCGGTGGACACCGTCAGGGCGAACTCGTGGAACAGGCGGCCGGGAATGCCGCCCATCAGCAGCACCGGCGTGAAGACCGCGATCAGCGAGGCGCTGATCGAGACCACGGTGAAGCCCACCTCCTTGGCCCCGGCCAACGCCGCCTCGAACCGGGGCATGCCCTGCTCGACGTGGCGGGTGATATTCTCGAGCACGACAATAGCGTCGTCGACCACGAAGCCGGTGGAGATGGTCAGGGCCATCAGCGACAGGTTGTCGAGGCTGAAGCCGAGCAGCAGCATCACCCCCAAAGTGCCGAGCAGGGAGACCACCACGGCCACGGCCGGAACGATGGTCGCCGACAGGCTGCGCAAGAAGATCGCGACCACGGCCACCACCAGCAGGGTGGCGATCAGCAGCGTCTTCTCCACTTCGGTGAGCGAGGCGCGGATCGCGGTGGTGCGGTCGACCGCAAGGTCCATCTTGATGTCGCGCGGCAGAGCTTCCTGCAGCGTCGGCAGCGTCGCCTTGATGGCGTCGACCGTGGCGATGATGTTGGCGCCGGGCTGGCTGATCACCTGCACGATCACCGCGGCCCGGCCATCGAACAGGCCGAGATTGTGCACATCTTCCTGGCCGTCGATCACCTGGGCGACGTCCTGCAGCCGCACGGCCGCGCCGTTGCGGTAGGCGATCACCAGCGGTTTGTAGTCTTCCGAGGTGACGCCGGAGTCGTTGGTGTAGATTTGCAAACGCTGAGCGCTGTCCTCCACCACGCCGATGGGCAGGTGGGCGTTGGCGGAGGTGATCGCCGCGCGAACATCTTCCAGGCCGATGCCGTCCTGATAAAGGACCTTGGGGTTCAGCTCGACCCGCACCGCCGGCAGCGAGGCGCCCATGGGATCCACTTCGCCGACGCCGCTGAGCTGCGACAGCCGCTGCACCACGATGTTGGAAGCCGAGTCGTAGATCTGCGGAGCGGTCTTGGTGTCGGAGGTCAGCGCCAGCACCACGATGGGCGCCGCGGCCGGGTTGATCTTGCGGTAGACCGGCAGGGTCTTCAGCGTCGACGGCAGGTCCACCGTCGAGGCCTCGATCGCCGCCTGCACGTCCCGCGCGGCGCCGTTGATGTCGCGGCTCAAGTCGAACTGGAGGGTGACGCCGGTTGTATTGATCCGGCTCTGCGAGGTCATCTCGGTCACGCCGGCGATGTGCGCCAGGTGACGCTCCAGCGGGCCGGCCACGCTGGTCGCCATGGTCTCGGGACTGGCGCCGGGCAGGTTGGCCTGGACCTGAATGGTCGGGATGTCGATCGGCGGCAGGTTCGCCACCGGCAGCAGGAAGAAGGCCCCGATGCCGGCCATCGCCACGCCGAGGGTCAGCAGCAGGGTGCCGATCGGCCGGCGGACAAAGGGTTCCGACAGGTTCATGTCGGCTCAGGCCCGGGATCGGGCTCCGCCTCCGACATGCCTGGGTCGGACTCGCCCTTGCGCAGGTTGATCCGCACGCCGAACCGCCGGGCGAGGTTGTCGAACTGCAGATAGATCACCGGCGTGGTGAAAAGCGTCAGCATCTGGCTGACGATCAGGCCGCCGACGATGGAGATGCCCAGGGGGTGGCGCAGCTCCGAGCCCACGCCCCAGCCCAGCATCAGGGGCAGGGCGCCGAACAGGGCCGCCAGCGTGGTCATGATGATGGGCCTGAAGCGCAGCAGGGCCGCCTGGTGGATCGCTTCGCGCGGGGTCTTGCCTTCGGTCCGCTCCGCGTCGAGCGCGAAGTCGATCATCATGATGGCGTTCTTCTTCACGATGCCGATCAGGAGGATGATGCCGATGATGCCGATCACGCCCAGATCCTGACCGGCCATCATTAGCGCAAGCAGGGCGCCGACGCCGGCGGAGGGCAGGGTCGAAAGGATGGTGATCGGGTGGATGTAGCTCTCATAGAGCACGCCCAGCACGATGTAGACGGTCACGATCGCCGCCAGGATCAGCCATAGCTCGTTGCCCAGTGAGTCTTGGAAGGCCGCCGCCGCGCCGGTGAAGGTGGTGTTGATCGTGTCCGGCATCTTGATCGCCTTCTCCGCGTTGCGGATGGCGGTCACCGCCTCGCCGAGGGACACGCCCTGGCTGACGTCGAAGGAGAGATTGGCCGCCGGGAACTGACTGACGTGGTTCACCTGCAGCGGCGCGAGCTTGGTGTGGATGGTGGCGAAGGCGGACAGCGGCGTGGCGACGCCGCCGACGGACTGCATGTAGACCTGGCCCAGCGCCGCGGGGCTCTGCAGCAGGGTCGGATCGGCCTCCAGGATCACCCGGTACTGGTTGGACTGGGTGTAGATGGTCGAGATGATCCGCTGGCCGAAGGCGTCATACAGGGCCGCGTCCACCGTGGCCGGGGTCACGCCCAGGCGGGCGGCGGTCGCCCGGTCGATGTCGATGTAGGACGCCAGGCCCTCGGCCTGCACATCGGCGCTGAGGTTGCGCACCTGGCGCGTCTGCTTGAGCTGGTCGACCAGCTTGCCGGTCCAGGTGTTGATGTCCGCCTGGTTCGCGCCTTCCAGCGCGAACTGGTACTGCGCTGGGCTGACGCTGGCGTCGATGGTCAGGTCCTGTACCGGCTGCAGGTAGAGGCTGATGCCCGCCACGCGCCGCGCCTCGTCGCGCAGCCGCTCCAGAATCTTCGCCTGGGACGCGGTGCGGTGGCCATGGGGCTTCAGATTGATCAGCATCCGGCCGCTGTTGAGCGTGTTGTTGGTGCCGTCGACGCCGATGAAGGACGACAGGCTCTGCACGTCCGGGTCGTCCTTGATCACGTCCGCGAGCTGCTCCTGAAGCTGGGCCATCTTGACGTAGGAGACGCTCTGCGCCGCCGAGGTCACACCCTGGATGACCCCGGTGTCCTGGGTGGGAAACAGGCCCTTGGGGATGATGATGTAGAGCAGCACCGTCAGGGCGACGGTGACGGTGGCCACGATCATGGTCGCGGCCTGCCGGTCCAGCACCCACCGCAGCCCGCGATCGTAGCGGCCAAGAATGTTGTCGAAGATCTCCTCCGACCGCTTCGAGAACCGGCTCTGCTTCATCTCGCTGTGCGGCCTAAGCCAGCGGGCCGACAGCATCGGCACCAGCGTCAGCGAGACGATGGCCGAAATGACGATGGTCACGGCCAGGGTGATGGCGAACTGGCGGAACAGACGGCCGACCACGTCGCCCATGAACAGCAGCGGGATCAGCACCGCGATCAGCGAGACCGTCAGCGAGATGATGGTGAAGCCGATCTGTTCGGCGCCCTTCAGCGCGGCGTCGAGCGGCTTCTCGCCCGCCTCGATGTAGCGCGAGACGTTCTCGATCATGACGATGGCGTCGTCGACCACGAAGCCGGTGGCGATGGTCAGCGCCATCAGCGTCAGGTTGTTGAGGCTGAAGTTCAGCAGGTACATGACGCCGAAAGTGCCCACCAGGGACAGGGGCACCGCGACGCTGGCGATGAAGGTCGCCTGGATGTTGCGCAGGAACAGGAAGATCACGGCCACGACCAGCAGCACGGCGAGCACCAGCTCGAACTCGACGTCCACCACCGAAGCGCGGATGCCGGTGGTGCGGTCGGTGAGGATAGAGACGTCGACGCCGGGCGGCAGGGTGGCCTGCAGCTCCGGCAGCGAGTTCTCGATCTGATTGACCGTGGCGATGACGTTGGCGCCCGGCTGGCGCTGGATGTTCAGGATCACCGCCGGGGTTACGGCTGTCGGCTTGACGTCCTTGGAGACCATCCAGGCGCCCAGGCGGGTGTTCTCGGCGCTGTCGACGGCCTTGGCGATATCGCTCAGCCTGATCGGCCGGCCGCTTTTGTAGCCGACGATCAGGTTCAGATAGCTCTTGGCGTCGCTGAGCTGGTCGTTGGCGTCGATGGTGGTCGCCTGGCTCAGGCCGTCGAAGCTGCCCTTGGCGGTGTTGGAGTTGTTGTTGGCGATGGTGGTGCGCAGGTTCTCCATCGTCAGGCCGTAGCTGGCCGCCGCCTGGGTATTGACCTGGATGCGGACCGCGGGCCGCTCTCCGCCGGAGATCGAGACCAGGCCCACGCCAGTGATCTGCGAAATTTTCTGGGCGATGCGCTGGTCGGCCAGGTCCTCCACCTGGGTCAGCGGCAGGGTCTTGGACGTGAGCGCCAGCGTCAGCACCGGCGCGTCGGCCGGGTTGACCTTGGCGTAGCTGGGCGCCTGGGGCAGGTCGACCGGCAGGAGGTTGTTGGCGGCGCTCATCTGCGCCTGGACTTCCTGCTCGGCCACGTCCAGCGACAGGTCGAGCCCGAACTGCAGGGTGATCACCGAGGCGCCGGCCGAGCTGATCGAGGACATCCGCTTCAGGCCGGCCATCTGGCCGAATTGCTCCTCCAGCGGCGCGGTGACGGTGTTGGCCATCACCTCCGGGCTGGCGCCCGGATAGAAGGTCGATACTTGGATGGTCGGGTAGTCGACTTCCGGCAGCGCCGACAGCGACAGGAACTTGAACGCGACCATTCCGATCAGCATCACCGCCGCCATCAGGAGCGAAGTGGCCACCGGCCGCGTGATGAACGGGCGTGACGGACTCATCGGGCGTGACGCTTCCGGCGGGCGTTAGCCGTCCGCGGCGCGGACGCGCCGACGAGCGAGCCGATGTCTTGGACGGTCATGCGATTACTGGTCTCCGCCGCCGTCGGCCTGAGCCCGGGCCTGGGCGCGGAGATCCTTCAGCTTGGCCTGCTGCTCGGGCGTCAGAACAGCGTTGATCTGCTGCATGCTGTCCCGCATCGCCGCACGCCTGGCGTCCGGATCGTCGCCGGCGGCCTGGATTTTCGGTCGCGCGGCGGCCTGGATCGCCGCAACCTTGGCCTGCTGATCCGCGGTCAGGTTCAGTTGCGCGAGCATGGCCTGCATGCGCGCCGCGCCGCCGCCATGTCCGCCGCCGC
>Ga0302314_10020487_pt1 | contig 10932 bp, 5 predicted proteins | sample III_Palsa_N2_3_FD_200533 | JGI IMG/M metagenome (GOLD analysis project Ga0302314, IMG submission 200533) | Peat permafrost microbial communities from Stordalen Mire near Abisko, Sweden - III_Palsa_N2_3 | ecosystem: Environmental > Terrestrial > Soil > Palsa > Peat permafrost | place: Sweden... | reverse complement strand
GCAATGGCGTCGAAGTACGCTCGCGCCTCAAGATCAGCCCGGCCACACCGCTGATCATGCCGTACCATATCGCCGTGGATAAGGCGCGCGAGATCGCCGCCGGCGGCAAAGCCATCGGCACCACCGGGCGCGGTATTGGGCCGGCGTACGAGGACAAGGTCGCCCGCCGCAGCATCCGCGTAGCCGATCTCATGTACCCGCACGAACTGCCGACGCTGCTGAAAACCGCCGTCGACTATCACAACTTCATCCTCACCCAGTGGCTCAAGGCCGAGCCGGTCGATTACGACACCGTGCTCAAGGACGCGCTGGCCTGGGGCGAATACATCCGCCCGATGGTCGACGACGTCGCCACGATCCTGCACGACGTGCGCAAGAGCGGTGGCAACATCCTGTTCGAGGGCGCGCAGGGCGCACTGCTCGATATCGATCACGGCACCTATCCGTACGTCACCTCCAGCAACACCACCATCGGTGGCGCGCTGGCCGGCACCGGCGTCGGCGCCAGCGATATCGACTATGTGCTGGGCATCTGCAAGGCCTACGCCACACGCGTCGGCAGCGGTCCGTTCCCGACCGAGTTGAACGACGAGATGGGCGAGCGCCTGCGCAAGGTCGGCAACGAGTTCGGCGCCAGCACCGGCCGTCCGCGCCGCTGCGGCTGGATCGATCTGGTCGCGCTCAAGCGCGCCACCCAGATCAACGGCATCAATGGCCTGGCCATCACCAAGCTCGACGTGCTCGACGGCCTGGACACCATCAAGGTCTGCATCGCCTACGAGTACCGCGGCAAGCGCCGCGAGCTGGCCCCGCTCGATGCGGACGGCTGGGACGAGTGCAAGCCGGTCTACCTGGAATTCCCCGGCTGGCAGGAATCCACTGCCGGTATCCGCGATTGGAACCAGCTGCCACCCGCGGCGCGTGCGTACCTGCGCGCTGTGGAAGAACTCTCTGGTTGCAAACTCGCCCTCGTCGCCACCGGTGCCGACCGCGAAGACACCATCGTGCTGGATGATCCGTTTGCCTGATTGTTTCACTAGAGTGGTTCACGCAAAGAGGCCCGGCACAGCGGGGCCTCTTTGTTTCCGATGGCGTATCCAATAGAGCAGGATGTCGCTGTTACGATGGTGGCATTCCAGACATCATCCGGTGCCATTGCGAAATGCCTCGCCGTTATCAGCCGCCGTTTCAGATTTCCACGACCGCACTCAACTTGGTCGCGCAGATCAGTGAATTGCTGGGGCGCTGGTCGGTGTCGGCTGATGCTGCACTGGCGCCGCAGTTGCGTCGCGACAATCGCATTCGCACCATCCAGGCATCGTTGGCGATCGAGAACAACAGTCTGAGCCTGGAACAGGTCACGGCGGTACTCGCTGGCAAGCGCGTGCTGGGTCAGCCACGCGAGATCCAGGAGGTGCGCAATGCCTTTGTCGCCTATGAACACATGGCGGATTGGCGGCCGGATTCACGCAACGACCTGCTGAGCGCGCACGGACTGCTGATGGCGGGGCTGGTGGATGCACCGGGTCGAATTCGCCGGGGCGATGTCGGCATCTATCGTGGTGACAAGCTGGTGCACATGGCGCCGCCCGCCACTCGTGTCGGCACCCTCGTTGATCAACTGCTCGGCTGGCTGGATCGCACCGACACGCATCTGCTGATCGCCAGCTGCGTATTCCACTACGAATTCGAGTTCATCCATCCCTTCGCCGATGGCAACGGGCGCATGGGCCGACTGTGGCAGACACTGATGTTGAGCCGCTGGCAGCCGCTGCTGGCGTACCTGCCGGTGGAAACGGTGATCCGTTCGCAGCAGCAGGATTACTACGCGGCGCTGGCCGCATCGGACAAGGCATCCGACGCAACGCCGTTCGTGGAATTCATGCTGCGGGCTCTGCATACTGCCATGACGGAAGCTGTTTTGACCGGAGCACCTGATCAGGTGTCGGGGAAAATGTCGGGTAAAGTGTCGGGGAAAATCCTGGTCGCCGTCCGCAGCAATCCGGACATCACGATCCCCGAACTGGCCAAGCTGGCAAGAGTCAGCTCGCGAACGATCGAACGGAACCTGCAGAAGCTGCAGAAGCAAGGCCTGCTGCTGCGCGTCGGCCCAGCCAAGGGCGGTCATTGGGAGCTTGGCTGACTCCTGTATTGGAGTGGCTAGATCTATCCCCGTGAGCCGTCATTCCCGCGAAGGCGGGAATCGCCCTTCAACGACGAAGCCGATCATCCACTTTGATTGTTCTGTTCTAGCCATTGCCAAACAAAAGCCCGCAACGCGGGGCTTTTTCATTGATGCGCACACCGATGCTGTAAGCCCAAGCTGACAGACCGTCAGGCATTCGGGATACTGCGGTTTGGATTGGAGTCCGGCAGGGTGCTGGGCTCTTCAAGAATGCTCAGGAGTACGTGGAAAGTGGCAGCCGATCTAGTCGCCGTCGAGAACCGTCTGTGGGCCACCGCAGATCAGCTCTGGGCCAATACGGGTTTGAAGCCCTCCGAGTTCTCCACGCCGGTGTTGGGCCTGATCTTCCTGCGCTATGCGGACAAGCGCTTTACCGATGTGCAGGCCGTGCTCACCGCCAAGGGGCTAACGCCGGACGATCTGGAGCCGTTCGAGTATCAGGCCGAAGGCGTGATGTATCTGCCAGACGAAGCGCGCTTCTCGCATCTGCTCACGCTGACCGAGGGCGACAACCTGGGCAAGGCCATCAACAACGCGATGGCGCTGGTTGAGGCGCACAACGAGGATCTGAAGGGCGTGCTGCCGCGCAGCTTCAACAAGCTGCCCAACCCTACCCTGGTCGAGCTGCTGCGCCTGCTGGCACCGCTGGAGCTGGAGGGCGATGCGTTCGGCAAGGTGTACGAATACTTCCTCGGCAACTTCGCCATGAAGGAAGGCCAGAAGGGCGGTGTGTTCTACACGCCCACCAGCATTGTGCGGTTGATCGTGGAGATCATCGAGCCATACCACGGCCGCATCTTCGATCCCGCCTGCGGCTCCGGCGGCATGTTCGTGCAGTCGGCCGAGTTCGTGCGGCGGCACCACAAGAACGCCACCAGCGAACTGACCGTGTTCGGCACCGAGAAGGCCAGCGACACCGTCAAGCTGGCCAAGATGAACCTGGCTGTGCACGGTCTGTCCGGCAAGATCGTCGAGGCCAACAGCTTCTACGAAGACCCGCACAAGAGTGTGGAGCGCTTCGACTTCGTGATGGCCAATCCGCCGTTCAACGTCTCCGGCGTGGACAAGGATCGCCTGAAGAAGGATCCGCGACTACCCTTGGGTTTGCCGAGTACAGACAACGCGAACTACCTGTGGATTCAGTACTTCGCCTCCGCACTCAACGCGAAAGGTCGCGCTGGGTTCGTCATGGCCAACTCGGCCGGCGACGCGCGCGGCAGTGAGCTGGAAATTCGCAAGAAGCTGATCCAATCCGGGGCTGTGGATGTGATCGTCAGCATCGGCTCCAACTTCTTCTACACCGTCACCCTGCCGTGCACGCTGTGGTTTCTCGACATGGGCAAGGCGCGCGACAAGAAGCGCCGCGAGCAGGTGCTGTTTCTCGATGCGCGGGCGATCTTCCGGCAGGTGACGCGAGCGGTGCGCGACTTCACCGACGAGCAGGTCGAGTACCTTGCCAATATCGTGCGGTTGTATCGCGGCGAGAAGCCGGAGCTGGACGCAGGCAGCAAGGCCTTGCTCAAGGATGTGTTCCCGAAGATGCGCTATGCCGACGTGGCCGGGCTATGCAAGGTCGCGACGCTGGAGGAGATCGAGGCGCAGGGGTGGAGCCTGAATCCGGGGCGATATGTGGGTGTAGGTGAACGAGCAGCGGATGAGTTTGATTTCGCGGAGCGGCTGGAGGAGTTGAACGAAGAACTGCAAGTCTTAGGCATTGAGGCAAGAGAGCTTGAAGAATCAATCACCAGTCGTGTGGTAGCGATGTTGGAAGAGGTCCGCTGATGTTTAGCGAATGTCTTCTCGGAGATTTCTTGACTCTGAAACGTGGTTACGATCTTCCGAATCAGGATCGGAAGGTAGGAATGGTGCCAATCGTCTCTTCGTCAGGTGTGACCGGAACTCACTCGGAGGCGAAAGTGAAAGGCCCCGGTGTAGTGACTGGACGGTACGGAACATTGGGGGAAGTCCATTACATTGCGGAGGATTTCTGGCCGCTCAATACCACGCTTTATGTGTGTGATTTCAAGGGCAACGACGTTCGCTTTGTCGCATATCTTTTGAAGACTCTGGATTTTGCAAGCCGGAGTGCGGCAGCTGCGGTCCCCGGAGTGAATCGGAACGACCTACATCGGTTGCCGGTGAAGTGTCCCGAGATCGACGAGCAACGCCGCATCGCCTCCATCCTCTCCGCGTACGATGATCTGATCGAGAACAACACGCGGCGTATCGCGATCCTGGAGGAGATGGCGCGGCGCATCTACGAGGAATGGTTTGTCCGCTTCCGCTTCCCCGGTCACGAGGACGTGCGGATAGTTGAGTCCGAACTGGGGTTGGTGCCGGACGGATGGATTCCTCGCAGTGTTGCAAACGTGGCTATCGTCCATCGAGGTCGTTCGTATAAGAGCATTGAGCTCGCAGATGAAGGTGGAAGGCCCTTCATAAATTTGAAGTGTATGGCGCGAGACGGCGGTTACCGAGCGTCAGGGCTAAAGCGTTATACCGGTGTCTTCAAGGATTCGCAGACTGTACGTGCCGGCGAGATGGTCATGGCCATTACGGACATGACCCAAGAACGTCGAATCGTCGCTCGGGTTGGTCGAGTTTCACGGCTTGATGCAGATTTCGGCGTCGTCTCAATGGACCTTGTGCGCTTGGCCGCGAGAAGCAAGATGCACGAAGTCTATCTCTATGCAATGTTCAGATGGTCGGGCTTTGCCGATGAGGTGAAACAACATGCCAACGGAGCAAATGTCTTGCATCTCTTGCCAGCGCGAATCGAAGAGTATCGTTTTATCTGTCCGCCAGCGGAGTTAATGACTTGCTTCGGAGAGTTGATTGCGCCAATGCTTTCGACATGCGATGTCCTTGAACAGAAGAACGTCAACCTCCACACCACGCGCGATCTGCTTCTCCCAAAGCTTATCTCCGGCGAACTGGACGTCTCCGCCATACCCGCACCCGAGTCCATCGCCGCATGACGCCCGCCTCCGGCATCCGCGATATTGCCGCCGGTTACGGCGAGCTGCTGTTGGTGGAGCAGCCGTCGATCGCACTGCTGGAGTCGCTGGGCTGGACGTATGCCAACCTGTTCGCCGAGACGTTCGGAGTGGCGGGCACCGAGGGGCGCAGCAGCGAGCACGAGGTGATCCTGCTGCGTCGCCTGCGCGTGGCGCTGGAGCAGTTGAACGCCGAGCTGCCCGCGGCGATTCGCGCCGAGGCGCTGGATCAGGCGGTCGAGCAACTGAGCCGCGACCGTTCCAGGCAGATCGCAGTGAACGCCAACCGCGAGTTCTACCAACTGCTCAAGGATGGTGTGCAGGTCACTGTGACGGACGAGCACGGCGGACAGGTCAGCGAGACCGTGCGCGTGATCGACTGGAGCACGCCGGCCAACAACGACTTCTTCCTGACTTCGCAGATGTGGGTGGCCGGCGACATGTACCGCCGTCGCTGCGACCTGCTCGGTTTCGTCAACGGCTTGCCGCTGGTGTTCATCGAACTGAAGAAACCGTCGGTGCCGCTGAAGAGCGCGTTCGACGACAATCTGCGCGACTACCGCGGGCAGTCGATCCCGCAGCTGTTTCACCCGAACGCCTTCATCTTGCTGTCCAACGGTTCGGATACCCGGGTCGGCACGCTCACCAGTGCGTGGGAGCATTTCTTCGACTGGAAGCGCGTGCTGGACGAGGACGAGCCGGAGCCGCCGCGGCAGGTGTCGCTGGAAGTTGCCTTGCATGGGCTGTGCGAGCCGGCACGCCTGCTGGACTACGTGGAGAACTTCACGCTGTTCGAGGAAGGCAAGGGCGGCCTGATCAAGAAGGTGGCGAAGAACCACCAGTTCCTCGGCGTCAACAAGGCCATCGCGCGGCTGGTGGAGCTGAAGGCGGAGCAGGGCGCGGAGCGCAAACGGCTGGGTGTGTTCTGGCACACCCAAGGTTCGGGGAAGTCGCTGTCGATGGTGTTCTTTGCCGGCAAGGTGCTGCGCAAGCAGCCGGGCAACTGGAGCTTCGTGATCGTCACCGATCGCGAAGAACTGGACGAGCAGATCAGCAAGACCTTCAAGGCAACTGGTGCGACCACACGCGAGGAAGTGCGCGCCAGCAGCAGCGAACACCTGAAGGAGCTGCTACGCGGGCATGAGCGTTACATCTTCACCCTGATCCAGAAGTTCCGGAATGAACCGGGTCTGCCGTATCCGCTTCTATCGGAACGACCCGACATCATCGTGATCACCGACGAGGCGCACCGCAGCCAGTACGACATCTTTGCACTGAACATGCGCCATGCCTTGCCCAACGCCGGTTTCATCGGCTTCACCGGTACGCCGCTGATCAAGGGCGAAGACCAGCGCACCCGCGAGGTGTTCGGCGACTACGTGAGCGTGTACGACTTCGCCCGCTCCATCGAGGACGGCGCGACCGTACCGTTGTATTACGAGAACCGTATCCCCGAGGTGCAGCTGACCAACGAGCAGCTCAATACCGACATGGAGCGGCTGCTGGATGACGCCGAGCTGGACGAGGCGCAGCAGAAAAAGCTGGAGCGCGAGTTTGCCCGCGAGTACCACATCATCACCCGCGAGGATCGGCTGGAAGCGATCGCCGCCGATGTGGTGAGCCATTTCACCGGGCGTGGCTATCGTGGCAAAGCGATGATGGTGTGCATCGACAAGGCGACCGCCGTGCGCATGTTCGACAAGGTGCGCGCGCGCTGGCACACCGAGGTCGAACGTCTCAAGGCAGACCTAGCCAGGGCACATGGCGAAGATCGTGAGCCATTGATCGCACGCATCCGCCTGATGGAAGACACCGACATGGCGGTGGTGGTGTCGCAGGGTCAGAACGAGGTGGAGGATCTGCAGGCGAAGGGCCTGGATATTCGCCCGCATCGCGAGCGGATGGTGCGGGAGGAACTGGCCGAGAAGTTCAAGGACGAGAAAGACCCGCTGCGGCTGGTGTTTGTCTGCGCCATGTGGATCACCGGCTTCGACGTGCCGACCTGCTCGACCATCTACCTCGACAAGCCGATGAAGGCGCACACGTTGATGCAGACCATCGCGCGTGCCAACCGCGTGGCGCCGGGCAAGGAATCCGGCTTGATCGTGGATTACGTCGGCATCTTCCGCGCGTTGCAGAACGCGCTGGCGATCTATGCGCAGCCCATCCCTGGCAACGGCGGCGACGGCAAGGGCGGCAGTTCGCCGATCCTGAGCAAGGACGCACTGGTCGCGGCGTTGCGCGAAGCCATCAGCGAAGCACGCGGGTTCTGTCAGGTGCTTGGCGTGGATCTGGATGCGATTGCCTGCTCGCGCGGCTTCGAGCGCATCGGTTTTATTGATGATGCGATCGAAGCGATCTTGCAGTCGGACGCCAGCAAGAAACATTACATACAGATCGCCAACCGGGTGGCACGACTGTTCAAGGCGATCCTGCCCGATCCGATGGCGAACGAACTGGCACCGCTGGCGGTGCTGGTGGCTTATCTCGCCGCCAAGCTGCGCGCCGGAACGGAGCAGCCGGATATCTCCGCGGTGATGGCGGATGTGGAGGAGTTGTTGAACGACTCCATTGCTACCGAGGGCTATCACATTGGTCAGACCGACAAGCCAGCAGCACTAGTCAATCTCTCCGAGATCGACTTCACGGCGTTGCAGGAGAAATTTGCCCAGGGCAAAAAGCGCACTGAAGCAGAGAAGCTGCGCCGGCTGATTGAAGGCAAGCTGGCGCAGATGCTGCAGCTCAATCACTCGCGTGCGGATTTCGCCGAGAAATTCCAGAAGCTGATCGACGCCTACAATGCCGGCAGCAAGAACATCGAGACTTTTTTCAAAGAGATGGTGGATTTTGTCGGCGAGTTGAGTGAGGAAGATCGCCGAGCGGTTGCTGAGGGCCTCACCGAGGAAGAACTGGCGCTCTTCGACATTCTCACCAAGCCCGAGCCAGTGCTTACAAAGAAAGAAGAGGCCGAGGTCAAGGCCGGCTGTCGCGAGTTACTTGAAACGCTCAAGCGAGAAAAGCTCGTGCTGGACTGGCGCGAGAAGCAGCAAGCCAAGGCTGGTGTAATGCAGACACTCAAAGTTGGTTTGAGAAAATTGCCGGCCCCTTTTACGCGCGATCTTCAGCAAGAAAAATTCGCGCGAGCCTTTGCACATATCTATGACTCATATTCTGGTGCGGGGCGCAGCATTTATGGAGTTTGAGCATTGCTATTTCCGAACACTGAAGATCGGATAGCAGGGTAGCCGTATTGTGTCTGTTCGACTGCGCGCATCTGTGTTCCTTCGTAGTGAATGCAACAGTCGCCAAATCATTGTCAAACTCCTGATTGACACGACATCCACAGCGCCGCGCGTTAAATCGGGGGACTGTCGCCAGTCGACGTCAGACGCGGAGCATTGCCATGGCTATTGAGAAAGCACGCGCTGCAGCGAAGAAGGATAAGCGCGACGGCAAGTCCGCCAGCACGCAGGCGGGTGAGTATGTGCATGAGGTGATCGAAAATATTCGCAAGGGCAAGCACGGCGCGCGCTCGACCAAGCAGGCGATTGCGATTGGTCTGTCCGAGGCGCGGCGTGACGGCATCAAACTGCCGGTGTCGAAAATAGCCAGCAAGACGGTAAAGAAAAAGGCCGCGCAGGATACGAAGGCGGGCAAGCATCCGCACAAGCCGTCGGCCACACGATCGGAGGCGATCACCAAGGCGCTGAAGAAGGAAGGCCACAGCGCAGCGTCCACCAAGGCGCTGTCTGCGCAAACCAAAAAGGCCAGTGCCAAACGCACGGCTGCATCGCGTTCGGCTGCCGCGAAAAAGGCGGTGAAGACGAAGGGTGCAGCAGGGCGATCCGCCGCCGCGAAAAAGGCTGCGCGCACGCGCAAGAAAGCCGATTGAACGACCCGACCGATGTTCTGTCGAGGAGCAACCACGTGACACAGCAGCAACCCGGTGAAATTCCGATACCGCGTCATCCCGAACCGATTGATCCGCCGGTTGATCCGAATGGCCCGCGGCCCCCATTACCGCAGCAAGAGCCACCGGTTCCACGTCCGTATTCTCCGCCACCGACCAGGCCCGAACCAAGCGAACCACGCAAGGCGCCGGTGATCACGCCGGGCGGCGTGCCGGAAACACCGATCAGCGAACCACCGATTCCCGGCAAGACGGGTGATGCGACGTCGTGACGTGCGGAAGGAATCGTATGGCTAGCAAATGCGGTGCCGACGCGTGAGGTCAGAGTTCCTCATTAACGACCAGCGTGAAGCAATATGAAAGTTCGGTGCGACCCGGTTTTGCCCTTTTGACCTTGATGCAGGCGCATGGTCTGTGCAATCGATGTGCAGCAGATCCTGCACGAACAAGATTGTTTGAACGATCAAAGGCGCTTCAAAGGGAACCTGTGTAATCTGCGTCAGTTCAATCCACGCCATCCCGTTTTCATGAGGCGCCCATGTTCAAGGAATACACCCGCTACGACGCGAGCGGTCTGGCCGAGCTGATCGCCCGCGGCGATGTTTCGTCGACAGAGGTATTGGAGGCTGCGATGGCAAGAGCGGCCGAGGTGAATCCGAAGATCGCGGCCATCTGCATTCCGATGGATGCGATGGCGCGCGAGCGGGTGAAGATGTCTTTGCAAGGTCCGTTCGCCGGTGTGCCGTTTCTGATCAAGGACATTGCACAGGATTACGCCGGCGTGCCGACCACCGCCGGGAGCAGGGCGCTGCGCCATTGGACGCCGACTAGGCATGCAGAAATTGTGCAGCGGTTTCTCGATGCGGGGCTGGTGATCTTCGGCAAGACGGCGACGCCCGAGTTTGCGTTCAAGGGCGAGACGGCGCCGCTTATCTGGGGCAGCCCCACACGCAATCCATGGGATCTCGACCGTACACCCGGAGGTTCGTCCGGCGGTGCGGCGGCGGCCGTGGCTGCGGGGATCGTGCCGGCAGCGGGTGCGTCGGATGGTGGCGGCTCGATTCGAATCCCCGCGTCTTACTGCGGATTGTTTGGCTTACGCCCTTCGCGTGGTCGTGTGCCTAGCGGGCAGGCGCACGGCGAGTTCTGGGATGGCGCATCGAGCCAGCATGCTTTGACGCGCAGCGTGCGCGACTCGGCGCGCATTCTCGATGCCATTGCTGGCGCCGACGTCGGCGAGCCATTCGCGATCGCACCGCCCGAGCGCTCTTACGCGGAAGAGATACAGCGGCCTGCGGGCAAGCTGCGCATTGGCTACAGCGTACAGTCGCCGTTGGATACGCCGGTACATCCCGAATACGTGCAGGCGGTGATGCGCACGGCCAAACTTCTCACTGATCTTGGCCACGATGTGGAAGCGGCCCAGCCCGAAGTCGATGGTCAGGCGCTGGCACGCAGTTTCATCACCATGTATTTCGGCCAGGCGGCGGCGAGTATCGCGCAGGCCAGGCGCCTCACTGGCGCAGGTAACGAGGCGTTCGAACTGGAGACGCGCGTGCTCGCGTTACTCGGTCGCACGCTGAGTGCCGGTGATTATGTGGATCAGCGCGCGCGCTGGAACGACTATGCGCGTGCGCTGGGTCGTTTTCATCAAAGCTACGATCTCTACCTGACGCCGACGGCGGCGCAGCCACCCAACCGCATCGGTGAACTGGCCACGCCGCCGCTGCAGCAGGTCGCGGCAAAAATCGTGCTGGCGCTGGGCGCGGGCAAGCTGCTTTTCAAAAGTGGCATGGTCGACAAATTGGTGGCGACGAGTTTGCAGCGCGTACCGTTTACCC
>Ga0302314_10020485_pt1 | contig 10933 bp, 10 predicted proteins | sample III_Palsa_N2_3_FD_200533 | JGI IMG/M metagenome (GOLD analysis project Ga0302314, IMG submission 200533) | Peat permafrost microbial communities from Stordalen Mire near Abisko, Sweden - III_Palsa_N2_3 | ecosystem: Environmental > Terrestrial > Soil > Palsa > Peat permafrost | place: Sweden... | reverse complement strand
ACGGCCGCTCTAAGCGGCCTCCCATGCCCCGTACTCTCGGCCGGATGCTTGAGCGCAAGGATTTCCTGCGCGTCGCCGGCGAGAGGCGGAAATGGGTGGCACCCGGCCTGATCCTTCAGGTGGCGCCCAGCGACGCGCCTGAATTGGCCGGACCCCATGCCGAGGGGCGCCGCATCGGTTTTACCGCATCGAAGAAAGTCGGCAACGCCGTCGCCCGCAACCGCGCCAAGCGCCGTCTGCGCGCGGCGGCGCGTGCTTTGGTCGCGGACCATGCGCTGCCAAAGCATGATTTCGTGCTGATCGCCCGGCAGGAAACCGGCGGCGTGCGCTATGCGCAATTGCTGGCGGAACTTGAAAAGGCGTTGCGGCGTCTCAAAGTCTGGCGCGACGGTGCGGATGCCATCCCGGCTTCGGCCGAGGTGTGAGGCAGCCATGGTCCGACTTTTGCGCGCGCTGATCTGGCTCTACCGAATGCTGATCTCGCCGTTGCTCGGGCCGAAATGCCGATTCGAGCCGAGCTGTTCGGCCTATGCCATGGAGGCGATCGGCCGCCATGGCGCCTGGTCCGGCAGCCTGATGTCACTGCGCCGGCTCGGTCGTTGCCACCCCTGGGGCGGCAGCGGCTATGATCCGGTTCCAGATCTTACTGCACCTGCGCCGACCGATCGTCCGGCGCATCATATTGGATGTCGGCACGCCCGTTAGGGGCCCGTGCCTTGAGAGGACCCATGCAGGGAATGGAGCAGCGTAACCTCGTCATCTTCATCGCGCTGGCTATCGCGATTTTGCTTGGCTCCCAATATCTGCTGCCGCATCCGCAGCGGCCGGTGCAGACCACCGAACAGGTGGTGCAGAACAACGCCGCCAATGGCTCGCCGGCCGGCCCGAACGCGCCTTCCGGCACCCAGCTGCCGAACGCCGCCGCCGAAGCGTCCGCGACCGAAACGCGCGAGCAGGTGCTGGCCGAGACCAAGCGCGTCGGCATCGATACGCCGCGCATGCAGGGCTCGATCAATCTCAAGGGCGCGCGCTTCGACGATCTGACGCTGAAGAACTATCGAGAGACGATCGATCCCACGAGCCCTGCCATCGTGCTGCTGTCGCCGTCCGGCGCGCCCGAGGCCTATCGCGCCTCGCAGGGCTGGATCGCCAAGGACCCGTCGGTCAAGCTGCCGAACGACGATACGGTCTGGACCTCGGCCGGCGGCACGCTGCAGCCCGGTAAGCCGGTCACGCTGACCTGGGACAACGAGGCCGGTCTCACCTTCAAGCGCGAGATCTCGGTCGACGATAATTTCCTGTTCACGGTCAAGGATACCGTGACCAACGCCGGCAGCGTGGCCGTCGCCCTCTTCCCCTATGGCTCCGTCGCGCGCACCGGCGAGCCGGCCGCGTCCTCGACCTGGGTCTCCTACGAAGGCCCGATCGGCGGCTATACGACCGGCGCTGAAGAGCTGAGCTATAAGGACGTCGCCGCCGGCAAGACCGTGCCCAAGGAGACCGTGGGCGGCTGGCTGGGCTTCTCCGACAAATATTGGCTGGCCGCCGTGGCGCCGGACCAGAAGACCGCGATCACCGCGCGCTTCAGCCATTCCGGCACGGGCGGGACCCAGACCTTCCAGGCCGACTATCTGGGCGCCGAGACCGATGTCGCCCCGGGCGCCTCGGTCGACAATAGCGGCGTCGTGTTCGCCGGCGCCAAGGAAGTGAAGCTGCTCGACCAGTACACCAAGAACGCCGGCCTGCCGAACTTCGACCGGGCCGTCGACTTCGGCTGGTTCTATTTCCTGACCAAGCCGATCTTCTATCTGCTGGATTGGCTCTACGGCGTGGTCGGCAATTTCGGCATCGCCATCCTGATGCTCACCGTCGTCATCAAGGGCCTGTTCTTCCCGTTGGCCAACAAGGCCTTCAAGAACATGGACAAGATGAAGCAGCTGCAGCCCGAAATGGCGAAGCTGAAGGAACAGTGCGGCGACGACAAGACCAAGCTGCAGCAGGAGACCATGGCGCTCTACAAGCGCATGGGCGTGAACCCGGTCGCGGGCTGCTTGCCGATGCTGCTGCAGATCCCGGTGTTCTTCTCGCTCTATAAGGTGCTGTACGTCACCATCGAGATGCGGCACGCGCCGTTCTTCGGCTGGATCCAGGATCTGTCGGCGCCGGATCCGACGACCCTGTTCAACCTGTTCGGCCTGATCCCGTTCACGCCGCCGCAGTTCCTGATGATCGGCGTCTGGCCGGTGATCTATTGCATCACCATGCTGCTGCAGCAGCGCATGCAGCCGACGCCGCCCGATCCGACCCAGGCGCGCATGATGCAGTTCATGCCGTTCATCTTCACCTTCATGCTCGGCAAGTTCCCGGCCGGCCTGATGATCTACTACTCCTGGAACAATATCCTGACGGTGCTGCAGCAGCTGCTGATCCGCCGCCGGGGTGCCGCGGCGGCGGCCCGCGCCGCAGCCAGGGCCTGAGATGGATGACGAGCTGGAGCCGCCGCCCGAGGCATTGGATGCCGGGCGACGGCTGTTCGCCGCCGAATGCGCCTTCACCAACGGGTCGACCAAGCTGGAGACGATCCCGGCCGCGACCCTGCCGGAAGTGGCCTTCGCCGGCCGGTCGAACGTCGGCAAGTCGAGCCTGATCAACGGCCTGACCGGCCGCAACACGCTGGCGCGCACCTCGAACACGCCGGGCCGCACCCAGCAGCTCAATTTCTTCGACTTGGGGTCCCGCCTGGTGCTGGTCGATATGCCGGGCTACGGCTATGCCAAGGCGCCGAAGACGCAGATCGCCGCCTGGAACGGGCTGGTGAACGACTTCCTGCGCGGCCGCTCGACGCTTCGGCGCGTCTGCGTGCTGATCGATGCCCGCCATGGTCTGAAGGACGTCGACGAGCCGCTGATGAAGATGCTCGACCAGTCGGCCGTCTCGTACCAGGTCGTGCTGACCAAGGCCGACAAGGTCCGGCCGAACGAGCTGGCGGCGCGCAAGCGCGAGATCGCCGCGGTGATGGCGACCCATGTCGCGGCCCATCCGGTCATCCACGCGACCAGCTCCGAGGACGGCACCGGCATCGCCGTGCTGCGCGCGGCACTCACCGCACTTGCAGCTGTCACGTCAGTCGGCTAATGCGGTCTTGCTAGAGCAAGAAAGGGCCGGCCGATGATCAGTGAAGAAGAGATCGCGCTCAAGGCGGAGATTCTGTCCGAGGCGCTGCCCTTCATGAAGCGCTATGCCGGCAAGACCGTCGTGGTGAAGTACGGCGGCCACGCCATGGGCGACACGGTGCTGGGCGCCCGCTTCGCCCGCGACGTGGTGCTGCTGAAGCAGATCGGCGTCAACGTCGTAGTCGTCCACGGCGGCGGCCCGCAGATCGGCCAGATGCTCGAGCGCCTCAAGATCAAATCCTCGTTCATCGACGGTCTCCGTGTCACCGACAAGGAGACGGTCGAGATCGTCGAGATGGTGCTGGCCGGCTCGATCAATAAAGAGATCGTCGGGCTGATCAACGCCGCCGGCGGCACCGCCATCGGCCTCAGCGGCAAGGACGGCGGGCTGATCCGCGCCAAGAAGCTGGAGCGGACCAAGCGCGATCCGGAAAGCAACATCGAGCAGGTGCTGGACCTGGGCTTCGTCGGCGAGCCGACGGAGATCAACACGGCGGTGCTGGATCTGCTGACCCGGTCGGACATCATTCCGATCGTGGCGCCGATCGGCCTCGGGTCCGAGGGCGAGACCTACAACATCAACGCCGACACCTCGGCCGGCGCCATCGCCGGTGCCATGAAGGCGTCGCGCCTGCTGATGCTGACCGACACCGCCGGCGTGATGGACCAGGACAAGAAGATTATGCCGGAAATCTCGGTCGATCAGGCGCGCGCCATGATCGCCGACGGCACGATCTACGGCGGCATGATCCCCAAGATCGAGACTTGTCTCGACGCGGTCGATCAGGGCGTCGAGGCCGCGGTCATCCTCGACGGCCGCAAGGCCCATGCGATCCTGGTCGAGCTGTTCATCAGCTCCGGTGCCGGCACGCTCATCCGCAAGAAGTAGCGCCGCTCAGGCCGCGAACTGCAAGCTGGCGATCGGCGGCAGGTGGGCGTTGGCCAGGTGCCAGCGCTCGCCGCCGTCGGGGCTGGTCCAGAGCCCGCCCGTGGTCGATCCCATGGCCAGGCGCTGGCCGTCCGGCGCCACGGCCAGCCCATGGCGATAGACCAGGTCGAACGCCGGCGGCGCCGGCAGGCCAGCGCCCAGCAGCTCGAAACTGCGCCCGCCGTCGCGCGTGCGCGTGACGCCCAACTGGCCCGCCAGCGGAATCCGCGTCTCGTCGCTTTCGGCCGGCACGAACCAGGCGATGTCCGGGTCGGTCGGATGCGCCGCCACGGCAAACCCGAAATCCGACAGCGGCAGGCCGCTCAACCGCACCCAGGTGCGTCCGCCGTCGTCCGACCGGAACGCGCCGCTATGATGCTGCATCCAGACCCGGTCGGGGGCGCCGGCACAGCGCGCGATGCGGTGCGGGTCCTGCACCGCCAGATCCTCCCGACGTTCCTCCGGCATATAGGCCGCGACCAGCCCGGTGCCGCCGATTTCCCAATGATCGCCGGCATCGGGGCTGAGCCAGACGCCGCCGCACGACACGCCGATCAGCAGGCGCCGCGGGTCGCGCGGATCGGGCAGGATCGAATGGATGCCGGGCGCGTCATAGCCGCCGCCGAACCAGAGCCGCCTGGAGCTCTCATTCCACAGGCTTTCGACCAGGCGCCAGCTGGCGCCCCGGTCGGTCGATTTGAACAGCGCACCCGGGATCGTGCCGGCCCAAAGCTCGTCGGGTTCGGCGCCCATTTCAAGCGACCAGAGCAGCGACACCGCGGGCGCCGGCTTGTCGGGTTCGTCTGCCGGAAATGCGGCCGGGAAGGCCGGGGCCGGCAGTTCGGTCCAGGTGCGACCCAGATCGTCGGAGCGATGCAGCTTGACGCCGAAATGGCCGTGATTGAGCCCGGCGTAAAGCGTGCGATCGCGCGGATCGAGCGCCGTGATCGTGACCGGGATGCCGGCAAAGGCGTGATGCTTGATCGTCCAATGATCGGCGGCATCGGCCTCGAGCACGAACAGGCCTTTGCGGGTGCCGACGAGCAGGGGCGGGGTCATGGCGTCATCTCCATATCAACCGCCGGACAGGGCCTGCAGCACGGCGATCCGGGCGCCGGGGCCGACCGAATCGGCCAGCCGGGCCCGCTCGCCGTCGACGAACAGCGCGATATGCCGGCGCAGGCGCCGCTGATCGTCGAGGATATAGGTCTCCAGCAGGGGATGGTCCGCAAACACCGAGGCGAGCGCGTCGGCCACGGTGTCGCCGACGGCGTCGACCGGCGAGGGCGGTGCCAAGCGCCGGAGATGCGCGGTGAAGGTGACCTGCGGCATGGACCCGAGCCTACGCCCGGCGGTGGAAACTGTCGAGCCGGCGCCGCGCTGGGAACGGCGCCGGCCCATTACCCGATTACCGGACCCGGCCGGCGACGATGTAGAACAACCCGCCGCCTGCCGAATGGAAGCGCCGTTCGGCGATGGCCTGGTCGCTGTCGGCCGATCCGTCGAGCACGGTCTGCCAGGCCCGGTCGACCACGGCGGGGCTGGCACCGCCCGCCGCCAGGTCGGCGGCGAATTCGACCCGGTCATAGGGCCCGGACCCGTCCATCCGCCAGCGCCGGATCGCGGCCAGTTGCGCCTGCTGCTCCGGTGCCGCATAGGGCGGCAGCAGGGGCAGGGTCCGATCGCTGAGCCAGACCCGGATATCCGTGAGCCCAGCCTCCGCGAACAGCCCCGGCACCAGATCGCCCAGGTATTCGCAGCCGAGCCCCCGGCGTCGCCGGCCCTCGACCTGGCGCCAGGCAATCTCGGTCTCGTGCAGCAAGCGCTCGAGCGGCGTGTCTGGCGTCAGCGATGAGATCGGCATGCGGTTGAACAGATTGTTCGATTCGACCGCCACCACCTGGCCGCCCGGCTTGGTCACCCGGATCATCTCGGCGATCGCCCTGGCCGGTTCGACCAGGTGGATCAGCAAGGTCTGGCAGGTGGCCATATCGACGGACTTGTCGTCGAGCGGCAGGGCCAGCGCATCGCCCTCCAGGAACCGCGCCGACAGGCTCGGTGCGCCCGTGGCGAAGCGCCGGATGGCACCGGCGACATTGGCCGGATCGCGATCGACGCCGATCAGATGGGCGTCGGGCGCCAGATGGCGGGCCAGCAACCCGCCCCAATGGCCGATGCCGCAGCCGATATCGGCAAGCGTGCCGACCTGATCCAGGCACAGGCGCCGGGCCAGCAGCTCGAGATAGTCGTCATTCCACCAGAAGTCCCGCTCTTCGCCGAAATAGGCCGAAGAATGCGGGCGAGAAGCATGCTCGCTCATGTCCCAATTCCTTGAACACGTCAGAAAAGATCCGCGGCAAACGCGGACGATCTAGGTCGGGAAGAGGGCGAGCGGCTACATGGCGCCGAAGTATCACAAGGGCGATTCCGGTGGCAAGGGCCGAGTGCTACAACCGGGCGTTCACGCAGCGAGAGGCCCGTCCATGCATCAGCTCGGCTCGACCATGCGGATCATCCGCCCGGCGCCCAACGTCATCGGTTTCTATGATGGCCGGATCGCCGGCGTGCGTGCCTATTCGGACAAGCCTAACTGGCTGGACGATGGCGCCTTCACGCTCGGCATCTGCTCCTACGCGATCGTCGACGGGCCGCAGGCGCTGGTGTTCGACACCCATATGTCGCTGGCCCACGCGCAGATCATCCGGCGGACGCTGCAGGACCTGGGGGTCACGGAAATCCGGGTGGCGATCAGCCATTGGCATGCCGACCATATCGCCGGCAACGCGGTCTTCGCCGATTGCGAGATCATCGCCAACCGCCTGACCGCCCGGACCTTGCAGGAGAAGCAGGCGGTGCTGGAGGCTCGCGATCCGCCGATCAAGCCGGTGATCATGCCCAGCTATCTGTTCGAGGGCGCGTTGAGCCTGAGCGTCGGCAGCGTCGCGGTCGAGCTGCGCCAGGCCGATATCCATAGCCATGACGGCACGGTGCTGTTCCTGCCCCAAACCGGCCTGCTGATTGCCGGCGATACGCTGGAAGACCCGATCACCTACGTCGCCGAACCAGAGCGGCTGCAGCATCATCTGGCCGATCTCAGGCGAATGGCGGGATGGCCGATCACCAGCATCCTGCCCAGCCATGGTGCCATCGAGGTGATCCGGGCCGGCGGCTATGACAAGCGCTTCATCGAGGCGAGCCTGCGCTATGTCGAGCAGCTCGACCGCTGCCGCACCGAGCCCGATCTGGCCGAGCCGGATTTGCGGTGCTTCGCCGCCGAGGCGTTCGCGACCGGCGGCATCGGCTATTTCGAGGCGTACGAGCCGGTCCATCGCAGCAACCTCGCGGCGGTGACCGGCAAGGCTTAAGTCCCGGTCGGCACCAAACTCCGGAAAAACTCGATCTGCCATTCGAGATCGGCAGCACTCAGGGGAAAGATGCCGCCGGCGCCGGCAATCAGGCGGGCCTTGGGCGGCAGGTGAGCGACGCGCAGTTGCAGTTGGAGGGCCAGTCGCATGGTGAGGCCGGATTTCCAGGCCAGCGCGGTCAGGCCCTTGGCGCTGTGGGAGGCCAGGATCTTGGCGACCACGGCCGGCGGCTGCTTGGAACGCAGCGACAGGGCGGCGACCAGAAAGTCCCGGTCACTGTCCAGCGCCTCCATCACCGCATCCTCGTTCAGCAGGCCGGTCGCATAGAGCCGGCGGGCGCGGCTGACCGGATGATCGTCGTCGACATCGGCGGTGACCGTGGTCGTCGGCATGGTGCCGGGCACGATGGCGCGCTCATGGATGATGATCTCGATCGCGGCATTGGTCTCCGGGTCGAGGTCCGGCCGGCTCTGCAGCACTTGGACCAGCCGCTCGGCGACGAAGCTTGCCAGCCGCACGGCGGCGCCGTCGGTCAATTGCGGCCGGCCGACCAGCGGCTCGTGCCAGATCTCGATCGGCGGTGACCGGTCGACGACGCGGTCGAGCGTGGCGGGCGAAACGGTGGCGTCCTGGTTGGACAGCAGGATGGCGACGGTCGGCGGGCTGCCATGTTCGACGACGGCGTCGGCGACGCTGGGACCGATGGCGGGACGGCGGGCGACGGCGCCGATGACGTCTTCGTGCGGCGCGTGCTCGACGATCTGAACCAGGTCCACGTCGGCGATCTGGCCGACGAAGCCCAGGGCTGGCACGGCAACGGAGCTGGTGCGGTCGCGACCCAACTCGGTCATCAGGCGCGACGGCACGGCGGCGATGCCGCGGGCGGTTTCGGCGACCAGCTGGCGCACGCGGGGCACGTCGTCGCGCGCCAGCGCTTCCAGCACCTGCACGGTCAGCTGCCACAGCTGGACCGCGTCATGGGAGCTTAGCTCCTGGGATTGGCTCGCGATCTTCTCGGCGATGAGCGTGCGGATCTCCGGCTGCTCGTCGAGCGCCAGCAGCAGATCGGCCTGGCGCGGCGTGCGGCGATGGGCTGCCACGGCGGCGCGCACCTCGGGCGAGCGGTCGCGGGCCAGGAAGAACAGCAGCTCCGGGGCGGTGTCGGGATCGCTGGCGATGGCGCGCCGGGCCGCCAGATCGCCGTGGCGGGCCAAGGCCTTGGCCTGGTCGAACGGGAAGGAGGCGGCGCGGCCGCCGCCCAAGCGTCCGAAAAGTCGTGTGATGGCGTCGCGCAGCACGCCACACTCCTTTTGATCGTTTCCGGGGCAGCCGCCCTTGCTTAGCGCGCCCGCGGTTAAGCGCGTCTTAAGCCGTCCCCTCTCGACATTCCGATCAAAACGGGAAAGAACCCTGGTTCCGCCCCGACACCAAGCCCCGGGATCTGCTTGTCCGCTGCATTCTCACCCATAAGTGATCGACCGGTTGCCGACCAGGGCGGCAACCCCGTTGCCGACCACGGCGGCGCGCTCGATCGGGCGATCTCCCGGTTCGGCGGCGCGCGGGCCGATTGGATCGATCTGTCGACCGGCATCAACCCCTGGCCCTATCCGGTGCCGGCGATATCGCCCGATGCCTGGACGCGCTTGCCGGATGAGAGGGCGCTCGGCGATCTGGTGATCGCCGCACGGATCTTCTATGGCGCACCTGCGGAGGCTTCGCTCTGCGTGGCGCCGGGCTCTCAGGCGCTGATCCAGCTGCTGCCGCGCCTAGTGCGACAAACGTCGGTCGCGGTCGTCGGGCCGACCTATGGCGAGCATGCGCGCTGCTGGGCGCTGGCCGGTCATACTGTCGAAATGGTCGAGGGCGTCGATGCCTCGGCGGCGCCGATCCTGGTGCTGGTCAATCCGAACAATCCCGACGGCCGGGTCTGGTCGCCGCGGCAGCTGTCGGGGCTGGCAGAGCGTCAGGCGGCGCGCGGTGGGCTGCTGCTGGTCGACGAGGCGTTCGCCGAGGTCGTGCCGGACGCGAGTGCGATGGCTGAGACAGGCAGGCCCGGTCTGGTCGTCCTGCGCTCGTTCGGGAAATTCTTCGGGCTTGCCGGCCTGCGCCTGGGCTTCGCGTTCGGGCCGGCCGACCTGATCGACGGGTTGAATGCCGGTTTCGGTCCCTGGGCCGTTGCCGGGCCGGCCTTGGAGATCGGCCGCGCCGCCTTGTCCGATCTGGCCTGGGCCGCGGCCACGCGGGATCGGCTGAAGCTCGCCGCCGGGGGGCTCGATGCGATTCTCCGGGACGTTGGGCTCGAACCCGTCGGCGGCACGGATCTCTTCCGTCTGGTCCGGATCGCAGATGCTGGCGGGCTCGCCGACCGCCTCGGCCGCCATCATATTCTGGTCCGGCGCTTCATCGATCAACCGGATCGGCTCCGTTTCGGCCTGCCGCCCGACGAGGCGGCCCTGATGCGACTACGGGCAGCGTTGATCGACGCCTAAGTGTAGCAGTGCACAATGATGATGGCTTCCGCGCGAGATTCACGGGCGATTTTGGCGCAAATTCCTTGAGACGATCTGGCGCCGTGCGAGCAGATTATCCGAGACTGAGCGTGCAGTAGGTGAGACGGGTGCACAGTGGCGCGACGGGCAACCAACCTCACTGAGACGCCCCAAAGCGGTAGGCCAGCCGCACGCATCTCCTCGATCAGCTCGCTCGAGCGCTGCGGGTTGAGATCGCCGAGCATGAGCTGGCGGATCTCGATAGGCTTGGCGTCGAACTGATCGCAGAGCGAGCGCACGTCATAGCCGTGGCGTGTGAGCTGTGGCTCGAGGTCGTCGATCCGGCGCGACAGGACCGTTTCGACAATGCCGGCGTCTACCGGCTTTACGCCCGCGTCGAACCCGGCCTCGAACGCACGGACCAGATGGCGACCGATCTGGAGGGGTGTCTTGAGCCTGGCCGCCAGCGTGGTGGCGGCCTCGTCGGTGATGATCTCGTTAAGCTCGACGCCCTGTTCGAGCGCGGCGTTCAGCGCCCAGTCAATCTAGTCGCGCTGCCGGTCGCGCAGACCGCCGAGGATCAAGGCCGGTTCGCGCCAGAAGCGGACTCTGACCTTTTGCCCGCTTTCGGACATTCACGGCGAACGTCAGGTCCACCCGTGGACCCACGCCTGCTGTTGCCGAGTTCGTGGCGGCTGTCGGCCCTATAAACGCCCGACGCGAACTGAGGCTCGCCTAGTCTTCTAAGGTCCCGCCTTTGCGCGCCGCCCACGGCCTGGGCTTAGACAACGAGCTCCTAGCTCCTCAGGGCGCTCAACGCTTGCGGGAACCTGCGCGAGAGGAGGGCTTCAACCCCGCTGTCCAGCTCGATCGTCCAGTCGCCAGAGCCCGCCGCGGTCATGCCGCGCACCCGCAGCGGATTGACCAGCCACGAACGGTGGGTGCGCAGGAAGCCGTGAGGCTTCAGCTGCTCCTCGA
>Ga0302314_10020484_pt1 | contig 10933 bp, 5 predicted proteins | sample III_Palsa_N2_3_FD_200533 | JGI IMG/M metagenome (GOLD analysis project Ga0302314, IMG submission 200533) | Peat permafrost microbial communities from Stordalen Mire near Abisko, Sweden - III_Palsa_N2_3 | ecosystem: Environmental > Terrestrial > Soil > Palsa > Peat permafrost | place: Sweden... | reverse complement strand
GGGGAAGGGCGCCACGGTCGCGCCGAGGTTGAGGGCACCGGTCATGTCGCCGAAGGTCTGCCTGCGCCAGGTGCTGATGTTGGGCTCGGCCACGCCGAACACCGTCTCCAGCAGCCGGATCAGCGAGCAGTGGTCCAGCGGCTCGGAGTACACGTACCCGCCGGCGGTCCAGGGCGAGACCATGATGGTCGGCACCCGGAAGCCCGCGCCGATCGGGACGCCGTCGACGAACTCGTCGGCGGTGCCGGCCGGCGGGGTGGGCGGCGGGACGTGGTCGAAGTAGCCGTCGTTCTCGTCGTAGGTGAGGATGAACAGCGTCTTGGCCCACACGTCCGGGTTGGAGGCGATGGCCTCCAGCTTCGAGGCGATGTACTCCGCGCCCGCGGCCGGCATCCAGTTGGGGTGCTCGCACTGCGCCGATGGCGCCACCAGCCAGGAAACCTGCGGCAGTTGGTCGTTCTTGGCGTCGTGCTCGAACCATCCGGCCGGTCGTTTGACCATGGCGTTCTGGTAGAGCGGCGAGGTGGTGGGGGCGTTGGCGTACTGCTTGAACCAGGCCAAGGCGTTGTCGTCGTAGTTGTCGTACTCCTGGTACACCCGCCAGCTGATGCCGGCCGCCTGGAGCCGTTCGGGGTAGGTCGTCCAGCTGAGGATCGGGTTGTTGTAGGCGGGGGAGTCGTCGGTGATCGGGCCGCCGCCGGTGCCGTTCGGGTCGACCATGCCGGACCACATGTACAGCCGGTTCGGGTTGGTGGGGCCGAGCATGGAGCAGAAGTAGTTGTCGCAGACGGTGAACGCCTGGGCCAGCGCGGTGTGGAACGGGATGTCCTCGGCGGTGTAGTAGCCCATGGTCATCTCGCCCTTGGCGGCCACCCACTGGTTCATCGCGCCGTTGTTCCACGCCTGGTGCTGGGTCGTCCAGCTGTGGTCCAGGCCCGGGGTCGCCTGTGCGCTGGTGGTCGTGGTGTCCAGGTGGAAGGGCAACAGGTAGCCGTCGGTGTGGCCGGCGTCGGGCTGGTGGAAGACCGAGTTCCCGGTCGACAGGGTGATGGCGGCGGGGTCGGCGAAGCCGCGCACCCCGGGCAGGGTGCCGAAGTACTCGTCGAAGGATCGGTTCTCCTGCATCAGGATCACCACGTGCTCGACGTCGGCGAGGCTGCCTGCGGCCTGCGGGTTGGCCGCCGCCGCGGCCAGTGCCCGGCTCAGGTTGGGCGGCAGCGCCAGCGAGGCGAGAGCGGCGGCCCCGACCGTACCGAGCAGTCGGCGGCGGGTGAGGTCGGTCATGAGGGTCCTTAGCGAGAGGAGGCGGTCCGGGCGGGAACCGGCGGAGCCAGTCGTGGACGAGCGGGACGGGTGGACCGGGCACGGCCCGGTCCACCGCTGATCAGCTGCCGGGGACGAACTCGACGATCTGGTTGTCACCGGTGTCGGTCACGAACACGTCGCCCGCGCTGTTGACGGCCAGCGACTGCGGGTAGGACAGCAGTCCCGGCTGGGCGTCGCCGAACTCGTTCAGGTACGGGCCGCTGGTGTCGAACTCCTCGACCCAGCCGTAGTCGGGGTCGGCCACGAAGGCGTGCCCGGAACCGTCCAGAGCCACGTCCGAGGGGTCGGACAGGCCGCCCTTCACGCTGGTCTCGCCGGAGCCGAGCGTGGTCAGCCAGGTCCCGGCCGAGTTGTACTCCATCACCGCGTCCGGCCCGGCGTCCGCCAGGCCGGAGTCGGCCACCCAGATGTCCCCCGACGCGTCGACGGTGATCCCGGTGGGCGAGCCCATCTTGGAGTTGAAGGACGTCGAGTAGGCGCCGCTCGCGGTGAACTCCGCGACCCGGTTGTTCCCGGTGTCGCTGACCAGCACCTGTCCGGACGCGTTGACCGCGACCCCGGACGGCGCGTTCAGTGCGCCGCTGCCGCCGGCGGCGCCGAAGACGTTCAACTCGGTTCCGGTGGCGGTGAACTCGACCACTCGGTTGTCGCCGGTGTCGGCGACGAAGACGTCACCGGCGGCGTTGACGGCGATCGCCGTCGGCCCGTTCAGCGCGTAACTGCCGGACGGGGTGAAACCGCCGATGTCCGTGCCGCTCGCGGAGAACTCCACCACCCGGTTGTTCCCGGTGTCGCTGACCCAGACGTCGCCCGAGGCGTCGAGGGCGATCCCGCTGGGCGAGTTCAGCGTGCCCGAGCCGAACTCGGTCTGGTAGACGGGTGGTGTCACCGCCGGCGCGGCGGTCACGGTGAAGGTGACCGGCTGGGCGAGCCAGGTGTAGCCGTTGTCGTAGAGGTAGTAGGCGATGTAGTTGCCGGGCGCCAGCGAGGAGGTGCTGAACGACTGGGTGCCGCCGGCCGAGGGGGCGTACTGCCAGGAGGTCGAGGCGCCCACGTCGGTCTGGTTGACCGGCCCGTTGCCCGGGTTGGAGTACAGCCCGATCCAGTTGTCGGCGTTGACCTTGGCGGCGGTGGTCGCGTAGCTGAACGTCACCGACGCGCCCTGGACCACGCTCGCCTGGCTCACCGACAGTCCGCCGGCCGAGGACGACGCGGACGGCGAGGGCGTGGGCGACGCGGACGGCGAGGCCGCCGCGGTCACGGTGAAGGTGACCGGCTGGGCGAGCCAGGTGTAGCCGTTGTCGTACAGGTAGTAGGCGATGTAGTTGCCGGGCGCCAGCGAGGAGGTGCTGAACGACTGGGTGCCGCCGGCCGAGGGCGTGTACTGCCAGGAGGTCGAGGCGCCCACGTCGGTCTGGCTGACCGGTCCGTTGCCCGGATTGGAGTACAGCCCGATCCAGTTGTCGGCGTTGACGGTCGCCGTGGGCGTGGAGTAGCTGAAGGTCACGGTCGCGCCCTGGGCCACGCTCTTCTGGTTCACCGACAGCGTGCCGGTGGTGGTGACCGACGCGGTCGCGGCCGTCCGGGTGGTGGCCGGGCCGCCCTGCCCGACCGCCGCGACCGCGGCGGTACCGCCGCCGATCAGGACGACCACCAGGGCGGGGACGACGACTCCGCGGAACCTGTGTGACGATCGACCGGAACCGGGGGAACCGGGGGCGTCAGGGAAACCGGGGGCGTCGGGGGACGGCATTGGCATGACGAAGGACCTCCACACGCGGGTGACCGAGGGGGATGGGGGCGTGCCGAAACGTGCGGCTCGAAGCGCGATGGGCAGGAGCGTAGGTGGAGTGACACCACCTGGCTAGACAAGTCGGCCGGTTCGAGTCGATGTTCATCCGCCATTCGACGGCGGCTCACATGGGATTTCCCGATTGGGGCGGGCTGGTCACCTCCTCTCCGATGTGCACACCGCCGTCAGCGCTGCGGTACCCCCCGCCGCCCCCGGTTACCCGGGGGCGGCGGGTCCTCACCGCCCCTGCTCCTCCTCGACCCGGCGGTTCCAGTCGCGCTTGCTGGACTGCCAGCCGTCCTCGTCGTGTCCGGTACGCCAGTAGCCGGAGATGGACAACTGGTCCATCGGGACGCTGTGTTCGACCCGCAGCAGCCGGCGCAGCTCCTTGACGAAGCCGGCCTCGCCGTGCACGAACGCCTCGGGGGAGCCGGTCGAGAAGTCGAGCCCGGAGACGGCGCGCACCAGGGCCTCCCCGACCCGGCCCTCGCCGCGGTGCAGCCAGGTGATCCGGGCGTCGGCCGGGGTGAGCAGCTTCTGCTCCTCCTCGGGGCCGCTGACCTCGATGAACACCTGCGCCCTGGCGGCCTTGGGCAGCCGCTCCAGGGCGGCGGCGATGGCCGGCAGCGCGCTCTCGTCGCCCGCGAGCAGGTACCAGTCCGCGTTCGGGGACGGGGTGTAGCCGCCGCCGGGGCCGCCGAAGTGGATCTCGTCGCCGGGCTGCGCCCTGGCGGCCCAGGGGCCGGCCACTCCCTCCTCGCCGTGGTGGACGAAGTCCACCGTCAGCTCGGCCGCGTCCGGGTCCCAGTGACGCACGGTGTAGGTGCGGGTGACCGGCCAGTGCTCACGCGGCAGTTCGGCGCGGACCCGGCCCATGTCGAAGGGCTGCGGATAGGCGACTCCTTCGCGCGGGAAGTGCATCTTGATGTAGTGGTCGGTGAAGGTCCCGGCGGTGAACGCCGCGAGGCCCTCACCGCCGAGGACGATGCGGATCATGTGCGGAGACAGCCGCTCGACGCGCTCCACTCGGCCGCGATGGGTCTGCTGCGGTCGGCCTGGCATAAGCACTCCCTGAGAACTGCGGACTGTGGACTGAGAGCCGTGGACCTGTGGCTCAGCAGTGCCGGGACGGCCATCCTCGCATTCACGTCCATCCGGATGGCTCACGTCCATTCGGATGGCCGTCCTGCCGGACGAGCTCTCAGACCAGGTCGGGCGGCCCGGCGGGGTCGGCCGCCGGGCCGGGAGTTCACGGGGTGATGGACAGGGCGAAGACGTGGATCGCGGGCTGGTTCGGCAGGGTGACGCTCCGCACGGTCTTGCCGGCCGTCAACGGGATGGTGTTGGAGAACACCTGGTAGCTCGTGCCGTAGTCGGCCGGGCCGGTCGGGGTGTCGCGGTGGTCCGTGGTGAGCGCGACCAGCGCGCCGTAGGCGTTGTCCGGGGTGCAGCACCAGTTGGGGAAGCCGAGTTGGCCGGTGCTGGTGGTTCCGTCGGTGTAGCTGACCGTGACCGGGCCGGAGACCGCTCCGGTCTCCGAGCCGAGGAAGGCCAGGCTGCTGCCAGTGCCGGCGAGCGTGACCTCCTCACCGGAGGCCGCCACGTTGTCCGGGGACCCGGCGGCGGCCGTGGGCCAGGTGAAGCTGAGGCCGTTGGCGCTGACCGTCGAACCGGGGGTCACCCCCGCCTCCGCGGACAGGGCGTCGGCGGAGTAGCTGTCGCCGGTGGAGTCGAGGTTCCCCGGAGCGGGGTCGCTCTCCGAGGTGACGCCGACGTTGTTGAAGGCCGCCGCGAGGGTCGGGTAGGGGACGACGCTGGTGATGGTCTGGGTTCCGCTGACCGAGCCGACGCCCGCGGAGCCGGCCCGGTAGTCGGCCGTCGCGGTGATTGTGGACACCGTGGTGCCCGGTACGGCGTTCTCCGGGGCCTTCAGCGTGACCACCTCGTACGCCGCCGCGCCGCTGTGGACCTTGCGTCGCAGGGCGGTGTCGGCCGTGACCGTCCAGCCCTTGGGCGCGCGCACGCTCAACCTGGCGTCGGACAGCCGTGCCGAACCGTAGTCGTTCAGGCTGACCAGGTAGGTGCTCGGGGTGGTGCTGGTGCTGACGTCCTGCCAGGTGATCGCGGTCGCGGGCGAGACCTGGCGGTTGCCTCCGGGGCTGACCCGGTAGATCACCGTCGCGTGCGGCGGGACGTCCGCCGAGATGGTCCCGGTGGTCTGCGTGACCGCCTTGGTGACCAGGTTCTTGAGCTCGAACGAGGAGCCCTTGGCGAAGCCGGCGGTCCTGGCCGAGACGGTGACGGTCTGGGCGGAGTCCGAGGAGTTGAACAGCGCCACGGCCCGGTCACCGCCGGTCAGCGGCTTGGACAGGATGTTGTAGCCAGTGCCCTGGGCGACCGGGCGGCCCTGGATCCCGAGCGGGTCCTGGTCGACGGCGATGATGTCCTTGTTCCCGAGTGCGGCCAGCGCGCCGGCGGAGAGCTTGGTGAGGTCGGTACTGGAGATCAACGGCGCGGCCATCATCGCCCACAGCGAGACCTGGCTCTGGATCTCGTCCTGGGTCAGCCCGGAGTCGCCCGCGAGCAGGAAGTCGGGGTCGTTCCAGCGGCCCGGACTCTGCAGGTCGGCCAGGCCGACGTTGTAGCCGTAGTTGTCCAGGATGGAGCTCCACTTGGCGTCGCCGCTCTCCTGGCCGAGGGCGATGTCATCGCCCTCCCGCCAGAGGTTGCCGAGCTGAGCGGACCAGCCGATCACCGAGTCCCAGTCGGACGTCCCCTCGAAGTACGCCGGGGCGGAGATCGAGAACACCATTGTGCGGCCGGAGTGGAGCAGCGCCTGGCTCATCGCGGAGTAGGTCGCGTAGTAGGCCTGCTCGTCGGTCTCGCCGGCCGGGGTCGGCACGTTGCAACCGTCGAGCTTGACGTAGTCGACGCCCCATTTGGCGAACAGGTCGGCGTCCTGGGTCCAGTGGCCCTCGGAGCCGGGGTAGCCACCGCAGGTGGAGGTGCCGGCGTCCTCGTAGATGCCGAACTTCAGCCCCATGGCGTGCAGTTGCTGTCCGACGTAGGCCATCCCGTCCGGGAACTTGGTCGGGTCGGCGACCAGGTCGCCGGCGGCGTCGCGACTGGGCGCCATCCAGCAGTCGTCGATGGTGACCGTGTTGTAGCCCTTGGCCGCGAGCCCGCTGGTGACCAGGGCGCGTGCGTTGGCGAGGACGATCTGCTCGTTCTCCCCGCACTGGAAGTAGGACCAGTCGTTCCAGCCCATGGGCGGAGTGGGTGAGTAGTCGGGGTACTGGGCGCCGGTCGCGGCGTTGTGCGCCGTCTGTGGCGCGGTCGGGTTCGCGGCGGCGTTCGCCGGGACGGCGAACAGCAGCCCTGCGGACGCGGTGGCGAGCGCACAGCAGCCGGCCAGGGACGCGCGGTAGCGCCGGTGCAGCGGGGAAGTCACGGGGCAACCTCACAGATCGGTAGGGCCTCATGGTGAGTGGTCGATTGAGCACCACTGAGAGGTTTCTACGCGAGTCTGCTTATACATGACAAGACCTTAGGCATAATGAACACAGATGAGCATCGACCGAGCAGGAGCGCGCACGGCAGCTCGGCCTGGGCGAAATGCCGCGCGCCGGCCCGCCCTGGCGGGGGCGGACCGGCGCGCCGGTTGGTCGGATCAGTTGATCAGTTGATCACGGTCAGCTGTCGGGGTCAGTTGTAGGAGAGGACGTCGCTGGGGCCGATGTTGGTGGAGGTCACCGCCGTACCGGTGCCGTTGACGACCGACGCGATTCCGCCGGCGCCGTTGAGGAACACGGTCAGCAGGTCGTTCAGGTGGATGCCCGAGGTGTTGGGCACCTGGTACGCCATGGCGTTCTCGATGGCGACCCCCTGGTCGAAGTAGGAGTAGCTGCCGAGCCCGTACCCGGTGAAGCTGGTGACGCTGTTGGGCACGTAGATGGCCGGGTAGCCGTCCTGGGTCGAGCTGGACATCCACGCCGACTGGGACGGCACGTCGTACGGGTTCTCGTTCTGGAAGAACAGCAACTCGCCGTTCTGGCCGGTCCACTGGACCTCGTAGCCCTGGTAGTGCTCGACCGCGAGGCCGTACGCGGAGACGTTGTTGCCGTTGACGATCAGGCCGTTGGCGGCGGTGTTGGCCGTCCAGCCCACGCCGGTGCCGTGGTCGGCCCGCCAGGCCCACACGTCGTCGATGATCGAGTTGTTGCTGTCGTCGACGAAGCTGGTGGTGGCCGATCCGGCCTCCGCGCCGCCGATCCGGAAGGAGACGTCGTCCACGCTGACCGGGTCGCCGGCGTTGTTGGCCGTGGACCCAGCGGTGCCGACCTGGAGCAGGACCGGGGAGTTGACCGGTCCGGCGTCGAAGATCAGGCCGGAGATGTTGACGCCCGGCACGTCCGCCACGTTCATGGTGACGTTGCCGTTGGTCGGGATCAGGGTGGCGAAGCCCAGCCCAATGACCTTCGTGTCCGCCTTGGTCACGTTGATCGGCGAGGCGTAGCTGTAGACACCCGGGGTGAACAGCAGGTTGTCACCCGCGGCCGTGGCCGCGTTGATCTGGGTGATCGTGCTCGACGCGTTGACGACATAGAAGGTGTTGTTCACCGAGAGCGAGGTGCCCGGGGTGTTGCCGCCGGACCAGGACGGACCGCTGGTGTTCGACTGGACCGAGGGGACGAACACGTTGTAGTTGCCGGACGAGTCCTGGTACAGGTACGGCTCCTGCTCGGAGACCGGGCAACTGGACAGCGTGGTGTAGGAGTTCGGGCCGCCGCTGTCGCCCGAGTTCGCGGCGAAACTCTGTGCCGGGGCACCGGGGTCGCCGCAGAACACCTGGTTCCACACGGCGTTGCTCCAACTGCCGATCGTGGTGTCCTGGGTGAAGTACTGCTGCTGCGAGCCGTTGGTGACCGTGCCGTTCAGGTCCGAGTCGCCGATGAAACCGCCCGAGGCGTAGTCCGGGGAGCCGTCGCAGAAGTCCATCAGGGTGGTGTTGCCGTTGATGTCCACCCGGCGCAGCGGGGAGTCCTGCGAGGACGCCCACACCTCGTCCCCGGCGAAGCAGCCGGTCAGACCGGCGACGTTGATGGTCAGGTTGGTGACGGAGCGCCAGAAGTTGTCAGTGGCGTTGCAGTTGGTCTGCACGCCGCCGGGGCACTGGTTGTAGGAGTCGATGGTGCCGTTGATCACGGTCTGGCTCGGGTTCTGGCCCAGACCCGCGACCGCCTCGTAGTAGCCGACCTGGAAGTCCAGCGGCGTGGCGGAGGTGCCGTAGGTTCCGGGCTCGAAGAGCAGTTCGTAGCGCTGGGTGCCGAACTGGTTCGGGTTCTGCTGGGTGCCCAGGGTGTTCAACTCGCTCTGGATCGAGGCCTCGGACTCACTCGGGGTGAACACGATCACATTTGCGCCGAGGCTGCCGCCGGTGGCCGGAGGCGGGGTGCCGCCGCCCCCGCCGGAGGAGGCGAAGGTCGCGTAGTTGATGTTCCAGCCGGCGTTGTCCTGGTCGATCGTCAGCGTCTGCTGTCCGGCCGGGAGGGCGACGGTCGCGGTGACGTTCACCCAGTTCTGGTACCCCCCGGTGGCCGGGACGTTGATGTTGCCGCTGAGGTTGGTTCCGGCGGCGTTGTCGATGTGCAGCCCGTCGGTGACCGCGCTGGGGGCGGCCAGCCGCAGGCTGACGGTGTAGGTGGCCGCGGTGGCGACGTTGACGGTGTACTTGAACCACTGTCCGGCCCCGGTCCAGCCGAGGTCGTAGCCGCCGCCGGTGTCGCTGGTGGTCTCCAGGTCGACGCCGTCGGTGCGGTAGCTGTTGGCCGAGCCGTTGACCGCGGTCACGCTGTACCCCGCGCCCTGGCCGCCGGTGTCGTAGTTCTCCGCCTGCACCGTGCCCGGAACCGCGGCCGCCGTGCCGCCGTAGGCCCCCTGGGAGCTGGTGAAGGTGAGGTAGTTGATGTTCCAGCCGGCGTTGTCCTGATCCACCGTCAGTGTCTGTGTGCCGGCCGCCAGGGTGACCGTGGTCGTGACGTTCACCCAGGTCTGGTATCCGCCGGTGGCCGGGACGTTGATGTTGCCGCTGAGGTTGGTTCCGGCGGCGTTGGCGATGTGCAGCCCGTCGGTCACCGCGGTGGGGGCGGCCAGGCGCAGGCTGACGGTGTAGGTGCCGGCCGTCGCGGCGTTGACGGTGTACTTGAACCACTGTCCGGCCCCGGTCCAGCCGAGGTCGTCTCCGCCACCCGTGTCGGTGGTGCCTTCCAGGTCGACCCCGTCGGTGCGGTAGCTGTTGGCCGAGCCGTTGACCGCGGTCACGCTGTAGGCCACGCCCTGGCCGCCGGTGTCGTAGTTCTCCGCCTGCACCGTGCCCGGAACCGCGGCCGCCGTGCCGCCGTAGGGCGCGTCGGTGGCGGCGTACGCCGCCGTGTTCGCACCCATCAGCGTCACCGCGGACAGAGCCGCGACCGCCAGCGTCGCCCGGAGTCTGGGGCGGGAGCGAGGCCCGCGCGGTCTGCGCGCGGAACCGGGCAACCGCAGATTACTGAGGAAGTGCCTCATTGCTGTCCTCTCTGAATTCCTGACCTTCTCTACGTGCCACCCGGCCCGCGTCAACCTCCTGTGTCGTCCCTGGGGCAGGGTGAATTCCCGGATATCGGCGCACTGGTGGGAGTTGCGCGCCGAGGGCAAGGGGGTCCATTTCTGAGTTATCGTCAGACATATGCACCGTCAGCCGGGCGCGGGCATCGCGGGAGGCGCGTCGCGGCAGCGCTCCGCATCCTGACCGGCCCATCATCGACTCCTCGTTGAACGAAGTTGAACGAAAGAGACTCCGCCGCGACCAAGCCCGGCCCGCCCCCGCAGGCATGGCCTTGCCACTCCTGAGCTTGGGTGCGGAACGGCTCAGCTTGGGTGCGGAACAGTGCGGAACAGTGCGGAACAACGCGGAACGACGCGAAGCAGCCGGTATCGGGGTGGCGGCTGTGGTCCCTGACGGACCGGTTGCGGGCAGGGCACATTGGCGGCGGACACGACGTGGGCGTGGTCGACCAGGCACGTCCCGGACTGATCCCGGCCGACCACCACACCCAACGCCGTGCCACTGCCACCAACGGTCAGAGAGCGCTCTCTTTACGGGTTTACACCGGCTAGCTGAGCATGTCAATCCTTCCAACTGCAACGCCCGCGCCCATCGCCGCACCACGCTGCCAAGACACTGGTCAACCGGGGAATCGCGGCACCACCGGAGTTACCCGCTCTCGCCGGCAATAGGCCCACCTGCAAGGGAGAGCGCTCTCCGCAGCGGGCGATTCCGAACCGCTTTGCAGGCGCTATTGACGCGACAGAAACCTGAGAGTTCACTTCCGCCTTGGGGACGTTCTCCCGGCCGTCACCCACCCACCCGACGGCCGCCCTCCAATACCGGCACAACACCAGGAAAAGCACGGCGGGTTGACAGCCCGTCGAGCGACCCACCGGTCCCTGGTTCCGCCCGCGACGGGTCTCGGGCGACCCCTGGAGTTGCCCGCCCCCGAGAGAACCATTCGTCTACGATCCGCTATCCATCGACTCCAGCACCACCAATTGACTCCCGCACCCCCGTTGCCGACAGCTCCGGCCTGTACGTCGACACCCGCTGCTCCGGGGATCTGCCAGGAAGCCGTCCCGGTCCAGTGATCAGAAACAGATCAGGAATCAGAAGGGACAGCAATGAGGCACTTCCTCAGTAATCTGCGGTTGCCCGGTTCCGCGCGCAGACCGCGCGGGCCTCGCTCCCGCCCCAGACTCCGGGCGACGCTGGCGGTCGCGGCT
>Ga0302314_10020483_pt1 | contig 10933 bp, 9 predicted proteins | sample III_Palsa_N2_3_FD_200533 | JGI IMG/M metagenome (GOLD analysis project Ga0302314, IMG submission 200533) | Peat permafrost microbial communities from Stordalen Mire near Abisko, Sweden - III_Palsa_N2_3 | ecosystem: Environmental > Terrestrial > Soil > Palsa > Peat permafrost | place: Sweden... | reverse complement strand
GACTTGCCTGCGCCGTTCGCTCCGACCAGGCCGACCACTCCGGGCTGCACATCGACAGTGAGCCGATCCAGCGCGGTGACCCGGGGGAACCTCTTGGTGAGGTTGTCCGTGATGATGACAGACACGGAATGACCGTATCGACGGGGCCAGTGGGGCGCATCAGTATCGGGCACCAGGGATTTCCCGGTCTTTCGGCGTACGCGCTCGGGGGTATCCCCTAGGGGATACCCCCGAGCCGCCGCCGACCGGGCTCGGTCAGCCCTGGAGCAGGTCGTTCTGCAGGGTGACCACCTGGGTGACGGTCACCGGATTGACCCGGCTGGGGTTGGTCATCACGATGACCGCCTCCACGTCCCCGCAGTCCAGGAAGGCGACGGCGCCGGCCGGATCCGACGCCGAGGTGCGGGGCTGCGTCTCGACCATCACATTGCTGCTGGCGACGCCGGGAAAGGGGATGTCCGGGTCCGCGCTGAGGTACGACGTCACCAGCGGCACGGTGCTGTCGCTGTCGCTGCTGAAGAGCGCGGCCGCCGTGGTGTCGGAGCGGTAGGCCAGCAGGTAGATCTCGGTGCGGGTGCCGTCAGGACCGGTCCAGGCGGTGGCCGCGATGTGGCGCAGGCCCGAGTCGGCGAACTCGGACCGCAGTTGGCCGCTGTCGGTGAACTGCGCCGCGTAGGTCTGCGGCGAGTACCAGCCGGTGGTGCCCGGGTAGCCGGGGACCGGCTTCGCCCCCGCCGGTGCGGTCAGCAGCAGCTGCCGCAGGTCGGCGGCGTGGGTCAGGTTGCCGTCGGCCGGGTCCTGCTCGTTCGGCCCGGCGGCGCCGGAGGGCAGTGCCGGGAGCTTCAGCGGCGCGAAGCTGTAGCGGTGGTCGCCGGGGGTCCGCAGCCCGGGCAGGTCGGTGCGGGCCGGGGCCATCACGCACACCGCGGTGACCGCGCCGACCACCAGGAACACGCCTGCGGCGACGGACCAGCGCAGCGCCGTCCGCAGCCACGGCCGCTCCGGCCGGGGACCGCTCGGGAGCCGCGCCGGGACCGCCCACACCGTGGGCGCCCGGAACCCCTCCACGGTCGGCGGCCCTTGCGGCGGTCCTTGAAGCGGCACGGTCGGGGGCACGGCAGGCGGCTGCGGGGCCGCCGCGGCCTGGGTCTGGGGGCCGGTCGCTTCGCTCATGTCTGGGCCTCCGGGGTCCCGAGTCGGGTGAGCTGCTGCTGGAGCAGCCCGGTGACCGCGGAGGTGTCCATCGGCGCGGCGCCGTAGGCCTCCACGGTCACCAGCAGGTCTCCGACGACCGCCTCGCAGTCGAAGTAGCCGAGCTGGTCCGAGGCCTGGGTCAGCGGCGGCGCGTAGCAGCGGGCCTTGGGGAAGCCGGTGACCGGAGCGGTGCCGGAGAAGGCGCCGGTGGCGTTGGCGAGCTCCTGGGTGATCGCCGGTCCGGCCACCACCCGGCCCGGCGCGACCTGGAACATGCCGATCTCGACGTCGAGTTGTGAGTTCACCTGGTACGTCCGCAGCGCGGCGCCCTTCAGGCCGCCGAGGTCGAGCAGCCCGCTCAGCCGGCTGCGGTCGCCACCCGACAGGTCGCTGAACGTCTCGTTGAACAACGGCTGGTACTGCGCCGGGGTGAGCACCGTGTCATTGCCGAAGGCGGGGTCGTCCGCGCCGAGGGTCTCCTGGTCCGGGACCGGCAGCAGCAGATCCGCCAGCGAGCCGAAGTGGCTGCCGTCCGCGTTGCTGCCGAAGGCGGGTGCGGCGGCCTGTACCGTCGGCGCCGCCTTCGCGGGCTGCTTCTCGCCGTCGAGGATCGCCTCGCCGATGCCGGTCCCGGTCGCGACCGCGACCAGCACGCCGACCGCGCCCAGCGCGATCCACCGGCCACGGCCGGAGCGCGGCGGCCCGGAGCGCGGCGGCCCGGAGCTCGGCGGCGGAGTGGGGTCAGTGGTCACAGTCGCTCCAACTGGCTCTGGAGAACGGTCCGCAGTGTCTGCGCACCGACCGGGCCGTCGGTGTCCTGGACAATGATCTCCACCGCGATGTCGCCGTGGACCCCGAACCCGTCGCCCTGGTAGTAGCCCGAACCGTTGACGCTGTGCCGGATCGTCCCGGCCACCACCTCGTCGGCGTTGGAGCCGGACAGCGCGACGGTGCCGCCGCCGGAGTCGTTCTTGGCGAACTTCTCGTCGTCCTGGATCTTCAGCAGCGAGTTGGCCTCGTCGGCGTGGTCGAACTGCACCAGCTGGATGTTGTAGCTCGCGCTGCCCTGGTTCCAGCTCGCCACCGCCGCCCGGCGGAAGCTGTGGGCCGACAGCCAGCCGAACTCCGAGGCGGCCGACTGGAAGCCCTCGGCGTACTGCGCGATGTTCTCCCAGCTGTCGAACGAGCCGAACCCGTACGACAGGGTCGCCCCCCGCGGGGTCGGCACCAGCAGCCGGGTCAGGTCACCGTCGGTCCGGACCATGTCGTCCTGGTCCGCGGACAGCGCGGGCGCGGCCACCCGGGCGGCCGGGTAGCCCGGCTGGGGTACGGCGAGCGTCGGAAGCGGGGTGGGTGCCCCGGCGGACTGCGCGGCATAGCCCGCGGCACCGCCGCCGAGGACGCCGAGGACGACGGCTGCCGCCATCAGCAGCGCGGTCCTGCCGCGCCGCCCCGGCTTCGACTGCGGCGGCTGGACCGCCAGCGCGTCGGCTGATTCGGTGGTCAACGTTTCTCCACGGGAGGGGTGAGCAAGCTCAGTGGCCGGTGCGCAGGAGCTGCCGCTCGCGCTGCATCAGCGGGGTGAGCAGCGAACGGTCGAGCTTGCCCTGGCCGTTGATGTCGATCTCGTACATGACATCGCCGTCGTATCCGACGCCGGTGATGCTGCCGTAGCCGCTACCGCCGCTGGGGTCGAACGCCCAGCCCTTGGTGTCATCCACGCCGGAGATGGAGAAGGGGGTGCCGTTGCTGAAGCTGAAGCCCTGGAACCAGCCGTCGGCGTCGGCGGAGTCGTCGAAGTGCAGCAGCTCGGTACGGATCGTCAGTGTGGCGTCGCTGCTGCGGTACTCGCGGACCGCGCCGCCGGAGCAGCTCCAGCTCTTGAGCGCGGACAGGCCCTGCTTCGGGTCGGCCATCTCCTGCGAGATGACGCCCAGGGTCTCCAGGGTGCCGGTCGCGTCATTGATCGGCTGTCCGCCGTCGGGGATGGGCAGCAGGAAGAAGCGCAGGTCACCGCTGTGGGTACCGTTGTTGACGGTACCCCGGACGGTGCTGGTGGGCGCGGGCGCGACGGTCGGCACCACGATCGGCGCGCTGGTCGCGGGCGCCGGGGCCGGGGTGGCGGACGGGCTCGGCGCGGCGGTCACCGTGGGCGCGGCGGCGGCCGCCGGTCCGCCACCGGGGCTGCCGAGTGCGACCACGGTCCCGGCGGTCGCGGCGGTGATGGCCAGGAACCCGGCCACCGCGAGCGAGGTGTACAGCGCCACCCGTGACCTGGGCCGGTGGTCCGCCGGGGTCAGCACCGGCGCGAAGGCCTGCCCGAGCGGTGGCCCGAGCGGTTGCCCGGCCGCTGGCCCGGCCGGTGGGACGGCCGCCGCCCAGGCCGCCGGCGGGGGCGGCACCGGAGGCATCGGCGGTACGGGTGGTGGCACCAGCGGCGGCCCGGACGGCGTGCCGGAGCCGTCCGCCGCCCCGCCCTCGTCCGGCCTGGACCCGGGGTCACTGGCCCCCATACTCACTCCCACAGAATGGCTGATCGCCCCACCGTCAGCTGCCCCACCGTCAGCGGGATGGGACCAACGCACGGCCCGGACCCCAGACAGGGGTTCGACAGGCCATATGGTCTGCGATTATGTCCAATTCCTGAGAGTGGCGACAACTCCTTTATGTGATTGGTATCCGAACCTCCCCGCCGTCCGCTCACCCGAGCTGGCTGAGACCCTCCGTGGCGATCCGCTCGAACACGGCCAGGTCGTTGGCGAAGATCGAATCCGGGACCGGCCAGTGAACGACCAGCTCGTCGATGCCGAGCTCCCGGTAGCTGCCCGCCCAGTCGACAAAGGCGTCCAGCGAGGCCAGCGGCCGCTCCGCCGTCGAACCCTGGAGCAGCATCCGGCGGACCGAACCGAAGTCGCGGCCCTCCGCCTCGCAGGCGCTCCGCAGCTTGGCCAGCTGGGCCGCGATCACGCCCGGGGCCTGCTCGGCGGGGACGTCGGCCGGACCGCTCGCGTCACCGTAGGTGACCCAGCCCTGGCCGTACCGGGCCGCGAGCCTCAGCCCGCGCGGGCCGGTCGCCGCGACATAGAACGGCACCCGGGGCCGCTGCACACAGCCGGGGATGTTGCGCGCCTCGACCGCCGAGTAGAACTCGCCCCGCTCGGTGGTGGAGTCCTGCGTCAGCAGCTTGTCCAGCAGCGGCAGGAACTCGTCGAACCGGTCCGCCCGCTGCCGCGCGGTCCACTCCTGCTGACCCAGCACGGTCGCGTCGAAGCCGGTCCCGCCGACCCCGATCCCCACGGTCACCCGGCCGCCGGAGATGTCGTCCAGCGTCAGCAGGTCCTTGGCCAGGGTCACCGGATGCCGGAAGTTCGGCGAGGTGACCAGGGTCCCCAGCCGGATCCGCTCGGTCGCCGTCGCAGCGGCGGTCAGGGTCGGCACCGCCCCGAACCACGGCCGGTCCCGGAACGACCGCCACGACAGGTGGTCATAGGTATAGGCGGCGTGAAACCCCAGCTCCTCAGCCCGCCGCCAGACCTTCTGCCCCTCGTTCCAGCGGTGGATGGGCAGGATCACAGTACTCAGTCGCATGCCTGTGACCCTACGGGAATCCGACGATCTGAGCCTTTGCTGCATACAGACCAGCAAGCTAACACATGATGTACTACACTTCTGCAATGGACACACCTCGCCCTGGCAAGACCCGGGTCACCAGCGTTTCCCTGCAGGCCGAAACCCTGGAGGCGATCCGCACCCGCGCCGGGAAACAGGGTGTCTCCGCGTATATCGAAGAGGCCGTGCAACGACAACTCCAGCGTGAAGCCATCGATGAGTACATCGCAGGCGCCGAAGCCGAACATGGTCCGGTCGACCAGGCCGAGGTGGCGGCCAGGGTCGAGCGCATCCGCGCCCATCACTCCGCTCACCGCTCAGACGCCACCGGTGCGGACACCGCATGAGCGGCACTCTTGTGCTCGACTGCGAGGCCCTCTCCAAGCTCTCCCGCCGACACCGGGACATGACCGTCTGGCTGGATGTCGCGCGCACGCTGGACCTCTTGATCGTGACCAGTGCGGCAACGCTGGTGGAGGCACGCGATCCCAAAGTGCCGCAGGCGGCGTTCGACCACGCGGTCTCCCTGACCAAGGTGCGCCCGGTCACGGAGGAGATCGCCCGCGCGGCCAGCAAGCTGCTCTCAGCCGAGGGGCTTCACGGCCACAAGTTCGCCATCGACGCGATCCTCGCCGCCACTGCCCACCAGGAATACGGCGATGTCACCGTCGTGACCAGCGATGTCGACGATCTGCGGCAGCTGTGCCACACCCGCATCGCGGTCGAGCGGGTCTGACCCGCTGGGTGGGCGGGGTCCGACAGCGGACGGCGGGCCCCGGCGAGCGGGTGCTCGGCGGGGCCCGTCGGGGTGGTGGGTCCTCCGGGTCAGGTTCTGACGGCGAAGTAGTACCAGGGGCTGTAGGTCGTCAGGTTGGAGGTGTCCTTGCTGCTCTGCAGGTACTCGGCGATGGCCCGGAAGTCGTGTCCGTCGGCGTTGCTGAGCTTGAGGGCGGAGGCATAGGCACTGGCCGCGCTGAGGGTGCGGCAGCCGGAGGACGAGATGGTGTGCCAGCCGCCGGAGTAGTACTCCTGGACGGTGAGGTACACGCACTGACCGGCCTTGCCGGGCGCGACGGCGGCGGCCAGCACCGGGGTGACGGTGTGGTGGTAGAGCTTGTAGGACGTGCCGCCGATGGTGCTGCTGCCGTAGTAGCCGCTCATCGACACCGCGACGGCCGCGTGGGTGTAGACGTAGTGTCCGGCCCCGGCGGGAGCGTACTGGTCGTCGCCCTCGAAGGCGGCGCTGATCCAGGTGGTCCGGCTCAGGTGGTACCAGACGGTGAAGTTGCCGTTCTTGTCCACCGTCCCCTGGGTGACCAGGCTGCGCGCACCGCCGACCGGCTGCGCGTAGACGTCGACCGAGCGGCTGTTGTCCGTGCTGCCGAGATGGACGGTGATCTCCGACCAGGCCGCGTAGGCGTACGTGCCGGCGTTGGTGGAGACGGTGAGCGCGGTGGCCGCGCGGGAGACCTGGACGGTACTGGTCGCGGTCACGCTGGAGTGGGTGGCGTCCCCGGGATAGGTGAACGTGTAGCTGTTCGCGCCACCGATCTGCGGGGTGTCCTGGAAGCTGAAGGTCCCGTCGGCGTTCAGCTTCGCGGTGCCGACCGAGTACTGCGCGGGGTGGGCAAGGTCGTTCTTCAGGACCGTCAGGGTCTCACCCGGCGGGTAGGGCTCGACGGTGTCGGGGGTGAGCGCCCCGGTGATGGTGGTCACCGCGCCCCGGGTCGCCGTGGCGGGCACGGTGAGGGTCATCGAGGGACGGTCCGGGGCGATCGCCACCGACACGTCGTTCTCGCTGGAGGAGAGGTAGGCGTTGCCCGGGTAGGTCAGCGCATAGGTGAACTGCGGGCCCGGTCCCGGATCGTCGGACAGCGAGTAGGCCCCGGTACCGGCGGCCACCGGAACGTCGGGCAGGGTGGTGGACACCCCGGTGGCCGTGTTCGTCCGCACCACGTGCAGGACGGTGCCCGCCGGCACCGGCTCCAGCAGCTGCTGCACCAGCACGTCACCGCTGAAGCTCACGGACGTCCCGGTGTTGGAACTGATGGTGGGAGAGCCGACCGAGGTGGTCAGCATGTTGACGCTGACGGTCAGTGAGGCGGTGGACGCCTGGTGGGTGCTGTCCCCGGCGTAGGACACCTGGTAGGTGTAGCTGCCCGGGGTGTTCTGGGTGTCGCTGAACGAGAAGGCGCCGTTCGCGTCGATGGTGACGTCCGGCAGTGCCACGCCGTTCCGGCTGACCTGGAGGGCCGCTCCGGCCGGGATCGAGCCGTTGGTGTTCAGTGAGCCCGAGACCTGGAACGGGAGGGTGGTCACGGCAGTGCTGCCGGACAGGGCGATCGAGGTGCTGGTGTACCGGGGGTCGCTCAGCGTCTGAAGGGTGTAGTCGCCTGCCGCGTCCTTGGTGACCGCGTACAGGGACAGCCCGTCGGCGCCCCAGGCCAGCCCGTCCAGGACGATGCTGCTGGGCGCGAAGCCGAAGCTGCTCATGGCGGGGTGCCCGTCCGCGTACAGCCACAGGTCGGTGCCACCGGTGGCGGCGGTGCCGGTGCCGGTGGCCACGGTGCCGTCGGCGGCCAGGGCGACGGCGTCCGGGCCCTGCCCTCCGGTGAAGTAGCCGGTCGCGCCCGACTGGGTCAGGGTGGCGCTGCTGTAGCGGTCCAGCAGGTGCTGCTGGGGCGCGGCGAGCAGGACCGTGCCGCCGTCCGGGGTCACCCGCAGCGAGCCGGCCGTACCGCCGGCCACATCGGTGTTGGCCAGCAGGACCGGGGTTCCGCCGGCGACGTCGAAGGTGGCCGCATGACTTGCGTTGCCCTGCGGCTCCTCGGCGGCCAGGGTGTCGCCACCGGCCGCCAGCAGCGGGGCGGTGAGCCAGGTCCCGGTCCCGGCCAGCGGGGTCGCGGTGGGCGTGGCCGCGGTCGGGTCGATCTCGCCGAGGCCGCCGCTTCCGGCGGCCGGGGTGTAGCTGTACCAGACCCTGGCATCGGCGACCGCGACGGAGTACGGGGCGCTGCCGGTACCGGTCGCGTAGCGCGCGGTCTCGGTGAGCGTGGCGGTGCTGATGGCCGACACGGCGTCGGCTCCGGCCAGGGCGGCGTAGAGGGTGCTGCCGTCGGCCGAGAGCGCGAGGCCGGTGGCGCCGGTCTCACCGGGGATGGTGGCCACGGTGTTGCCGGACAGGTCGGTGACCAGGATTCCGGTCGAGCCGCTGCCCTGGCTGAAGAAGATGTGCTGGTGGATCGGGTCGACGACCATATGGGCATAGCTGCCGAGCGCCAGCGTGGTCGCGCTGTCGGCCTGGGCCGGGGCGGCGGAGAGGCCGAGGGCCGAGGTCACCCCGGCGAGGACGGAGATGACCGTCACAGCCGAGATCTTTCTGGGGTGGCGCATGGTGATAGGTGGTCCCTGGGTCGCGGGGGAACAAATATGCGGACTGTATCGCCTGGTGAGGACGTCCCCGGGGACCGCCCCTGGCTCATCGCGGTGTGAGCGCCCGCGGTCGGGCGGATCCGCGCGGCGCCGTTCCCGTCCCGTTGCGCGGGGGGTGGGGGCGGGGCGGGGGATGGGTGAGGATGAGGGGGTGAATCATGCCCGCGCGGTACCGCCACGCATCATCGCCACCGATCTCGACGGCACGCTGCTGCGCAGCGACGGCACCGTGTCCGAGCGGACGCAGGCCGCGCTGACGCTGGCCGAGGGCGCCGGGCTGTGCATCGTCTTCGTCACCGGACGGCCACCGCGCTGGATGGAGGTGGTCAGCACGGTCACCGGCCCGCACGGGATCGCGATCTGCTCGAACGGCGGCGCCGTGTACGACGTCCGGCGCAAGGAGCTGGTCGCCTCCTTCCCGCTGCGGCGGCAGGACGCGCTGGCCGTGGTGGGTGCGCTGCGCGCCGAGCTGCCGGGGGTGGGCTTCGCCTTCGAGTACCCGGACGGGTTCGCGTCCGAGGCCAGGTACGACTCGCCGATGTGGGACGACAGCGGGGCGCTGCGCTGGATCGCCCCGGCCGAGGAGATCCTCGCCTCGGACGCCGGGGACCAGGTGTTCAAGCTGCTGGCCAGGCATCCGACGCTGGAGCCGGACGAGTTCATGCGCCGCGCGCGGGCGGTGGCCGGTCAGTACGCGGAGATCACCCGGTCCAGTCCGATGCTGGAGATCAGCGCGTCCGGGGTCAGCAAGGCGACCACGCTGGCGCAGTGGTGCGCGGAGCGCGGGGTGACCGCCGAGGAGGTGGTCGCCTTCGGCGACATGCCGAACGACCTGCCCATGCTGGCCTGGGCGGGCACCGCCTACGCGGTGGCCAACGCCCACCCGCTGGTGCTCGCGGCGACCGCGAACCATGCGGCCGACCACGACGAGGACGGGGTGGCCGAGGTGATCGAGCGGGTGGTCCGGTCGCTGCGGGCCTAGCCCGGCCACACCGCCGACCGGCCACACCGCCGACCGGTCACACCGTCAGCGCGTCCGCCGCCCGCTCCCGCTCCCACATCCGCCGCAGCGGTCCGTCCACCAGTACCAGCTCGGACCAGTGGCCGCGCTGGACGATCCGTCCCGCCTCCAGCACCACGATCTCGTCGACGGTGTCCAGCCCGGCCAGCCGGTGGGTGATCAGCAGGGTGGCGCGGCCCCTGGTCGCGGCGAGCAGGTCGGTGGTGAGGGCGTCGGCGGTGGCCAGGTCCAGGTGCTCGGCCGGCTCGTCCAGGATCAGCAGCGGGAAGTCCGCCAGCAGCGCCCGGGCCAGGGCCAGCCGCTGCCGCTGGCCGCCGGAGATCCGCGCGCCGTGCTCGCCGACCATGGTGTCCAGCCCGTCGGGCAGGCTCCGGGCCCAGTCGGCGAGGCGGGCGGCGGCCAGCGCCGCCCACAGCTCCGGCTCCTCGCAGCCGGGGCGGGCCAGCCGCAGGTTCTCCCGCAGCGAGCTGTCGAAGACATGGGCGTCCTGCGCGCACAGGCCGATGACCTGGCGGACGCTGTCGCCGTCGAGGGTGGTGGCGTCCACCCCGCCGAGGGTGATCCGGCCCGACCGCAGGTCCAGGAACCGCAGCAGCAGCATGGCCAGGGTGGTCTTGCCGGAGCCGCTGGGGCCGACGACGGCGGTGCGGCGGCCCCGGCCGAGCTCCAGGCTGACCCCGGCCAGCGCGGCGTCCGGCCGCCCGGGCCAGCTCGCGGCCAGGTCATCGACCCGGACTGGGAAGGGGTCGTCGGGCAACAGGATTGGGTGGCCGGGCTCGCGTACCGGCTCGGGGGCTTCGGTGACCTCGGCGACCCGCTGGGCCGCACGCAGGCTGCGCTCCCGGATCTGCGCGGCCATCGGCAGTCCGGCGACGGCCTCGAACGCGGCCAGCGGGGTCAGCGTGAGCACCGCGAGCATCACCCCGTGGACGGTGTGACCGGCGGTGGCGGCGATGCCGAGGGCGGCGCAGCCGGTGGCGGTCAGGCCGGTGAGCAGGGTGACCAGCCCGGAGCCGAGCCCGGCGGTCGCGGCGGAGCGGGCGGCGAGCCGGTGCAGCTCGGCGTCGGTGGCGCCGATCCCCGCCAGCCGGGCGGGCAGCGCACCGGCGACGGTGAGTTCGGCGGTGCCGGACAACACGTCCACGACCTCGGTGGCGAGCCGGCCCCGGGTGGGGGCCTGCCGCCGCTCGGCGCCACGGGACACCGCGACGGCCAGCGCGGGCACGGCCACCCCGGCCAGCAGCAGGCCGAGGGCGAGCAGCAGCCCGGCCGAGGGCAGCACCCAGAACACCGCGAGCGCGGTGAGCGCGGCGGCGGCCAGGCCGGAGCGCAGCGGCAGCCGGTAGCGCAGGTAGTGGTCCTGCATCGCGTCGACGTCGGCGACCAGGCGGGACAGCAGGTCCCCGGAGCGGAAGCCGAGGGCCGCGGGCGCCAGCCGTTCGAGCCGCACATAGACGGAGGTGCGCAGCGCGCCGAGGGCGCGCAGCACGGCGTTGTGGGAGACCAGTCGTTCCGCGTAGCGGAAGGCGCTGCGGCCCAGCCCGAAGGTACGGACGCCGGTGACCGCCATCATCAGGTACAGCACCGGCGGCTGCTGCGAGGCCCGGGCGATCAGCCAGCCGGACAGCGCCATCAGCGCGATCGAGCAGCCGAGGGCGAGGGCGCCGAGCACGGTCG
>Ga0302314_10020482_pt1 | contig 10934 bp, 9 predicted proteins | sample III_Palsa_N2_3_FD_200533 | JGI IMG/M metagenome (GOLD analysis project Ga0302314, IMG submission 200533) | Peat permafrost microbial communities from Stordalen Mire near Abisko, Sweden - III_Palsa_N2_3 | ecosystem: Environmental > Terrestrial > Soil > Palsa > Peat permafrost | place: Sweden... | reverse complement strand
TGGGTCCTGCGTGGCGACGCCCACGGGGCACGTGTTGAGGTGGCACTTGCGCATCATGATGCAGCCGCTCGCGACGAGCGGTGCGGTGGCGAACCCGAACTCCTCGGCGCCGAGGAGCGCCGCGACCGCCACGTCGCGCCCCGTCTTGAGCTGCCCGTCGACCTGGAGCACGACGCGCGAGCGCAGCCCGTTGAGCACGAGCACCTGCTGCGCCTCGGCGAGCCCCATCTCCCACGGCGTGCCCGCGTGCTGGATCGACGACAGCGGCGACGCGCCCGTCCCGCCGTCGTGGCCCGCGATGAGGATCGCGTCCGCCTGCGCCTTCGCGACGCCCGCCGCGACGGTCCCCACGCCGCTCTCGCTCACGAGCTTCACCGAGACGCGCGCGCGCCCGCCGCTCACGTTCTTCAGGTCGAAGATGAGCTGCGCGAGGTCCTCGATCGAATAGATGTCGTGGTGCGGCGGCGGCGAGATGAGCGTCACCCCCGGCGTCGAGTGGCGCACGCGCGCGATCTCCTCGCTCACCTTGTGGCCCGGGAGCTGGCCGCCCTCGCCGGGCTTGGCGCCCTGGGCCATCTTGATCTGAAGCTCGTCGGCGTTGACGAGGTAGTGCGTGGTCACGCCGAAGCGCGCGCTCGCGACCTGCTTGATGGCGCTCCGCCGCAGGTCGCCCTTGGCGTCGCGCACGTAGCGCGCTTCGTCTTCGCCGCCCTCGCCCGTGTTCGACTTGCCGCCGATGCGGTTCATCGCGACCGCGAGGTTCTCGTGCGCCTCGCGGCTGATGCTCCCGAAGGACATGGCGCCGGTGGCGAAGCGCTTCACGATCGCCGCGGCGGGCTCGACGTCGTCGAGGGCGACGGGCGCGCGCTCGCTGCGCAGATCCCACATGCCTCGGAGCGTCGTCAGCCCCGCGCTCTGCTCGTTGATGAGGCGCGCGTACTCCGCGTAGCTCTTGGCGTCCTCGAGGCGCACGGCCTTCTGGAGGCTCGCGACCGTTTGCGGGGTCCACAGGTGCCGCTCGCCCTCGGCGCGCCACGCGTACACGCCGCCGACGTCGAGCTCGCGCGGGTCCTGATGGAACGCGACCCTGTGGCGCGCGACGGCCTCTCGCGCGATCTCGTCGAGCCCGACCCCGCCGAGGCGCGACGATGTGCCCGTGAAGTACGCGTCGACCACGGACTTCGCGACGCCCACGGCCTCGAAGATCTGCGCGCCGTGGTAGCTCGAGATGGTCGAGATGCCCATCTTCGACATCACCTTGAGCAGGCCCTTCTTGAGAGCCTTCACGTAGTTCTTGTCGGCGGTCGCCGCGTCGATGCCCGCGATCGTCCCGTCCTGCACCATCGCGCGGATGGACTCGAAGGCGAGGTACGGGTTCACCGCACTCGCGCCGTACCCGACGAGGAGCGCCATGTCCGCGACCTCGCGCGGCTCGCCCGACTCGACGACGATCCCGCAGCGCACGCGCTTGCCCTCGCGAATGAGGCGGTGGTGCACGGCCGCCGTCGCGAGCACGCTGGGGATGGGCGCGTGCCACGCGTCGACGTCGCGGTCGCTGAGCACCAGGATGGACGCGCCCTCGTCGATCGCGCGCGACGCCTTCGCGCACGCGGCCTCGATGCCCTCGGCGAGCGACGCGGCAGGCTCGCCGCGGATCGCGAACGTGAGCGGCACGCGCGCCACCTTGAAGTCCGCGATGTCGCTCGCGAGGAACTTCGCGAGCCCCGCGTTCGACAGGACCGGGTGGGGCAGCTCGAGGAGGCGGCACTGGCGCGGTGTCTCGTCGAGGAGGTTCCCCTCGCCGCCCACGCACGTGACGAGCGACATCACGAGCTCTTCGCGGATCGGGTCGATCGGGGGGTTGGTGACCTGGGCGAACTGCTGCTTGAAGTAGCGGAACAGCGACACCGGCCGGTCCGACAGGACGGCGAGCGCGGCGTCGTTGCCCATGCTCCCCGTGGGCTCCTCGCCTCCCGTCGCCATCGGCGCGAGCAGGACGCGCAGGTCCTCGCGCGAGTAGCCGAACGTCCGCTGCAGGCGCTCCCGCTCGTCCTGCGGGAGCGTGAAGAGCGACTCTGCGCTCGGCAGCTGCGCGAGCTCGATCTTGTTCTCGGCGATCCAGCGCGCGTACGGCTGGCGGCTCGCGATGACGTGCTTCACCTCGTCGTCGTCGACGATGCGGCCCTGGCCCCCGTTGCCGGTGTCGACGAGGAACATCTTGCCCGGCTGCAGGCGCCCCTTGCTGGCCACGTCCGCCGCGTCGATGTCGAGCACGCCGAGCTCGCTCGCGAGCACCACCATGCCGCTCTCGGTGACCACGTACTTCGCGGGGCGAAGCCCGTTGCGGTCGAGCGTCGCGCCGATGAGCGTGCCGTCGGTGAAGACGAGAGCCGCTGGCCCGTCCCACGGCTCGACGAGGCTCGCGTGGTACTCGTAGAACGCGCGCTTCTCGGCCGGCATGTCGGCCTGCGTGGCCCACGCCTCGGGCACGAGCATCATCATGACGTGCGGCAGCGAGCGGCCGCCGGCGACGAGGAAGTCGACCACGTTGTCGAGGCTCGCCGAGTCGCTGCCCTGCGGGCGGATGATGGGCTTGAAGTCCGCGAGGTGCTCGCCGAACGCCTTGCTCGCGAGGAGAGGCTCGCGCGCGCCCATCCAGTTCTGGTTGCCGCGCAGCGTATTGATCTCGCCGTTGTGCGCGATGTGCCGGTACGGGTGCGCGCGGTCCCACGTGGGGAACGTGTTGGTGCTGAAGCGCGAGTGCACCATCGCGAGCGCGCTCTTCACGTCGTCCTGGCGCAGGTCCGGATAGAAGCTGTCGATGCGCTCCGGGAGCATCAGGCCCTTGTAAACGACGGTCTTCGACGAGCAGCTCGCGATGTAGAAGTCCGAGTCGGTCCCGCCCATCGCCTGCGACACGAGCCGTCCCGCGCGCTTGCGGATCATGAAGAGCACGCGCTCGAACGTCTTGGCCGGCGCCATGCGCGCGATGAACAGCTGCTTCATCACCGGGCGGCTCGCGCGCGCGACCGGACCGATGACGCCCTCGTCGATCGGGACGTCGCGCCAGCCGATGACCTTCTGGTTGTGGTAGCGGACGACGTCCTCGAGGATCGTCATCTGCGCATCCGCCCGCGCCGGGTCGCGCGAGAGGAAGCACTGCACGACGCCGTAGTCGCCCGCGAGCGGCAGCTCCATGTCGCGGTGGGACAGGACGCGCTCGTAGAAGGAGTGCGGGATCTGAAGGAGGATGCCCGCGCCGTCGCCGGTGCTCGGGTCGGCCCCGGCCGCGCCGCGGTGGCTCAGGCGGCGCAAGACCTCGAGCGCCTTGCTCACCACGTCGTGCGTGGGCCCGCGGCGCAGCTCGGCGACGAAGCCGAGACCACAAGCGTCGTGCTCGTGGGACGGGTCGTAGAGGCCGATTGCGCCGGGAAGCGCCATGGGCTGAGGTTTACAAGAGGACGACGCGGCGCGCCATGCTGCCTGGGGGCGGGGCAGCTGGCTAGCCGGGCAGGCAGCTGCCTAGCCGGGCAGGCAGCTGCCTCGTGGGCCGGGCAGTTGCCCGCGGGGCTAGCCAGCTGGCTACGGTGCTAGGCAACTGCCTAGGGGGCTAAGCAGTTGGCTAGAGGGCTAGGCAGGTGGCGAGTGGCGATGGTGCTCGTCGCGGCGTGCTCGAAACACGCGCCGGACGCGGACACCCGCGTGAAACCGCCGCCCGCGGCCGACGTGGCGCCCCACGCGATCGCACGTCCGTCCGAGGCGGTCGCGTCGTTCGCGGTCCTCACGGGCGCCGTTCCAGCCGAGCTGGAAGCGCGGACCCGGCGCGACGGGCTCGCGCAAAGCATCCAGCGCGGGACGTGCGGGGACGACGCCGCGTGCCACGCCGTCCGCGCGTTCGTCCGCGACGAGGCGCGCTTCACGCTCGACGTGCGCGGCGCGGCCGAGTGGGGCCTGCCCCCGGGCGACGCGCTCGCCGAGATGGGCGCGAGCCTCACGCTCGAGGAGCGCGCGTCCATCCCGACGCTCGGCCGCGTCGTCATCGTGCGGGCGCGCTCGGACATCGCGCGTGACGCCGTCGCGGCGCGAGCCGCGTGGGCGGCCACGAGCGCGCTCGCCGTCGCGCTGCATGGGCTCGTGTACGACGAGACCGAGCACCGCATCGAGGACGCCGCGACGTTCGCGTCGCACGCGATCACCGAGGCGCTCGGCGAGAGCGTGTGGCGCGACGACCGCATCGCCGTGCAGTTGTACGAGCAGCCCGACGGCACCGCGCGCCTCCTCACGCTGGGCATGCGCCGCTTCGGCGCGCCGGACCTCGAGATCGAGGGCGCCCCGATGAACGCGGGCCGCCCGCTGGGCGCGCTGCTCGACCTCGTCGCCGCGAAGCTCGTGGACGGCGTGAATACCGCGCCTCTCGCGCTCGAGGGCCACGCGACGCCCGACGTGGACCTCGTCTCCGCGCCGCACCACGAGGGCGATCCCGAGGGCATGGTGCTGCGCGTCGTCCCGGTCGGCGGGGACTACGACGCGCTCGTCGCGCGCGTGCTCGGCAAAGTCGACAGCGTCACGCAGTCGGACGACTCCCCCGCCCTCGCCGCGATCGCGACCCGCGCACGCGCCGCGCTCCCGGGCGCGATCGACCGCTGGAGCCGCGCGCGCGACGCGGGCGCGACCCTCCTCGTGAAGCTCCCGTTCGGCGTGACCGCTCCCGACGGCACGGTCCACGACGGCGGCGCGCTCGAGTGGATGTGGGTGAACGTCACGCACGTGGACGCGGACGCGGGCGCCGTCTCGGGCACCCTGGCGAACACGCCCGTGTACGTCGCGCAGCTCCGCGATGGGTCGCGCGTCACGGGTCGACAGGGCGACGTGGCCGACTACGTCCTCGACGTAGGCGGGAACGGCCGCGGCGCAAAAGAAGGCGGCGAGAGCATCCGCGCCCTGCAAGCCCCACGGCAGCCCGGCGCCCCCCGCCGCTAGCCGCGAGGACAGCCGCACGCCGCGCTTGGAAAGAGCGACGCCCTTCGGATACGGTCGTTCTCTAGAGGGGTCTTGAAATGAAGCGCATCCGTCTCGGCGCCAAGCACAAGGCGCTGGTCGTCGTTGCATCGCTCGCTGCCGGCGCGGCCGTCATCTATGGCTGCATTCCCAGTCCGGACACCTCCGGCCTGCCGCCGTTCGACGCGGGGCCGTCGCCGATCTTCGACTCGAGCTTCAACACGAGCTTCGACGCCAGCGAGGGCGGCCCCGTCGGGAGCGAGGACTCGGGCGGCGTCGACGCGGGCGAGGACGCCGGCTCGGGCACCGGGACGATCGTGGGCGTCGTGGTGGACTACGAGCAGGGCAACGGCATGGGCGTCATCCCGGGCGCGACGGTGTCCGTGCTGGGCGGGCCGTCGACGACGACCGACGCCTTCGGCACCTTCACGCTGACGAACGTGCTCGCGGGCACGGTCCTCGTGAACGTGAGCAACGCGACCGACCTGACGAACAACATCGCGTACAGCAACACGCAGGCGGTGGTGCAGCTCGGGGGCGGCCAGATCGTGAGCGTGTTCCCGGTGCTCCACGAAGGGTGCATCGAGACGGTGGACATGGGCGAGGTGGAGGGCACGCAGATCGTCCGCTACTCGGACGACTCGATTCAGTGCCCGTACGGCAGCATCCCGAGCGAGAACTACTTCGCGTTCTCGTTCGGAGCGACGGCGTTCACCGATCCGGCGGTCGGCGGCGGCAGCGCGTTCACCGGAACCGCTCGTATCGAGGTGATCCCCATCGCGTTCCCGCCGCTCACGTCGTCGACCGATTACTCGTGGGCTCTCGGCCTGCCCGGCCAGAGCGCGCCGCCGGGCATCGTCGGCGCCATCCAGATCAGGGTCTACGACAACGGCTCCTCGGGCGACGCCCTCACCGTGCGCACGGGCGATAGCGTCTCCGTGACGATGGCGACGTCGCAGACGCTGCCTGGACCGGACGCGGGGGTCGGCGCGCAGCTGTTCGCCTATGGAGCCGGGACGGCGACGTGGTCGGCTCTTCCGAGCTCGGCGGCATCGACTCCGTTCGGTGGCACGGCCGTGGGGACGGACGACACCAACATCACGGTCGGTACGTCGGCGAGCGTCTCCCAGCTCAATGGCTCGTGGCTGGCCATCGCGAACGCGACGCAGCCGACGACGTGCGTGACGGGCACGCTCAACCTGCCTTCGGGCAGCCCCGCTCCGGGCGTCCTCGTCCACGGCGTCGGCGGGAGCTACTTCACGGCGGGCACCGCTGTCACCGCCGCGAACGGCACGTTCTGCCTCGACCTCGGCGCGCCCGTGGGCGACGCGGGCACGCAGCCGTCGGTGGAGATCTTCGCGGGCGCCCTCAGCGGCGGAACGGCCGTGGGCACGCAGGGCGTGGCCAACCTGACGACGTCGAGCGGCTCCTGCGCGACGCCGTCCACGTGCACTCCCATCGGCGCCCCCATCCAGCTAAGCGTGCTGAGCGGAGGTTGCCTCTCGGGGACCATCACCGCTGGGAGCGGGCCGTGCACTCCGCTGCCCGCCACGCTGAACGTCGACGTCGCGAACATCGCCATCAGCGTGGGCCAGCAGGGCGCGGGCGTCCGGCCGACCGCGTACATCGGCTCGATCACGCCGGGCGACGACGGCGGAGCTTTCTGCGCGCCGGGCGTTCCGGGCTACTCCATGGCGCTCCTGGGCCCGACCGAGAGCCCGATCGACCCCGCGTGCGTGGCGAGCCTCGGCATCACGGCGACCGGCGGCAGCACCGTGTCGTGCGCGACCAGCGGTGGCAGCGCCTGCCAGAGCGTGGGCGGGACCCAATACGGCGCGCAGTAGCGGTCTTTCCGCCCGGCCCGCGCTAGCGCGCGAGCGGCGCGCCGTGCTAGTCGTCGCGCGGAATGTACTTTCAGGACCTCATCCTCGCGCTCCAGCAGTTCTGGGTGAAGCGCGGGTGCCTGCTCGTGCAGCCCTACAACTCGGAGGTCGGCGCGGGCACGTACAACCCGGCGACGTTCCTCCGCGCGCTCGGGCCGGAGCCCTGGAACGTCGCGTTCTGCGAACCCTCGCGTCGCCCCGCCGACGGCCGCTACGGCGACAACCCGAACCGCCTGCAGCAGTTCCACCAGTTCCAGGTCATCCTCAAGCCCTCGCCGCTCGACATCCAGGACCTGTATGTCGAGTCGCTCCGCGCGATCGGCACCGTCCCCGAGGAGCACGACGTCCGCTTCATCGAGGACGACTGGGAGTCCCCTACGCTCGGCGCGTGGGGCCTGGGCTGGCAGGTGTGGCTCGACGGGCTCGAGATCAGCCAGTTCACCTACTTCCAGCAGGTCGGGGGCATCGATTGCCGTCCCGTCTCGGGCGAGCTCACCTACGGCCTCGAGCGCATCGCGATGTACCTGCAGGACGTCGACAGCGTCTACGAGGTCATGTGGTCCCGTGACGTCCGCTACGGCGAGCTGTGCAAGCGCGCCGAGTGGGAGTGGAGCACGTACAACTTCGAGCAGGCCGACGTGAAGGCGCACTTCGCCACGTTCGACCACTGCGAGAGCGAGGCAAAGCGCCTGCTCGCGCTTGGTGGAGAGGACGCGAAGAAGAAGCTGGTCCTCCCCGCGTACGACTTCGTCGTGAAGGCCGCGCACGCGTTCAACGTGCTCGACGCGCGGGGCGCGATCGGCGTGACGGAGCGGGCGCGGTTCATCGGGCGCGTCCGCGCTCTCGCCAAGGGCGTGGCCGAGGCGTACCTCGCGCAGCGCGAGGCCATGGGCTTCCCGCTCCTGCGCGCGAGCGCCCCGCAGCCCGGAGCGACCGCGTGAGACGGCTGGCGCCGTGGTTCGCGGGCGCGCTCATCGCGTGCGCGGCGTGCGGCGGCGGCGCGACCTCGCGCTTTCCGCGCCGGCCCGTGGGCTGCGACGTGAAGCTGTTCCACGGCATCCCGGACATGCCGACCGACAACATCGGCCCGGTGCGCGCGCGCTGCGCCGAGGACATCCCGAACGGCGACTGCCTGCGGACGCTGATGGACGCCGTGTGCGATCTCGGCGGCGACGTCGTCTGGGGCGTCGACGAGCCCCGCCGCGCCGACGGCGAGGTCTTCTACTCGGGTCGGGCCGCGCACGTGAAGCCCGCGAAGAGCGGCGCACCCTAGAGAGGCGTGGCCGTGCTCGCCCGCTCCCGCTGGTTCGTCTTCGCGCTCGCGACTCCCCTCGCCGCCGCGGCGCCTGTCGCGTTCGCCGCGTTCGCCGCGTTCGCGCTCGGCTCGTGCACCTCCTCGGGCGACACGGCGGACGCGGCGTACCTCGGCGTGCAGGGCGAGGCGAGCGCCCCCATGGGCGTGTGCGGCGCGGTCGAGCAAGAGCAGCAGATCGAGGGCTGGACCCACGTGGCCGTCTGCTCGTACGTCGAGTACTTCACCAACCCGCCAAGCTCCGGAAATCACTACCCCATCTGGGCCGCGTACAAGACGTACACGACGCCGGTGCCTGACGGCTTCTTCGTCCACAACCTGGAGCACGGCGCGATCGTGCTCACGTACAACTGTCCGAACGGCTGCGCCGCCGACGTCACCGCCGCGCAGGCGATGATCGACGCCCTCCCGGCCGACCCGGACTGCGCCGCGCAGAGCTCCCCGGTGCGCCGGCGGACGCTCATGACGCCGGACCCGAGCCTCGACGTCCCCTTCGCCGCCAGCGCGTGGGGATGGACGCTGCGAGCCAGGTGCTTCGATCCGGTGGCGTTCGAGTCGTTCGCGCTCCGCCACGCCGACCGCGGACGGGAGGACATCTGCGCGGACGGCGACGACGTGTCCTACGGCTTGCAGCCAGGCTGTGGGGACCCGCCGTGAACGTTCCGTTGCACCGGGGCAACCGAACACCAGAGCGAGAGTCGCAAGCGAGTGGAATCTCGCGCAATTCCGAGGAGTATCTCCGCGTCCGAGCCCAGCCGGAATGAGCGTTGACCGGGTCGGATGTGGCCGTTAGAGTGCACACGCTTTTCGCTCTGAGGGGAGCGCCACGCATGCGAGTTCACAGCACGGTGAAGTGGTTGGTCGTCCTGGCGGTGTTGGGCTACGCCCCATTGTCCGCCGACGCCCAGTCGGGGAGCAGCGGCGGCACTTTTCAGGGGCAGGGCACGGTCGGCTTCACGGCGCCGGTATCGATGAGCCCGCAGCAGGAGCTCGCCCAGGCGGATGCCACGGTCAGCTACATCAGCACGTCGTCGCAGACGGTAGCGAGTCGCTTGCAGGAGGCTCGTCAGCAGAAGGACGTCGTCAAGATGCTCTGCTTGAACGACAAGCTGTCCCAGATCGACGTCGCGGCGCGCACGGTCGGCGAGCGCAAGGCCCAGCTGACGTCGGCCGTCGGCCGTAACGACGTGGAGCTCTCGAACCACGAGTACACGATCCTCACCGTCATCAAGCAGCGCGTCGATCAGCTCATGACCGAGGCGAACCAGTGCGTCGGTGAAGAGGCCACTTCGACGGGCGCGTCGGTGACGTTCTCGGAGGACCCGAACCTGCCGGGCGGCGACCAGACCGCGCCGCCCTGGGGTGACAACAACACCCCCGGCGGCAACGGGGGCAACCCGCTGCTTCCGACCAACCCGATTCCCCCTCCCACGGTTTGCAGTCCGCAGAAGTAGGGGGCCAAGCCAATGCAAACCTCCTCGAAGCTGCTCGGTTTCATCGTCGCCGCCGCCCTCGCGCTGCCGCTCACGGCCTGCGTGACGAATACGACGTCGACCACGGCGACCACCAGCTCCCCTCTCACAGGCGACGGCGGCGCTCTCTGCTGCGCATCGATCGAGGGCACGGACGTCCCGTCGTGCACGATTCCGGACGACTGCTGCTCGGGCAATTGCGGCAAGAACAACATCTGCGAGTGCGCCAACACCGGTGGTTACTGCGCGGTCGCTTCCGACTGCTGCAGCGGCGCATGCTCGATCGACCTCGACGCTTCGCCGGTCCTGATCGGTCACTGCCAGTAGAGCCGCTCTACTCGAGGCACTTCACTAGCACCTCGGACGTCGTGGCCTTCATGGCGCACGCGTAGTCCTCGGTCGATAGCTCCGTCGTGCAGTTCTTGAAGTCGTCGTCGTGCTGGGCGGCGTCGCGCTCGCGCGCCTGCTCCGATGCGATGGCCTCGGGCGTCGCGTCGGGGTGCCTCTCGCGCACGACCAGGGAGGCATAGCGGTCGAGCAGCTCGCCGCACTGCGCGTCGTTCACCTTCTTCTTGCACGCGGGGACCGCGGCAAGCGCGACGAGCGCGATCGCGGAGGCGAGGAGCGGCGCGATGATTCGTTTCATTCGGGCCGGCTCGCGTACCACGGCGCGCACGGCGGCGACAGGTGCGCCGCGCACGTCAGCGCATGCACCCGTCGATATCCTCGGCGGTCTGCGCGCGCGCGACGCACGCGAGCATCGCGTCGGTGATGCGCTTGCCGACGCACCCCGCGAGCTGGTTCTTGAGCTCCGCGTGAATCTCCTGCTTCCGCTTGTCGACCGCGACGGGGTCGGCAATGTGCATCGCCTTCATCTGCACCTCGACGTTCCGGTCGAGAATGAACTGGCAGTCGGCGTCGTTGGCCTTGTGCCCGCAGCCGAGCGCGGTCACCACGAGCGCAGCGACCGACGCGAGCAGGCGAGGCGCTCGAACCGGCCGAGAGGGCCGAACATGCCGAAGCCGAACATGGATGAGCATCGGGATGGGCTTTTTGGCCCAGATTCAGCCCGAATGCTACGGTTTTGGCGTGGCAGTACGCCCAGAGACCGTCCCGCCCGAAGAGTTCCTTCGCAAGGCGATGGCGGCACGCACCGCGGCGATGCGGGGGCGCTGGGCCCAGCGGGGCCTTTCGTCTCGGGCGCCGCTCGACAAGACCACGCAGGCGATGCTCCTGCGCCAGCTCTACCTGTCGCGCTTCGAGGCGCGC
>Ga0302314_10020481_pt1 | contig 10934 bp, 10 predicted proteins | sample III_Palsa_N2_3_FD_200533 | JGI IMG/M metagenome (GOLD analysis project Ga0302314, IMG submission 200533) | Peat permafrost microbial communities from Stordalen Mire near Abisko, Sweden - III_Palsa_N2_3 | ecosystem: Environmental > Terrestrial > Soil > Palsa > Peat permafrost | place: Sweden... | reverse complement strand
GCAGTTCGGTGCCACACCAATGCCAAGCTATCCGTCACGGTCTCTGTGTTCAACAGATAATCCATGAGTTTGGACAGGAGTGCTCTTCCGCCAGCAACGTCTCCTGCTGGAATCCAGAGAAGTATGATTTTTTCTCCTTTAGGAGTCGTCGTAAACGTACGTGCCAACCCATCGAGCATCAAAAATACTTTATCCGCGCGATGCCCTTCTCTTGCGATTACGGAGCGTGCGCGAAATCGCTGTAGCGTCGCTTCCCCTAAGATTGCCGCAAGATCACATGGAGCAAATCCTTCCAGAAATCTTGGCGCGAGTTCGTCCACCCTCGCAGCTATGTCGCAGGTTGCCGTTTCTCGTCTGGAACCTGATTGAGTCTTCATCTCGCCGTCCGTCCAAACCTTTTAATGTTCTGCAACGTATTAAGTCGGGTAAGCGCGATCAAACCGGCGCGCACCGCCATGCATGGCAGCAACTGAAGATCGGATCCATGCTGACTCTTTGCGTGTCAGGCTACCAAGTTTACGCAAAAAATCACGTTTTTCTTGCTTGATATTTGCGGTCGTTGCAGCTCTGTCTTTGACAAAAATAGTCTCGATGTCAGGCTAGGTGCCTACAAGGTGATCCATGAATTCACTCACAGAAGCGTTCACGGGCCGACTTTAGCGTCGATCCTTCTCAGGTGCGATTTTGCATGATGCGCATCACCGTGGCCAGGTGAGTATGCTGGCCCATCAGCTTGGATACCCACTGCTTCCTAAGGCTGCACAAGGGATCTGGGTTTGGGAAAGACTATGGAAGGAGTGCGGATTTACGTATCCGCGATAGGGCCTTGTGACGCGCTGCTCTGTGTTGCGTCGCGGGCCGGTGTTTCATGCCAACCCGCGTTGCTCGCTGCTGAAAGGCTGTCGGATTACAGGTGGTAGAAGTGGCTGGCTCCGAGGACCAACAGCAGGGTGACGGCGGCGATGGCGACTTCGCCGAGAGCGCCTACGATGAACGGGCGTGCGCCTTGCTTGAAGAGGTCCTTCAGGTTGGTGCGGAGGCCTACTCCGGCGAAGGTTAAGAGGAATGCCCAGCGGCTGAGGTTTCCTAACGCGAGGAGTTGTGGCTTGGTGAAGCCCAGCGCTGCGATCGTCGGGTTGGTGGAAGAGCCGAGGGTGGCCAGCAGCGAGATGAAGAGGAAGCCGAGGACGAACTTGGGGAACTTCTGCCAGAGGAAGGCGGCCTTGTTGTCGAGCTGTTTGGTGGCGGCGCGGCTCGCGAGCCCTTTGCGCGCCCACTGGATGGCGTAGCCGAGGACGACGAAGCCGATGAGGGCGTTGCGGCAGGTCTTGGCGAGGACGGCGAACTTGCCGGCGGCGTCGGAGTAGAGGGCACCGGCAGCGGTGGCTTCGGCGGTGTTGTCGACGGCGAGACCAGCCCAGAGGCCGTAGGCACGGTCGCTCATGTGGAGGGCGTGGCCGATGAGCGGGAAGGTGAAGAGCGAGATGGCTCCGAGGGCGAGGATGGCGGCGATGGCGGTGGAGGAGTCCTCTTCGTCGGCGTCGATGGCGCCCTGCGTGGCGATGATGGCGGAGACGCCGCAGACGCTGGAGCCGACGGCGAGGAGCGTGGTGAGCTGGGGGCCGAGCTTGAAGGTGCGGCCGAGCCAGGTCATGAACGTCAGCGAGAACGCGAAGGCGATGAAGACGAGGGTGAGGGAGATGCCGCCAAGCTTGAGAATGTCGCCGAGGATGAAGCGCGCGCCGAGCAGGATGATGCCGGCCTTGAGCCAGAACTCGTAGGTGGCGACGCCGGGGCGAAAGATCTTCGGCAGGCCGACGGCGTTGGCGATGAGGATGCCGAAGATGATGGCCCACAGGACGTACTCGATGTTGGGGAAGGTGACGTGGTGAGCCTTGGTCCAGGTGTTGAGGAAGTGCTCGACGAACTTGCCGGCGTAGCCGACGACAAGGAGCAGGAGGACGCCGGGGGCTCGACTGAGCAGGGACGCGGGCTGGTCTGGCTCGGTGCCGGGGGCGTGCGGCGGATAGGACTCGCGGAAGTCGGGCAGGGTGGATGAGATGTACATGAGGCGATCCCTCGAAACTTAGGGATGGAATGGGTATTGGTGACGGGCAAACGGGCTACCAAAGCACGGAGCGGATGAGGCCAAGCCGGATGAGGAGCGCGAGGGTGAGGGAAAGAGCTACGGCCCAGGTGTCGGAGGAGAAGCGGGAGCGGGGCTTTGGAGCAGGGGTCTGGATGGAGGTGTCGATCGGCATGGAGAACTCCAAATGCGGTGGTTCGGCAGAAGAGACTGCGATTGGGGTGTCGAGGTCTGGAGGTCGCGAAGGCTTGTTCGTCAGGGTATTCCAGGTACGCGCGGAGGGCTAGGAGACGCGGACGCTAAGAGGAGGCTAGCGGCAACAACAGCGCGCGTGCATAAGGTGCAAAACCACGGATTGGTGAGAGACCGTCATGCTGCGGCAAGTGTACATGAGGAGTTTAAGGGAATGTTGCGTATAACCCGGGAAAAATGAAAAGTTGCTGGAAACACGGAAGGATGAGCCAGGGTTCAGTAGAGGGCAGTAGGTAGTCAGGAAGAACCCGAATCGGGTGTAACAGGAGGGCGTCATGCAGATGACAAACGTAAAGGCGATGGTCGCGAAGGTACTGGTGGCTGGGTTTCTGGCGGGAGCTGTTGTGATGGCGGCTCCCGCGAAGGCTCATGCGCAGGAGATGATTATCCGCGCATATCGTGGCCCTTCGTATGTCGCCCCTGGCTATGTCGCTCCCAGCTATGTTGCGGTCGATCGTGGCTTCGTGCCGGTGGATCGGTTTGCCTACGATCGCGACTTTCGGCGTCATGCAGAGTGGGAACGGAGCCAGCGGCGCTTCGCTCACGAGCAGTATCGCCGGGGCAGCCGAGGATACGACTACCGCTAAAGGAGCGGTACAGATGGGGAAAGCTGTGGCAAGATAAAGCCACGGGCCGGGATTAGAGGGTGACTTCTTCCCGGCTTCTTTGTGTACGGGCCTGAGTGTGAACGCGTCTGGCGTTGACCGAGCATGAGTTCCTTGGGCCCCATTTCTTGAACAAATAGCCAAAAAATCAGCTTGCGCGGAGCTTGAAGAACGTGCGTATAATCCTCTTCTTCGAGAGCCGAGCTTTTCCTCATCACGAACTTCTGCACTGGTTTTGACTGGGCGGAGTATGAAGCTTCTTTCGAACGAGCAGCGTGCGGATGAGGATCTCCGGACGAATACGGCGATTACGACGCTGGTTCTGAGCGCCCTGGCTGTGCTGGTGTTTACGCTGGCCGGAGGACTGCTGATCTTCAGCGGCACGCGGAGCTTTCTGCTGGCGAGCGAGTGGCTGGAGCATCGCCAGACCGTGCTGGACGCGCTGCAGGTCGAATCAGCACGGGTGGACCGCATCGATCTGAAGATGCAGCTCTTCCAGGCGGCGGGCGGCGAAGAGACCTACCGATCCGCCGAGACGTTGACCATCGCTCTGTATGGAGATGCGATGCGCCTGCGGGAGCTGGTAAAGGACAGCCCCTCCCAACTGTCCCATGCGCGTACGCTCTCAACGGCGATTGAAGAGCTGTCCCGGGCGATCGATCGGTCGAAGAATCCTGCAGCGGTGCCGGAGTCTCAATTGCGTGATTGCCGCAACGTGCTGAATACGATGGCGGCGGAGGAGCATAGCCTGCTCGACGAGCGCAGCGAGCTCTCGCGCGAGGGGCTGGTTCGACCGCTGCTTTGGGGTGCGGCGGATCTCGGGTTGTCGCTGCTGGTCTGGTTGATCCTCTTTTACATCTTGATTCGGGACGCGCTGCGGCGGCGCCAGATCGAGCACCGTCTCTCGCAGGCAAACGATGCGCTGGCTACGACGGTCGATGCGCTGGGCGATCGGATCAAGGAGGCAGCGCTGCTGAAGAACGCGCGCGACGAGCTGCAACTCTGTCTTTCGACCGAGCACGCGTATGACTGCGCCGCGCGGCATCTGGGACAACTGGTGCCGGGGAGCTGTGGGGCGCTGCTCGCGATCAATAACTCGCGGACGCTGATGCTTCCCGCCGCCGTCTGGAACGATCGCCCGAGGCTTCCCGACGGCTTCGAGCTGCAGACGTGCTGCGGCGTGCGCACGGGTAGGCCGCGGTGGCGCAGACCGGGGGATTCTGAGCTGCACTGCACGCACTTCGACCTCGACCAGCCGGAGAACTACCTCTGCATCCCTTTGTCGGCGCTGGGGGAGACACTGGGCGTGGCGACGGTGATCTTACCGGATGAAGAGGTGATGCAGCTAACGGAACGCCGGCTGCCGCTGCTCTACGAGATGGTGGAGTTGGCCGCGATGACGATTGCCGGGCTCAACCTGAGGGCTCGGCTGGAGAACCAGTCGATTCGCGACCGGCTGACCAACCTCTTCAACCGGCACTTCCTCGAGATTGCGCTCGAACGCGAGATTCAGCGGGCGGCGCGGAATGGCTCGTCGATGGCGCTGCTGATGATCGATGTCGACCACTTCAAGGGCTTCAACGATCGCTTTGGCCATGACGCCGGAGACCTGATTCTGCGCGAGCTGGCGGAGTGCCTGCGCAGCAGCGTGCGCAACGAGGATGTTGTATGCCGCTATGGTGGGGAGGAGTTCGTGGTCCTCCTGCCCGAGATCACGGCGGCGAAGACGCAGCAGATCGGCGAGACCCTGCGAGCTAAAGTGGAGGGGCTGCGGCTTAGTTACCGGGGCAAGCCGCTGCTGCAAATCTCGGTCTCGATCGGGGTCGCGACCTTCCCGGAGCCCAGCCGCGACTCGGGCGAGCTTCTGCGCATGGCAGACAGCGCGATGTACCAGGCGAAGAAGGCGGGGCGGAACCAAGTGCATCTCTTCGTCAGCGAGTAGAGGCGGCGGGCTCAGTTGTCCTCTTCGTCGCCCTCTTCGATAAGAGCAGCGGTTCCCACGACATCGAAGACGATCGGATCGCAGCCGGTCAACCCAAGCGTGACGCGTATGGGCTGGCGCTGCCACTCGGCGCGTCCGCAGACGGGAGTGTCATGCTCAGCCTGTGGCCATTTGCCGAGCTGCTTCTGCACCACCGGGCGTCGCGCACCGATCTGCGCGACGATGGCGTAGAGGCCGCCCTTGGCCGTCGTCGCGATGCCGCAGTAGGCGGCGTAGTCGCGGAACCAGACCGCCTGCGAGACTAGCGCGTCGAAGTCCGGCAGGTGCAGCGCGGTGACATGGCCGGTGGTGCGATCGACCAGCAGCCACGGGCCGGGCTGCCAGATCCAGTGGGCGGCCGACTCGGTGGGCAGGGCGTCATTCAGGCGCAGCGCGCGACGGATCGCGAAGCTGCGGTCGGTAACGTCATGCGCATCGCCCGTGGTCCATTCCTTCTGACGGCCATCGACCAGCAGCGGCCGAACCTTGAGGGTGGTGGCGTCTTCGGACTGCTGGTCAGCGGTTGCGTCGGGTGGGATGTAGAGGACGCGCCTGATGGGGCCGAGGCTGACGGTGTGGGGTTTGGCGGTGGAGGCTTGCGCGGCCTTCGGCGGCGGGACGAGCAGCCCGAGCAGCAGGAGCAGGCAGGCGGTGGGCGGACAAGGCACGGAACGACAGAGCAGAGGCACGGGAGCGGAGCGGAGGGTCTGCATGCCCGGCAGCGTACCGCGCGCCGCGCGGCTTGGCAAGAACTCGATTGGACAGGCTCGCCGATTACGGGGAGCGCAGGGGGAAACGGGTTGGAAGGCGCGTTTCTGCCTGTAGCCGATCCAAATTACAGGGAAGTTTTTGGGGACAGTACCACATTTGTTCCCCCCACCCAATCCCCCCTGCGCGGAGTAGTATCGTGAAAGGCAGCGCGGGGTTACTCGACCGCTGCCGAGCCTTGAACACGTCTCGGACTCTGCCTGCAATACGACCCGCAGGGGGGCCTTGGCAACCACGAACAGACGCGTGGCAGTTTTTGAACAGCAACGTGCAGCCGACAAGACGAGTAGCGACGAAAGGATACAAAAAACTATGTGGAAACCCAATCAGCCTGGCACCGGCGGTCCCTCGACACCTGAACCGACACGTCCCGGAACCTCGACGCCTCCCGTCAGCGAACTGACGTCCTCCCGTCCCACGCCCCCGGTCTCTTCGCCGGTCTCGGCCGCTCCGGCGGGCGAGCAGGCGACGATCGGCAAGTCGCTGGTCATCAAGGGTGAGGTCTCGGGCTCCGAGTCGTTGTACATCGACGGCAAGATCGAGGGCGCGATCAACCTTCCCGGCAATCGCGTCACCATCGGTCGTAACGGCCAAGTGGCCGCGAACATCATGGCCCGTGAAGTCGTTGTTCTGGGCAAGGTGCGGGGTAATGTGCACGCCAGCGACCGCATCGACATCCGCAGCGAAGGTTCGCTGACCGGCGATGTCATCGCAGCCCGCATCTCGATCGAAGACGGCGCATTCTTCAAGGGCGGCATCGACATCCGCAAGCCGGGCGCGAACGAAGGCAAGGCTGCTCCGGTCGTCGTGAACGAGCCTGTTCCCGCGAACGCCTAAACTGCTTCGGGTACAGTCCCAGAGGCTCAACAGTGCAAAGCTCCGGCGTCGATTCCGGAGCTTTGTCTGTTTAAAGGCAATTTGCTTAGAGACTAAAGCGTGAGATTGCGCAGGATCGCGAAGGCCAGTGCGAGGCTCAGGCTGGGGTAGATCCAGTATTTCGGCGGGACGGGCCACGCGTGACTTTCGCCGCGTACCAAGCCCGAGGCGCAGGCGATTCCGTAGAGTACGGTCGCCGGAAGAACTCCAAGGACAAAGAATGCGTTCTCTTGAAGCGCCTCATGCCAGTTGCCGCGAACAAGGGCGGCAAAGGCACGGGTCGAGCCGCAGCCGGGACACTTCAGATGGAATAAGGTGTAGATCGGGCAGACGGGATAGAAGTTGTATTGGTCCGGGGGGAAGTAGCGCAGGATCACTGCGAACCCAATCGCCAGGAGTGAGAGTCCAGCCAACAAAAAAGCCGCCGCAAGCCTATTCAGAGGTTCGCGGCAGCTTTGGTTGCTGGGAATCAACGGACTGCGCCCCGGTAGCGGATGGCCTGGCGGATCTGGTTGATGCGGTTCAGCTCGGCCTGGATGAAGATGCCGCCGAAGAAGAAGAGCAAAATCGGATTCATGTTGTAACCGATCGGTTCGGGGCCGTTGTAGTGCTCTTCGAGCGAGGCCTTGACGCTGAAGCGGGCGAGGAGGCGGAGCACCCAAGCGATCAGCCAGAGCAGCGAAAGCCCTGGATGCATGTGTATGGCCCGATGGTGCATCGCGCCAAGGAAGACCGGAGAGGCGCTCCCGCCGTAGATGAGCAGCAGGGCATAGCCGCCGATGTAGTAGAAGAGCGCCTTGCTGTTCGGCTGTACGCGCTTCAGCCATGCGGCGATAATCAGGTTCCAGATCGGCTGGAAGAGACCGCAGGTGAGCAGGTCAAAGATCATCACCAGCGACCAGTGGAGATTGGGCGGATCCGGATAGAGGCCGGGCTGGCCGTAGACGGGCGCGGTGTCGGGAATCTGTGCGCCATAGTGTGGTTGAGAGCCGCTCGGCTGAGCATACTGCTGGGGAGGCAGATAGCCGCCCGTGGGCTGGGTCGCGGCTGCCTGCTGCGGTGCTGGGTTGAGGATTTGCCCGACAGGGATCCAATCGGCCATCTCGTCACTTTTGGCTAGATCGTTGACAAGGATGTGGCCGGACGCGACGTAACGTTCGAGGTCGGCGAGGGTATAGGGCCCGTAGGTCTGGCCGCCGCGAGAGACGTGGTAGTGCATGCTCACTCCTGCGCCTGTCCGGATCTCGAGACGGGCGACAGAACCGATGAGAACACGCTCCCCCGGGTGAGCACAACTCTTGCAATCGTTGTGCGGGTACGGGAGTGTCGGAAGGCAAGAAAAATGGCTCTACCGGGGTGCCGGTAAAGCCATTTTTCTGTACTTCTCTGCAGGGTGAGGAGTTAGTACTTGGGCAGTTGCGCGGTCGACCATCCACCACCGAGCGCCTTGATGAGCGTGACACTGGCATCCATCTGGCGGCGCTGGATGTCGATGTCGTTGCGCTCATTGGCAAGCGCGGTGGTCTGCGCGGTGACAACCTGGAGATAGGTGTCGAGGCCACCGACATAGCGGTTGTCGAAGATCTTCTCAGCCGACTCCGCCGCTTGTGTGGCGCTGTGCTGCTGCTGGGCCTCAAGCTCCAGCGTATGCAGCACAGCGAGGTTATCCTCGACCTGCTGGAAGGCAGTGAGCGTCGTCTGGCGGTAGTTCGCTACCGTCTCGGTATAGCCGGCCAGCGCCTGCTGCGAGAGCGCGCGACGAGCACCGCCATCGAAGATGGTCTGCGAGAGCGCCGGCCCGACCGACCAGAGCAGGTTCGACCCGCTCAGGACGTTCGCGATCGCCGTGCTCTCGAAGCCGATTGCAGCGCCGATGCTCAGGTTAGGAAAGTATGCGGCGCGGGCGATGCCAATGCGTTCGTTCGCTTCGTTGACGCGGCGCTCCGCGGCTGCAATGTCGGGTCTGCGTTCGAGCAGCTCAGACGGCAGCCCTGGCGGGACCGCCGGAGGCTGGGCATTGAGGGGGACCTGCTTGAGCGAGAAGTCAGCAGGTGGCTTGCCCAGCAGGACTGCGATGGCATGCTCGTACTCCGCGCGCTGAATGTTTACATCGCTGGCCTGGACCCTTGCGCTCTCGAGCTGCGTCTTTGCCTGGTCTACGTCGGACTCCGGGGAGACCCCGCCAACGAAACGGTTGTTGGTGATGCGATAGGCCTCTTCGTAGTCCTTCACGGTGTCGTTCAGCAACTTGTACTGCGCATCATCGGCGCGAGCCTCGAAGTAGTCGACGGCAAGCTCGGCCTGCAGGCTGAGGAGTGCGGTTTGCAGATCGGCGGCTGTCGCCTGTGCCTCCTCCTTCGAGGCGTTGATGGTGCGGCGGACGCGCCCCCATAGGTCGATCTCGTAGTTTAGATCGAGCGGCAGAACGGTATCCGCAAGACCGTTGTTCGGGGTCGGCGCAGTGAAGTACGCTCTGTTATTTGACTCTCGCTCTCCCACCACGGAGGGGGATGCGCCGAGCGTGGGATACAGGAAGGAGTGGTTGTACTTGATCTGCGCGCGGGCGTAGACAAGTCGCGCCGCCGCGGCCTGCAGGCTCTGGTTATTGATCGCGATCTGCGGCTCGAGCTCGTTCAATTGTGCATCGCCGAAGATCGCCCACCACTCTCCCTTGGTCGCCGCGTCACCGGGAGCGGCGGGTTGCCAGGGCGTGCCTTCTTTATAGTTGTTCTTGCCAGTCTCCTTATACTCCGGAGTGGTCGGGGCAGTGGGCTTCACGTACTTCGGGCCAACCATGCAGCCGCTCAGGAGCAGCATCGGCAGCAGAGCCGTCGCCGTGCCTATTCGAACCGCATGTCTCATTGCTGACTTACACTCTGGCTGCCGCATTAGCGCACTCCTGCCGGCTTCGCGACGTCTGCTTGCCCGGAGCCCTTGCCTACCGAAGGAGTCACGCCGTGTTGTACGACGCGCACCTCCTGGCCCTCCGCGATGGAGTCCGAGGGATCGAGGATCACGTCGTCGGACGGTTGAACGCCGCTCGCGATCTCGACGGTCGCGCCCTGATCTGTGCCGATCGTGACGGGCACGAGATGCACCTTGCCGTCGCGCACCGTGGCGACCTGTAGCCCCTGCGCGCGGAAGAGCAGCGCATTCGCCGGGAGGCTCATGCTGCTGGCATGGGTCGGCACCTTGAAGTGAACGAAGACATACGCACCGGGCAACAGCAGGCCTTTCTCGTTGTCGATATCAACCTCGACGTTCAACGTGCGGGAGGCCTGATCGATGGCGCTTGAGTTCCGCGTGATGTGGCCTACGAACTTCTGGCCAGGATACTCATCGAGCGTCAGTGTGGCCTCACCACCGTCTTTGATGGCCGAGGAGTACGCCTCGGGGACCGCGACGAAGATACGGATCTTGCCGATGGCCGCGACGTGGAAGAGCTCGCGTGGAGTGGTGTTTTGTCCGGCTTCGATGAGCGCGCCGATATCGGTGTTGCGCGCAGTCACGATGCCGTCAAACGGAGCGTAGATATTCTCGAATCCCTGCAACTGCTCGAGTCGGCGAACACTCGCCATCGACGCGTCGACCGCGGCCTTCTTCGCAAGCGCATCGCTGACAGCCTGATCCGTCTCCTGCTTCGAGACCGAGTTCGTCTTGAGCAGGTTCACATACCGCGCAGAGGTCGTGTTCGCGAGATCGAGGTTCGCCTGAGAACTCTTCAGATCCGCCTGCGCAACCTGCAGCTGCTGGTCGAGCTCAGGCGTCTCAATCTGCGCCATCAACTGGCCTTTGCGCACATGCGCGCCGATGTCGAAGTACCAGCTCTTTAGATAGCCGCTGGTGCGGGCGTAGATGGGTGTATCGACAAACGCCTGGGTGTTGCCGGGGAGTGCAAGCTCGTCTGAGACAGCGTCGCCGTTTGGATGAATAATCTGCACATCGGGGATCGCGGTCTCCTTGTTCTCGGAGGCGAGCGAGTGCTCAGAGGCGTTGCGGGAGATGATCCCGAAGACCACTACCGCGACGACGATCGAAGCTACAACAAACAGGCCGATCCATGTGCCGAGGGTGAGGGATCGCGGCGTGGGCGTCTGCTCAAGAGTCGGCGCCGGTTGGCCGGATGGATTGCTCATATTGGTGTTCGTATCGTCCGCGTTCGTCATCATCTCTCCGTGTTGCCTTCCGTGACTTGAATCGTGTGTCGTGTCGGTAGTCGCGTAGCCGCTCATGCGTGCGCCTCGGCATCCTGCCGCGCGCGCTCGACGTTCACATCCTCATCTTTGCGTGTACCGTGCAGCAGCGCGAAGACACTCGGTACGAAGATCAGCGTGGCAATCGTGGCGCAGAAGAGGCCGCCGATCAC
>Ga0302314_10020480_pt1 | contig 10934 bp, 7 predicted proteins | sample III_Palsa_N2_3_FD_200533 | JGI IMG/M metagenome (GOLD analysis project Ga0302314, IMG submission 200533) | Peat permafrost microbial communities from Stordalen Mire near Abisko, Sweden - III_Palsa_N2_3 | ecosystem: Environmental > Terrestrial > Soil > Palsa > Peat permafrost | place: Sweden... | reverse complement strand
GATGTTCGGCATGTTCTTCGCGCTGCCGCAGTACTTCCAGGACGTGCACGGCGCGAGCCCGCTGGGCAGCGGCCTGCGGCTGCTCCCGCTGGTCGCGGGCATGCTGGTCGGCATGGTGACCGGCACCAGGCTGAAGGCCCCGCGGATCCTGATCACGGTCGGCTACCTGCTGATGGCGGCGGCCATGGCGCTGGGCGCGCTCACCACGCTGGGCAGCTCGACCGGGTACGCGCTGGCCTGGGTCGGCCTGGCCGGCCTCGGTCTCGGCCTGGTGATGCCGGCCGCGATGGGCGCCGCCCTCGGCGACCTGTCGGCCGAGCGCAGCGGGGCCGGATCGGCGCTGCTCACGGCGATGCGCCAGGTCGGCTCGACGATCGGGGTGGCCGTCCTCGGCACGGTGATCAGCAACAGCTACAGCAGCGGCGTGTCCCGCGCGGCGGCCGGCCTGCCGGCCCAGGCCGCGGCGGCGGTGCGGTCCAGCGTGGGCGGCGGCGTCGCGGAGGCGGCCAAGCTCGGCTCCGCCGCGCTGGCCGACACGGTCCGCACCGCGTTCGTGCACGGCATGGACATCATGCTCTGGACCTGCGGCGGCATCGCGGTCGGCTGCGCCCTGCTCGCGGTGGCCGTGCTCCGGACGGGCAAGGCCCCGACCGACGCCGGCGAGTCCGAAGCCGCGCCCGATTCACTGCCGGCCGTCTAAGGGGCAGAATCAACACCGTGACGGACAGCATCACGCAGGACAGCCTGCGGGAACGAAAGAAGGCCAGGACGCGTGCCTCCCTGCGGGAGCACGCGCTCCGGCTGTTCCGCGAGCAGGGCTATCACGCGACCACGGTGGAGCAGATCGCCGCCGCGGCCGAAGTGTCGCCGTCCACGTTCTTCCGCTACTTCCCGACCAAGGAAGACGTGGTCCTGCAGGACGATATGGACACCAGAATGCTCCAGGCGCTCATCCGCCAGCCGGCCGAACTCGCGCCGCTCGCCGCGATCCGGGCGGCCCTGCGGGAGGCCTGGGAATCGTTCACCCCGCAGGAGTGGGAGCAGATCGGCGAGGGCGCCCGGCTCTCCCTGGACGTGCCGGAGATCCGGGCGCGGTCGATGAACGAGTTCGCCCGCACCATCAACACGGTCGCCCGGGCCCTCGCGGTCCGGACCGGCCGCTGCTCCGACGACCTGCGGGTCCGCGTCCTGGCGGGCGCGGTCGTCGGCGTGATGATGGCCGTCTTCCTGCCGGACTTGGTCGACGAACTCGACGGAGCAGGCATCCCCGACCTGCACGCCGAAGACATCGGCCCGGAGTCGGTGGAGCGCATCGACGAGGCCCTCGCCCTGCTGGAGGACGGCTTCCCGCTGTGACCCGCTTTCCGCTGTGATCCCGCCGCCCGCGGTGACGCTGGCCCGCGGCCGAGCCGGGCCCGGCTTCCCGCCGTGACCAGGTTCCGGCCGGAAACCGGGAATGTTGAATATTCAAGCATTGTTCCCGCAGTACGCTGCTCGTCAGGGCACGACAACCCAGGCCGCTTCACCTAGGGGGCGCTTATCATGCCAGCCGTCACCGTCGATAACCTCCTGGTCCTGCCGCGGGTGACCGAACCCGCGCCGGAGGGGGACCGGCCCGTCGCCCGGGTCACCACCGCGCCGTCCGGCTTCGAGGGGGAAGGGTTCCCGGTCCGCCGCGCGTTCGCCGGCGTGCACCTGAGCGACCTGGACCCGTTCATCCACATGGACCAGATGGGCGAGGTCGACTACGCCCCGGGCGAGCCCAAGGGCACGCCCTGGCACCCGCACCGCGGCTTCGAGACCGTCACCTACATCATCGACGGGGTATTCCGCCACCAGGACTCCAACGGAGGCGGCGGGCTGATCACCAACGGCGACACCCAGTGGATGACCGCCGGCGGCGGCATCCTGCACATCGAGGCGCCGCCCGAGGAGCTGGTGGTGAGCGGCGGCCTGTTCCACGGCTTCCAGCTGTGGGTCAACCTGCCCGCCCGGCTCAAAATGACCCAGCCGCGCTACCAGGACATCCGGGCCCGCCAGGTGGCCCTGCTCACCTCGGCCGACGGCGGCGCGCTGCTGCGGGTCATCGCCGGCGAGCTCGACGGGCACGCGGGCCCGGGCGTCACGCACACCCCGATCACCCTGGTGCACGCGACCGTCTCGCCCGGCGCGCAGGTCCGCCTCCCCTGGCGGGCGGACTTCAACGCCCTGGCCTACGTCCTCGCGGGCTCGGGCACCGTCGGCGCGGACCGCCGGCCCGTCCGCACCGGGCAGCTGGCGCTCTTCGGCTTCGGCGAGTCGGTCACCTTCGCCGCCGACAGCAGGCAGGACGGACCCAGCCCCGCCCTCGACATCCTGCTGCTCGGCGGCGAGCCGATCCGCGAGCCGGTCGCGACCTACGGGCCGTTCGTCATGAACACCCAGGCCGAGCTGGCCCAGGCCTTCGATGACTACCAGGCGGGACGGCTGGGCAGCATCCCCGCCGCGGCCGCGCCCGGCGCCGGCGACCCGATCCCGGCCGACCACCCCGGCCACGACGTCCTGTGAGACATGACGTCCGGTGAGACATGACGTCCGGTGAGAGATGACGTCCGGTGAGACATGGTGCGGGGGCGCGGCGAACCTCGCCGCGCCCCCGCACCACCGGGCCGTTGGCGGCTAGCTGCCCGTCGTGGGCGTGGTCCCGCTGAGCAGGGTGAGCAGGTCGGTGCCGTTGGGGGAGCCGAGACCGCTGCAGGCGTCCCACCCGGGGCCCGCCTTGTAGGCGCCGTTGTCGCCCTCGACGATGTCGTTGAACCCGGGGGCGGCCACGCCGGCCGCCACGCCCGCGTAGAGCGTCGTCTGCAGCAGCCCGAACTTCTTGCCCGTGGCCTGGGCCAGCCGCGCGATGAGCCCGGCCCAGAGCGGCGCGACCGCGGACGTGCCGCCGACCGTCGTCTGCTGGCCGTCCACGACGATGTTGTAGCCGGTGACCGGGTCGGCGTTGCCGGCCACGTCGGGTACGCCGCGGCCGGCCTTGCCGCTTGACGCGTTCACCGGCACCCCGGCACTGGTCTGGTACGACGGCAGCGGGTACACGTCGGACACGCCGCCGCCGGTCGCTCCTTCGTTACTGGCCTGCTCGTTCCACACCACCTCGGAGGTGATCGCGAACGTCGAGGTGTTGCCGATGAGGGTGGTCCCGCCGCAGGCGAGCACGTTCGGCGACGAGGCGGGGAAGTCGCAGTGGACGCCCGACGTCGTGGTGGTGCTGTCGCTCGACCCGTTGTCGCCCGCCGCGACCGTGACGGTCACGCCGAGCGCGGCCGCGTCGGCGAACGTGTCGTTCATCGTGGTCATGGACTGCGTGGACCACGCGTCCTCCGACTGGCCCCAGCTGATCGAGACCGCGGTCGGGGTCGGGGTCGCGTTCACGGCGTCGGAGATCGCGTCGATGAACCCCTGGTCGGTGTTGGCCGCGAAGTAGACCTGGATCGCGGCGCCGTTGGCGACGCCGCCGATGACCTCGATGTCCAGCTCGACCTCGGCGTCGGCGGACTGGCCGGGGGAGTTGGACCCGCCGTCAACGCCCACGGCGGTCACCGAGGGGACGGCCAGCTCGAGACCGGAGAAGTAAGTCGACAGGTCGGAGGCCGTGTACCCGCCGCCGAGCTCGATGATCGCGACCGTCTGCCCGGTCCCGTCGTACTCGTCGGGGAACTGGTAGAAGCTGGCGACCTGCGGCGCGGTCAGCGATTCGCCCTGCCCGGTGGTGGGGGCGGTGGGGTGCTTCTTGTGTTTTTTGTCGTCCGGGACGGCCGTGGTCTCACTGTCGGCCGCCGGGGCGAGGCGAAAATGCGCGATCGCCTGCGGCCGGTCGTCCAGGCCGAGCACGGCGGTGATGATGCCCGACAGCGGGGCCGGGACCGAGAGGGAGCCGGTCCGGTACCGGTGCTGGACGTCGCCCGACCCGTCGGGGTGCGGCGAGGTCACCGAGCTCAGCGTCGTCCCGAACGCCGACTGCAGCGCGGCGATCGTCCCGCTGACCTTCAGCCGCCGGGACGGCAGCAGGGACTGGGTCACCGTCAGCCCGTACTCGCCGAGCACGTCGGCGACACGCTGCGCGTCATCCGGATTGGCGCCGTACTGCTCCCCGAGCTGGGCCGTGCTGATGGTCTCCGGCCCGTCGATCAGTTCCGTGGGCACCTGCGCGCGCCGCCGGAGCAGCACGGTCACGGTGATCACCTGGCTGTCGTCGAGCGGTGTCGGCGTGGCGGTCGCGCCCGGCAGAGCCGAGCGCTCGCTTCCTGACAGCGGTACGAGGTCTGGCATGAGGGGTCCTCCCGTTGAAAGTGGCTGTCTACCCGAGATTCTGTCGCGGTATCCGAGCCGGCACCCTCCGTTCTTGGCCGATATTTTTCTCGTCTTTTCTTCAGCTATCTCGTGCTACGCGGCCCCCGCTCACTAGCGGGTCCAGGTATCACGCATCGTGATCTCCCGTCCGGTCACCATCCGTATACTTTCTGTCTGTCTATATCATCGGATAGTGACCGACTGCAGGCCAGGCGAACTTACCGGCAGACTGCCGTTCGCCGGCGCGATCGCCGCCTCAGGCGAAAATGACTACAAAAGGTGACGGATCAGGCTGCGCCCGCGTCCGCTGCGGCCTCCTGGACCGCGACCGCCTCCCGGGCCGCGACCGCCTCCCGGGCCGCGACCGCCTCCCGGGCCGCATTCGCCGCCTGCCCCGCCAGCGCCGACAGCTGGCGGCGGACCGCGCCGCCCGCCGGATGATGCAGTGTCCGCAGGATCAGCAGCGATTCGTCCCACGCCTCACGGGCGCCGCGCACGTCCCCGATGGACACGTACGTCTCGCCCAGGTGCGCGAGCACCATCGCGAGGTCGAACCGGTTGCCCATCTCCCGGTCGAGCGTGACCGCGCGCAGGAAACAGCGCACCGCCTCATCGTGCGCCCCGAGCCGCTGCAGCACGACGCCGAGCGTGTCCCAGGTGCCGGCCTCGCCGGGGGAGTACCCGATCGCCTGGCACAGCTCGATGGCCTGCTGGCAGAAGGCCCGTGCCTCCGACAGGTCCCCGAGCTTGACGCTGTTCCAGGCCGATCCGTTCAGCGCGCTGGCCCGGACCAGCGCCATGTTCGGGTCGCCCGGCACGGTCACCGACAGCCGCAGCACGCCGTCCATGACCGCGAGCGCCTCGGCGAACCGCTCCTGGACCTCGAAGGTCTGCGCCGAGATCACGTTGGTGCGGGCCAGCCCGAGGTTGTCGCCGAGCTCGCTGAACAGCGTCTGCGCCGTGGCCAGGCACTCGTGCGCCTCCTCGAAGGCGCCGAGCGACATCGCGAATGACCCGAGCCCGCGCAGCGCGTGCGCCTGCCCCGACCGGTCGCCGTGCCGCCGGGCCGCTTCCAGCGCGAGCCGGTGCAGCCGCGTGCCGTCGTGCCAGTGCCCGCATACGTTGTGGAACGTCCACAGCACGACGGGCAGCCGCCACGCGTGCGCGTCGAACCCGTCCCGCGCGGCGACGTCGGTCACCTTGAGCAGCACCTGGTACTCGGACTCGAGCCAGGCCAGCGCGGCCGCCTTCCCGCCGAACGCCTCCGGGCTGACCCCCGGAGCGAGGGCGTCCAGGCCGATCAGCTCCCGGCCGGGGTACAGCACCTGGTGGGCGCGGTGGGCGGCGTGCAGGTAGTGATCGAGCATCCGCCGCGTGGTGCTCGCGCTGTCTTCGGCCGGCGTCTCCTGTTCGGCGGCGTACGCGCGCAGCAGGTCGTGGAACGCGTACCGCCCGGGCGTGACCTCCATGAGCAGCGAGGCCCGGGTCAGGTCCCGCAGCGCGGCGCGGGCCTGGGGCACGGTCACTCCGGCCAGGGAGGCGGCCGCGGCCGCGCTGATGTCCGGCCCGGGGTGCAGCCCGAGCAGCCGGAACATCCGGGCCGAGCTCGGGGGCAGGTGCCGGTAGGAAAGCGAGAGCACCGTCCGCACGTTCGCGGCCGGGTCGCCCACGTCGAGGGCGTCCAGCCGCCCGCCGAGCTCGGTCAGCTCGGCCGCCAGCGACGACAGCGGCAGGTTCGGCGCGGCGGCGGCCCGGGCGACCACGACGGACAGCGCGAGCGGCAGCCGCGCGCACAGCGCGGCGAGCTCGGTGACGGCCCAGGGCTCGGCCGCGGCCCGCTCCTGGCCGAGCCGGGCGACGAGCAGCTCGTTCGCCTCGGTCTCGCTCAGCACGTCGAGCTGGAGCAGCCGGGCGCCTTCGCGCGCCGCGAGCGCGGCCAGCTCCCGCCGGCTGGTGACGATGACGAGGCATTCCGGCGAGGCCGGCAGCAGCGGGCGCACCTGGGCGACGTCGGCGGCGTTGTCGAGCAGTACGAGCATGCGCCGCCCGGCGAGCACGGACCGGTACAGCGCGGCCAGCCCCTCGGCGTCGCCCGGCAGCCGCTCGGGGTGCACGCCGAGTGCGTCGAGGAATCCGCGCAGCACGTCACTGGGGTCGGCCGGCCGGCCGCTGCCCGCGTCGAACCCGCGCAGGTTGGCGTAGAGCTGCCCGTCGGGAAAGCGGTGCGCGACCCGGTGCGCCCAGTGCAGCGCGAGCGCGGTCTTCCCGACGCCGGCCGTCCCGCCGATCGCGGAAATCACCACTCCGGCGCCTCCGGTGGCCCGGTCGGACGCCGCCTCGTCGAGCACGCCGTCAAGCTGTGCGAGCTCGCCGGCCCGCCCGGCGAAGTGCGGCACCTGGGTCGGCAGCTGCCGCGGCACGGTCACCGCGACGGCCCGGCCGGCGCGGTCGTCGGCGACGGCGCCGCCGGCCCGCTCGTCCGCACTGGCCCGGTCCCGGCCGGCGGCGCCCGGCTGGCCGGCCGCGGGGACGGTCCCCGTGCCGCCGTTCCCGGCGCGGTACCGCGCGACCAGGTCCGTGCCCGCCGTCTCCGGCAGTCCGAGCGCCCGCACGAGCGCCCGCACCGACGACGGATAAGGCTTGCGCGTCCGTCCGCGCTCCAGGTCGGCGATGGCCCGCACCGATACTCCGGACCGCTCGGCCAGATCCTCCTGGGTCAGTCCGGACGCGACCCGCTGCTGGCGAAGCCATTCGCCGGGCCGTGCCAGACCGGGATGTAGTCCCATGATCACCACCTAGCCGTGACCGCCCCGTCACGCATAGTCTAACTTGCCCGGGCTTGCCGCGAAAGTTGGCAAATGACGCACCCGAAGTGGCCGGGCCGAGGTCCCGGCGGGAGGTCTTGCGTAACTCCAGTAACAGAGAGATCATTTTGCCAGTGATGTACCGAATGTGACCGTTTAGCCGCGAAGGGTGTCTAACTCTGCCAGCATGGCAATGGGTAACCGGTCGAGCCGCATGCGTGGCCACCGAACCGCGCAGGCCGGTGCCACAGTGAATGAAAGGGTCGCCGTGTCTGCATCCTCGGCCCGACGTCCGTCCTTTCGCGATGTCTTCGCGCATCCCGAGTTCCGTGCCCTCTGGGTCTCCTACGTGCTGTCCGCCGGCGGTGACCGCGTAGCCCTGGTCGCCCTGACGCTCCTGGTCTACGACCGGTCCAAGTCCCCGCTGCTCGCCGCGATCACGTTCGCGGCCGGCTTCGTGCCTTATCTCTTCGGCGGCATGTTCCTGTCCGGCCTCGCCGACCGGCTGCCGCGTCGCCCCGTCATGGTCGCCTGCGACCTGATCCGGTGCCTTCTCGTCGTGGCGATGCTCGCCCCGCGGGTGCCGCTGGCCGCCATGATCGCCCTGCTCTACGTGGTGACGCTGTTCCAGGCGCCGTTCGACGCGTCCCGTTCGGCGGTCGTCCGCGACGTGATGGAGAAGGACACCTATCCCCTCGCGCTGACCGTTCTGGGCTCGACCAGCCGCGTCGTGGTCGTGGCGGGCTCGGCGGTGGGCGGCCTCGTGGTGGCCCTCTTCGGAGCCCGGCTCGCCCTGGGCACCGACGCCGCCACGTTCGCCGCCTCGGCCCTGGCCGTCCAGTTCGGCCTGCACGCCCGCCCCGCCCCGGCGGAGAGCGGCGGCACCCCGAATCCCGTCGGGCAGCTCATCGAGGGCGTGCGCCTGGTATTCGGCGACCCCGCGCTCCGCCTGCTCGTCGGCCTCGCCTGGCTGGCCGCCTTCTACGAGGTCCCCGAGGGGATCGCCATTCCGTACGCGGGGCGGCTCGGCGGCGGGGCAGTCGCCGCGGGCATGCTCATCGCGGCGTCGCAGCTCGGCGCCGCGGTCACGACCCCGCTGTTCATGCAGAAACTAGGTCCGCTGACCCGGCTTAAGTGGATGGGGCCGATGGCGGTCCTCACCTGCGGAATCCTCGCGGTGACGGTCCTTCGCCCGGACCTGATCGCCTCGATGGCGCTGTTCGCGGTATCCAACAGCTTCGCGATGTACCAGATCGCCGCCAACACCGCGTTCGTGGAACGGATACCGAACGAAAAGCGGGGGCAGGCGTTCGGCCTCGCCAATGCGGGCCTGATCGTCGGTCAAGGGCTGGCGTTCGCTGTAGCCGGAGCGGCCGCCGAGGTGGTACCGCCCTCGACGGTCGTAGCTCTCAGTGGGGGAATCGGTGCCCTGATCGCCTGTGGCCTTGCGCTCCGGTGGCGGGGGATGTCACCCGCCGTCGGCCGTCACACTGCGAGACATCTTGGCCGAGAGGCCTCGCTTACCAGGCAGACACCTATCCATGCGGCTCGTAGTAACTAGGAGGTAATGCAGGTGAATCTCGATCTAACTACCGGGTCCAGGTGTCGCGCATGATGCTCACTCCCATCAAAGGTGTCGTGTGCGATTTCGGGTGGAACTTCGGCGGCATCAGTGCCACACGGTGTTGCGCACGGCCATTCCTTCCCATGAGTAACAGCAAGCACAGCAAACTCTATGCTCACTCCGTTGCCGTCGGCGCGAATTCGTCTCTCCTGACTCCGCGCCATCGCTGTTACGCACTATTAAGCTCCGCCTTGTCCAGGCTTGTACTGGAAAGGGAGTGCAATAGTTACCAAGCCCGGCAAGATGGGTTATGGTAGCTATGCGCGACTAGTCATTTACGGTCAGCAGCTACTAGAACCGAGTAACTGGTGTCACAAACGGAACGGTGGAACATGCAAGCCTCGTCCCTCACCAGCCGCCTCTTGAGGTGTATGGATGCACGAGAGTGGCGCTGGTGGCAGCTTCCGCGGGCGCTGCGCGTGTACGTTGCGGTCCTTCCGGCCGCAGCGCTGGTGGTCATCGGCGTCGCCGCTAGCCAGACCGACTGGAGAACGGCAGACCTCAGCAAGTTTCTGCTGTTGATGTTCTGCGGGGCGATCTCGGTCGCCTCCACCCCGAGGATCATGTACGCGGTGGCCGGGGTCACCCGGGACTTCACCACCGTCTGGGTGCTTCCCGCCGCCATTCTGCTGCCGCCCGTCTATGCGGCGGTGATGGCATTGGTGATCTTTATTATTTTGCGGTTGTGCGTGCACCGGGGAGTTCTGCACCGAATGGTGTTTACGGCGTCGTCGGTGAGCATTAGCTATGCCGCGGCGTCGCTGTTGTTCCGGGCGCTGCCCAGTTCTTTCGCGGGCGAGTCGGTGGGGACCGGTTTTCATGCCTTTACCTGGGCCGTCGCCGTCATGGCGTGCTACATAGTAGGCGGCCGGCTGCAGCACTTCATGGTCGTGGGCGCCGTTAAGCTGTCCGACCCCAAGGTGCGGATCTGGCAGCTGGAGTGGAACCGTGAGGCGCTGCAGGAACTCTTCGTGGAAATTGATCTCGGTGTGCTGATCACCCTCGCGGTGGGGGTCAGTTCCGCCTTGGTCGTCATTGCCCTCCCCACCGTTCTGCTCGTCCGCCGGTTCCTCGTCCACCCGCTGCTCATGGCGCAGTCCCGGCTGGATGCCAAGACCGGGCTGCTGAACGTGTCCACCTGGGAGAAAGACGCCGAGAGCGAACTTTCCCGCGCGGTCCGCACGCGCAACCCGGTAGCCCTGGCCCTCGTCGACATCGACCACTTCAAGCTGGTCAACGACACCTACGGGCACCTGGTGGGCGACCGCGTCCTGCGGGCGCTGGCCGAGGCGCTCACCGGTCAGTCCCGTGACTACGACCGGGCCGGCCGCTTCGGCGGCGAGGAGTTCGTCCTGCTGCTGGCCCAGACCGATCAGCATGACGCGTGCAAGATCGCCGAGCGCCTGCGCGGCCACATCGCGTCCCTGGCGATCCCGGTCGACGACCGCCCGGACGCGCCTACGCTCAAGGTCACCATCTCGATCGGGGTCACCGCCCTGGGGCGGGGGGAGTCGTACGAGCTGACCGACCTGCTGGCCGCGGCCGACTCGGCGATGTACGCCGCCAAGCAGGCCGGCCGCAATCAGGTCGCGTACGCCCATCCGCTGCGCGACATGGGCCTCGATGCCGCCTGGGACTCGGACCAAGACGACGCATCCGCGCCCGACGGCTCCCGGGCGCCCGCGCGCCAGCCGGCGCACACCCCGCTGGGCAGCTCCCCGCTGTCCAGCCACCGAGTAGTGCTAGTTCAGTCCGACCAGGCCGCCGCTTCTTTATGTCCGCGAAGGTGACTCTCCGTACTCGGCAGGGAACGCCACGAGGCTGCACATTCGTCTGCACCGGACACGGAACGTGCATCATGCAGCCGCGCTTCTGCACCCGGCAACTGAACGTGCAGCAGGCGGCCGCGCTGCGGCCCCGGACACGGAACGTGCACGAGGCAGCCGGGGACTAGTCCTTCTGGGCGGGCCGGACCCGGCTTCCCGCGTGTCCGAGTCCCGGTTTCCCGCCTGCCCGGGTCCCTGTCTTCCGCACATCCGCCTTGCGCGCATCCGCCCCGGAGGCGGCGCACCAGTGGCGCGACCCCGATCCCCGGCAAAAACGCGATAGATCTCGACTTGGGTTACGCGCTAGCATGGTGACGGCCGCCCGGTGAGGCGGCAGGGTCCGAGCGG